>Ga0222665_1000213_pt1 | contig 39399 bp, 37 predicted proteins | sample AntAcemetagen653_FD_179853 | JGI IMG/M metagenome (GOLD analysis project Ga0222665, IMG submission 179853) | Saline water microbial communities from Ace Lake, Antarctica - #653 | ecosystem: Environmental > Aquatic > Non-marine Saline and Alkaline > Saline | place: Antarctica: Ace Lake...
TATAAAGTTTGTCTGTCAATATTCTTCTGATATACATGCTGTAATATTAATGATAGCATCATTAAAAGTCAAGTATTTTTTTGAATAGTTAATCGAGCGGGATATCGTAAAAAGAGAGGGGTCAGGTAACAGTTAAATTTCCCCATTAAAAGAAGCTGATTTTCAAATACGATCTTTTCTATTTTTCTGATGCTAAATGGTTTTACACCTTTCGTGCAGACTCCCAGATGCCAACGAAAAAAACGGATCAGCCATAACCAGCTAACCAGCTATTTTCATTACCTTATTTTGTTACTTTTTGGTCGGGGCGAGAGGATTTGAACCTCCGACCCCTTGAACCCCATTCGGTTCCGGGGGTCGGAGACAACTTATTGAAAATATATAACTATTGAATTTTTTTTTGATTTTGTCGTATAAGCAATATAAAGAAAATAGGCAAAAAAAATAATTTTTGTCACATTTTGTCACATTTTTTCAGTTTCCGGGGGATAGGTTCTGCAGACCGAACGGCGGTTTTCCTGAACCGCTTTCCCCGGACCAACCTCAGGCACGTTACAGGAGGCGCATAATGAAATACACACTTTTTGATAAACTTCAAGCACTTAAACGATCAAACCGTTATCGTCAAGATTACCAAAGCTATCAGAAAAAAGATAATAGTAAAAATCAGTGGGCAGTTGGCCTCTGATTCAAACACAATTATCAAAACCTGCAAAAGCGTTGTGTGAAAAGTGGGGAATTATATTTCCTATTGATCCAGACATGACAGTAACCGATGACGATTGTGATTTGGTTTTACCCCCCGTGTCATATCTTAGTCCGCCAAGCACATGGGGAGAAATACGAAAGATAGGATTTGAAGGGTTTGAAAATAAACCAATTACTCATATTGATGGCAAGTTAACACTAATGATAGATACGAATTATGACATTACGAAGATATTGGATGCTGTTAAAATTGCAATCAAACTGCACCCCAAAAAAAAACAAAAAACACATGCCAAAAAGCATAACATCGATAAGTGGGAATTGTATGACCTTAAAAAAAAGGGCTTTAATTTATTAGAAATCACAAGAAAAATCTTTGACATAGAAAATTCTCCTAATAATCTTCCCTCCTACAATCCAAGAGTAGATAGCAATTACAAGCAAGTCAAAAGAGCATATAACAAGGCCTGTAACATACTAAAAATGATTGAAAAAGAAGCCTCATAAAAACCAAGCCTAAATCACCTCTATTCGTAACCCCTATACCAACTGTTCTATTTTCTTCATCACGCACATTGGACGTATAAAGAAAGTTTAATACGTCAATTTCATAATTAAAAAAAATATATATAGTTGAATATATATCAATGTGTAGATTTAAAAAAAAGGAGGAAATGCGATGAGCTACAAACTTGAGCCGTTACGCTTAGCACGTCTCACACGAGGCCTAACGCAATTAGACGTAGCAATGAGTGCTGGAGTGTCTCAACCAAGGTTATCTTATTCTGAGCGGGGATACAACTTCTTAAAGCCATATGAGAAAAAGAGACTCGCTGAGTTTTTTGAGATGGATGTTGATGAACTTTTCCCTAAGAAGGACAGGGATATTAATGAAAAAAGTCGAAAATTTTAGACAGCAAATGGCCGAGCATGGGCTTGACCCTGGGGAAATCATTCCTGATGGCATGATTCATAGATTTTATACATGGGGAGACGCTACCGGCGAAATATCAGGGGCTTACTGGCACAATGGCCGTTTCGGATGGTTTCAGGACTGGTGAACCATGGAAAAGCCAGAAATCGTAAAGGGCAAGTTATCAAAAGCCGACCAGAAAGCGCTAAAGGGTTCTTTTTCAGGCGCTAATAACAAAGTGACCAGGAAGGCATTAGAGGCCGGTATCCGCCGAATATGGAATGCAGGGACAGAGCCGGACGGTCACACACCCCTATTTACGAAAGAAAGGTATTACAGCGCTTACAGGAAGAATTAAACAGCATGAAGGGTGCCTGATTATTCCTGTATTCGGTATCAATGGCGAGCTTAACGGATACCAAAGAATAGATGCCGATAGCCGGAAAAGGTTTCTTTCAGGTACCAGAAAGAAAGGCTCATTTTTTAGTATTCCCGGAAACGGAACTTATTTGATTTGTGAAGGCTTTGCAACGGGTGTGAGTCTGCACCAAGCTACAGGGGTCAGCATTGCAGTTGTGTTTGATGCCGGAAACCTTCTGCATGTTGGAAAAGCAGTTTCTAAAAAAGTGGACCCGAAAAATATAATTATAGCCGGTGACAATGACCAATGGAAATTAGAAATGGGACAACCAAATATCGGCGCTGACATGGCCAAAAAAGCAGCTTTAGAAATAAAAGCCAGAGTAACCCTACCCGAATTTAAAAACCCTGATGGTAAACAAACAACCGATTTTAACGACTTGCATAGGCTTGAAGGATTAGAGGCTGTCAAGAAACAGGTACAAGCAACAGATGAAGAAACAGAGGAAAGGCTTGCTATCATGGCCGAAAGTGCCAGTTCTTATGAACCACCTAAGAAAATAACCATTGAAGATATTATCCTTCTTGCCAATGATTTCTATAAACTTGATGTTTCAGAACGGCAAGAGCTTTTATTCCCGTGGTTAAAAGAAGAATCTAACAGCCTTGTATCCGGTTGGAGAGGCTCCGGAAAAACATGGTTTGCTATGGGTGTACTCGATGCTGTTACAAAAGGCGCTAAGTTTGGACCCTGGGAATGTAAAAAGTCTGTCCCCTGCCTTTTCCTTGACGGTGAAATGACCGTATCAGATGACCATGAACGCATAAAAAACTTGCGTTTGGATTCAGACAGAGAAAACCCCCTTTATTTTTATTCCGATGCTTACGCTAACCAATTAGGTTTGCCGAGGGCTCACCTTGCAAATGAGTCATGGCGTAAGGAAATGAAGCAGATTCTTTTGACCCGGAAAGTCAAGCTATGGGTAGTTGATAATCTTGCTTCACTGGCAAGTGGTCTGGATGAAAATAAAAAACAGGACTGGGACCCTATTAATTCATGGCTTTTAGAACTCAGGTTTGCCGGTATTTCAACGATCATGCTGCACCATATGACCATAAAGACGGGGGCCAAAGAGGAACATCAGCAAGAGAGGATAACCTTGATATCAGCATAATGTTAAAAAAACCCCATGACTATACACCAGAGGACGGAGCCCGGTTTATTGTCCATTTCAGCAAAGCCAGGGTGTCAACAAGCAGGTTGAACCTGATAGGCGATACTGAAAGCTAATTATAAATGAATCCGGGGAACATGTATGGACACATAGCAGCGCTAAAAAGGCAACCAAAAACGAAATTTTAAAACTGCTTGATGAAGGCATGACCCAAACAGAAATTAAAAACACGCTTAGCATTAACAAGGCCTATGTAAGCAGAATCCGGAAACAGGCAATTAAGGACGATCTTTTGACCCAAAAAAACAAACTAACTCCATCAGGATTTACGGCTATATTATGACATATTGTGGTATCAATTTAGTCAACTTTCTTAGTCAACTGCGGTCAACTGAGTTGACTGTCAACTTTCCGGTCAACTTTAGTCAACTGATATTCGATAAATGTATGAAACAACAAAGGAATTTAAGATATTTTTTAGTCAACTTTTTCAGTTGATACAGTAGAGTTGACTGACCCCCCTGTAAGGGGTGTCAACTTGTTAACTGAGAGGATATGTTTTTCTCTTTGGAAGGTTTTTAAGATTTTTAGGAAAGGCCACAATTTTTGGAAGCGGGGAAAAGGATACGGATTGACTCTAATCACACAAGGAAAATTTTTCAGATATGGAGCTTTGGACCCCAAAGGACGTAAGTAAGGTTTTTAAGTGCAGCCTTCCTCTTGTCTATAAAATGGCAGACCGGGGACAGTTGCCTTGCGTCCGGTGGGATTGCCCGGGAAAGGGGACAGCGAAGCCCAGGACTTGCGTAAGATTCAAGCCTGAAGATGTGAGAGCGTTCATTGAAAAACATTATTCGACCACTTGATTATCAATCAGGGCACATAACTTTATTAATAAACATATCAGCATATTAAAAACAGTGTGTGACAGTAAGTGTCAATTATTCAGAGGGGAAATTACATAAAATGGATGAAATTGTCGGAAAAGAAAATAGTGACCTACCAAAAAGGAAAGAAAAACTTCCGCCTATAAAAGCAAGGAAATTATCATTATGGTTTCAATTATTTACCGATGAAACTAACCCAAAGACATTCCTGAACCGTACCGAGTCAGCTAAACAAGCGGGATATAATGCAAAATCAGATCCGTCATTCGGAAATATAGAATTGCAGAACTATAAAAAGCTTGAAGTGTATATCAATAAATAAATGGATGACTATGGATTGTCAGAAGACAGACTGAAATCAAAACTACTACAGCTTATAGAAGCCAGAGAAACCAAGCTATTCACAAATCGCGATGAAGACGGTGACTTAGAGATAATTGAGCACAAGATACCAGCGCTTGAAACACAGCGCCGTTCATTGGATATGGCCTTTAAGGTCAAAGGATTATACCAGACTCCGCCTGCTGGAGGCGCCCAAGTCGTTGTCAATTTCAACCAGGTTGTGGACCGCATGGGCACAGCACTCCGGGCCGAGATCGAAGCGAGGCAGCCGCCTACTGAGTTGGTACCGGATGACGAGTGAGACATCTGTTATGGGCGATTACAGGGAATTACGGGGGATTTGCATTTGAGCAATATGAGACAGTGTAAGTATCTGATTTTAGGTAGAGCGAAAAAGGCCGAATCTTTGATTTGTTCTTATTTCCTTTTAAATACTAGACAGTTAACAATTAATACATTATCAGACGTTGATTATATCAGACACATGGTCCGGGTACAGGGGGCAAAAAACACAGAAAAAAGAATCCTTTTTTTGGGGGCAAAAAACGGGGGGTGGGGCCGGATTTGTATGCGGAGTCCCATATATAAACATAAACCCCCTTTCCGATTGGCTGCATATTCAGCGAACAATAAAAAATGTTCAAAATGGCAATATTGCCGGAATGAACAAAGATTTCCAGTCGTAGATATATAATATTTGGAAAAGGTAATTATGAGCGATACCTGGAAAAATGAAGTCACGAAAAAAAATATCCGGTATGGATTAACATTCAGAGAATCAAAGCCGCATGTTTATATCACAGACTTTAGTCCGACAGCATGGCGGAGGGCATACGTCAAAGCCTTATTTTTTGAAAATGAGAAATGGATTAGGTGCATAGAATGTTGGGACGGTCAAAAAATCCGATTTGAGCATTCTATTGTCGATTGCAATGAAAGGCAGAGGACGGATAAGAATAACGAACTTCAGGCCGAGTTAAAGGATCAAATTTATAATAACTTGGAATATCGAAAGGGCTATTACGAAGCCCTCCGAGACGGAAAGCCCACCACGAAGTTTAATAAATATCTACACCCTGATATAAGGCGATTCATTCAAAAATATGACCGATATAAAAACGCAACGGAGATATCAAATGGAAATAGAGAAATTTCTGACAGAAAGCTTTGTGGAGAAGTTGACAGGCATGAACAAGGAACAGATCGGAGTATTACGGAACCAAAAAGGGTTACCATACGTGAGGCTCTCCCAGAGGAAGCGATTGTATTACGCTGATGATTTGGCAAAATGGTTTCTGGACAATCGAATCAATATTCCAAAACCAGGGGATGAGACATAAAAAACGCTACCGATAGAACAGCGCAACACATGCTTGGATTCATTCGGATTGGCTTTGGATTAGCTCAGAACAGCGTTTTATTTTTAAAATCAGCCATCCGTGTATCTTTGCCTATGTTTTCCTGAAAATGTTATTTTTTGGATTTTTCCGGATAAACCTTTTATGATCTTTGAAATTAGAATCTGAGGTGAGACAAAAACCAGCCCGAAGTCGGTTTTAAGTGTGCTGTGTTACGCCCAAGGAAGGCGTGCGTGTCGGCATTCCTGGTAAGCCAGGTCGGTTTCGCCATTCCAGAAAAAAATGGTTCTTAAAAATCATAACCGATACGAAAAATCACCTGTCAGGTCAGTTCTGATGGTTTCGATATCACAACCCTCAATATTGCTTTTCCGGTTCCATATACATTGCAGTAATCTGCAATCACAGGTTTGCTGGTTTCGGTCTAGTTTGGTTTGGTAATAGACAAAAAGGCAGGACTAAACAGAGGCCCTGCCTTTTACGAACAGAACTACTCATTACATTCCAGGCAGGGCATCCAGCATCATATTATCAGACGAACCATTCAGCTGAAAACCGACTACCTCTCCACCCGATGAGTAACGAATGTAGGTGGCATTGCTAATATCTTGAGAAAACAGATTGGAAGCCATATCCACCCTTTTCTCATAAGCATTGATATTGAGATTTTCAGTTGCTATTACATTGCCGCTGTCATCGTAAGCAGTCATGGTAACCGTAGCCGGAGCGTTCTCGATATTAACAAAGGCAATCCCGGTCCAGCCATCTTTTTCAGTTTTGGCAAACACACCATTCGTGCCGCTGATGCCTACACCCGTATATCCCCCTAATTGGTTCCCATTGTTAGTGCCGAACAATTCAAACCCGGTAATCGGGCTTGAAGCTACGATTCTGAACCAGGCGGTTCCCTCCGGAAAATTTAAGCTCTGTGCCGTACTAATATATTTTTCTTTTCCAGCAAGGGTTATTGTTTGAGGGTTTAACCATGTGCCGTTTTCGCTGAAAGGGGTGATTGTGAGATTGCTGGAGGTTATCGAAGGATTATATGCAACAATTTCTGTCCACCAGGTCGAATTGCTTGCAATATGTGGGTAATAGATATGGGTTGTGGTATCATCCTTTAAAAGGATGCCGCTCAGATAATTATCTCCACTGCTTTCAGAACTGCCGAACAATTCAAGGCCCACAATACCGCTTCCATTTTTAATTACAGCAGATTTAATATTTGGCTGCAATACACCACCAAATAAACTATTGATCGTGAATTTTTGATGTTCTTTGGACGCAATCGTTATGGGTTTTGTGGTCCCATCATCAAATTCAACGGTTAGTTCTTTAGATGATGACGTGGTGTTGAGAAGACTAGCCCCGGTCTACCAGTTTGTATTGGATGCAATGTGGGACATGTATATATCTCCGGCGTTGATATCTGAAACGGCTGGAACAGCCACTCGATATTTTCTTTCAATATAAAACTTTGTATATCCACAGACATTTTCTGAATCTGACTCAAAAATGATATATCCAATACCACTCGGATTGGGAAGCTCATCGCCAATAACAATCTGTCTTCTTGCATTGGCGGCTAAAATAACCGGTGTTGAAGAAACTTCCTGGCCTGAATCATTATAGGCTCTCAAATTACCACTCAGACTCTGTACAGCACTGGTATTGATAACACAAATTTCGGTTTCCCATGTGCTGTTGCTGGCAATATGGGGGAAATAAAGATCAGAAAGGGGATAATAGCATATTTCATTTGAGAAACCACTTTCATTGTCGCACTCGTCGTAGGCAGTTAGCACAAAATAGGTGGTTTCCGTGTCACTCAGACCATGGATTGTGTATTCAGGGTTTTCGGAGTTGTCTAAATCTGCTATAGGTACTTGGATTGGTGAGTTGCCTTCAACAGCGCCTGTGCCGTTGTATGGGGGACCGGAAGAGCCCGTCTTATAATAAACGTAATACCCATTGAGATCAGCCTCAGTATTGGCATTCCAGATGAGGGTAACATCAGCTGCATATAGTAAAGGTGCGGGAAATAGGTTTAATAAAGAAATAATACATGAAAAAATACAATATATCGTAATGGTTAAATTTTTTTTCATGGAAACAAATTATTATGGTTTTGTGAAAAGTCAGTTGAAAAAAATCTGATCGCAATATATTGCAGGAAAAATTCTGAGTTTCGACTTTTTACGAGATCATCAAATTTTAAACTAAGGTTTCGTAGTTATAAATTGTGTTTGGTTTATAATGGTATCTTGCCCCATGGCAAAATCAAACCGCAATTCATAGTCCGGTCCCATTTAAGCACCTTGTGGGGCGTTGATTTTATCCATAATTATAGACGGGAGTCTCGATGATTCTGTCTGGACTCCTTCTGCCCTTGATAATGCCTTGGATGTGCTCTACCGTTTTAGGGGAAAAGAACTGTTCTCCAGTTTCTCTGCATACACGTGCTGGTACATTCTCAACAATAAAAAACTTACCATCATGTTCCAGTGTGTAGGTTACTTTAGATTCTACCATTGTCTCTTTCATTTCAAATCTCCTTATATCTCTTCACCTTCTGACCCGAAAATCGACCCACAGCTCGGGGTCAGGTTGGTATAGGGTGATGATCTTGATAAGTGGCCGACTCGGGTAGCTGCACTGTATATGCAACGGCCTGCCGGCTTCAGTGTAGCCAAGGATGAGACAACTTGGGCCATATTTGTCGTCCGGGTAGTCTTCAATTACTTCACTTTTCCCGGCCATCGCATCCTCCAGTTCCGCCACACTTATGTCCCGAATAATACTCTGATCGACGGCATGTTTGGAATATTCGTAATGACGTTGCTTAATTTTTAAGCGGATTTCCTGAATGAGTGGCATAATGAAATAGTATCAAACCTCTAAATTGTGGTCAATTCGCCTACGCCCAACGATCTGTTCAGGAGTCGTGGTCATGACCCGCTTCCTGCCTTTGTTTTCAAAAGACCGTCCAGCAGTCCTTCCGCCTCTTTTTCAACGGCAAGGATATCGGCCCGGATTTCTTCCAGTGTTCTCAGGGGCACAGGTTTATAAAAATGGCGGGTGAAAAAGATCTCGTAGCCGATTTTGGCAGCATCTTCCCTGATCCACGCGTCCGGCGTATAAGGCAGCACTTCACGGCGAATAAATGTCTCAATGCCGCCTGGCTCCAAAAGCGGAACCTGCTCGGTACCCCGCAAATCACTGTACGGCTCGTATTCCACAACACAAGTTTTTCCGTCCAACTTGGCTTTATAACGACCTCGAAGCGGATCAGGCTCGGTCCTACCTTTCTTATGAATCTTTGCGGTAACCGGCGGGGCAGTCTCCTCACGCCAGCTTACCGTACGGAGGATAATTTTCAGATCTGCCGCAGCAACTTTTCGCCCGAGTTTTTCGAGAGCATCTTTGACTGATGTACGAAAAACATTATGGTCTTCAAAAAGATCCTTGCCGAGTTCCTGCCGAAGGGCATGGGCCGTTTCCACGAGGCGGGCATCGCGTTCCCAGGAACGGGCATTAAGAAGCTTCTTTTTTTTCCTTTCCGTCAATCTGTTTCGGGCCGGCATGCCTTCCTCTTCATCATCCTCCCGGTCACCGTTACCCCATTCGGTCAGCCGTTTTTTTAGTTGTGTTTTGACACTGCCGAAATTCTCGAACAAAGCGTCGCCAAACTCCTCGTAAAGCTGAGTGCGGATATCCTCGTCCCCGGATGAAAAACGCAACGATTCAATGGCCTGCATTGAAAGCCGGCTATGTAAACGAAGGGGACGTTCGACAATGACCTTCCAGTATCCGAAGTGTTCATTCGGAAAAATCCTCGACTGTTCCGTTTCCTCAAAAGCGAGAAACGTGTCACAGATGCGGCGTATATCTTCTTCGGAGAGTTCGCAGTTCTTTTTACCGAGATTCTTGCGCAGGGGCTTAAACCACTGGGTGGCGTCGATGAGCTGCACCTTTCCCTTTCGATGTTCGGGTTTTCGATTGGAGAGCACCCAGATATAAGTGGCAATGCCGGTATTATAGAAAAGATTGAGCGGGAGGGCGACAATAGCCTCCAGCCAGTCGTTTTCGATGATATAGCGTCGGATGTTGCTCTCGCCCTGTCCGGCATCTCCGGTGAAAAGAGAAGACCCGTTATGTACCTCGGCGATCCGGCTGCTCAGAGGTGTCTTGTGGTTCATCTTGGAAACCATGTTGGCCAGAAAGAGCATCTGCCCGTCGCTGGAACGGGTGACCAGCGAATAGTTGATCTCATCGATGTGATAGATCCTAAAGCGTGTGTCGCGTATCCCGTCTTTGCCTCCCATAGCTTCCAGATCTTTTTTCCAGCTTTTACCATAGGGCGGATTTGAAAGCATGAAGTCAAATTCCTGGGCGCGGAAGGCATCATTGGAAAGCGTTGAATATTCCGCCCCTCCGATGATATTCTCGGTGTTTTCACCCTTTATCAGCATATCGGCCTTGCAGATGGCATAGGTTTCGGGGTTGATCTCCTGGCCGTAAAGGTGGGTCTTGACCGTATTAGCGCGCTCCTCAGCAAGCTTTTGGAGTGTCTCTTCAGCCACCGTGAGCATGCCTCCGGTGCCGCAGGCACCGTCATAGAGCAGGTAGGAACCTGATTTGATGTCGTCGGCAACAGGCAAAAAGATCAGGTTTGCCATAAGTTTCACCGCATCGCGAGGGGTCCAGTGCTCACCGGCCTCCTCGTTGTTATCTTCGTTGAACTTACGAACGAGTTCCTCAAAGACCGTACCCATGGAGTGGTTGTCCATTGCCGGGTATTTGATCGAGCCGTCGCCGTTGAGAACGGGATTGGGGCTTAGGTTCACTTCGGGATCAAGGAATTTTTCAATCAACGTTCCGATGGCGTCGGCCTTTGAAAGGGTAGAAATCTGATTGTGGAATTTGAAATTTTCAAGGATGTCCTGAACATTACTTGAAAAGCCGTCGAGATAGTCTTCAAAATCCTGTCTAAGCTGCTGACGGCTGCCACGGGATTTTAAATCCCTGAGTGTGAACCTGGACGTATTGTAGAAGGATTGTTTGGCAGCCTCGCACAGGGCGACACGTTGCTCAGTCATTCCGAGGTCATCAAGCATCTTCTTGGTTTCCAAAACAACCTGTTTTGTTGGCTCCAAAACGGCATCAAGACGACGAAGGACGCACATCGGGAGAATAACGTCGGATACTTACCGCGTTTGAAAAGGTCCCGAAGGACATCGTCGGCAATCCCCCAGATAAAGGAGACGATCTTGTTGTGAGTGGTTTGATCCATTCCGGAAAATTCCTATAGTGGATACAGGTGACTGTTTTTTTTGAGAATGAGGATGCCATTGAGATTTATCTAAAATTTGAATGCTCGTCAAGGGATTTCAGAGGATACTTTTGGAACCTGTATGCTGAAATCAGGCTTTTTCAACCCTTCAACAGCGTAGGGGATTAAAGGAATTAAATGGATTTCTTTTATCTTTTAAGAAGAAAATGGAATTAGATGGGAATTAAATCACGAAACATAATTAAATCGACAACATAAGAGAATAATATATTGGATAAAACCTTTTCGAAACCATCTGTTGCAAAGAATAAGCTGTCAGGAGCATGGTGTCAATAACGGCATATATAAGCAACAGCATGCCAGTTTGTTTTAACATTGAAAACCTGGTTCGTTAACAGGTCAGAGATAATTTCCTCTATCTTGAACCTCTGAACCTGTGAACGGTTCCATTTTTTCGTTGTCATCCAATCGTTAATATGTTAAATAAATAAACAGCATGGATGTTTATTTTTTAAACAGGGGGCAGCTATGTTTGAACAGGGATTGAACAAGTACTGGAAAACGGTGGTGGACACGATTCAGGACGGGGTCATGATTGTGGACACAAAAGGAACCATAACTTCGGTTAACCGGGCTTTTGAAACCATTACCGGGCATCCTAAAACAGAGATCATAGGGAAACCCTGCACCATATTAAATTGCAATGCCTGTGAGTTGGTCCGAGGAAATATAGGAAAAGGACAACATTGGTGCGTCTTGTTTAAGAAGGGCAAGTTAAGAATGCAAAAATGCGTGATGACGCGAAAGAACGGAGACCATATTCACGTAGTGAAAAATGCTTCTGTTCTCTTGGACAGCAAAGGTAATATAACGGGCGCTGTTGAAACCATAACCGATATTACGGACCTCATTGAAAAAGAAACCCAGATCGAGACATTTCGGCGAGAACTAGAAACAGAAGATCAATTTTATGGCATCCTTGGGACATCAATGCCGATGCAGCAGGTTTTTGCCATGATTTCAAATGCTTCTGAGTCGGATGCGCCGGTGATTATTTTTGGGGAAAGTGGGACCGGAAAGGAGCTTGTCGCAAGGGCAATTCATAAAAGTGGTCCCCGAAAAAACAAGCCGTATGTAAAGGTCAGCTGTGCGGCGCTGAATGAATCGCTGCTGGAAAGCGAATTGTTCGGCCATGTCAAAGGCGCTTTTACCGGCGCTTTTCAGAGTCGAACCGGAAGATTCGAAGCCGCCCATGACGGAGATATTTTTCTGGACGAAATTGGCGATTTACCCCTTTCAACCCAGGTAAAACTTCTGCGGGTGCTCGAAGAAAAGACCATTGAACGAGTGGGGGATCACCGGCCGATCCGAATTGATGTTAGAATCATCACGGCAACAAACAAGGATCTAAAACAGCTTGTGGATCGAGGTGCTTTCAGAGAAGATTTTTACTACCGGATAAATGTGGTGCCCATATGGGTTCCGCCATTGAGGGAAAGGACCAGCGATATTCCGCTCCTGGCCGAGTCATTTTTCCAAAGAATTTGTCTGAAAAGCGAAAAAAGAATCCGAGGCATTGCAAATGATGCCTTAGATCTTATGATCCGATACCCATGGCCCGGAAATGTAAGGGAACTCAAAAGCACCCTTGAATACGCCTTTGTTGCCTGTCAGGGAGCGATGATTGGTCCTGAGCATCTACCGCCCGACATTTTGCACATGGAAATCCCCCATAAAACCGGCGAACCATCGTCCGTGGGCCTGGATGAAATAAAGAAGCAACGACTCGTAGATGCCTTGCAGCAATCCGGCGGCAACCAGTCCGAGGCAGCACGAATTCTGGGCATATCCAGAACAAGCGTCTGGAGTCAGATTAAGAAGTATGGCATAAAACCTGTCCGGAAATTAGCCGGTTAACCCTAACTTTTCAAAAGTCGAGGATACCGCAGGTCCAAGGCATCAAGACCGCAGCTGTAGTCGTCTACCGCAAGGTCTTGATAACGCAGGAGATGCGGTATCCTCGGCTTTCCTGAAAGGTAAACAACACGGCAATAAACACATTAACATTGAATACCGCCTATGGTTGGATCTTATGATAGCTACTCAAATCAACGCAACACCTTTGTCTAAGCCGTTTAACATATAATCTGATGTGTTGTTTATGAAACGATAGGGTTAATTTGATGGTGGTCTAAGAGGAATATCATACTTTTTCATATACTTCCAGATTGCAGTTCTGCTCAGACCTACTTGACGTGCAACTTCAGCCTTATTCCAGCCACATTCATCTAAAAGTTCAAGCAGTTTTTCACGGGAAAGCTTTTTCCGTGGCGATAAAGAAGGTAAAGGCCGGTCAACTGAACTTGGCTCGAGGGGATGATATTCGATCTGCCGTATTTCAACAGGAAGGTCAAAGATATCGATGTTCTCATCGTTGCAAAGTACAAAGGCATGCTCAATGGCGTTTTCCAGCTCCCGCACGTTGCCGGGCCAGGTGCAGTCCATGAGAATTCTCATTGCAGACTGTGAAACACCGTTAATTTTTTTTCCTGTTTTTTTATTCTGAGCAGCTATGAAATGACTTGTCAAAAGCGGAATATCTTCTTTCCTTTTTCGTAACGGAGGAATATAAATTGGAAATACCTTAAGGCGGTAATAGAGATCTTCGCGAAAATGTCCCCTCTTGACAAGGTCGTACAGATCTTTATTGGTGGCCGCAATGATTCGGATGTTGATTTTACATTTTTTAGAGTCACCGACCCGCTCAATTTCCCGTTCTTGTAGCACACGAAGCAGCTTAACCTGAATAAAAGGACTAATTTCACCTATTTCATCCAAAAATATGGTTCCACCGTCGGCTTCTTCAAAACGGCCCACACGGTCACGAACAGCTCCGGTAAAAGCGCCTTTGACATGGCCGAACAATTCGCTTTCCAGAAGAGATTCTGAAAGGGCATTGCAGCTCACCGGTACAAATGGCATTTTGTATCGGTCGCTGTTGTAATGAATTGCACCGGCAACCAGCTCTTTACCCGTACCGCTTTCACCTTGCAGGAGGATGGTTGCTTCGCTTGGAATAGCCGCTTTTATAGCTAAAAACAGGTGCTGCATCGAACGACTTTTACCGATAATGTTGTCAAACTTATGGAGTTCACCCAGCCGACGGTTGGCATCTTCCGCTTTGCTTCGGGCCTTTTTCAGTTCAGTGATATCAGTTACGGTCTCGACAACGCCTCTTACACAATTATTTCCATCAGTTACCAATCTTGCGCTTCTTATCACAGGTATATCATTACCGTTTTTGTGGCGCAGAAAGCATTCCGCTGCATCAATACGAGCATTTTCATAAATTCCACATTTGTTAATATCTGTTGGCCAGGGTTCGGAAAAGCAACGGTTGAAATTCAGCAGCATACAGCTTTTTCCGATAGCTTCTTCCGCTGGATAACCGGTGATACGCTCCATGGATGGATTCCATGATGATATGATTCCCTTGTTATTAAGGGTAAACACCCCATCAGCCATTGATTCCAGAAGCAGACTCGCAAAACTGGGATCCATTATGTCATTTGTTTTGTTTTGCATATTAGAAATCTATCTCTTTAGATCTTGAGTGTTACATTAACGTTACCAAATCGTTAATTTTTATTATAAGTAACGCTAGTTCTATTTGTCAATCTGTTTTGAACACTTGCCATGGTGTGTATGAATAAGTTTGATCTTAACCCTGAGGAAGAGAAAGTCATTGAAGCTTTTGCAAAACAAAGAAACATAGGGGATGGGGAGGGTCCTTTTTGAAAAAAAATTGATATTTACTTTTCAGCACAAAGTTGTTTCGAACGATAGTCTTTAAGAAGTCTTTCCAGAGTGTTGACCATGTCCTGAGATAATTTACCGGTTCTAATCAGCTGCCTGGGAACTGCTTCAGCGTCATGATACCATTTTTCCATGGCTTTCGCCAAAGGTTTGATAAATTTAACCCCCTGGTTGCGTAAGGCTTCCAGAGCTTTAACATTGTCTTCGCGGTTCAGCGAGTCTAGTTCACGGAAAATACGTCCCATTGTTTCCCGAAAGATCCGTTGATCATGAGTTGATATTTTTGCAAATGCCGTGCAATCTACGGCCAACACCCCGTAAATATACAAAAACGGCTCATACATCAGGTAGTTAATCTGGGTATGCCATTGCAGGGCTACCGCCCCGATGGGCGGAGTGGTGACGGTATTGATCAGCCCGGTTTGCAGGCCGGCCTGCACATCGGCGATGGACAACGGAAAGGGAATGATATCAAAGGCCCTGACCGTTTCAAGGATCATGGTATCGTTGTTCGGAATCCAGACTTTCTGCCGGCGCATTTCCTGGACGGTTCTTATGGGCACGGTGGACATCACATAGGCAAATCCGCCTTCGGCGATCCCAAAGGTAACAAATCCTCCTTTTTCAAGCCCTTGAGCAATTCGCTGGTCCAGATGTTTGCGAACATAATCCACCTCTTCAAAGGACCTGAACATAAGTGGTAGGCTGTAAATCTGGTTGTCGGGATAAAATTTGGATAAACTACCGCCCACAACCGCACCCCCATGAAGTTGGCCGATGCGGATTTTTCGTAAGATCGCTCTATCGTCGCCCATTACTCCGCCCGGGTAGTATTTAATTGTTACCCGGTTGCCGGTTTTACGGGCCAGTTCCTCGGCACCTTCCCGCATTTTTTGCATCCAGACAGACCCTTCCGGTGACAGGGTGGCGATTTTGAACCTCATGGCCTGAGCCGGGCTGCTTAACATAACAATCAGTGCAATTGTAATAATTCTTATCATCCTGAAAACACCTTATTTTACTTTTTAGATGATCGCGGAAGGTGAGTTGTGTACAGGTTAACTATGATCAAATACTCACCAACCGCTTCTGTGTGGGTGTTTATCGTTTTGTAAATGTTAGTTCTCCTTTATGTTCCTAAAAGGTATGGATTAATGCAAGCCGTGCAGGTCAAATAATCTAATTCAGATGTTGCCCAAAACACGACTGCAACCGTTAAACTAACAAATACAAGGGCATATATCAATTTTTTCATCTCTTTCTCACCTCCTTTCATTGCAAATCTCGCCGGGTGAGTTCCACAAATTGCACAGGGAGAGGTCACTGATCTTCAGCCGTTAGCAGCTATTTTCTGCTATTATTTTTCTCAGACTTCTGGCGAAGTCTCTATCCATTCGATAAGCTGTGGATGGCTCCAAAGTCAGGGAGGTACGTTCAAATTTCGCAGCCTGCTTTGGCTGAATCTGTATCTCGCACTCGGGAAACAGCGACTTAAGACACGCTATCAGGGGATCACATTCTTTAAGACGATCTGTTAAGAGAACTACTTTATTCATTATAAACCTCCTTTCTGCTGGTGGCCTGTAGGGTTACTAAGCAATTATAGCGTCCCGTTATCCCAAAACCCGGTATTCCAGCATTCCAGTAGTAAACAAAGCGACTTAATTTTTAATAAAGCAATAATGATGCCAATTAATATTGGATACGGGTTGTGCGTTATGGATTATGGATTGCCCGATAAAGTAGTGTAGAATTGAATTTCAAAATTAATTTATTTTATAAGCCCTTAATGATTTGTCGAACGAGTGTGTACTGAAATTGAAAGCAAAAATATATAAACTAAATTCTGCATGCCTCATATCGGCCGGATATACCCCGATAACGGGATCTTTGTTCCACTACGACAAGGCATCAATCGTGCAGCCGTATTGTAATACTGCAATCGATTGATAACGCAGCAGATTCGGTCGAAACGAGGCTCTCGAAGGGATAACTTTTCTCGAAATCTAATACGGATTTCATCCTTTTATTTGGCCTTTAATCGGTGTGTGGGTATTTATAAAAACATTTCAATATTGACTTTTTACAAGTTAATCAATTATAATTATTTTAAATTTATCTTTTTTGAAAAAAGTTAATGCAGATTTTAGGTATAAAAATCGTGAGGCTATTACCCCTAAACCGTAAAGTCATGGACCTGTTAACATGTTAAATATATGAACAGTAAGGCTGTAAAACTTCTGAACATAAGACGCACATGTTTAAACAGAAATTGAACAAGTATTGTAAAATAGTGAAGGATACGATTTTTATTTTGCCCTGAAAAACCTGGTCCTTCCCCGCGGAGTGGGATCTTCGATGGGCCAAGCCTGTCCCGCATTGCGGGGGTCAGAGTTTTCCAGCTCCGCCTGAAGAATAGCTGTAAAAGTTTGAAGTGAACTAAAGTTGAAGTGAGCTAACGTTAAGGAATTCTGTCAATTATATAAAATCAGCAGAGCGAAGCGACACCATAACTTTAGGCATTTTAGATCACTTTAGACACTTTTAATTTGTACGGGTTTAAGTAAAACAGCCCTTTTCAGGGGAAACCAAAGCGTGGTCCTCTGGGCCAGGATTCTTTACTTTGTGGCATAATATTTGCTTTTCAATTCCTCTAAGCCTAATTATGCAACGTCCATTTTCATATTGCTCTCTTTTTTAATGACAAATCGGTTCTTAGGGATAGGCCCTTGATCTTGAACGAAAATTTTCATTAATCAACGGACTCATAGATGAAGTTTAACATAAACTAAATTGATCGTTTCAAATTTTGAAATTTGAAACGATTGATTTAGGAGGAAATTATTTCAATGGCAGGATCAAAAGAAAAAGACAAAATAGGCGCGGTTATGGTGGTGGGTGCGGGCATTGGCGGTATTCAGGCCGCCCTTAACCTGGCAGATTCCGGGTTTTATGTCTATCTCCTTGAAAAATCACCAGCCATTGGCGGCAAGATGTCTCAATTGGATAAAACATATCCTACAAATGATTGTTCCATGTGCATTATGGCGCCAAAGCTCGTGGAATGCGGCAGGCATCTGAATATCGAAATTATCACCTATGCTGATATTGAATCCGTGGAGGGGTCTGCCGGAAATTTCAAGGTAAAGGTCAAGAAACGTGCGCGCAGTGTCGATCTGGACCGATGTATTGGCTGTGGGCTGTGCGTCGAAAATTGTCCGGTAACAAATCAGGCGGTTACCGTTCAGGGGACAGCTAAATGATTGAAACTGGTATATACAACGCGAATCAAGACGTTGAAATCGATTATATGGAACTTGATCGAATAATAGATCAAGAATTCAACAATGACAAAGAGAATCTTATTATGATTCTCCAGGTTATTCAACATCAGTATAACTACTTGCCCCAAGCATCTCTTCTGTATCTTTCCGAAAAGATCGGCGTGCCTTTTAGTCAGATTTACGGTTTAAGCACATTTTACAGCACCTTCAGCCTGGAACCAAGAGGCAGAAATATCATTTCTGTCTGCCTGGGAACTGCCTGTTATGTTAGGGGGGGGGCAAGGGTATGGGAAAGGATCCAGGAGATTTTGAATGTAGGCGCCGGGAAAACCACTGAAGATATGCGCTTCACCCTAGAACCTGTGCGCTGTATTGGATGCTGTGGTCTTGGACCGGTGGTTAAGATTAATGAGGATATTCATAGCCGGATAGGTCGGGAAAAGATACAACAGGTCTTGGATAGATATCAATAGGAGGTTTAGGGCTATGCAAGTGGGGTTTTTCAAAGACTTGGAAAAAATCACAAGAGATTACAGAAAGAAACTATACTACCCTGGTGGGATCAAGGTGAACATAGGGATGGCATCGTGCGGTATTGCTGCCGGCGCTAAAGCTTCCTTTGAAAAAGCGCTGGAAAGATTTCCACAGGGAAATGGTACTCAAATCTCCCAAACCGGTTGTCTGGGTTTCTGTCAGGAAGAACCCTTAGTTGAAATACTCGGGAACGGCAAACCGAGAATCATTTACAGGCACCTTACCGAGGATAAGATTCTGGACGCCATTGAAGGCTATATCCAGGGTGATTTCAACACGAAGTGGATCCTGGCGCAACTGCGCGATCCCCGTTCTTTACTAGAGGACACCATCGAGAACCCCCTGGCTGAGGTTGAGCCGATAGAAGGAATTCCTTTCTTGGAAGATATTCCTTTTTACAGTAAACAGACAAAAATTGCCTTACGTAATTGTGGCTATATTGATCCTGACAGCATTGAAGAGTATATGGCCAAAGGCGGATACCTGGCCTTTATTAAATCCCTCTCACAGATCGAACCCACTGAGATCATCAATATTGTTAAGGAATCCGGATTAAGGGGCCGCGGTGGTGCTGGTTTCCCAACAGGGACCAAATGGGAAAGCTGTGCAAAACTTGACGGCGAAAGATATGTCATCTGTAATGCCGATGAAGGCGACCCCGGCGCTTATATGGATAGAAGCATCCTGGAAGGAGATCCACATAGTGTTCTTGAGGGGATGTTGATCGCAGCATTGGCCATCGGTTCCAACCAAGGCTTCATTTATGTTCGGCATGAATACCCGTTAGCCGTAAAGCGGTTGGTCACGGCGATCAAGCGGGCAGAGGATTACGGGTTGATTGGAGAAAACATAGGTGGCTCTGATTTTAGCTTTAAAATAAAAATTTCTACCGGGGCAGGTGCTTTTGTTTGTGGTGAATCAACGGCCTTGATGGCATCCCTGGAAGGTAAAGTGGGAAGACCCAGGGCCAAGTATGTTCATACTGTGGAAAAAGGTTTCAGGGACAAACCATCGAATCTGAACAACGTTGAGACCTATGCGAATATACCCGCTATCTTGTTGAAAGGTGGTCAATGGTATGCCAACATCGGCACAGAGCACAGCAAGGGTACCAAGGTTTTCAGTCTGGTGGGGAAGGTCAAGAATACCGGTTTAGTAGAAGTGCCCATGGGGATTTCTCTCAGAGAAATCGTTTTTGATGTGGGCGGCGGTATCCCCAAAAAGAAAAAATTCAAGGCTGTTCAGACAGGGGGGCCCTCCGGCGGATGTATCCCCGAGAAATTCCTTGATGCTCCCGTAGATTACCAGAAGTTGGCCGAGCTTGGTGCTATCATGGGATCAGGCGGAATGATCGTCATGGACCATGATACTTGTATGGTGAACATTGCCAGATATTTTTTGGATTTTCTTAAAGACGAATCGTGCGGTCAATGCATTCCCTGCCGTGAAGGGATCGTACAGATGCTAGAGATACTGACTGATATCTGTGAGGGAAACGGCAAGGAAGGAGATATCGAACTCCTTGAAGAACTGGCCACCATGATCAAAAGATTTTCTCTGTGCGGACTGGGAAAAAGCGCCCCGAATTCGGTCTTAACCACCCTCCTATATTTTCGGGAGGAGTACCAGGCACACATCAGGGGCAAGAAATGCCCGGCAGGTGTCTGTAAGGCCCTTTTTCATTACGAAGTTGATGAAAAACTGTGTAATGGCTGTCATCTGTGCGCACTGAAATGCCCGCAGGAGGCCGTCACCGGTGAAAAAAAGGAACCTCACCATATAGACCAGGATAAATGTATCAAGTGTAGCATCTGTTACGAGGCCTGTAAGTTTGATGCCATTCTTATCAAGTAGTTAAGGGAAAAGGAACACACCTATGATAACCTTTAAGCTTAACGGGAAAGAAGTTCAGGGGGAAGAAGGGGAATATATCCTTCAGGTTGCTGAACGATATGGGGTGGAGATCCCGACCCTGTGCTACCATAAAGCTCTCGGGCCCGCAGGGATGTGCCGTCTGTGTACGGTAGAGGTTTTTAATGGCCGAAAGACCGATTTTGTCACGGCATGCAACTACCCCATACGAGAAGGTCTGGAGGTAAGGACAAAGACCGATGCGGTTCTCGAGGGTCGTAAACTGATTGTGGAGTTGCTCCTTGCCCGTTGTCCGAATGTGCCTATGGTCAAGAAATTGGCAGCAACATATGGGATCAATAAACCTCGGTTTAAGAAAAGAGACGAGGATTGTATCCTTTGCGGACTTTGCGTGCGTATTTGCGAGAGAATGGGAAACAGTGCCATCAGCCTAATCGGCCGGGGTGTGGATATGAAGGTGGATACCCCCTTCCATCTTCAGACCGATCTGTGTATGGCCTGCGGTGCCTGCGCCTCGGTTTGCCCAACCGGACATATCAAGCTTAAAGACATTACCAAACATGCGATTCAACCCATCCCCTCTGAGTATGACATGGGGCTGATCGGACGAAAACCGATTTATATACCCTATCCTCAGGCCATACCCAAAGTACCGGCCATTGATCGGACGGTTTGCATGCACTTTAAGACCGGCGGATGTAAAATATGCACTGAGTTTTGCAGCGCCCAAGCCATTGACCACTCGCAAGAAGATGAAACTGTCGAACTGAACGTGGGGTCAATCATACTTGCCCCCGGTTTTGAACCCTACGATCCTTCAGGTGATGTTACGTATCAATATAGCCGTTTTCCCAACGTGGTCACCAGTATGGAATTTGAGCGCATATTAAGCGCTTCAGGTCCCTATGAGGCTCACCTTGTGCGTCCATCTGACGAAAAGGAGCCCGGAAAGATTGCCTGGCTCCAGTGTGTGGGTTCAAGGACCATCAACACATGTGACCAGGGATACTGTTCTGCGGTATGCTGCATGTATGCCATCAAAGAGGCCGTTATCGCCAAGGAGCACAGCGTCCTGCCATTAGATACGGCCATTTTTTTCATGGATATGCGAACCTACGGTAAGGATTTTGAAAAATATTATAACCGGGCAAAGGACGAAATCGGCGTCAGGTTTATCAGGTCCAAGATACACACCATAGAGCCGGTAGGAAATACTGGAGACCTCAAACTTGTCTATGTTACTGAAGGAGGAGAGAAAAAAGAGGAAGTGTTCGATATGGTAGTGCTTTCCATTGGTTTGATGCCTCCTGCCGATGCCAAAGATCTGGCTGGGCGATTGGATATAGAACTCGACCGCCATAATTTTGCAGCTACCCGATGCCTTTCCCCTATAGAGACATCAAAACCGGGGATATACGTATGTGGCGCATTCCAAGGGCCTAAAGACATCCCGGGGACGGTTATGGAGGCGAGCGCTGCGGCCAATACCGCTATGGGCCTTCTGTCGACGGTGAGAAACAGCCTGGTCAAGAAAAAAGAGTATCCTGTTGAAAAAGAGATCGTTGGAGAGGAGCCCCGCATAGGCGTATTTGTCTGCCATTGAGGCATTAACATTGGGGGCGTCGTTGACGTCCCGAAGGTGAGAGCATACGCGGAAACCCTGCCAAATGTGGTGGTGGCCGACAGAAATCTCTTTACTTGTTCCCAGGACACCCAGGAAAAAATAAAAGAATATATAAGAGAATATGACCTCAACCGGGTGGTGGTTGCCTCCTGCACCCCAAGGACCCATGAGCCGTTGTTCAGAGAGACACTCCGGGAAGGGACTCTCAATAAATATACCTTTGAGATGTGTAATATTCGGGATCAATGTTCGTGGGTCCATAGGGACGATCCGGAAAAGGCCACGGATAAGGCCAAAGATTTGGTAAGGATGGCTGTGGCCAAGGCGAGGCTGATCGAGCCGCTTACCGATATATCCGTACCGGTAAATCATAATGGCTTAGTGATCGGTGGCGGGGTGGCAGGCATGGTGAGTGCCTTGAGTCTGGCTGAACAAGGTTTCAAGATCGATCTGGTTGAAAAAGGAGATAGATTGGGCGGCCAGGCCCTCAATCTCTACGCCACATATAAAGGGGAAAAGATAAAACCTTATGTTGAAGATCTTGTTGAGAACGTTAATGACCACCCATTGATTCACGTTTATCTTAACACGACCATTAAAGACGCTTCGGGTTTTATAGGGAGTTTCGCATCGACATTGATTGATGATGAAGGTGAAAAAAAGAAATTGGAACACGGGGCAATCATTATGGCCACCGGCGGCAAACCCTATAGGCCCAAAGAATATCTATATGGGAAAGATCCCAATGTGTTGCTGTCTCTGGAGTTCGATCAAGAAATTATGAAGGGTAGTGATAGGATCAGGGATGCAAGGAGCGCAGTCTTTATCCAATGTGTGGGATCCAGAATACCTGAGAGGCCATATTGCAGTAAAGTTTGCTGCACCCACTCCATTCACAGCGCTTTGACCTTAAAAAGGTTACATCCCGATATGCATATATATATCCTCTATCGGGACATCAGAACCTTTGGAGACAGGGAAGACCTGTACACGGAGGCCAGGGATAAAGGTGTTCTGTTCATTCGCTATGATCTGGAAAATAAACCCAGGGTTGAAAAAGAAAATGAGCGGCTTAAGGTCATGGTTACCGACCATGTTCTCCAAAGACCTCTTGAGATATCCGCGGATATCATATGCCTGGCAACGGCCATATTGCCCTCTGACAACATTCCCCTTACCAAACTTTACAAAGTGTCCGCGACCGAAGAGGGATTTTTCTTAGAGGCTCATATGAAACTACGGCCGGTTGATTTTGCGACTGACGGCATTTTTTTAGCCGGGCTCTGCCACTATCCAAAACCCATTGAGGAATCTATCGCGCAAGCCAAGGCGGCATCTGCACGGGCAGCAGCCATTTTAATGAAAGATACCATAGAGATCGAGCCCATCGTTTCCGTGGTTAATCCGGAGATATGCAGTGGCTGTGGTACTTGCGAAAGGGTATGTCCATTCGGTGCCATTCATGTGATAGAGATGGATGGTGTAAAAAAGGCTCAAAATACACCGGCATCCTGTAAAGGATGCGGACTGTGCGCTGCAAGCTGTCCGTCTAAGGCGGTGGATATGTGCCATTTTAGTCAACATCAAATAAGGGCGCAAATTTGCGCCTTGGCTTAGGGCGTTAGGGGATTTTTGATATGTCAAATCCATTCGAACCCAAATTAGTGGCCTTTCTATGTAACTGGTGTTCATACGCCGGCGCGGATCTGGCAGGGGTTTCCAGATTTCAATATCCGCCGAATATCCGGGTTGTCCGGGTCATGTGCACCGGAAGGATTGATCCTGTGCTCATTCTGGAGGCTTTAGCCAGGGGAATCGACGGTGTTCTCATCGGCGGGTGACACCCCGGGGAATGTCATTACCTGGAAGGTAATCTATATGTCAGAAGGCGGGTTTTGATGACCAAAAAACTGCTGGAATGTATTGGGATCGATCCGGTTAGAGTTCGCCTGGAGTGGATATCCGCTTCAGAAGCCCCGAAATTTGCGCAAGTGGTCAGAGACTTTGTCAAAGAGGTAAAAGGCATGGGTCCAAACCCTCTTTCCCACAGGGAAGAAGGTCCATGGACCCAAACCAATTTCAGAACTCCTGACCTGTATACATAATTTCAACGTGATATGGAGGTTCAGTCGTAATTTCAGATGCAACAATTTGAACATCGAACCCTGGTCGCCTCTGGCGCCGCCGAAGGCGGGTAAACATCGAACGTTCAACTTTAAAATGCCTTCAAGCTGTGGATTCTTCATTAAAATATGTTGAATCTGAATTTATGCTAAGTACATGTATTCGTAATTACGGTAACGTATTTATAACTTGGTTTATTCATTCTATTTATGCAAAAGTTTAAAGTGCCTAAAGTTAAGGTATTCTATCAATTTTAATTATAATTGATCGCGCTGAAAGCGCGTTCCTCAACTTTAGCTCACTTTAGGCACTTTAAACTTCAAACTTTTGGACTTCACCTTATACGGAATAGTGAGCATACAAAAATACGTCATCGTATTTATGAATTAGAGCACTAAGTCAGTAGCCCTAAATTTACTTAAGGATATTAATCCCATCCGGAAAGGAAAGGTGATTGATTGATAAAATCCATTGAACATATCCCCACGGTCTGCCCTTACTGTGGCTGTGGATGCGGCATATATCTGGTGGTCAAAGACGGCATTTTGGTAGGTATGGAGCCCTGGAAGGATCATCCGGTATGTGAAGGAAAAAACTGCCAAAAAGGAAGAAATGCCCAAGTTTTTTTAACCAGCGATCAACGGTTGCAAAGGCCGCTGATAAAGAAAAATGGTGTTTTTCAGGAGGCCTCCTGGAACGAGGCATTCGGGGTGATCGCAGACAAACTTCAGGGCGCGGAAGCCGACACAGTGGGGTTTATCAACTCTGCGAAGTGTTCGAATGAGGATTTGTATGTGATTCAGAAATTTATCCGGGTGGTTCAGAAGACAAACAACATGGATAATGCCTCCAGATTCTGCCATTCCACCACAGTTCCTGCATTGCTCTCCACGGTAGGTTCCGGTGTGATGACAACCTCAACCATAAGTATCGAGCAGGCAGATTGTATTTTTTTGGCCGGTACCAACCTGCAGGAAACCTATCCTATCATTGCCCGCAGGGTCATCATGGCAAAGCGGAAGGGCGCCCGGGTGATTGTTGTGGATCCCAGGATCACCGTGACGGTCAAAAATCTTGCAGACAGCTATTTACAAATCTATCCGGCCACTGACACTGCTCTGGTAAATGGCATGATGCGGATCATTATAGATGAAGGGCTTGAAGACAAAGAATTCATAGAAAAAAGGACCCAGGGGTTCGATGAACTCAAAGACTATTTAATGACCCTGGATCTCAAGGAAATAGAGAGAATAACAAACATTTCCCTTGATATGATAAAAGAAGCGGCGATAACCTATGCTACGGCACAGGATGCCTGTATCCTTTATAATGCCGGTATTGCACAGCATGGCTCCGGCATAGAAAATATTAAAGCCCTTGCCGATTTGGCACTGTTGACCGGAAACTATGGAAGGCCGGGAACCGGTGTAAACCCTTTACGGGGTCATGCAAACGGAGAAGGATTTGGAGACATGGGGCCTCTCCCCGTTTTTTATCCGGGATTTCAGAGTGTTAATGAAGAAACCGCCAAGCGCTTTGAGGAGATTTGGGGGGTGAAAGGCCTACCGTCACAGCCCGGTATGACCTACATGGACATGGTGGAAAAGTGTAAATCCTTATATATTGTGGGGGCGAACCCCATGCTTGCGGCTCCGGATACAAACCGGGTGAGGAAGGCTTTGGAAAAAAAGGATTTTCTGGTGGTTCAGGACATATTTATGACCGAAACCGCAGAAATGGCAGATATTGTGCTGCCTGCGGCGACTTTTGTGGAGAAGGACGGGACCATTACCGGGGTAGATAGACGGGTGCAAAGAATCAATAAGGCCATTCAGCCTCCGGGTGATGCAAAGCCGGACTGGATGATATTCTGTGAACTGGCCAGGATCATGGGTTTTGAGAAGCAATTTAGTTTTGACAGCCCGGCGCAAATATTCGAAGAGATCAGAAAATGCGTACCCCAATATCGGGGCATAACTTATGAGAGGCTAAAAAGCGCCAAAGGCATTCAATGGCCATGCCCAACCGAAGATCATCCGGGCACGGAAGTGATGTTTGTGGATAACTTTCCCACGCCGGACGGTCTCGGGCATTTTCAGATTGCAGAATACACCCCCCCCTTGGAAGTCCCCGATGACACCTATCCTTACATTTTCACCAATGGACGGGTTGTATTCCATTTCCACACAGGAACCATGACCCGTCGAACCGAAAGGCTGAATAATGAATTACCCAATGGATTTGCCGAGATAAGCCGTGAGGATGCCAGGGAATTGGCCATAGTAGATGGGGATCCGGTCCTGTTAAAGTCACGGAGAGGAGAGATACAGACCATTGCCAGGGTGACGGAGGACATAAGAAAGGGTTTGATATTCATGCCCTGGCATTTTTCGGAATGTGCTCCCAATATATTAACCGGGCCCACTGCCGGCCCTCCATCCAAGATGCCGGAATTTAAATTTTGTGCAGTGAGTATAGAAAAGGTGTGATGATATGAGAGGTAATATGTATCTCGCGTGGTCTTGTGACGAGAAAATTCTGGAAATGGGAGCATCGGGCGGTGCGGTGACGGCTTTACTCAAGTTTGCCCTTGAGATGAAAATTGTAGATGCTGTGTTGGCAGTTAAAAAGAGAAACGGGAACAGATATGATGGGGTTTTATCTTTAATTACCGATCCGGATGAGGTTATTGAGAGTGCCGGGGCCTTGCATTTTGCCCCTGTGAACGTGGCCAAAGAGGTAAGCAAGTATTTAGATGGCGCCAAAGACTTAAAAATAGCGGTGACCTGCAAGCCCTGTGATTGCCGTGCGATTATCGAATTGTCCAAAAGGGGGCAAATCAATTTGGCGAACGTCATTTTAATCGGGTTGAACTGTACCGGAACATTGTTGCCTACCGTTGCCAGAAAAATAATAGAAGATGAATACCATGTCATCCCCGAGGATGTGGTCGGAGAAGACCTTGATAACGGGAAACTCATCATTACACTGGCCGACGGCAGCAGAAAACAAAGAGATTTGGAGGAACTGGAGGAAAAGGGATACGGAAGAAGAGAGAATTGCAGGAGATGTTCTTTTAACATCCCCAGGATGGCAGACCTGGCCTGCGGCAAGTGGGGAACCCAGGGCAAGATGGCCACATTTATTGAGGTATGTTCTCAAAAAGGTTCTGAACTCATGGAAAAGGCCATAGAGGCCGGGAAACTGATTGTTGAAATACCGGATCAGGAAGCCATAGAAGAAAGAGAAAAAAAAGACAAACAGGCCGTTGAACTGGCCCGAAAATGGGAACAAAGGGATTTTGATGAATTGAGACGGCTTTCGAATAAGGATCGGTTGAAATACTGGTTAGGATATTTTAACCGGTGCATCAAGTGCTTCGGGTGCAGAGATGTGTGCCCGCTATGTTACTGTCACGAGTGCTACCTTGAACCTTCGAGAGATTTTGTGCAGGGCGGACAAACACCGCCGCATATAATGTTTCCGTTGGTCAGATTGGCCCACGTTGCAGATTCTTGCGTGAATTGTGGTCAGTGCCAGGATGCATGCCCCATGGAGATTCCCCTGACCAGACTTTACCATATGCTAAATCGGGAACTTAGTTCTATGTTTGGTTATGTACCGGGTATGGATGTCACCGAATATCCGCCACTTACCACCGTAACCCATGAAGAACTTCATATTGAAGAAACTAATGTCTTTAAAAAGAATGGAGAACTTCCTATTGAAAAAGTCGATGCTTTGAGAGAAAAATAGGCGCTCAGTAATTATTTTTGTGTCTTTGTGACTTAGTGGCAATTATTTCTTATAAGCTCAATGCATTTAAAAAACTGTATGAAGTCTTATTTGTGGCATGATATTTGCTTCTCAAATAGTTGAGGTTTAACTTGGCAACCTCCATTTTCATATTACCCCCCTTCTTAATCGGCAAATCGACCCTTAGAGGATAGGTCCTTGGGGTCGATTTGCTGTTTTTGTTTTGCATGCCTTGAATCTCTGGGTTTAATTTTTAAACGTTACGGAGTCGTTACATCGCGTTACTTTCTGTTATAGGTAACGCCACTTTTTTGGAATTTTTACAAAAGCATTATCAATCTGTATATAGTGAAATAATTATGGAATAAAATAAGTTAAAGTAAAAATTAAAAAAAATATGGATTAATTTATAAGTCTTGTTATATAAGACCTAAGCTGAGCGTTTCAAGTTTTTGAACACAGACCCGCCTGACATGCGAGCTCGCCCGCCAGCCAAGCAAGGCGAGGCGGCCTGGGGCACGAGCGGGCAGGTGAACACAGATTGTCAAGATTCTTAAATTAAGAAATAATATTATCTGTGTATACCTGCCCGCTTGTGCCTCAGGCTGCGTTGACTGTTTACTATCGGGTTCACCTATCACAAATGCCCGACGGGCTTGGTTGACGGGCGAGTTCGCATGGCAGGCGGGTCTGCGAAAATCTGCCTGCCCCGTAGGTCCATAAGATCGTACTGGGGTTTCCTGTTTAACTTGTGTGAGAGTCTTCCCAATGTTAGATAACAACCATAGAATCATCAATTACTTGCGACTTTCTGTTACGGATCGCTGCAATTTGAGATGTATCTACTGTATGCCGGAACAGGGAGTGCAATTTACTCCCCATCGGGAGATACTCAGCTATGAAGAGATGCTCCGTATTGTCAGACTTTGCGTTTATAAAGGTATTCGTAAAGTCAGGGTCACTGGAGGGGAACCCCTTGTACGAAAGGACGTTACACATTTCCTTGAAATGCTTTGTAACATAGAAGGGCTTGAAGAAATCAGTCTGACTACCAACGGGGTGCTGCTTAAAAGGTTTGCTGCCGATATCAAAAATAGCGGTATTCGCCGGATCAATGTAAGCCTGGATTCCTTAAAGCCCGAACGATTTTTTCGGATTACGGGAAAAGACTATTTTGAACAGGTATGGGAGGGGCTTGAGGCGGCGGAACATGTGGGATTTCATCCCATTAAAATTAATGTGGTCGCCATAAAAGGTATCAATGATGATGAAATATTGGATTTTGCCGAATTAGCTGTAAAAAAGCCGTATCATATTCGTTTTATTGAGCTTATGCCTGTAGGCAACCAAAATGCGTGGAGTGCCGAACGGTTTGTTTCCACAGATGAAATTTATCATCTGATCCAATCCCACGCGGACTTGACACCTGTGAAATCCAATCCTTATGACGGACCTGCTCAACGATTTAAAATTAAAGGGGGGCAAGGGGAGATTGGGTTTATTAGCGCCCTGAGTCATCACTTTTGTGATCAATGCAATCGATTGCGCTTGACCCCTGAAGGGCATCTCAGGGGCTGTCTTTTCTCGGAGCAGGAAATCGATCTTAAGACACCACTCAGAAAGAAAAAGGAAGATGGCGATCTTTTGCAACTGATTGAACTTGCCATTAAAAACAAACCCAAAGAGCATGGTCTGCTGAAGTGTTTTCCCAGAAAATGTGTTCCACAGATGAACCGTATCGGGGGATGAAAAAACAGGCAAATTTCCAGCGATGTTATAATTTTCATATGAGATTCAGGTAGTGTCCATCCATAAATCTATAATGGGTATCAATTAAGTTTCCAATTCAGAAATGAGCAATTTTTCGCAAGGTCAAGACAATCGAGGAATTACGCGGAGGCGTACGAGTAGTACGCCGCACAAGTGATTCCGCAGATTGACCCCAGAGAAATAGGCTGCGCATTTCACGGGGCAGGCGCAGAGATTGCGAAAAAGGGCCATTTCTGGATGGAAACTAAGAAGATTCAGCCTCCAACTCTTGGATCCGTTTATTTATGGCATCAAGTTCTTTTTTCATGGCACCGGCCTCATCTTTGAGCATATTAAGCTCATCTCCGGAATTCATGGCATAAGAACTCCCATACGATCTTTCCATGGAAGGGTAAGCGCCACGCGGGTCGAAACCTCTTCCGTAGCCCCGTCCCCGGCCAAAACCAGGTCCGAATCCACCTCTAAAGCAACGTCCTTGACCAAAACCGCCACCAAAGCCCTGTCCATAACCATATCCCCGATATCCGGGTCTCAATATGGGGGCCGGACCATCAGCAGTTCGGGAAGGATTACAGAATCCTCTGCCCCATCCTGTCATAGACCCCATTCCCGCAGGTCCTGTTCCATTAAATCCAGGCATTTAAAAACCTCCTTTTCTTTGACGGCTTCGTAAAAAGTCCAATTTCTGCGTTGCGCTTCATTTCGTGTTCACTGCGGTGTACATAAGTACGCGTCATTCCAAGAAATTCGCGAAGCCTTGAACTTAAACTTTTTACTTTGCCGTGTCAATTTTGACTTTTTACGACTTGGCATTCTTATTTCATATTATGATCTTATGACCATAATACATCTATTCTATCACTGTAGTCAAGTATTATTTATGGTCATAAGACCAAATTAAAAAGGCTGCCCATATGAACAGCTGCAAATTGCCTGGCACGGTTCTTGAAATGCTATAAAAAATATCATAATATTGTTTAATATTTTACTTAGGAGGTTAACATGTGGACAGTTACATTAGATCAAGCCATTATCGATTTAAAAAGTATTATTCATAGGACAATCCGTGACAACGATGAAACAGTCATAGCTTCAAGTGAGGGCTCAGTTGTTGTGCTGGATGAAAACGAATGGTCAAATATTAAAGAGACCCTTCGACTTCTCAGTGATAAGGAATCATTAGTTGCACTGCTTGAGTCACATTCTATAAGAGATCGGGGTAAAAAACCGAAAGGTTTGAGCGCTGAGGAAGCTTTTGGCGATGTATAAAATCAATATTCTTAAGAAATAGTCTGTTCAACAATTTAACACCAAGACATATCTTCCAAATAATCCGCGCATATACGTTCTGAATTCATACGGGTACAACCTCACGCAGGATACGTTTACCTATCCTTGGCTTAAGATTTTCTTGCATAACCAAATCGACTTTGATGCCCAACAGATCGGTCAAATAGTTTTCTAGTTCGATGAATTTCAGCAAACCGGGCATTTCATTAAAAGCTACCAGAAGGTCTAAATCGCTACTTGTGCTTTGTTCATGACGCACGTATGAACCGAACATACCCAATGATTTTACTTGATATTGCTCAGAAAGAAGCGCTAATTGTCCATGCAACTTTTTTTTTATATTTGTAAGAGGTATACGATCTTCCATAGCCACACACCTTTAATTTTTATGTTTTGACGCCACAACTGCTTTTTTGACGTAAAACAGAATATCGTTATGATAGCATCGCGTCAATTGTTTTATTTGAGAAGAGGCGATGAATTGTTGAAGTGGCTTTTGTATGGTGTGGGCTTGTTGCTTGATAGCCATTCATTATTGTTTCCTCTATTATTTTTCCGTCTGACATACAGCCAGGCAAGTCCGGGAAGATTATAAGATAGCCCCCGCCTTCTTCCTCCGAAAGCGGCCCTATTTCGAATGGATATTGTATTTTGTTCGACCATGACTTTATTCTCCTTCACCTTTGTTCAGGAAAAGCTCACCCATTATTCCATCATTCCAATTGTGAGCGAATTGAACTAACTTCTGTTATCTCGGTCCGACTATAGACCCTGTCGTTGCAAAAGCTCAGGATGCCGTAAGTCCAAGGCGTCAAGGGTGCAGCTGTAGTAATTTACCGCAAGCCCTTGACAACGCCGGAGATGCGGTGCCATCGGCTTGTCCGCCTCCGGCGGGGCTTTCCCTACCTGTTGGGTAGAAGCTGAAAGCGAAGACCAAAGGGTTAAAAATATGCCCTGGAAAACGTTTTTTTCTGGAATTCAAACGGGGTTTATTTCAAAAACTTCTGTATGATATGCGTAACATTTAGAAATGTTTTAATATAATATATTTTTTTGCCTCTTTTTTAAAAAACTCTACACTGGTTTTGCTGAGAGCAATAGTAACCTTAACGGTTTCGTCTTTCAGAACCAGTTCTTCAGGTGAAGGAAGGAAGTCGGAAATGACCTTCACCTTTCCGATAGGTTCATTTGTGTATTTTATTTTCCCTTTCATATATTTTTTTCCCTTTCCGCCAATATCCGGCGCCAATTATTGTGATTTTGTTTTTTATAAAAGTGACGGCTTTGTAAAAAGTCCAATTTCTGCGTTGCGCTTCATTTCGTGTTCACTGCGGCTCACATAAGTACGCCGCATTCCACGAAATTCGCGACGCCTTTTTATCCCGTCGATATTTGGCGGGGGAACTTGAACTTTTTACTTTGCCGTCTCAATTTTGACTTTTTACGAGTTAATCAGAATTATTAAAATAGGGAAACCTTTGTCAATATAATAATATGGCTATTTATATGGTTTTTATGTCCACAACGACCACACTCACCCGACGCGAAACCGTGCATGGGTTATTGTGCCGGCATCCAGCACCCAACATCCGGAATCCAGTATCCAGTATCCAGCATCCAGATATATGACAATTTTTACATAAAAATGGACATATTTTGTCATAATACCACAGGCAACTTGTAAAATAATCCTCGATAAAATTATTTGAAATGATATTAACTCTAATAATTACAATCGGTTGCAAGTTCAGCACCCAAGCGGCATATGCTTTCAATGATGATGGCGCATCCAGTGGAGATACAGGTGTCGGTGCGGCAGGGGATGGCTCAGGTACCGGTGGTGGCAGCGGTAAAAATAACGACGGCTATTCTGGTACTGGTGGCTCAGATGGCGGTTCCGGAAGTGGCTCAGGCGGCGGTTCAGGCAGTGGAGGCGCGGGAGATGGGGGCACAGGAAGTGGCGATTCCGGTAATGGTGCCACGGATGACGGTTCCGGAGGTGGCGGGTCTGGCAGTGGCACCGCATATGCCGCTAATAGTGGCATCTCGACCGGAAGCGAGTCTGGAATGGGTATGGCTTATGTCGCCAGTAGAGATGCCTCAAAGGATAACAAATCTGGCGATGGCACTGATGCTGCTGCTAAAAGCAACTCTGCCGGAGGGAGAGACTTCTCCAAGTTTTGGCCTTTAGCACTTATATTAGCCTTTGGCATTTTATTCTTCTGTTTTTCAAAAGATATATTATCCTCTGTTTTCAGCAAAAAAGAAAACAAAGAAAGCCGTAAGCGTAATACAAAAGCTATGAAATTGTTTATGAAATATTCAAGTTAGTTCGCTTTGTTATAGTGTTTATGAAAAACATTTTGGGGTGACTATTTCATAGTTTTAAAGCGTCTGTGGCTGCGCTATCTGACTGATCCTGGATGCCGGATGCTTGACTCCTGGATAAAAAATGTAGTGATTGCTAGCAAATATTCAGTATCCAGAAACCAGTATCTCGCCTCAATCAACTTCAGGTCTTATTTTATGGCAACGGATGGATGGACCCCAAAAACATTTTCTTAAGAGCTATAGTTTTACGATACGAATGCCTCAAATGGGGATACCCATGCTTCTGCCTTCATTCCATTATTCCATCATTCCCGCCGGGGCGTAGGCCCTACGGGCCGGAGGCCAACTGTGAGCAAAGCGAATCGTTAGTTTCGTGAAATTCAGCACAAGCCACTTCCCAAATACACTGTTAGAGAAATTACCATTCCCCTTAATGTGGAGAAGATTGCTAATACCAACGAGCATCTTTTCATTTTAAGTTACCTTTTTTATTTTGCTCACCACGAAACACACGAAGGTCTCGAAGAGAAAAAAATAAAACCTTCGTGCCCTGGTTAATTAATCTACGTCCATCTGTGGTTATCTGCGGTTTCACAGAAAATTAATTGACTTAAAATATCATGTGAAATATCATAAATTAGTATTAGTTGAATTCGATAAATTTTGTAATTGGAGCAAATTATGATTGCCGAAGCAATTATTAAAGATGGTGGTTTGTTCATTCCTGATATAGAGAAACAACTTAAAATCAAAAGAGATAAGATCACCATTCAGTTCAAGATTCTTAATGACGACACTCCACCATGCGAAAAAGACCCATTCGTTCAGGCTGCTGGTATTCTTAAAGATCATCATATTGATCCTTTAAAATATCAAAAGGATTTGAGAGATGAATGGGGTCACTGATTATCTCGTTGATACCAACATAATAATCTACTATCTAAACGGTGATGAAATCGCTGTTGACTGGTTTAGAGAACACAAAGACCGCCTTTCAATTTCAATAATAGCATCCCTGGAAGTATTATCATATCCATTTACTGAAAAGGAAGATGAAATCGTTCGTCGTTTTTTAGGTGCATTTCGTTTGTTTGATTTAGATCAATCAATTTTTGAGAAAACAATACAACTCAGAAGAACTCATAAAGTAAAGCTTCCCGATGCTATTATTGCTGCAACAGCTTTTTGCCACAATTTAATGCTCGTGACCAGGAACGTTTCCGATTTTAATAATCTGAATATTGAGATATTCAATCCATTCTAATAATGATACATTCCAGGTAAGTTCTTGCATTTTTTGCACATATAATTTTCACCACGAAGCTCATGAAGTACTCGAAGACAAAAAACCTTAAAATCTTCGTGTTTCTTCGTGCCCTTCGTGGTTAATCATCTATGTCCATTAGCGTTTATCTGCGGTTCCACAGAATATTTATTGGCAGTCATCTGCAATTGAGCTGTGATTTGATAAAAAGTTGTAAATATTTTAATATAATATAGGTTAACTCATTAATATCATATTGATTTATCTGTTTTTTTGTTGTTTAAAAGCCCCATCTGCCCCGTGAAATGCAGAGCCTATTTCATCGGGGCGAAGCCTATTTCTCTGGGGTGGTTAAAATTTTTGCCTTTCTTGATCTTGAACCCCGGTTAAATATAACATACGGATTTAACTGGGAAGGCAAAATTGAACGTTTTTCAAAGGTCTCAAGGTCTCAACTGCCTGGAAATTAAGATATAATAGCCACTTATCCTACGGGTTGCATCAATCAAGGTAATTTCATTTCGCGGCAGAATGTATGTGCCGGAAGAACTCTTACACCATTTTTTACATAGTCATCCTTTTGTTCATGAACCTGAAAAAAAATGGGAATGTGGGTTCGTTCTTTGAAGTAATAAATCGATGGACTGATGCTCTTGGCGCCGGTCTTGCATTCTACTGCAAAAAGTGGTTTTCCCTCTTCGAGAACGACAAAATCCACTTCGCGTTTGTCCGTATCCCGTAAGAAGCGCAGTTCCATCTTGAAACCTTCGGTATCTTCTCGAAAATGACACAATTTCAGCAGCTGAGATGCAATGAAATTTTCAAACCGTGGTACTGGTTCAGACACAAGAGACCAGTCCCAGAGGTAGAGCTTCTGTTCTTTTTTGACGGCCCTGATTTTTGGTGCGCCGTAAGGGGCTATACGAAAGCAGTAGTACATTCGCTCAAATATTTGAATCCAGCGATCGGCGGTTTCATGGGAAACATCCAACAGTTCTTTCAAATTCTTGACCGACAGGGGGGCACCGACCCGGTTGGGCAATTCCTCGGCAAGCAGTTCGAGAAGGCTGATCTCCCTGATGTTTTCAAGAAGACCAATGTCATCGTAAATGACGCGCTGGACCCTCTCCTTTTGCCACCGCCGCCAAAAGCGCTCCTCGCCCTTCAGGCAAGGCTCCGGAAATCCACCGAAACGTAAAATGCCTTTAAAATCATCGTGCGTGGGTTTGACATTCAATTCGTTCAAAGAAAGCGGATGGAGCCGGTAATAATGGTACCTTCCCTGGAGGGAGTCACCCCCCTTGCTGTAATAATCCAGCCTTGCGGAACCCGTAATTAGAAAGGACACACTGGACTTATTACTGTCATAAAATCCCTTGACCAAATTGCGCCAGCGTGCAAATTTATGAATTTCATCCAGGACGATACATTTCTGGTTGGCCGGGAACTGACCCTTCAGCAGGGAAGAACGAATCGCAATATTATCCTAGTTCGTGTCCATCCATAAATGAGGATTTTTGTTCAAGATCAAGGCATGCGAAAAAAATAACCACAGGCATATAGTTGATATTCCGAGGATTATTTTTTGAGCATAACGCAGAGATTGGGCAAGAAGACCATTTATGGATGGACACTGATAGGTGGGATGGCTTCCGGTCGCGCTGGAAAGAAAGGTCAGGGCAAATGTGGTTTTTCCTGCCTGCCGGGGGCCACCTACAAAAACCATACGTTTGACGAGGTCCTGTTCGACTGTTTTCTTGAGATAACGTTTCAGTATTTTTCCCATGGTAAAATCTTTATAACATGAAGTTACTCATTAGTAAAGTCGACTTGATATGATTTTATTGAGAAAAAAAGACTGAAATAGTTTTACGATACTAATGCGTCAAATGGGGGTACCCGTGCTTCTACCTTGATTCCATTTATCACAAGGAGTTTTTATCAATCCCAAGCTGTCTGCAAATTGCTGAGATAGTGCCTGCTTTCAAATCCTTTTGACCCCAATCCGGAATGGTTGTTCCTCTTTCGGTAGCTGGGTTAAACCATTTTCGATGCGATCCACCACCACGACACATTATTTCACGACATCCAATTGCACGCAGCTTCTTGGTGAACTCTCTGTAATTCATCCTTCAGCCATAACCAAAGACTCAAACCATACCGGAGCCTCGAAGTGATTAACTCGTAGATTAGCAGGAAATTGTTTTCCCATATCCTGGTATAGTTCAATGACAGCAGCAAGTGCATCATGAACACGTGAATTCAAATCATCGAGTTCATCGATTTCTGTTACCAATTCAGGAACTAAAGGACTGGTTATTGTCCAACCGCCTTCCTTTTGTGATTCAAGAACTAAGGGAATTTTCATCATTGTTTTCATAAAGTGAATCCTTTTCGTCTTATAATGGGGGGTATCCCTAACTTTATGTGATAGTAGGAATCCGAAAGAAATAATCTAAAAAAAATAACATTTATCCCGTTAAAGAGAAAGGAGAAAGTGCTATTGTGGAGAAACGTTCATTTTTCTTGACTTGTGACTCAGAAAAAGAGCGCTCCTCAGATTATAAGTTACTCTCTAATTCGTTAGTTTCGGGAAAATCTAAATTTCTCTGTCCTTGACATAAAGAAACAATTGTCCTGTTTTTTATTTATGGAAAAGAGAGAAATCATAAAGTCACTTATTCGTGAATTTCATATGCAACAATTTGAACATCGAACCCTGGTCGCCTCTGGCGCCGCCGAAGGCGGGTAAACATCGAACGTTCAACGTCGCCCCAGTGAAATAGAAAAAAAGTTTCACGGGGTAAAAACGTCGAATGTGGAAGGCGTTTCGCTTTGTCTTTATTATAAATGGCTCCTCGCTGTTTCAAGTGGGTAAGTCAAATTTAAGTTTACCCGCGATGAGGTAAATCATTGTAATGAGATTTTGTTTGGTTCGATATCCTCGGGCTCTTGCCTTGGCAGCTTGGATCAGGCTGTTTATGCCCTCCAGGATGCCGTTGTTGATTTTGGACGTGAACCAGCGCAGCACCCCATTCCAATGCTTTATTGTATAGGCCGCCTCTTTGATGGGTTCCAGGCGGCTGTGGGTTGCCCAAAAGTACCATTTTTTGAGAAAGGCCTCGGCGGTGTCGGCAGATTGCTGGTACAGTTCCTGGAAATTGAGTCGGATATGGTAGGCACGGCTGGTTTTGAGGTTTAGTTTTTTAATCGTCAATTGTTCAAGCAGATGGGTCTGTGACGCTTTGAGGTTTTGCTGATTTTTTAACCAAATGTAACGGCTTCCCTTAAGCTCCGGGCGGTCCTTGATTTCTTCTCGACGTACTTGGTCAACGGCATCGTTGAGAACTTTCATCACGTGGAACTTGTCAAAAGTCAGGTGAGCCTCAGGGAACTCTTTTTCAACGCCGCTGATGAATGCCGGGGACATGTCGCAACACATTTCCTCAATGGCGTTGGGATCACCACTGTGATTGATCAGATCCTGTTTAAAGCGTTTGACGGTCGAAGCATCTTTGTCATCGGTTGCAAACAGGACCCTGGGGCCGTCAAGGTCCACAAACAGGCTCACATAATTGTGATCTCGCCGGCGGGAGGTTTCATCCATGCCGACCTGCTTAACTTGGCTGTGATCAGCTTTTTCCCGGGCATCGTCCACATAGTGGTGCAGCACTCGCCATAACCTGGTATCATGCTCGTTGACGAACTTTGCCATGGTTTTTACCGGCATGGATCTGGACAGTGTCATGATTATGGCCTCAAACAACAGCGTAAAGCCGCTGTCGGGCCTGGCCCAGGGAACATTAACCAAGGTGCCACACTTGTCACACTTGATTCTTGGCACTCTGGCGGTCAGGTGAGCTTCGTGTTGGAAAAAATTCAGGTGCCGCCACGTTTTTTTTACTGTGTCGTATGCCTTTAAATCGGCCTGCCCACATTCTGGACAGATAAAGGTGCTTCCTCTGGGGAAATCAAGACGGATGTCCAAGCGCTTTTCATCAGGGTTAAATTCGGATGCGGACACCTGCCAGGGGGGTGCCAAACCAAGGGCCATTGAAATAAGTCAATGTCTCTCATAATAAGAAGGGAACTATCACTTTCTTGAATAGGTAATCAAGGGGTTACCCACTTGAAACAGCGAGGAACCAAAAACTTTTACAATGAGATGCAAAAAGAAATACCCAATATTTTTATCCACACCTGCCCAGTTAAACCAGAAAATTTTTAAATCGGTCTGAGACTTTTTTCTATTTCACTGGAGCCCTTGTTCCATTATCTCACTATTCCAATCGGGACGAATCCCCTAAGTTCATGATGTTGTTTAAATACGTAAGGTAAAGATTCTCATCAATTTTTATACAAGGTAATAAATAGGGCTTAATATATGGTTCTTATTTCCATAACGACTGCACTCGGCCGATGATAAATCGTGTATTATTAAGGTTCAGACATCCACCATCCAGCATAAAGCGTCCAACATCCGGCAAGCAGCATCCAGAACCAGGGTATGACAGTTTTTCCTTATTAGGTGACAAATTTTTGTCACAACCGGATAATTTTTGTCCTATTGATAATCAGCAATTTCCGGTTAGGAAATTGCATAAAAAATATGTAAAATCAACGCATTAAGTCATTTTATACTTGACATCTTATTTATAATGTGCGGCGAATTTTGGTATTATTAATAATATCAAGGAG
>Ga0222665_1000229_pt1 | contig 38146 bp, 29 predicted proteins | sample AntAcemetagen653_FD_179853 | JGI IMG/M metagenome (GOLD analysis project Ga0222665, IMG submission 179853) | Saline water microbial communities from Ace Lake, Antarctica - #653 | ecosystem: Environmental > Aquatic > Non-marine Saline and Alkaline > Saline | place: Antarctica: Ace Lake...
GCCCAGGTTTCACGAGTTCAAATATTAGAAATACAGCTCTTGGAAAAGACGGTAATCAACAGGGTGAATCTCCCCGCGATGAATCAAAAATGATGTCAGCCGAAAAAGTTGCGGTCTATATTGCAAATGCTATTAAAAAAAGAAAGCGAAGCTTAATTCTTACAAATCAGGGTAAAATGACCGTTCTACTTAATAAATTTATTCCATATTATTTAGATAAAATGGTTTATAAACATATGGCAAAAGAACCCGGCTCGCCATTTAAATAAATTAAATAAACAAAAAATAATCAAAAATAAAAATGAAAAAGTTAACTTTAGAAATCAAACCTAAAATTGGTTTTGGTGAATTGGAATTCGGTGATACTACAGAAAAACTCACTTCTTTTTTGGGAGAAGCTGAAGAAATTGAAAATATCGAAGAGATTGAAGATGATGCTGATTTTAATACAGTGATCTTAAATTATTGGTCTATTGGTATTACGGTTTTCTTCGAAGGTGTTGAGAAATCTGTAATCTCTTGTTTTGAAACTGACAATCCTGAGGCAACGCTGTTTGGGAAAAGAATATTTGAACTAAATGAAAAAGAAGTAATTGAGCTAATGAATGCAAACGGATTTACAGAAATAGAATCCGAAATTGAGGAAGAGGGCGAAAAAAGACTCTCTTTTGATCAAGCACTCATTGATTTTTTCTTTGAAGATGATGTTCTTGCAGCAATAAATTGGGGAGTTCTTATCAACGATCAAGGAGATATTGAAGAGTTTTAAGATCACAAATCTTTAACATGAGTATGTGCTAATTCATAAAATTAATTGATACCCTATCACATAAAGTAAAGACATAGGTATTTTAAGTTTATTCAAGTCTTAATTTAAATTCCAGAAAAAAGAACTTTTGATCTTATTTTGAGAACATATTTTAATTTATTAATTGAATAACAAATGCTAAAACTGTTGGCACTATTATTGAGCAGTATGCAAACGATAATGATAGTTTTATATAAATTTGAAATTCTTTCATTAAAATAAAGGAATTTTATTAAATTTGTAAGAAATCAAAAATATGAACCGTATAATAATTTAAAGTAATGGGTGATAATAAGATTTCTTTAAAAATTCTTGTTGTTGAAGATAATCTAATTAACCAAAAGATTACGAAATCATTTTTGGTTAGGATGAATCATACAGTTACGATCGTCAATAATGGAAAAGAAGCTGTCGATATTTTTGAAAAAGAATATTTTGACTGCATATTAATGGATATACAAATGCCTGTGATGGATGGAATTCAAGCAACAAAATCCATCAGAGAAAAGGAGAAAATCAAAAAAACTAATATTCCGATTGTAGCAGTTTCTGCAAACCTAATGGTTGAAGAGGAAACAAAAATTATTGATGCAGGAATGAATGATTTTATTCCAAAACCAATAAATGAAGCGCAGTTGAAAAATGTTCTGTCAAATGTTATCAATCACAAATATTCTAAATAATATTAATCAAAAAATTAATTAATCCCCTTAAAATAATCAGTTAATAATGATTGACCACCAAAAATTTGTAAATAACTTTAAATATTTTGATAAGGAAATTGTAAGTGAAATAATTGAATTGTTTGCTGAAGAATATCCTACAAGATTTTCAAATCTTCAGCAAAATATTTCTGAATCTGATTTCGATTCACTTCAATTTAATGCTCATAGCCTTAAAGGCGTAATTTCAAACTTCCTCGCTAACGACACAAAAGAATTAGCCAGACAACTCGAAGAAAAAGGAAAAAAGAGTGATCCTGAAAATCTTTCGGTGCTTTATGAAGAGCTTAAATCATCAACGGAAAACTTGTTAAAAGAATTAGAAATTCTAAAAAACAAATATTACTCATAAGTTTTTAATCCAAGTAAAAATACTATGAATAAATATATTAACGAGAAAGATTTAATAGAAAAAAAAGAAATGCTCGGCGATGACCTTCTTGGTGAAATAATTGATATGTTTCTTGAATCTTATCCAGACTCATTAAAAAAATTAGAAGAAAATATTAAAAATTCTGATTTTCCATCTTTAATTTTCAATGCACACAGCTTCAAAAATGATCTTGGAAATTTTGGTTCTGCAGAAGTTATTGATTTGGCTTTTCAGTTTGAGAAAAAGGGAAGAAATAATGACGCTTCAGAGCTTGAAGAATTATTTAAAAATACAAAAATAATTATTGACCATCTTGCCCGTGAGTTGAAAGAATTTAAAAATCAATAAGTTATTTGATTTTCTTATCAATTCTGTTTAAAGCTTTTATTGCTTTTTCATAATTAGGTGTTAATGATAAAGTTTTTTGGTAATCCTTAGTAGAATTTTCAAAATCATTCAACAATTCATAGCAGTATGCTCTGTTATAATAAGCATCCGAATAAGTTGGATCAGACTCAATTGCCTTTGAAAAATCATTAATTGCATCCTCAAATTTCTCTAAATAAACCAATTTAATATATGCTTTATTATAATTAGCAAATTTATTATTTTCATCAATTTTTAATATTCTATCATAGATTTCAATTGCTTTTTCCGATTCTTCATTTTCTTGAAAAAATAACCCTAATATATAAAGAACTTCAACATTATCAGGCTCTATTCTTAAAGCATTATTCAGATATTCAACTGCAAGCTTATCGTTCTTGGCCGAAAAAATCAGCCCTAAATAATAAAAGGCATCTAAATAATCTTGATCCTGACTAACAGCTTCCTGAAAATTTCTAATTGCTAAATTTGTATCTCCTTCCTCAAGAAATGAATATCCGCTAACAAAAAATGCTACAGGATTTATCGGTTCAAATTCAAGCGACTTTTCAATATTTTCGTGTGTTTTCTGATATTCTTTTAAAATTAAATTAACTTCAGCCAATTTCAAGTATATTTTTGCTTTATCCGTATCCAATTCAAGGGCTTTATTAATTGCATCCAGGCAATTGGTCACTTTTCCCTGATATAAGTAAATATTTGAAAGAGTGATATAGTAATCAGCATTAGTTTCATCCAATTGAATTGCTTTTTTTATATCGTTCAAGGCGTCATTATCTTTTTTAATATAAACAAAATAAAGTGCACGATCATTATAATATTCAGCATTATCGGGATTGGAATTTATTTTATTATTTAATATTTCAATTTCCGTTAATTCGGTTTCAATCTTATTCTCGTTTTTTTTAGTTGTGCTATTACATGATGTAAAAATCAAACCTGCTATAAAAAAGAGTATGAGTATCTTTGATGAAAAATTTAAAAACGTTTTAAAATTCTCACTTAAATAAGTATTTAAATTTTTTTTCATTTTTTAGAATTGATAAAAATATATTAGAAAACTTTATGATTATTGATCCCCTGCAAGATTTTTTCGAATTTTCTCTTCAAGTTCCTCTGCTAATTCAGGATTATCGGCAAGAAGCTTTTTAACCGCATCCCTACCTTGTCCAAGTTTGGTTTCGCCGTAACTAAACCAAGAGCCACTTTTCTTAACAATGTTTTGTTCAACCCCAAGATCAATTATTTCACCCATTTTAGAAATACCCTCACCATAAATCAAATCAAATTCTGCCTTTTTAAAAGGAGGTGCAACTTTATTTTTAACTACTTTCACCCTAACTCTGTTACCTACAATGTTATCAGCATCTTTAATCTGGCTTATTCTCCTGATGTCAAGTCTGATGGAAGAATAAAATTTCAAAGCATTTCCACCTGTGGTTGTCTCGGGATTACCAAACATAACTCCAATTTTTTCACGTAATTGATTTATAAAAACACAACAAACTCCGGTTTTACTGATAATTGAAGTTAGTTTTCTAAGAGCTTGAGACATAAGCCGGGCTTGTAAACCCATTTTGGAATCTCCCATAAGTCCTTCAATTTCACTCTTTGGAGTTAATGCAGCCACAGAATCAATAACGATGATATCAATAGCACCCGAATGAATTAAATTATCGGTAATTTCTAAAGCTTGTTCACCATTATCAGGTTGAGAAACAAGTAGGTTTTCGATATCAACACCAAGTTTTTTGGCATAAAATCTATCGAAAGCATGCTCTGCATCAATAAATGCTGCTATTCCGCCTACCTTTTGAGCTTCTGCAATTGCTTGAATGGCAAGAGTTGTTTTACCCGATGATTCAGGTCCATAAATCTCAACTACTCTGCCTCTTGGAAGTCCACCAATTCCTAATGCATCGTCCAAACCTATTGACCCTGTTGAAATTGAAGGAATATTTTCAACTGCAGAACCACCTAATTTCATAATAGTTCCTTTTCCAAATTGTTTTTCGATTTTGTCAAGAGTTAACTCAAGAGCTTTTTGTTTTTGATTAACATCCATACCGGATTTATTATCTTTACTCATAGCTTTTTAGATTTATTGTGGTTAATTAATTTTCAAAAAATATTTAATCACAAAAATACTTTTTTTTTACTGATTAATGTAGATTGTAAAGGAAAAATTAAGTTTATAAAACTTCTTCTAAATCAACCCTTTTTATTGTTTTCATAAAAACGGCAGAATGTTTTTATTCCACAATTCCCGCAATCAGGTTTTCGTGCTTTGCAGATATACCTTCCATGAAGTAGTAACCAATGATGAGCAATTGCTCGTTTATCTTCAGGTATATGTTTTGTTAATTGCTTTTCGGTTTCAAGAGGAGTTTTAGCATTTGTTGAAAGCCCGATTCTATCGGAAATCCTGAAAATGTGAGTGTCAACTGCAATTACAGCTTTGTTAAATACAACTGATGCAATTACATTTGCTGATTTTCGCCCTATCCCTGGTAACATTTGAAGTTCCTCAATATCAGACGGAACGACACTATCAAATTTCTCAACAAGAGTTTTTGCCATTCCGATAAGATGCTTTGCTTTATTATTTGGATAAGAACAACTTTTAATTATTGAAAATACATCTTCAAATTCAGCTTTAGCGAGAGATTTCTCGTCAGGAAAAAGTTTAAAAAATTCAGGTGTGATAATATTTACTCGTTTGTCTGTGCATTGAGCAGAAAGAATCACTGCAACAATTAACTCATAAGGTTTTTCATAAACAAGCTCTGTCTCCGCTTCCGGTTGATGCTTTGAAAAATATTCAATTAATAGTTTATATCTTTCAGATGTTCTCAAACTGATAATTTTTTTATAAAAAAAAATCCCCTACGAAAGCAGGGGAATATTTTTATTTTCTTTTCCTAATTAAGGATTATTTTCACATTTCCTGTGAATTTAGTTTTCAAGACGGACAAACCTCTTGAATAATTTAAAATATTTTTGATCACACTTTCGCTGGGCGAAGTGTTCTCAATTTGCCTTGCACCAAACTTAAATTTTATTCTGCTAAAGAACTCCTTTTCATTTTCGTTACAAGCTAAAAGAAATAATTGATTAATAGTAAGGGTTTGTTTCATAAGCACTTGCATAAGTTGGAAATTAAATACACAAATGAAACGAAAAAAAAAACTCTTTATTATATTGAAAATGAAAAATCCAACTATGTAGTTAAAATTACATTTTTTTCTTCAATCAACTTTCTTAAATTTATTAAAGCATATCTCATTCTACCCAATGCCGTGTTAATACTAACATCGGTTTGTTCAGCAATATCTTTAAAACTCATATCCGAATAATGTCGCATAAAAAGAACTTCTTTTTGTTCGGGCGGCAAAAATTCTATTAATTTTCTAACATCCTGATGAATCTGATCTGTAATCATTTTATCTTCGATGGATGCATCTGTAAACTTGATTGTATCAAAAATATCAAAATCGTCATTACTATTATCGAAAACAGGTATTCTTTTAGATTTCCTGAAATGATCTATAATAAGATTATGAGCTATTCGCATAACCCATTGGATGAACTTGCCTTCTTCCTGATATGACCCGTTCCGTATTGTATTTATTACCTTAATAAAGGTATCCTGAAAAATGTCATCTGCTAATTGCTTATCTTTTACAAGCAATAAAATATAAGCAAATACTCTGTTTTTGTGTCGGTAAATTATTTTTTCAAGACAAATTTGATCGCCAGAAATATACCTGTTAATCAAGTCTTTATCACTTTCTGCATGAGCTTTCATATTCACTCTGTTTTAAGTTTATATTTCGGTTTCTAAGAGTAAATATCTAATCTATAAGCTTTCCTCCAGTTATTTTTATAATTCTATTTTTTTATTTACTACTCATTCGTAAACATTACAAATATCATGCAAATTTATACAATATTTTATAAAATGCAAATTTAATTAATAATTTTGCATTTTATTTTAATTTTAATAAATGATTCAAAAAAATTTCGACAAACTTAATTCAAAAGAATTTATAAAAATTAAGGGTGCAAGGGTACATAATCTAAAAAATATAGATGTTGCTATTCCACGTAATAAATTTGTGGTTATTACCGGTTTATCGGGTTCAGGTAAATCATCTTTGGCATTCGATACTTTATATGTTGATGGCCAACGTCGTTATGTTGAAAGCCTAAGTGCATATGCAAGGCAATTTCTCGGTCGAATGTCGAAGCCTGATGTTGACTACATTAGCGGGATTTCCCCGGCAATAGCTATCGAACAAAAAGTGAATACAAGAAATCCAAGATCGACTGTGGGTACTTCGACAGAAATTTATGAATATTTAAAATTGCTTTATGCAAGAATAGGGAAAACTTATTCACCTGTCTCAGGGAAATTAGTAAAACGACATAATGTCAGCGATGTTTCAGATTTTATTTTATCTCTTAAAGAAGATACTAAAGTCGTAATTTATTCACCATTAAAATTGAAACCCGAAAGAGTATTAGCCGAACAATTAACAATTTTAGCTCAGCAAGGTTTTAGCCGAGTTGCCATTAATGGAGAAATAATTAGAATTGATGAATTTGATTCAAAAAAGATCAAAAGTAAGCAGAATATTTCCATTTTAATTGATCGCTTGATTGTTAGAAATATTGATACGGATTTCAAATCAAGAATTGCAGATTCCGTTCAAACAGCATTTTATGAGGGAGAAGATGTTTGTATAATTGAATATTTTTCGAATGGGCAAAAATTTAGAAAAAAATTCTCAAATAAGTTTGAAAGTGATGGAATACGTTTTGAAGAGCCTACACCAAATCTTTTTAGTTTTAACAATCCTTATGGAGCTTGCCCCAAATGTGAAGGATTTGGTAAAATAATCGGAATCGATGAAGATTTAGTAATTCCTGATAAAAGCCTTTCAGTTTATGAAGGAGCAATCGTTTGCTGGAAAGGCGAAAAAATGAGTGAATGGAAAGAGGAGTTAATTATGAATGCTTATAAATTTGATTACCCAATCCATGAACCGATTTATGAACTCACAAAAGATCAAATAGATTTACTTTGGACAGGAAATCAATATTTTAAAGGTTTAAATCTGTTTTTTAAATATGTTGAAGAACAAACTTATAAGATTCAATATCGGGTGATGCTATCCAGATACAGAGGAAAAACCAACTGTACTGAATGCAAAGGATCCAAGCTTCGTAAGGATGCAAATTATATTAAAATTAATAAAAAATCTATATCGGATTTGGTGGAAATTCCAATTTCAAAATTACTTGATTTCTTCCAAAATATTAAACTCACCGAGGCCGAAACACAAATTTCAAAACGATTACTTACAGAAATTATAAACAGATTAATTTATCTTAATGATGTTGGATTGGGATATTTGACATTAAATCGATCTTCGTCAACTCTCTCAGGTGGTGAATCACAACGGATAAACCTCGCTACTTCACTGGGTAGCAGCCTAGTCGGTTCAATGTACATTTTGGATGAGCCAAGCATCGGCTTGCATCCGAGAGATACAATGCTTTTAATAAAAGTACTTTTAGACCTTAAAAAATTAGGAAACACAGTAATCGTGGTTGAACACGATGAAGACATTATTAGGTCGTCCGACCAAATTATTGACATCGGCCCGCTGGCAGGTGTCAATGGTGGTGAACTTATTTTTCAAGGAACTATTGATGAGCTTAAAGTAGATGAAAAAAGTTTGACGGCTCAATACCTCACTCATAAAAAATCGATTGAAATACCCGACTATAGAAGGAAATTTAAAGATTTCATAGAAATTACGGGGGCAAGAGAAAATAATTTAAAAAATATTAACATAAAATTCCCATTAAACCTTTTATGTGTAATTACGGGTGTAAGCGGATCGGGAAAAACTTCTTTAGTTAAAAGAATTTTATATCCGGCAATTAAAAAAATCCATGGAGGCTACGGCGACAAGACAGGGAATTTTGGAAGAATACTCGGAAATATTCGTAACATTTCTTCAATTGAATTTGTTGACCAGAATCCGATCGGCCGCTCGTCTCGCTCAAATCCTGTAACTTATATAAAAGCTTTCGATGATATTAGAAACTTATTTGCTAATCAAAAACTTTCAAAATTACGTGGCTATAAACCCGGTTATTTTTCGTTTAATGTTCCTGGTGGGCGTTGCGATGAATGTGAAGGTGAAGGTATTGTAAAGATTGAAATGCAATTTATGGCCGATATTTACCTGACCTGCGAAAACTGTAATGGAAAGCGATTTAAAGATGAGATACTTGATGTAAAATTTCACGATAAAAATATTTCAGATATTTTAGAGCTTACTATAAATCAAGCAATAGCTTTTTTTACGGCTTTCAAAAACGAATCATCTTCAAGTGCAAAAATAATTCGCAAATTGCAAGCACTTCAAGATGTCGGTTTAGGATATTTGGGTTTGGGGCAATCCTCGAGCACTTTAAGCGGTGGAGAGGCACAACGAATCAAACTCGCTTTTTTTCTTTCAAAAGGATTTTCTGAAAACCCGACTTTATTTATTTTTGATGAACCCACAACCGGCCTTCATTTTCATGATATAAATAACTTACTGAGTGCCTTAAATGCATTGATTGAAAAAGGACATTCAATAATTGTCATTGAACATAACCAGGAAGTTATAAAATGTGCGGATTGGGTAATCGACTTGGGGCCGGAGGGCGGAGAAAAAGGCGGGTATGTCGTTTTTTCAGGAACTCCCGAAGATTTAATAAATAGTGATAAATCTTATACGGGAAAATATTTAAAAGCAAAAATGAATTTATTGCCGTAAACAATTAATTTTCAAATTTAATCGGTATTCAAATCTCTAAGATTTTAAATTCTGTTCGGCGGTTTTTTGCCCTGCCTTCGGGAGTTTCGTTATTATCAATAGGATTTGAAAAACCATAAGCTTTATAACTTAAGCTACTTCTTTTAATACCATTATTTATCAAAAATTCATAAACTGCTTTTGCCCGATTTTCTGATAATTTAAGGTTATATTCTTTGCTTCCCTTATTATCGGTATGGCCGCCGATTTCAATTTTGATATTAGGATTATTATTTAGAAATGAAACTAATTTTTGAAGCTCAGCTTCCGATTCGGGTTTTAACTCAAATTTATCGGTTTCGAAAAATACATTTTTCAGAATCGTTGAATTGCCTTGTTTAATGGCTTGTAAAGCAATATTTATTAAAAATGGCTCGGTATTGGAATTTTCATTTTTAAGTGAAAAATTTTCGGAATAAAACAAATATCCCTCCTTTGAAACATTAAGAGCATAATTAATATTGGGGGGAAGGCAAATCAGAAAACTTCCATCGAAATTATCAGAAACAGAGTTGAAGTAAATTTCATTGTTTTCGAGATCAATTAATTCAAAATCGGCGGATAATGCTTTTTTACTAATACTGTCGTAAACCTTCCCTTTCAAATAAGTAACTTTTGATGGCTTGATATCTTCATACAAATCAAAGCTGTAAATATCCTGTTTTCCCATTCCGTTTGCTTTATCGGATGATAAATATGCTTTTTGCCCGCTTGCATCTACAAAAATGTTTATTTCATCGGCAGTTGTATTAATCGGGAAACCAAGGTTTTTAGGTTGCGACCATTTATGATTTTTATTATCAAATTTTGAAAGAAACAAATCGCTTCTGCCCATTCCCCGATGGCCTTTTGATGAAAAAAATAAACTTAAATTATCGGCATGAATAAAAGGAGCCATTTCGGTTTTTTTGGTGTTTATTAGGTTTCCGAGGTTGATAGGTTTGTTCCAATTATCTGAAGGTGAAAGCATTGTTTTCCAAATATCAGAACTTCCAAAACCTCCTTTTCGTGTACTTGAAAAATAAAGAGTTTTTCCGTCGGAAGAAATTGAAGGTTGTGAATCCCATGCAGATGAATTCACGGTTTGCCCCAGATTTTTTGGTTCGCTCCATATTCCGTTATTTTTTTCAGAGAAATAAATATCGCAGCTTCCGTAGCCATCAAAACGATTACAAGCCGTGAAAAATATTTTGTTTCCATCCGGTGAAAGGCAAATTGCACCCTGATTTCCTGAAGAATTTATCGGGTAACCCATTTTGACGGCCTTAGTCCAAATTCCATCATGTTTTTCTGAGATATAAAATTCCTCCTCAAACTTTTGTTCTTTTCCATTCGTTTCTCCACCCACAATTCCTTTAACAGTAAACAGCAGAATCTGTTCATCAACAGTTATTGCATTAATATATTCATCGAAGGCTGAATTTATGCTGTCGCCAAGATTAACCGGCTCAAAAGGAACCGGGTTTGCCATGGCTTCAATAATAAAATCACATAATTGTATATAATCATGAGCAAATTTTTCCTGTATTGAGTCGATATCGTTAAATAAAAGAAAGTCGGAAAAATGCTTTCGCGAATCAATGTATTTTTCTGAGGAAAATTCAAAACCTGCTAAAATATAATAGATAATAGAGGAATATACTGAATCAATTTTAATTACTGATTTATATGCTTTGATTGCTCTGTTTTTATCATTTTTATCGGCAAGCAAATCGCCGAGAAGTAGGTAAGCTTCAATAAAATTTGTATCAATCTCTAAAGCTTTTTGAATAAATTTCTCAGCCTCAAAATAATTGTTTTCATAATAATATGATTTTGCTTTATTAAAGGCTTTTTCAGCTTTTTTGGATTTTGTTGATAAAGATTGGCTATTGTTTTGTGAGAAAACCGATAAGTTATTAAAAAAAAATATAAGAATAAGAAAATTGATAAACATGCATTTAAACATGTTAAATGTTATTCTTTGTTTCCGATTTTGTACCATTTTTTACAAGTAAAATATCAGAAACGAAAATAATAATAATTCCTCAGAATTCATTAAAACCAAAAGCAGTTAAAAAAAATTGATTGGATTGAAGAGGATTGATGGGGTTGATGAGATTGAAAAGAATGAAATTCAATCTCTTTTCAGCATAGTCCATTTTATGGGATTTTCATATATTTATGACTTTGCAAAGAAATTTTCCATTTCGGATTTTCAAGAATGTAATCAACAATGATTTGCATAAGTTCATCAGACCTGCTCCATTCGGGTTGAAGAAATAAAACACAATTGGGTTTAACAAGCCTAGCATTTTTTTCTGCCCATTCAAAATCGCTTTCATCAAAAATAATAACCTTTAATTCGTCAGCTCTTTTAAAATTTTCTTCCAAAGGCGGGCTGTTTTTTTTCGCCGAAAGGCAGATCCAATCCCAGGTACCCGATAAAAAATGTGAACCTGAAGTTTCAAGAAAAAGTTTAATATTTTGTTTTTTTAATTTATCGCATAAATAATCAAGATTGTATAAAAGCGGTTCACCGCCGGTTACGAGAACTGCTTTTGCCGGATAATTCTCAGCCCTTACAGCAATTTCATCCACATTTGTTAAAGGGAACAATTCCGAGTTCCATGATTCTTTAATATCACACCATTCGCAACAAACATCGCAACCTCCTATTCTGATAAAATATGCAGCGGTTCCGGTATTAAATCCTTCGCCTTGAATACTGTAAAACTCTTCCATAACCGGGAGAAATTTCCCATTTGATTTGGAATTATTTTTTTGATTGATTTGCATGTTTTACAAGCTCTTTGATTTATTGTAAGTCATTTAGTGATAATTAAGCAGTCATTAACAATATCTCTCTTATTTCCAATATTCCCAAATTCAATACTTCCTGTTCTTTTTTATTGAATTATTAATTTTCGGGTAGAATATTTATCGTTTGATCTCAATTTTACTAAATAAAGTCCGGATTTGGCTTTTCCAACTTTAAAACTAAGTTTTGTTTTTCCATCTGAGCCTGAATATTTTCGTGGCTTGAAACTCACTTTTTGTCCAAGGCTGTCATAAAATTCAATTGTAAAACTTTGGTCAGGTAAATTTGTTAGGTCAATTTTGAATTTTTTTTTGGAAACAGGATTCGGGCTAATAGAGAAATCAAAATCAACTTCCGTAAGCTCTTTGATTCCAATTGGAGAAATATTGGTCCAGATGCCTGTGTTTACTTTGAAAACTTTTTGAGTTGAAACAGAATTTTCACAAGATATCAAAACATATTTTTCGTTAGAATATGTAATGCCTTCGGTTTGTGCACCATAATTATATGGAAAATCTATTCTTCGCTTATTGCCCGAAAAGAAATTATTATCCTGATAATCATATAATAAAAACATAAAAGGAATATATTTAAAATAACCAATTAATGAGATTTCATTAAACTCCTCATTATATGTAGCGCCTGTAACTAAACCATTTACATTGTAAGAATCAATCAATTCTGCCTCATAATTTCCAGGGACTTTCGGTAGTTTATAAAGTTTGGTTTTATGATTTTCCCAATTTTTAGAAAACAAATAAAGGTGGTCACCGCAACTTATAATAGCTTCACAATCAAAATTATTATTGTTATAAGCAGATTCAAAATTTGTCTGATCGCTATAAGAAAAATTAATATTGGTAGAATTTACATTTGCATTGCCTGTTTCGGGAATATCATTTTTTTTGATTATATAAATTCTCAGATTTTTTCTATTTCCCTCATTATTCCCCACATCGCTTATATAAATAAAACTTTCATCTTGGGTGATATCTTCCCAATCATAGTTTGAAGCATTAGGGAGGTAGATTGTTTGAATAATTTCAGCTGAGGTAGTATCTATTTTAAAAATCCTTGCATTTCCTCCACTATCATTATGCGTCCAAAGTCCTTTATTATATAAAATTAAGCCTGAGTTTTCCTCAACAGTCACAGGTAGATTTATAAATAAAGGAGGGTCGTAAAATGTAGGGTCATAAGTGCAGGATCCATTATTTATTGTTGCTAAGGGATTAAAATTATTTGCATTAGTATCGGTGCACCCATAAATTTGGGCTAAGGTAGTGGTTGTTAATAAAGTATGAAATAACAGAATTAAAAATATGATTTTAAAGAATTTCATTTATTCGGTATTTTTACAATAATATTAAAATTAATATGACAATTTTTTTGCTGCTTCTAAAGTATTTTTCAATAATGAAACAATAGTCATAGGCCCGACACCTTTTGGAACAGGAGTAATGAAACTGCATTTTTTTGAAACTTCATCGAATTTTACATCTCCTTTGAGTTTAAAGCCTGATTTTGTTTCACTTGACTTGACCCGGTGAATTCCTACATCAATAACCACCGCATCTTTTTTCACCATATCGGCAGTAACAAATTCAGGGCTACCAATTGCTGCTATTAAAATATCGGCTGTAAGGCAAATTTCTTTAAGGTTTTTAGTCCGGCTATGACAAATAGTTACCGTTGAATTTCCGGGATAAGCTTTTCGCGACATCAAAATACTAATCGGAGTACCAACAATATTGCTTCGTCCGAGAACTACACAATTTTTTCCCTCGGTTTTAATATTATAACGTTCGAGTAATTGAATTATTCCATAAGGTGTTGCAGGTAAATAAGTTGGTAAACCCAAAATCATTTTTCCAATATTTTCGGGATGAAAGCCATCAACATCTTTTAAAGGATTTATACGTTGAATAACGCGATCGGGGGAAATATGTGCTGGCAAAGGCAATTGAACTATTAATCCGTGAATTTCGTCATCTTTATTTATAAAATCTATAATTTCAAGCAGTTCATTTTCGGTAATTTTATTAGAATGCTTGTAAACCGATGAAGTGAAGCCAACTTCTTTACAAGCTTTCTCTTTACTTGCAACATAAGTCTGACTTGCCGGATCATTTCCAACTATAATTGCTACCAGATGAGGTGGATTTAATCCTTTGCCGATTATTTCAGCAGTTTCTTTTGCTAATTCTTTTTTTATTTCACCGGCTATAAATTTCCCGTCTATTAATTTCATTACAAATGCTTTATTTATATTATTATTCTAATACTCCATAATCCCACATTACTCTACATCCCATGTTTGCTCTTCATGTTTTTCATCATTCTCATCATGTTTTTGCCGCCGCCACTTGTCATCATTTTCATCATTTTACTGGTTTCGGCAAATTGTTTGATAAGTCGGTTTACTTCCTGAATATCGTTTCCGCTACCTCGGGCTATTCTTTTTCGGCGGCTACCATTCAACAATTTAGGGTTACTTCTTTCAGCAGGGGTCATTGAAAAAATTATTGCTTCTATGCCTTTAAATGCATCATCTTCAATTTCAGTATTTTTTAATGCTTTGCCCATTCCCGGTATCATCCCGACAAGGTCTTTAACATTCCCCATTTTTTTAATTTGTTTTATTTGGGAAAGAAAATCATTGAAATCAAATTGGTTTTTTGCAATTTTTTTCTGTAATTTTCTGGCAGATTCCTCATCGAATTGTTCCTGAGCTCGCTCAACAAGTGAAACCACATCACCCATCCCGAGAATACGGTCAGCCATTCGTGTTGGGTAGAAAACATCTATTGCTTCAATTTTTTCACCTATTCCCACAAATTTTATCGGCTTATTGACCACCGAACGAACTGTTAAGGCTGCACCACCACGTGTATCACCGTCTAATTTTGTGAGTACAACTCCTTCATAATCTAATCTATCATTAAATGTTTTGGCAGTATTTACAGCATCTTGTCCGGTCATTGCATCGACAACAAATAATGTCTCCTCCGGTTTTATTGCTTTTTTGATGGCTGAAATTTCATTCATCATTTTATCATCGACAGCAAGACGTCCTGCTGTATCGACAATCACAACATTGTATCCGTTATCATTGGCGAAAGAGATAGAATCTTTTGCAATTTTTACGGGTTCTTTGCTTCCCTCTATTGTGAAAACCTCGACTCCGATTTGTTCGCCGAGAACTTGCAATTGGTTTATGGCAGCAGGACGATACACATCACCGGCAACGAGAAGCGGCTTTTTATTACGTTTGGTTTTTAGGTAATTAGCAAGTTTTGCCGAAAAAGTTGTCTTACCTGAACCTTGTAGGCCGGCAATTAGAATTATTGCAGGTTTTCCGTTGTCATTTAAATCAATTTTTTCGCCACCCATTAAGTTTGCGAGCTCGTCGTGAACAATTTTTACCATCAATTGCCCGGGTGAAACAGAAGTTAAAACATTTTCACCAAGTGCCTTACGCTTGACATCTTCTGTAAATTGCTTTGCTATCTTAAAACTAACATCAGCATCAAGCAAAGCTTTTCTGACCTCTTTTAAAGATTCTGCAATATTGATCTCGGTGATATACCCGTGACCCTTAAGTATTTTGAACGACCTTTCTAACTTTTCATTTAAACCTTCAAACATTCTGAACTATTTTAAATTTCGATTTGCAAAATTAAAATAATTTTTACTTTGCTGAGAATTATTTATCGCTTAAAAAGCTTAAATTAAGGAATAGTTTATTAAATTATCCTTTATTTAGAATACTTCTGAATCACTATCCCTCCAATTATCAGAGAAAGCCCTAAGATTGTTGAAAGCATTATTTTTTCTCCAACCGTGAAATAAATAATTATTAAAGAAATAAAAGGAGAAAGGAAAATAAGATTACTGATCTTTGCGGTTGTGGTTGTAAGTTGTAAAGCCCTGAGCCAAATGATATAAGTAATTCCCATTTCAAATAATCCTATATAAGTTGAGCCTAAAATACTCTTGAAGTTTGGAAGCGAAATTTCAGAAAAAATAATGCAGGCCAGAGTTATATAAATCATCCCAAAAACAAAATTCAAAAAAAGTTTGTTAAGCGTCTCGCGATGATCTTTCAAATTAAAAATCCAGAATAAAGACCATATTACCGAGCTTCCTAATGCAAGAAGTACTCCTTCCAGGTTTGAAAACTCTAATGTAAATATCCTGCCGTTTGTACCAATTATTACTGCTCCGGCGAAGCTAATTAAAATTGCAAGTAAACTTTTTACCGAAATTTTTTGCTTCAATAGGGGAACAGACAATAAAACAATCACTACTGGCCAAACATAATTTAAAGTACCGGCTTCCTGAGCTTTTAATAGTGAATATGCTTTTAAAAGAACAACATAATAAAGAAATGGATTTAAGAAACCCATTAATGCCGATTTTAGCAAATCCTTTGAATTTGTTTTACATATCTCCGAAATTTTATTTTGTGAAAGAATCAATAAGAATAATAATAGAGTTGAAACAAGAGATGAAAAAAACAAAAGTTGAAAATAATCAAGATATTGCAATGAAATTTTAAATGCCGAAGCAACAGTTGACCAAAAAAGTACTGCTATAATAGCCAGGAAATATGCTTTATTCTGTTTTTGCATTTTTCTATGCTAATTTAATTGGGATTTTAAGCCCACCATTTTTAGTGGCGGCTAAGTTCATTGTATTTTTTTTACATTTTTTAAAGTTAAAAGATTCATTGCATTGCTCTCTAAGCCATAAATATTATTTTGCAAAAATCGTAAAACCCTGTCATAATAAAGAATTATAACTGGTGATTCTTCCATAATTAAATTGCTCATTTTCCGATATTGAATATATCTTAATGAATCGTTTACTTGTAATTGAGCATCTTCATAAAGTTTATCAAATTCCTTATTTGCGAAATGTGTATAATTAGGACCCTTAGGGCAAAAATTCTTACTATAAAAAAGCGAGAGATAATTTTCGGCATCAGCATAATCGGCTATCCACGAAGCCCTGAAAAACTGAAGTTTTGCCTGCGCTTTTAATTCTTTTAATGAAGCAGGTGGATTTACATTAATTTTAATGTTAATTCCTATTTCACCTAATTGATGTTGAATGTATTTGCATAAATCAAGATATTCGGAATTGCTTGTAAGCGTAATTTCCGGTAGTGAGGCCAAATCTAAAAAACCTGCTTCGGCAAGTAATTGCCTCGATTTATCGGGATCGTACGAATATCCAAACATTTTTGCTGAATCGAACGAAGGTAAACCCAAGGGAATCATACCGTAATTACCCGGTGTACCGATATTATTCCTCAAATATCTCAACATTTTTTTCCTATCAAAACCATAATTAATTGCTTGCCTTATGGCTTTATAAACTAAAGGATTATTTTTGAAATTTAAATTGCTTGAATCAAGCATAATTCCAAGATATTCAGTATTTAAATAGGGTTGACTAATAAGTTTAAATTTATCTTTGTATTTTGGGTTTAGTAACCCCCTTTTTGTAAGAAGTTCATCTTTATAACTTGCGTCAATTCCCGACATAAAATCAATTTTTCCTTTAACAAATTCCAGAAAAGCTGATTGTTTATCAATTAGAAATGTAATTGAAACGGCATCAAGAAAAGGTAGTTGTTCATCACCGGATTTTTCGAAATAATTTTCGTTTTTCAAATAGATAAGCTTAACACCTTCTTTCCACATTTTGAATTTAAAAGGTCCAGTTCCAACCGGATTACGCCTAAAATCTTTTCCGTATTTTTCAATAGCTTCATGAGGAAGTACTGAGCAATATTGCATGCTTAAGAGGCCTAAAAACGGAGGAAACGGATGTTTAAGTGTGATGGCAAAACAAGAGTCGTTCAAGGCTTTAAATGAATAAATTTTATTTTTTGAAATATTTACAGAATCGAAAATTTCATGATAAAAAACATTATTAAAAATCCATGCTCCGGGCGAAGCTACTTTAGGGTCGAGAAGGCGATTGAAGCTGTAAACAAAGTCGTTGGCAATTACTGTTCGACCTTTTCCGTTATTGAAAGCTTCATTATTGTGAAAATAAACATCGTTTCTTAAATTAAAAGTATAAGTCAGCCCGTCATCTGAAATATTCCAGGATTTGGCAATGCAGGCTTTGGGTTCTAAATTTTCATTTAGCTGCACTAAGCCGTTAAAAAGCTGGTTCACACCCCAAATATTTGCCTGATTTACTGCAAATGCAGGATCAAGAGAAGAAATACCTGATGCCTCATTATATTTAAAAACGCTTTTGGACGAATTATTATCGGCAACTCTATTACAAGCGAAGCTTAATAAAACTAAAAACAAAAAAATGAGCGACTTTTTCATGTGTTTTAAAATTTAACCATATAAGCCATACAAGAACATATAAGGAGAAACGTGAGTACAATATTAATCATTATCCTGTGTGTTTAAATCAATCATTGATGTTTCATTTATTTTTTTTTCGATAGGGTAGGGGTTGAGTTTTTTTTAGTTCTTCCAATATGTTTTCCAATACATTAAATGTTTTAATTGTGTTAAATATATTTTATATTATAATTTATTCACTATAGGCTTGCATTTTTCTTTTAAAATCAACTAATTTTCTTTTTGTCGAAATAATAAATTTATAAACTTGTTTTCCATCGGGCGATTTATATTCCTGATCGTCAGGTTTAATAGTGCGGAGAATATTGTTAAACTCGCGATTCGATGAAATTGCCTGAAGAATATTGTTTTTATAATCAAAGAAATACCAGTATTTTTTGTCAATTTCCAGATAAATAGAAAATGAATCGCCCGAGCGTTTTTTTACGATCTCAATATTTCCTTTAATTAATTTATTTATTTGTGTTTTTTTAATATTTCCTATCCCGATTTTCCCTTTTGAAAGATATGATCGGGAATTATTATTCCATTTAAAACGTACATTGGAAAATACGAGTGTTTTGAGAAGGCGATCCGGAACTTTTTGATAAGCTCCGTATAAACTGATTTCTTCGGTTAATTTTGTTGCTTTTTTTTGCCCGAGTATTTGGTTTAATGAATTGATAAAAACGGGTTTATTCAAATTCACACCTTTTAGATTTGCAAGGTCGATTTCATCTGCAAATATTTCGATAGCTTTACTATCAAAAAAGAAATCTAAAACCATAAGCAGTTCAAATTCTGTTGAATCGGGAATAATATAATGCTCGGTTTTTCCAAAAGTTTCACATGAAACCGCACCTAAATCAAGCCCCAAATTTATTTCACCTTCTCCCGTAACTTTACACTTTTTAGTATCTAAACTCAAAAGATTTCCTGCCAAAGAATTTTGAGCGAATCGTAATGAATCGGCAATGGTGTATTTTTCGGCAACTTCATCATAATTAATTATTCCGTTCGCTGAAATTATTTCAATATCGCTGTAAAAACTTTTTGGCGAAAGAAAAGCAGGATAGATTTGAAACTCATCTTTTGAGAAAAGAAGCGAAGCGAACATTTTTTGGCCTGTATTATCTTTAAGCTCTTTATCGACAGGTAAAAAGATGTTTTTAGGATTAATAGTCGATGAAAATTTAATCCAATAATTTTGAGTTATGTAGCAATCCTGAATAATTCTGAATCCACCATCGAAGCTAAGGAATTCATTTTTTGCTCTGAGTTTTGCCAATCCCGAAAAAAGAAAACCTTGGTTAAGGAAAAAATTTGATGAATCGGAAATAAAACCGTTTGCAAAAGTTTCTCCATCCGAATTTACCGTTATATTATTCATATAAATTGCTTGCCTCCTGCCATCTTTTTCAACATAATCATAATATCCCTTAGCCGAAAACATTTTTTTTGAAGCAATATCAACCATTGCATCATAAATGAAATGATTTTTATTTACGGTATCGGCAATTATAACAGCTTCATTTATTGTTTGCATTTTTGCATCTTTCAAAATCGTAATTGCTTCATTGCCCGGGAATATTGCTGCATCGGCAACTTTAATAATTTTTACATCTTCGGCACTAATTACATAATTTTTAATATCATATTTTGCTTTAATACAGAAAAATGCCAATGAATCCTGCAAGGGATTAGTGGAAACAAATTGTGAACCCGGCAAGTCGATGCACATAATTCGATCATATCTCATTTGATTCAGGTCAGGATAGGAATTAGAAATATTGTTTTTTAGGGTAATTTCATCATTATCCATAGACCATTCAAATTCATCCATATAACAAATGTATTTATTAAATGGAAACTCAATAATAGAGTTTAAACCCACATTTGAGAAGCGCCCAATCCTATCATCAAAATCAACAAAAGCTTTATAATCAATAGTGGAAAGTGTGATTTGCGATGATTCGGCTTTTCGAAGTGCAAAATCCGTTGTATCAGAATCAAATGCATGATTATAAAAGTTAAATAAGTTTGAACTCATTAGGGCATCGGCAAATTCAAGTTTCCCGTTCCCGCATAATTTTTTTGGTGTTAAAACCAATTCTCCTTCAAAATTCACCTGATTATCATACATTAATAATTTTTCATCATTAGAATTAATTTGCATTGAATCGGTAAAAGGTAACCAATGTTGTCGGATATTATCTCCTTCAACACTTGGATATTCGATCGGTGAAATTTGCTTATTGATAATAAAATTTTGGGCTAATGAATTTGCCGAATCGGGTAAAAATATAAATTCGTCGGAACGAGTTTCGGAAGTCAGGTATTCCAGTAAGCCTTTTCCTTTAAGACCTTCGTTACTAAGAAATATTTTTGAATAATAAGTTCCTTTTCCATTGTAGATCGGGTATCCTGCATCAGGTGTTTCGTGAACAAAACCTAAAGAGTAATCGGGTTGAATTGTCAGAGGCTCTTCAATGACAGGGAAAATTCCACCTGAGGCGAGATTTCCGTTCATTTTTAAGCCTTCAGTCGTGAAATTATCAAGGCTGTCAATTGTGAAAGGATAAACGTGATATTTAAATCTATCTCGTTTATAAACACCATTTTGAATACTTTTGTTATCGAAATAAACATAAGCATCGTTTTTGTTTGAGAAATACGGATATTCCGGGAAGGATTTGCTGCCCGATTTATTATTCGGATCGTCAATCAAAAGTTCACCGCTGATGTCGGCAATCACGGTTTTTACTCTAATTTGCCGATAAAAATTATTGACCTTGTCATAATTACTTCTCACCGTAAAACTCATTGAATCAATTGTTGGAAGAGCGAGTTTGAATTTATCATATTCAAATAAACCGTTTTTTGAATAAAAGTCGAAAAGCCCGGCATGAATTCTTCCTGAGAAAATAAAATCCCTGTTTTTTCTAAAAACAATTTCTTCGTTTTCAGGGTAAATATAAACACTTTGCGAATCGCTGAGTTGAATTTCCGGAACTCCTTTTACAGTAAGATTATAATTGTCAACGTTTAATCCGGCATTACTTCCTGAGTTGATTATTGATTTTATTCTTATTACATCATAATCAATTTTTCCTTGGTATGCATTATAGTAATCAATAAGATTTTCTTTTATATATACTTTTTCGTCTTCCGAATCATAGACAATGAATCCTTTATTAGCAAGCTTAACAAGCACTGCTTTAATTTGATCGGCAGGTTTGTTTAAATGATTCGCAAAAAATGAAATATTAAACTCATTTTCATCAATAGGCTCAAGGTATTTTACGATTTCTTCAATCGGATTATTTTCATCAATTCCCTGAAGTTTAATGTATTCATTTTCGGCATAAAAATTATTTGATTCAAAAATTGCAAGGCTTTGTTTATTAATGCCCTTCATCATCTCGAAACTCAGTATGCTGTCGGTTGTATTCCAGTTCAATGCCTCACAAAAAATATTGAGTTTGTGGTAAGAATCAAGAAAAGGGCTTTTTGAAAGTCCTTTTTTTTCTTTATGAAGATATAAAGATTTATCAGCGTCAGAATATTTTATTTTTAACTCAGGATGAAAAATAGAATCGTTTTCGAGATAAAACGAAGCAGATGATTTAATTGAATTAATAGTATTATTATAAATTACAAAATTCACCGAAGTGAAAGCTGCAAAAATTTTATCGTCTTTCTTGAAAAATAATTTTGCTTTATTATTTTTTGTTCCCCAAGCAATTAGCTTTACTCCCCTCATTGAAAATCCGCCTTCACAATCAATATCATCAAACAAATTCTTTATATGATGTTGATTTAAATAAGATGTAAAACGCGGATAAGAAGGTTTGTTTTGTAATCCTCCCGATGAAATTTTTTCGCTTATACTTCCAAATAATGGGTTATCGAAAAAATATTTATTATGGAATTTAACCGAGTCGGCCGAGAAAACAGATGATTTGCAATTAATTAAATATAAATTTAATTCGGCATATACGCTGTCGTTCGGGAGGCCGCTTCTGGTCCAAAACAATTTTCCTCCTTCGCCTGCCCATTTGTTTAAACTCGGAAAAAATGAACCTTTTGTTTCGGCAATAATTGAACTGTCTTTTTTTGTAATACATTTAAGATCAAGTTCAGGGAACACTATCATTGGAATTGTATCGAAATAAAAATAAAAATCTTTATTTGAAACTTTCCATGCTAAAGACCGTGATTTATATAAAGTTTGTTCGGAAAAAAGTTTGTTGCAAGCTTCAATATATGAAAGGAATTTTTTTTTGTTTCTTTTATCCAATAAATTTTCAAGACTGAATTGCCATGCCTTGAGACTCTCAGGGTTTTGATTTGAATTTGAGATATTTATCAAAGCCATCAAATATTCGTAAAAATACGGAAATGCTGTCATATTTCGCTCCAACATTCGGTATGATGTTTTACAAACCGTGTCTTTGAAAATTTTTGTGAAAACAATAGAATTCCAACTTTCAGAGAATTTTCCAAGTAGTTCGTCTGCTTGCTTTTTTCGTGTTTTATTTGGTATGTTTCCAAAAAGGATTTCCAGTTCGCTTAAATAAGTTTCGCTATTATTTGAGAATTTTTTTAATGATTGAGAAAAAAGATTATTAATGATAAATAAAAATAGCAATGAAAATATTAAAACGATTTTTTTCATGAACTTTTTATTGTTTAATCATTTGATAATGTTTAATTACATGCATTTTAATTTATAAAACGTTTAGCAGCTTGCTTATGTTACTTTTTTGAAAACACATGCTACCCAATCATTTTTTGAAATAAAATTGGAAAGCTTAAGATTTTCCTTTTCAGCAGCTTTTCGAATCAATTCTAGGTCTTTTTCATAGAAGCCGCTCATCAATAAGTAGCCATTTTCTTTTAGGCAGTTAATGTAGTTTTTAATATCAGCCAATAAAATATTCCGATTTATGTTTGCGATAATCACATAAAATTTTTTGTCGTGAAGCAAGGCTGCATCACCCAATAAAACTTCAATATTTGAAGCATTATTTTTTTCAATATTTTCGATTGTATTATTATAAGCCCATTCGTCATTATCGATAGCCAATATATTTTTTGCTCCCAATTTTTCAGCAAGTATTGCTAAAACTCCTGTTCCACAACCCATATCAAGCACATTTTTGTCTTTTAAATCCATTTCCAATAAAAGTTCAATCATCATTGAAGTAGTTTCGTGGTGGGCTGTCCCGAACGACATTTTTGGTTCAATGATAATATCGAATTCAATGTTTTTTGGTTTTTCGTGGAATGGTGCTCTGATGCAGCATCTTTTTTTGATTGTTACTGCCTCAAAATTCTTTTCCCATTCGGCATTCCAATTCTGATCTTCAATAATTTTTTTCTCAGGTGCTGATTTGAAATTATTTAAAAACTCAAAATTAAATTCATCGGTTTTGTTTTCATCATACTGTTTTTCCGAAACATAAGCCTGAAAACCGGTTTCAGTATCGATAAAACTATCGAAACCAATTTCGGCAAGCCTTGCTATCAGTATGTCTTTTTCAATGCTATCGTTTGCAATGTAATATGTAAATTCTATGTAATTCATTTCAAATATTGTTTATCAGAGATGGGAAAGTATAATGTATTATGGTTAAGTAAAATATTGTGCAGCTTTTTCCTCCATATTTCCTTAATTTTCAATTGAGCAAATAATTTCAACGAAATCATCAGCCTTAAGTGAAGCTCCACCTATTAGTCCGCCGTCAACATCAGGATTGGAGAAAAGTTGTACAGCATTTTTTGCATTACAACTTCCGCCATAAAGTATTGTGGTTTGTTCAGCTATTTCTTTATCGAAATTATTTCTTATCAATTCGCGTATAAACTTATGCATTTCCTGAGCTTGTTCGGGTGAGGCCGTTACACCTGTCCCAATCGCCCAAACCGGTTCGTAAGCAACAACAATTTTCTGAAAATCATTTTTTTTGAATTTAAAAATTGTTTCTTCCAATTGTTTTTTAACAACTTCAAAATGCCGTCCCGATTCGCGTTCGGAAAGTACTTCGCCACAGCAAAATATAGGTAAAAGATTGTTTTCCAAAACTATTTCAACTTTTTTGCCAAGAGTTTCATCGTTTTCGTGAAAATATTTTCTTCGTTCGGAATGCCCGATTATTACATAATTAGCTCCGGTTGATTTAATCATTGCGGCAGAGATTTCACCCGTGTAAGCTCCCTTTTCATGTTGTGAGCAATTTTGAGCTCCAATTGAAATCGTTTGGTTATCAAGGCATAATTCTGAGGCTTTTTGCAATAAAATAAAAGGAGGTGCCAAAATAACTCCGGTTTCATTCGTGTTAATCAATGAGGCTTTCAAATTAATTTTTAAAATAATATTTTCAATCAATTTGATTCCTTCATCGAAATCCATATTCATCTTCCAATTTCCGGCTACTATCTTTTTTCTCATAATTTTTTGAATTTTATTTTTTGTGATATTATAAGTGATTATTAATCACTTAATAAAAAGAAATTTTCAATTACAACATATTGCTGCTAATTTAAAATATTTTTAATAATTTTGGGCTAAAAATTCAATAATATTGGAATTTAAAATATGGAATTGTTACTTAGGGCCTTAGAACCATCGGATGTTGAACTTTTATATAATTGGGAAAACGATAGAAGTATATGGAAATTAAGTAATACTATTGCACCGTTTTCAAGATTTATTCTTGAGCAATATGCTAGTAATTCGCATCAGGATATTTATACGGCAAAACAATTAAGATTAATGATTGATGTGAACTATGATGCAAGCAATTATAAAACTGTTGGTTGCATTGATTTGTTTGATTTCGATCCGGTCAATATGCGGGCAGGAGTTGGAATTATTATTGAAAAAAATAATAGAGGGAAAGGATATGCATCTTTAGCATTGAAGAATTTGATTGATTATGCTTTTTCTGTTTTAAATCTTCATCAATTATATTGTAATATTACGGTTGAAAATAAGTTGAGTCTTGAGCTTTTTAAGAAAGCAAATTTTGAAATTGCCGGATTAAAAAAACAATGGATTAAAGACAAGGACGCATGGCTTGATGAATATTTGTTGCAACTGATAAATGAATGACATAATTAATTTATCAGATGGTTTTGTTTAGAAATTTATAAGTTTAAATAATGGATTATTATTATTCAAAATACAGAAATAATACAAAGAAAAAGAAATCAAAGTTTAGAAAATTTTTGCTTGTTTTTTTATTGATTGCACTCGTAGTTTGTTGTATAATTGGCTATCGTTTGTTTGTTACTATTTACAAATCAAATGTATGGCTTGCCGATCAGGATACAGTATCGGTTTATATTCCTACAAATTCCAATTTTGAAGAAGTAAAGAAAATTCTATATAGTCAGGGAATCATAATTGAAAGAGGAACATTTGAATGGCTTGCCGAAAAGAAAAGTTATCCTAATTCAATAAAATCAGGCAAATATCTGGTTCGGAACGGAATGAGTAATGATGAATTGATAAATTTATTGCGTTCAGGTGATCAGGAGCCGGTGCGATTGATATTTAACAGCGAAAGAAATTTAAACAGGCTGGTTCGAACAATTGCCAAGCAAATTGAACCCGATTCGGCTGATTTGATAAATCTTTTGAATGATTCCGTTTATGTTGCAAAATTCGGGTTTTCACCCGATAATGTTTCAATTCTTTTTGTTCCGAATACTTACCATATTTTTTGGGATGTTACGGCGGAGCAATTTCTTGAGCGAATGAATAGCGAATATGAAAGGTTTTGGAATGGGGATAGAAAAAATCTTTGCGATAGCGTCAATATGACAATACCTGAAGTTGTTACTCTTGCTTCTATTGTTGAAAAAGAAACTTCAAAAACTGATGAGAAAGCTAAGATTGCCGGTGTTTATATTAATCGTTTAAAAAGGAATTGGTATTTACAAGCCGACCCTACCTTAATTTTTGCTCACTCGGATTATAATATTAAAAGAGTTTTGAACAAACATAAAAATATTGATTCGCCATACAATACCTATACAAACAAAGGTTTACCCCCAGGCCCGATTTGTTTGCCTTCAATTTCGTCTATTGATGCCGTTCTTAATTACGATAAACACAAATATTTGTATTTCTGTGCAAAAGATGATCTTTCGGGTTATCATAGTTTTTCAAAAACTAATGCCCAACATAATCAGAATGCAAGAAAATATCGGAAGGCTTTGGATAATTTAAATATTAGAAAATAAGCATTTAAGTAACATTTGTGCAGTAAATAATCAAAAATGACAATAGAAGATTTAGGATATAATTCAAGTTTGGAAAATTACAGAAAAGAACATAAGCTCAGTTCTTTTGGTGTGGGAAGGATTATTTCTGAACACAAGGAAAGATATATTGTTAAGTCAGATAAAGCTGTGTATGATTCTGAATTAATTGGAAATTTAAGATTCTCGGCTAAAAGCAGGTCTGATTTTCCTGCTGTTGGGGATTGGGTTGCCATTTCTGAATATGATGAGGATAAGGCATTAATTCATGCCATTTTTAATAGAAAATCAGTAATTGAGAGACAATCAATTGGGAAATTTGGGGAGAAGCAAATAATTGCAACAAACATTGATTATGGATTAATAGTTCAAGCAGTTGACAGAGACTTTAATGTAAATAGGTTGGAAAGGTATTTAACAATTTGCAATGCTGCCAATGTAACACCAATTATTATACTCAGTAAAATTGACCTGATAGATGAATTGGACTTAGAAAACATTTTGGAAATAATATCTGAAAGAATCAAAAATATCTCAATAATTCCTATCAGTAACCAAACTCAAGCGGGATACAAGAAAATATTTGCAATAATTGAAAAGGGGAAAACTTATTGTTTACTTGGTTCTTCAGGTGTTGGTAAGTCAACATTATTGAATAATATTTCAGGCAAAGAACTAATGAAAACAAATTCAATTAGTTTGAGCACTAATAAGGGAAGGCATGTTACAAGTCACAGAGAATTAATAGTTCTGGAAAACGGCGGAATTCTTATAGATAATCCGGGAATGAGAGAAGTCGGGATTACAGATACATCGAATGGATTGGAAATTGCATTTAATTCTATTGATAAACTATCTCGAAATTGTAGATTTAAAGATTGTACACACACCCACGAAAATGGCTGTGCGATACTGGAAGCTGTGGAAACGGGAGAAATAGATAAAGCCTCTTACGATAACTACCATAAAATGAAAAAAGAGGAAATCCATTTTGAATCAAGTGTTGCCGTGAAGCGAAAAAAAGATAAGGATTTTGGGAAAATGCTTAAGAATTTTAAAAAGGACAGAAATCAAAATAAGTATTAGACAAAACATTATAGAGTTGAAGACTCACTTTAGCCCCCAAAAACGCAATAATAATCTCAAAACTCAGACATTAATCAAAAATGGTCAACGCTATTCAGGCATAGTCAGCCCCGAAACCCGTAAGCTGTAAACCGAAACAATTTAATATAACTTCTCCCTCTTCAATAAATAGGGGAGGAGTATTTGTTCGAAACCTTTATTTATATCAGCTTCAATAAAATCAATACGATATTGTCCGCAGCGGAGTTTTAGTTCCTGTTTGAATTTTGAAAAAGATTCGATATAGTTTTGTTTAACATCAAATGGATTTATTTTTAATTCATCTCCATTTTCCATGTCGATAAATTTGTGAGGCCTGTTATCAAAATCAAAATCTTCTTCTTTTTGTTTGTCGGTGATATGGAATAAAACTACTTCGTGTTTATTATGACGTAAGTGTTGCATTGCCGAAAATAATTCATCGGCAGAACGATTGTTTTCAAGCATATCGCTAAAAACAATCACCAGCGAACGCTTATGTATTCTTTCAGCAATTTCGTGAAGGGCATCGGTAGCGGCAGTAGTTTTCTTTTCACCTTTGCTAAGGGGTTGGAGTAGTTTTTCTAATTCAGTAAATAAATACTTTTGATGGACCGTTGTTGATTTTGCTCTTGTGTGAGTTTCTATTTTATCTGAAAATATGCTTAAACCAACAGCATCACGCTGTTTCTTTAATAAATAAATTATAGCAGCAGAGGCATATACAGCGAAATGAATTTTATTCGGATTATCAATGTTGATATTTTCCTTGATTGGAAAATACATCGAAGAAGAATTGTCGATAATGATCTGACATCTTAAATTAGTTTCTTCCTCATATCGTTTTACGAAGAGTTTTTCAGTCCGCCCGTAGAGTTTCCAGTCAATATGCTTGATAGATTCGCCGGCATTATAAAGTCTGTGTTCGGCAAACTCGACCGAAAAACCATGAAAAGGACTTTTGTGTAAGCCCGTTATAAACCCTTCAACAACATGTTTGGCTAAAAAATCTAATGAACCGAATTGCTGTAGCCTGTTTTGATCAATAATATAGTTCACAAAAAGTATTTTTAATTAGAGTAGAAAAAACACTTTTTATAATATTGCTTCGATTTTATTGACAAGAGTTTGTTTTGGAACAGCTCCTACTTGTTTATCAACTACTTCACCGTTTTTAAAGAAAATAATTGTCGGAATATTTCGAATGCCGAATTTAGCAGTAATTCCTGAATTATTGTCAACATTTACTTTTCCAATAATTACTTTGTCTTTATAATCTTCACCGATTTCATCAATAATTTTACCAACCTGACGACAAGGGCCACACCAAACTGCCCAAAAATCAATAACAACGGGTTTTTCTGCTTTTAAAACTAATTCTTCAAAATTGCTATCTGTTATTTCTATTGCCATAATATTTTTTTTTTAAAAATTAGCTGCCAAAATTAATAAACTATTTTCGTACATTTTATTTTTTTACAAGATTTTTTTTTACCCATTTCTAAAACTTATCAGTATTTCCAAAATGAACCCTATCCAGAAAGATCGGTAGGAAATCACAAAATTCCTGAAATCAATGAAACAAATTGCACAGCCAGACTCAAGCTTGGCGTCTGCAACCGATTTATTAACTTTAAGTACTTTTTACTTTAGGCACTTTAAGTACTTATTCACTACAATTTTGGAATTTTATTCAACTCAATATTAGCATTTTTGAGATTCTCAATTGATTTAATAAATTTTATCGGATTAACCATTGATAATCTTGGTTTTAATCTTAAGGATTTTTTTTCTGTATTGTCGGTAAGGCAAAAATTTAAAATGCATTTTCCGGGATTTGCTTTAATGCTTTCCGAAAGTTTTGAAATTAGATCATCTGTAATATCCATAAGATCAAATTTTAAAGTAATCTCACGAGAAAATTTTTCGATAGCATCAGGCAATAATTGAATGTCGAGAACCTTCAATTCAAGTGATTTTTCGTCATATCTTTTTTCTTGTACTCTGGCTTTAATTAATAGTGCATAGCCCTCATTTTCAATGTAATTCTTATTTTTAATATAGGAATCGCCAAATAGGGCAATATTAAATGAATCCGAAAAATCTTCAATAATGAAAGTCCCGAAAGGATTACCGTTTTTAGTTGTTTTATGAGCAACCGAAGTTACTATCCCTGCAAAAATTATCGTTTTATTTTTGAGCTGATTGAAATTTTTATTGATTGCACTTATAGAAATATTACAAAAACTTTTTATCTCAAGTTTAAAATTATCAAGTGGATGTCCAGACATATAAAAGCCCGTAACCTCTTTTTCAAATTTTAATTGTTGCAGTTTCGACCAATGCTCGCATTTCGGAAGTTCGATATCTGAAGAAAAAGATTCATCTTCATCACCGAAGAGGGAAATTTGCATAGAATTTTTTTGGCTTTGATAGTTTGAGGCATGTTTCAGTATTTTTTCCAGAAAAATTGTGTCATCTGATGATTCTCTGTGAAAATATTGAGCACGATGTGTATTATTAAAACTATCGAATGCACCGGCCATTGCAAGTGATTCAAGGCTTTTCTTATTTACTGATCGTAGGTTTACTCTTTTAGTGAAATCGAAAATATTGGTAAAAAATCCTTTTTTATTTCTTTCGTCGATTAATGAATTAACGGCTGCTTCACCAACTCCTTTAACGGCAGCCATCCCAAAACGAATTTCGCCGTTTTTGTTTACAATGAAATTATTCACACTCTCATTGATATCAGGCCCCAAAACTGAAATTCCCTGTCGTTTACTTTCGTCAATAAAGAAAGTGATTTTTTTAATATCCTTAAGGTTATGGGTAAGCACCGAAGCCATGTATTCGGCAGTGTAGTGGGCTTTAAGATAGGCTGTTTGATATGAAATAACCGAATAAGCCGCCGAATGCGACCTGTTGAAACCGTATTCGGCAAATTTTTGCATGACCTGAAAAACTTTAGCTGCATTTTCTTTGTCGATGCCTTTTTTTTCGGCGCCCTCAATGAAAACAACTTTTTGTTTTTCCATAATTTCCATTTTCTTTTTACCCATTGCCCGTCTCAGCAAATCGGCTTCACCAAGTGTGAAACCACCCATAATTTGAGCCGTTTGCATAATTTGCTCCTGATAAACCATGATTCCATAAGTCGGCTTCAATATGTTTTCTAACATGACATGAGGATATTCAACTTTTTCTTTTCCATGTTTTCTGTCAATAAAAAGAGGAATAAAATCCATAGGGCCGGGCCTGTACAAGGCATTCATCGCTATAAGGTCTTCTATATTGGTCGGTTTTAGGTTTTTTAGATAACTTCTCATTCCTTCTGACTCGAATTGGAAAGTGCCTATTGTATTTCCTTCCTGATAAAGCTTGAAAGTTTTTTCATCATCAAGAGGGATATTATTAATATCAATTTCAACTCCATGCCTTAATCGAATATTTTCAATTGCATCTTTTATTATCGAAAGAGTTTTTAGTCCCAGAAAATCCATTTTTAGCATTCCGACCGATTCCACAAGTTTGCCTTCGTATTGTGTAACACTTAGTTCTGAATCTTTTGCGGTGCTAAGAGGTATATAATTTACAAGTTTATCGCGCCCGATAATAACTCCGCAGGCATGAGTTCCTGTGTGACGTGCCGAACCTTCGAGAGTTTCGGCAAAGTTTAAAGTTTTCTTAACTAATTCACTACCTTTTTTTCTGGCTTCCGACAATTCCTTGACCTCCTGATAAGCTTTCTTGAGTGTAATTCCGGGCCTTTCGGGAACGAGTTTCGCCAGTTTGTCGGCTTCGGGTAAGGGAAGACGCAGAACTCTTGCAACATCGCGAATGGAAAGCCTCGCTGCCATAGTTCCGAAAGTTACAATCTGAGCAACCCGCTCTTCGCCATATTTATCAATAACATATTGTAAGACCTTTTCACGCCCTTCATCATCGAAATCTATATCAATATCAGGCATTGAAACTCTATCGGGGTTTAAAAAACGCTCAAAAAGAAGATTGTATTTAATGGGGTCAATATTTGTTATTTGTGTGCAAAAAGCCACAGCCGAACCTGCTGCCGACCCACGGCCGGGGCCTACTATAACATTTAAATTGCGAGCAGCGGCAATGAAATCCTGAACAATTAGAAAATATCCGGCAAAACCCATATCTTTAATAACCGATAACTCATAATCCAGGCGTTTAATAATTTCTTCGCTTAGTTCGGGATAGAGGTTTTTTGCACCCTCATAAGCAAGGTGTTTTAAATATTCATCTTCCGAGTCAAATCCTTCGGGAAGCGGAAAAACAGGTAAGATTACATTTTTTTCCAATATATCGAATTCTTCAATTTTATCGACAATCTCACGTGTATTTGTTATGGCTTCCGGAATATCGGAAAATAATTCAGCCATTTCTTCGGGCGATTTCAAATACTCAGTTCCCTTATAATGCATTCCGCCCTCATCGTCAAAAAACTTACCCGTATTCAGGCAAATTAAAATATGATGTGCTTCATAATCTTCTTTATTAATAAAATGAACATCGTTAGTGGCAATGACTTTAACGTTATATTTTTTTGATAATTCTAAAAGAACATTGTTGACGGTTTCTTGTTCGGGATGGCCTCCACGCATAAGTTCAAGGTAAAAATCCTCTCCAAAAATTTCAAGATGTTCCCGTAAAACTTCTTCGGCTTTTTCGATGCCTGAATTAATTATCGCAGACGGAATTTCACCTCCGAGACAGGCAGAGCATGCAATTAATCCCCGACTGTATTTTTTTAAAAGCTCTTTGTCGATTCGCGGAGTGTAATAAAAACCTTCAATAAAACCTAATGAGCTTAATTTTGATAAGTTATGATAGCCTTCCTTGTTTTTTGCGAGAAGTATCAAATGATAACCGCTTCTGTCAGGTTTTCCTTTTTTCTGAAAACGACTTTCGCGAGCGACATAAATTTCGCAACCTATTATCGGCTTAATACCTTGAGTTTTTGCCTTAATAAAAAAATCCAATACTCCGTACATATTTCCATGATCGGTGATTGCAAGCGAATCCATTCCATATTCTTTAGCTTTTGAAATTAGTTTGCTGACATTGGCAGCCCCATCAAGAATCGAATATTGTGTATGTACGTGTAGATGTGTGAAATCAGGCATAGATTTTTAAAGATTTTTTATGATAAAAATATTAAAAATAAGGAGTAAAATTATATAAAATAGAAGCAAAAAAAACCATTGTTGATAAGTTTTGAGAAAAAGTTTAAAAGGATTTTTTAATTAAGAATTGAGAATTTTATCAATGAGTCCGGCCTATAAATTCATTTCACGCAAAGATCGGGAAGTTTTTACGCAATTCCGATAATTATCGGAAGCAAGAATATTCACAAAAATCACAAAGAATATGACCTTGTGAATTAATTCTTTGCGTTTTTGCGTTTCGTCTGCGTATTTTGCTTGGAATTTTATATACCTGTTTATCAGGTAATATTACAACCAAAATACTTGCTTTCGGGAAATAAAAAAAAGAAATTTGGATAATTGATGAAGCAGTATTATGTAGAATTCGTTTGAATACTATTGCACGTTCCACATGTTAAACTACTTTTTTTCTCATATCATTAAATTTTAAATTATTATATTTGCAGATATAAGATTTTGTAAATAAAAATTATTGAAATATTTTATTAAAGCTATCCCGAAGGGATTTAGTTCAACATTTTGTAAAAGTAATGGTAGGGAAAGTGAAAAAAATAAAGTTGGTAACCCGCTCCCCCGATAGCTATCGGGGTTATCACAGTTTGACAGGAAAGTGCCACGCAAACTGTCACTACTCATACAATTTACAGTTACCGCCAAGTTTAATACAGTACCAAATAGGGAAATAAATGATTATTTTAATTGCATGAATGATAAAATTAAAATACAGGACTTTTATAATTGGATTAGTGACCTAAAATCCAAAATTCATGCGGCACAAACAAAAGTTGCACTAACGATTAATTCTCAATTACTTGAACTTTATTGGGAAATTGTGAAAGACATCTCCGAAAGACAAGAAAACACAGATTGGGGAAGTAAATTCATCGAGCAGACAGCAATTGAATTGAAAAATGAATTTCCTGAAATCCGAGGATTTTCAAGGCGAAATTTATACGCAATTAGACAATGGTATAGATTCTATTATGAAAAATACATATTTGTGCCACGCTTTGTGGCACAATTACCATGGGGACATAATCGATTGATAATTTCAAAAATAAAGGACATTGAAGAAGCAGAATTCTATTGCCACGAGACAATTAAAAATGGTTGGGACAGAGACACATTAGAGGTTCAAATAGAGAATAAATTGTTCGCAAAAAAAGGAAATGCAATAACAAATTTTAAAGAAACAATACCTGCACCACAATCGAAACTTGCCACAGAAACACTAAAAGACCCATATAATTTTGATTTCCTTGGACTGCAAGACGATGCTTTAGAAAAAGCAATTGAAGATGAATTAGTTAGAAACATTACTAAGTTCTTGCTGGAACTTGGAAAAGGATTTGCTTTTCTGGGAAGACAATATAAAATTGAAATCAGCGAAACTGATTATTTCATTGATTTACTATTCTATCATTTAGATTTACGCTGTTACATTGTAATTGAACTTAAAGCCGGAAAGTTTAAACCAGAATACGCAGGAAAACTAAACTTCTATTTATCAGCAGTTGACAGCCAAATCAAAAAAGCAGAAGACAATAAAAGTATTGGTATCCTTTTATGTAAGAAAAAAGACCGGATTGAAGCAGAATATGCACTGAGAGATATAAACAAACCAATGGAAATTAGCGAGTATCGATTAACTGATGCAATCCCTGACGACATTAAAACCAAATTGCCAAGTATCGAAGAATTAGAAAATAAACTATCAGAAAGAATAGAAAAACCAGGCGGTAATAAATAGAACTCTGAGCGGTCTGCAATGCCTGTTCCGCAGTAGCGGAAACTAAGCGATGAGCCCTCCGAAAAAACGGATTAGGTTATGTTGAATTACATCCCATCTCGCTATGTATTTATCAAGGTTTAATTTTAATTGGAAATCTCGGGGAAGGGAAAAAAATAATTGGATCTATGTTGAATTATTATGGTTAAAAACTTGAATAAATTTCTGCTTAATCAAAAACAAAAATATTCGCAAAAATCGTAAAGATTACGACCTTGCGAATAAATTCTTTGCGCTTTTAGCGATTCGTCTGAATGTTTTGCGTGGAATTTTATATGTCTGTTTTTCAGGCGAGGATACCACCAAAACAATAACTTTATTCTAATAAATTCTTTTTCTTCTTTTGATAGATTTTATATCCTCTAAATCCCCCATAAGCACTACCTAATCCAAGCAGAATAAATAAACCGCTGCCAATCGGAGCTCCTCCTCCTGGAACATTTCCGGTTTGGTCATGCCCGGGTGGCGGTGGAGGTGGCGGATTATCGGCTTTTGCATTTGATGAAATAAAGGTTGCTGCTATCATTAGTAGAGCGATTGTTAATATTTTTATATTTGTTTTCATAATATTTTGTTTCAGGTTTATGTTTAAATTTTCATTTTAAAGCTTGCAGGAATCCAATATCCTAATGAATATATATTTTTCCACTTATGTTGGTCTTTTCCGTAATTATTCTTACAAAATAATATCCTTTAGTAAGATCAAGATTAATTTTACTAATTTCTGTTGAATACTGTTTTTCCATAACCGGCTGACCAAGTAAATTGAAAATTTGAATTGTTCCTTTTTTTAGTTCTTTATCAATAATAAAAAGTTTGTTTTCATAAACATAAAAGCGAATGTTTTCGGTTTCAGGCAAGTATTCTTCAATACCAACGGCACCTTTAAAGTGTAACACAAATCTATCTTCAAATGTTCCGGCAGTGGCTATTGTGAATGTATATTCAGGTACATCTGTTAAATTAACCATTGACCCGGTTTGTTTATCTTCCAGTTTAATGGAAACACTCTCATCAAAGTTTTCGATATTTACAGGTTCAAACTTATATGTTCCGCTGAGTTCTGCCCTTAAACCTAATTTCACTGAAGTAATACCATCTAATGGTGGCAGGGCCTGGATTGCAAAATTTTGCCCGTTATCTTCAATTAATTTTGTGTAGAGTGAAAGTTCGGGATTGCCACTCATTTTTCCGGCATCATATGATGGGTCCAGGCCATTGGTCATTTCAGGGCTAAAGGCAATGAGTACTGAGTTAGTTTGTCCTTCAGGATTAACTACACCAAGCTCAAACCTCGATATTTCATCGTTTTCCGTATTTTTGTAGAACGAGCCTGTTCCATGCTTTCTGATTGCTGCCGGAAAAGATAAAGATGCCAGATGAGTTTTTGCTACTACCATAAAGGCCTGTCCGGGTTGAATATAGGTTGCGCCACTTGTAATATTGTTTATGGTTAAATAATCCGCATTGCTCGGCCAGGCCCATTCCGCCGTTTCATTCCATAAATAAACAGCTACATAATCTGCATCAAGGACAGCTGTATTCTGTGTAAGAAAGTTGTTGGTATTATCAGCATTAAAATTTACCGCAAGTGTGGAAGTAAAAGGATTGCCAACAAGGTTACAGCCTAAATTTGAGCTGTTTGTGGTTTTTGTAAGACTGATGCTCTTGTCAACAGTATAAGGTGTTCCGCTTAGGCTTAAGGTTTTATCGGTGGTAATATAATTGATTGCATATCCTTTACATGCCACAAATCCTTCGCTACCCATTAAAGTACCTGATCCATTCCCATTTAAAATATCTACCCAGGTACCTGGCGTTCCTAAAGTTTCAAGGGTTTCATCCCAGCTGTAAAACTGGTCTTTGTCCTTACCTCCTGTAAGGCCCATTGTTAAATCATCAAAGTTTCCTGAAATATTGCTTTGGCCTGCTATGTAATGCCATCTATCATGTGTAAGGAATCTTTCTACAGTAACATCACCGGTAGCGGTTCCCTCAACAATAAGTGATCCTGTGCCACTACTCGAAGAATTTACAGTAAAAGTTCCATCATTATCAAGATCACCGGATACTGTCAAATCTTTGGTTTCATTTATGTCGAGGGTAGCGTCTGCTCCAATATAAAGACTATTGCAACTTGCTGAGGCATTAATTATTGGATCATTAGTTTTATCGTAAATTGTAACATTTGTTGTGGACGTTGGTATAACACCATCAGCCCAATTTCCTGTATTATTCCAAGTAGTCAAGTAAGACGCAGTTCCTCCTATCCAAGAACCTTCAACAGGCTGATCATTTGTTTGAAACCCTGATAAGATAATATTGGAAGTAGTTAATTCAACACTTCCAACAGTTTCATGTCTGACGGAAGCAGTATATTCGGTACCGGATATAAGGGATTTGGCTAATCCAACCGAAGCTCCTGATCCTATATCATCTTCATCTGCCAATTTTCTTTGTTGAGTCAATGAAGTATATACATAAGAGCCAGCATCAATACAATACATATCAAAGGAAGGAGCATCTATACCAGAAGTTGAGGTTGTTGACATATTATACTGAGAATAAAAGAACATATCGGTATTACTTGCAGGTGTACCCACTTGACTTAAAGCAGGTGTAAGAGCATTAGTTGTTGTAATATCACTTGTTACCTCTGTATTAAAGGCAGGAAATGCCCGGCCTCCATTTGTAGCATCATTATATGCCAATGCAACAGCCACAAGGCTTGTATTTAGTGTTTGAACTGTTGTACCTGAAGGACCTTTATGCTGCATACGAAAATAGTAATCATCTCTGGACAAATCTGTTACTATTAGACCTAAAGAAGCAATACCTCCCTGGTTTCCAGTAGATAAAGTACGAGAAATTGTGTTGCCAATATCAGTCCATGTTCCAGCACTTCCTTTTCTTTTTTGAAGCTTCCATTCTCCTGTTTGGAAGGTACCTGTAGTTGCTTGATTATTAATAGAAGCAGCTACTAATATTGAACCGGAGACAGGTAAGGATATAGCAGAAGTTTCGAGGCCGGTAACAGTTGTAAATGTATTATCACCTGCTGTTACTGCTGATCCACTACCAGAAATATATTTTAAATCATTACTTAATTTAGTTTTGCTAGTTGTCGTTCCAAGAGCAATGGCAACAATAGTTCCAGCAGTAATATTAGGATTATCGCCACCATCAGTGCTTGTATGTTGCAGTTTAAAAGTTAGATCACCATTATCATCAGTGACATCAAAAATATATACGAGTGACCCTATTCCTTTATCTAATTTTCTAGCAATATACCTTGTAATAACTTGGCTATACGCAGTGTTGAACTAAACCTCACTATCGTTCGGTGGTTTGATCTTCATTAATTTGCCTTTAAATATCATCTTTGCAGTTTTATTAACTAAAACATTTAATTATGACAAATTTAAAAAAAAATTCACACAAG
>Ga0222665_1000244_pt1 | contig 36993 bp, 25 predicted proteins | sample AntAcemetagen653_FD_179853 | JGI IMG/M metagenome (GOLD analysis project Ga0222665, IMG submission 179853) | Saline water microbial communities from Ace Lake, Antarctica - #653 | ecosystem: Environmental > Aquatic > Non-marine Saline and Alkaline > Saline | place: Antarctica: Ace Lake...
ATGCTGGTTTAAAAAAACACAGAAAAATGAAATTAATCAATGAATTACTTAAAAAATAGCAACCAGTTTTCTTCCATTAGACCGAAGTCGTTTAAGCACCCAAACAATTTAAATTTACAAAGTGTTAATCAAATCTTTGTCATTATATTAACAATAATGGTATTTTCGCAATTGTTGGTCTTTGATAAAAAGAAACATTTGGAATGATAACAAACGAGGAACTATCTCTGTCGAAACAAGCCAGGGGCAGGAAAATATTATTATCTTTCTCTTTCCTAAATGGAATAGCACTGACTTTTATTACCGGCAATGTTTTAAGCCTTTACCTTCTCAAAGTAGGATGTACTACTCCTATCGTTGCAGTTATTGCATCCTTTGGCTATTTGGGAACACTATTTGCATTTACTGGAAAAAAGTCTATTTCAAAACTTGGTGCAGGCATGACAATGAGATTGGTTTGGATATTATGCGGTTTTACAGCCTCAGCCCTCGCATTAATACCCTTTTTAAACTATCTGGGGACGAATAAAGCCCTGATAATAACACTCATTACATCTGTAACTTTTTTGTTTTTTGTTTTTAAATCAATTGGAACAGCATCTACTCAACCTTTAATGGGAGAATTTACAAATAAAGAGAATCGGGGGGACTTTTCATCCAAATATTTCCTTTTCTATACAATAGCTAATATTATTGCTATGGCTTGTGTTATAGGATTCATGTCATGGCATAAATCCCTATTAATATTTCAGTTGGTGATATTACTTGGCGGATTGACTTTGCTTGCTTGCAGTTTTCTTTTTATTGGCCTGCATGAAACAGATGTGCCGCAAAAATCCGCTCGTTCAATAAACACGAAAAAAATACTTGCCTCTATTTGGAAAGAAAAAGAGTATAGGACTTTTCTTTTCTGCAGATCATTCACTCGTGCCGGATTGATACTTATTGTTCCTATATCAATACTTGCACTAAAACAATTATATAACGTTTCCGATCAAACAGCCCTTATCTTTGCTTTTGTACAAATGGGTGGCGGAATTGTTATCACTTACCTGAACGGAATTATAGCGGATGAAACCGGGCCAAAACCTCTGCTCATAATATATGTCTTGCTTTTATTTTTTATCTCTCTTTTGTGGATTTTTGCTCCAAGTGATTTTAACTGGGGGTTTTCTTTTATTATTTTCTTTGTTGGAGGAATATGTTTATGTGGGCTTGATTCCAGTTTAAATTATTACTATTTAACTATCATTCCAAGAAAAAATAGTGTCGGCATATCTCTTTGGTACACTGTTATTAGCGGTGCTGTAGCAGGAATTGCCGGACTTTTTTTCGGAGGAGGATTGATCCAGGCTATTTCCATGATGGTTTCTAACGACCAGGTTTTTAGATATTATTACGGTTTTATGTTTTTATTGATGCTACCGGTTTTATATATTGTTTTCAAAATAAAATCTCCTGCAAGCTGGAGTTTAAGAGATGTTTTAAAACTTTCTGTTAATCCACATGAGATGCATACAATATATGTAATGCACCAATTGCATAAATATTCTTCAGCAGGTAATGAGCTTAAAAATGTTCATAAACTTGAGTCATTGAATACTGATTTATCTCAAGAAAGGCTTATTTATTATCTTGAATCCCCTAAATACAACGTTAGAACACACGCATTAAGAGCCCTATATGGAACGAAATTAGAAAAGAAAACTATTGATGCTATCTTAAAAGAACTGCAATTGGGTGAATTTACAACTGCATATCTTGCGGCAGTAATATTGGCTGACAACAATGTGAAAGAAAGCATTCCGCTAATGAGGAAGTATCTGTATTCAAATGACCATCTTCTATCTGCAGCCTGCATGCTTGGCCTTGTTAAACTTAAAGATCGGGACAGATACCCACAAATCATACAACTCTATAAACAATCAAAAATTCCAAGCATATTAGTTTATGGTACTATTGCTCTTTCAACAATGAATGACCTGAACATGCTTATTGTTCTACTGGAGAAATATTTAGAAATATCAAATAGTACCGATAATGCTATCAATAGTGTTAACGGAAACGATAGCAATAAACAAGAGAATCATGAACTCACTATGAACGTGAAAAGAGATGCTGTTTTAAACGAAATAATAAGTTCTGTTGCGGATGTCGCAGGGATTGGTGATAGATTTTATTCATTCTTAAGAATTTATGACAATCATCATGCAACTGGTATTCTTAATTTAATAGAAAATATTATTGAAGTAAATTCAAACACAAATCTGGATTCCCCACAAAAAACTCTTCACAATTACAGGGTAGGAAAAATTAATAAAACAAATATTATTGAATTCCTTAAAGATTCAGCTAAAGCTATAGATAAAAATCCAATAGCCTTAATACTGTCAGATTTTTTAAGCCAAGCCACTTCAAAACATCTTAATAATAAATTAATCTATTGTATTTTTCTAATATTATTCTCAAATGATAAAAAGAAAAATGGGTTTTGATGTTAACCATAATAAAAATTATTCCAAAATATGAAAAAAGAAATTTTAAGTTTTTTAATAATTATTTTTTTAGTTTCTTGCCAAAATACCGGCAAAAAACAATCAATTAATGAAAACTCCGATTCAAATTCTGATACAATCTCTACTTCTCTTTCTCAGGATGTTATTGATGAAACACTTAGGTCGTGGAAAGCCTATAAACAATATGCATGGGGACATGATGTCCTTAAACCACTTTCGAAATCATATAATGACTGGTATGATGAACCATTATATATTTCACCTATTGATGCCTATAGCACGCTTCATTTGATGGGATTAACAAATGAAGCTAAAGAAATTGAGAATTATGTTGTGGATTCTTTGAATTTTGATAAAAATGTTGATGCAAAGATTTTTGAAGTTAACATCAGAATTTTGGGCGGTTTACTCGCTATGTACGGGCTGTCTAAAAATACACATGTTCTTGAAAAGGCTAAAGATTTTGCCGACAGGATGCTTCCTGCATTTGATACAAAAACAGGAATTCCAAAGTATTGGGTAAACCTTAAAACAGGGATTGCAAAAGGTGACACAGTCAATGTTGCCGAAGCAGCATCTTATACTTTTGAGATGGGTATTTTAAGTTATTATACCAAAGACCCCAAATACTATAAGGCAGGGAAAAAGGCAACACTCGCCATTTATAACAGACGATCAGATATTGGATTGATTGGAGATATTATTGATGTTGAAAGTGGTGAATGGGTATCAAAAAGCAGCCATATTTGTGCAGGTGTGGATTCGTATTACGAATATTTGTATAAAAGTTACTTATTGTTTGGTGACCCCGAACTTGGTAAAATTTGGGATGAGAGTATAAAAAACATACATAAATATCTTGCTGAAGAGTATGATGATAAATTATGGTACTGTCGTGTTGATATGAACACGGGCAAACAAATTAGTTCTGTTATCACATTATATGATGCGTTTTTCCCTGCAATACTTTCATTGTCTGGCGATAATGATCGAGCAATGAGACTCCAGAAAACATGGGATTGGCTATGGAATAAATACGGCTTAGAACCAATGGTCTATGATTATAAAAAGGGGAAAGCAAATTATCCGGTCTATGATCTTAACCCGGAAATTATTGAGTCAAGCTGCTATCTATATTATCTCACAGGTGATAGCACCTATCATGCAATGAATGAAAAATACTGGAATGATATTAAAAAATATTGCCGAACAGATGTTGCTTTCACATCCATTGAAAACGTCGAAACAATGAAAAAAAGAGATTATATGCCTACATTTTTCTTTGCTGAAACTTTAAAGTATTTCTTTCTCACCTTCTCTCGTCATCAAAAGAATTTTACTTTTGACGATTATATTTTTAATACGGAAGCGCATCAATTTAAAAGAAGTGAATTTAATAAAACTAAAGCAAAAAATCGTTTACAATTTTAGATATTCGTGTTCAAGTTCCATTTAAAAACAACTTTTTCATGAAAAAACTGTCTATTCTAATAAAATAAAGAAAGAAATATTCTAAATTAAAAATAGCAAAAAAATGAAAAAAATTTATTTACTAAGTTTAATGGTTCTGATACCATTCTTGATGTTTTCGCAGCAAGTACCAAGAGAGAAAGTAATTGTTGAAGTCTCATCTGGAACATGGTGAGGCTCCTGTCCTTCTGTAGTTGCAATTATGGAGCAAATGCAGCAATTAAATTATGATATTGCAATTATTGAATATCATTATAATGATCCTTTTCAAAATTCTTTTTATACTGCAAGGCAAGGTTTTTACGGTTGGACATGGTTTCCGACTACCTATTACGATGCAAATATGATCGGTTATTACCAATGGGCAACATGGTCGGAGCACGATCTGTTTTATCAAAATCAGATAAATACTCCTTGTTCATTCACTATTGATTACACACTTACAGGAACAGCACCTGATTACAATTTAAATGTTACGGTTACAAAAGTTGCCGAATATACAGGTGAAGACCTTGTGTTGCAAATGTCTTTAACCGAATCGCATATTCCATTTAGTTGGAGTGGGCTTTCCGAAGTTAATCATGTAATGAGATTAATGGTTCCTGATTCTTATGGAAGCGCCCTTGATTTTTCTTCTTCAAATACTCAAACTGTTTCTCTTGATTTTTCTGTAGATGCAAGCTGGCTAACTGAGAATTGTGAGATTTCACTTTTTGTTCAGGACAATTCAAGTAAAGATATTTTGCAAGGTGTTTCTTTAATGCTTGATGAAAACCCTCCACTTGCACCACCTACTAATCTTCAGGCAAATGTAGTAGATGACGATGTAACATTAAATTGGGATGCTCCTGTAACCGAAGATTTCATCAATTACAAAATTTATAGGAACGGTGAATTTTTAAACACAGCAGATGAAACTACTTATATTGATTATGATCTTAGTTCAGGCACATATTCCTACGAAGTTTCAGCCGTTTACGATGAGGGAGAATCGGAAAAAACCGATCCGCTTGAGGTAGTTATTCAATGCACACAAATCATCAATCTAAACCCCGGTTATCAGTTTTCATCAATTAGATTGGAACTCGAAAACCCTGATATGCTTGCTGTTTTGAGTGATATTTTAAATGAAAACCTTGAATATGTAAGAAATTCAAATGGAACTGTGCTAAGAAAAATTGGCCCAAATTGGGTGAACGGTATCGGCGATTGGATTACAACCGAAGGTTATTTATTTAAAATGTTAGGTGTGGAAGCATTAGAAATTTCAGGGATTGAAATCGATCCTTTAACTTCGATTGAACTTTTTGAAGGATTTCAATTTGTAAGTTATTTGCCTGTAGTTGCGATAGATGCTTCAGTTGCTTTCGATTGTATATTAAATGAGAATTTGCATTATATTAGAAATTCCAATGGAGAAATGCTACGAAAAATCGGACCGAATTGGGTTAACGGAATCGGAAATGCAAACCCCGGCGAAGGCTATCTAATCAAAATGTATGCTGATGATGAATTGGTTTATAATATTCCGGTTAAATCCACATTATCCACAAACAATCAAACGACAACAAAACATTTTATTTTTGAAGGTGGAAATGCTGCCGATCCGGTTTATACAATTTATGTTTCAGGTTTGGAAATTGGTGATGAAGTTGCTGTTTTTGATGATGAAATAATGGTTGGATCAAGTGTAATTGTTTCTGAAAATGCACTTGATAACTCAATTCCTATCTTTAGCACTTTAAATTCTGGACAAGGATATTCTGAAGGCAATGAAATTAGTATGAAAGTCTGGAATTCAACTTCCGGTGAAATTATTGACGCTGATTTTACTTTTGAAACAAAATATGAAGCATATTCACAAAATAATTTTCCTATTGAAGATGGTGAATACAGCCTCGTTAATATTTCAAAAAATTCATCAATTTCAGATGAAATTTCTGAAAACGAAATCAATGTTTTTCCAAACCCGGCAAATAATGTTATAAATATAGTTTCAGAGAAAAATATTAAAAATATTAAAATTTTGAACTTTATCGGACAGGTGGTTTTTGAAGAAACATCGAATTCTAATAATGTCAAACTTAATTCATCTGATTATCCTGCAGGAATTTATTTCTTGCAAATAAATATTTCGGGAAACATTATTACAAAAAAATTAACTATTAAATAATTTAAATTTTAAAATACAAAAAGGGTGTGCCTCAATTCGGCTCACCCTTTTTTTAACTTAAGAATAATAAAAGCTCTTTTAAAATCGTAATTATTTAAGTATTATTTTTGTAGAAATTATTTCAAATTCTATGTTTAAGAAATTATTTTGTTTTTTTCTGTTAATTCCCTTTGGATTCTTTTCATTCAGTCAGAATCAAATTATTTCTGTTTCGGAAAAACAATCTGAAAAAATCATAAAGCAGAATGATTTTTCAAAATTAAAAATTTATTATAATTTTAATGAAATCAAAGCCTTTGATATAGAAACCGATAAAGGCGTTTTTACTGATTTATATATTGATAATTCTTATTTTTCCGGCAATATTGGCGAACCAAAACTGCCTGCAATAAAAAATTTGATCGAAATCCCGTTTGGTGCTGATGTTAAAATCAAAAATATTACTTATGATGTCCGAGAATATAAACTATTGGATTTTGGAATTGATAATCAAATATATCCTGTTCAGCCCTCACCAAGAAAAGACTTTTCTTCAAATAATATAGAAATCAAATTTAACGAAAAACTATATCAAATTAACAAATTCAATAATAATGAATTGGTTAAAACAGAAGTGCTTGGAGTTTTAAGAGGGGTTCGCATTGCACGATTAGAAATTTCGCCCATCAGTTATAATCCCGGCAAAGGAATCATTCGTGTTTTTAATAATATTGAAATCGAATTGGACTTTCAGGGTGGCGATGTTTCACTTGCAGAAAATAAAAAAGCTTCAACTTTTTCACCATATTTTGAAGTCGTTTATAATAAACTATTAAATTATAAAACCGACAATTATCCGGAGCATCCCGACCTGACCAAGTATCCCGTGAAATATTTAATTGTTTGCGATCGGCAGTTTGAAGAACAAATTCAAGATTTTATTGAATGGAAAACTTTGAAAGGTTTTGAAATTATTATTGCATTCACCGACGAAATTGGTTCGACTTTTAATGAAATTAAAACATGGATACACGAAAAATATAATCAAGCAACTCCTGATGATCCGGCACCGAGTTTTATTCTATTAGTCGGAGATACTCAACAAATTCCGGCAAGCCTTGGTTCTTTAAGCGGGAAAATGACCGATTTATATTATGCAAGTGTTGATTATGACTATTTTCCCGAAATGTATATCGGTAGGTTTTCGGGGAAAAATCAGGAGGAAATTGCAGCTCAGGTTGAAAAAACAATTTCTTACGAAAAGTATCAAAATAACGATCAGTCCTACTTAAACAATGCAACTTTGATAGCCGGAGTCGATCAAACATGGAATCCGGCCATTGCTCAGGCCACGATTAAATACGGAACCGAAAATTATTTTAATCAGGCCAATGGCTTCAAGATGGTAAATGAATATTTAACCGAATATAACGCTTGTTACAATACTATTAATTCGGGGCTTGGCTTTTTAACTTATACTGCTCATGGTACCGAGACTTCATGGATTGACCCTGAACTAAAACGTAGCGATGTTTATGCTTTTTATAATTCAAATGCATCTCCTTTAGTAATTGCAAATTGCTGTTATTCCGGCGATTTTGGATATGACGAATGTATCGGTGAATCATTTTTAAGAAATCCAAACGGTGGTGCAATTGCCTACATAGGTTCGGCAGGTTTCTCGCAATGGTTCGATGATTTTTATTGGGCAGTAGGAGCATTTCCAATTGTCGGTAATAATAACGGTTATGTTCCAAGTTTTGAGGAAACAAGCCTTGGAGCCTATGATGCTTCGTTTGTTTCTGATTATGTGGCAAATGATGCTTTGGTTTTTGTTGGAAATCTTGCAGTTACCGAGGCAAACATTCAGGGTTACCCCCACCAAACGAGTCCTATGTTTTATTGGCAATCTTATAATTTATTGGGCGATCCATCGCTAATTACATATTTTACTCAAGCTGAAACAAACTCAGTCAATCATATAAGCATATTTCCGATGAACTCTGAGACATTCAAAGTTTCAGCACTTGCAGGTTCTTATGTTGGTATTTCGAAAGATGGAATTTTACTTGGATCGGCTTTTATTGATGAACCCGGATTTGCTGAAATCGCTGTTTCTCCGGTTACTACCGATGGAAATGTTAATGTAGTCGTAACAAAACCTCAACACAAACCCTGTTTTGCTTCATTGCCTGTTAAAGATATTTCCGGTTCGTATTTGATTGTTGAAAAATTAATAATTAATACTCCTGATGATACTCTAATTGAACCTGGCGAGACTGCATTTTTATCAATAGAAGTGAAAAATATAGGGCAGGAAGATGCCTCTGGTTCAATAATTTCAGTTCTTGACTTTTCCGGTGAATATTTAAATGTAATTTCTGATGAAATTACTTTTTCCGGCCCGATACTGCCAGGACAGTCATTAATTATTGAAAATGCTTTCGAAATTGAAGCTGCCGAAAATATTCCTGATAATCACGAACTTCCTTTTAGATTTGAATTATCTTATGAGGAAAACTCAGATGAATCATTTTCAATTGCTCATGCATCTGCACCTTCATTAAATTGTAATAGCTTCGTTGTTGATGATTTGAATACAAATAACAACGAACGACTTGATCCGGGGGAAACTGCAAATTTGATCTTTGAAATTAAAAATACAGGGCACACCGAGGCTAAAAATATAATTTGTCATCTTGAATCTTCTAATGAATTTCTTTCGATTTATGATCCATTTTTTGAAATTGATTTAATTAAAAGTGATAGCATTAAAAATGCTGTCTTTAACGTAAATGTTTCAGATTTAACACCATCTGGAAACAATATTGATTTGATAATTAATATTAACTATGGTGAATATTTATCTAAAAATACATTTACAGAAAGGATTTTAAGAACAAACGAAGGATTCGAGTCAGGTGATTTTAATAAATTTAATTGGGAATTTGAGGGTAATGAAAATTGGCAAATCTCCTCAATTAGCCCATATCAAGGTTCATTTTCAGCAAAATCAGGGACTATTTCCGATAATCAAAGTTCAGAATTACTTATCAATTTTAAAGTACAAAACGATGATTCTATTTCCTTTTTCAGAAAAACTTCTTGCGAAAGCAATGACTTTTTGAGGTTTTATATTGACGATGAAATTATTGATGAATTCTCAGGTTTGCTTGCCTGGGAGAAAAAAACTTATCCCGTTTCTCGGGGTAAGCATTGTTTTAGATGGATTTATGAAAAAAACTCAAGCCAAAGTAATTATGAAGATTGCGTTTGGGTTGATAATATTGATTTTCCAATTCCTGTAATTTCAAGCGATTCTAAAACAATAAGTTTAAATTATGGTTTTCAATTTGTTTCTTCAAATATTTTACCTGAGTTTCCTGATATGAAAATTGTTATGGAAACAATTTTGAATGATAATTTAATATTTATTAGAAATTCGGAAGGAAAAATGTTTAGAAAAATCGGGCCATTTTGGGTTAACGGAATTGGTGATTGGAAAGTAGATGAAGGCTATTTAGTAAAAATGCTAAATCCGGAAATATTAACAATATTAGGGGAAATAGTTAATCCCGAAATTCCTGTCGGATTAGACCCCGGTTATCAATTTATTAGTTATTTCCCGGATTATCCGATTGACGCATTGATTGCTTTTGAATCAATTTTAAATGAAAAACTTGATTTTATTCGTAGCTCCGATGGAGAAATGCTTAGGAAAATCGGGCCTAATTGGGTAAATGGAATAGGAGAATGCAATCCGGGTGAAGGATATTTAATAAAAATGTTTGAGAGCGCTGCAATTACTTTTCCTAATTTTATATTGAAATAAATATTTTTTTAACAAAAAATTAATTATATAATATTCAGACTTATTATAATTTTTTATACTTTTGATGAATAAAATAAAAAATTCTTTAGAAACTTTAAGTTTTCAATATTAATTAAACTTTAAAGAGATTGAATTTGTGTCTTATTTTATTAATTAAAAAAGTATTGAAAAGTAAAAAAATATATTATTCATTTTAAAACAAACAGAAATTATGAAAAAAATTTTCCTTTTAACAGTTCTTTCAATTTTCCTGATATCAGGTACATTTTTAAATGCACAAAACCTGGTATTAAACGGAGACTTAGAAGCATGGGATGACCCAAACTTCCCTACAAGTTGGACGAAAGCCGAAAACATTACTCAGGCAACAACACCGGTTCACGGTGGGACTTACTCTGCAATGCATACTTCTGCCAGCAGCACAAAAGATTTCACACAAAATGTAATGACAATTACCGGTGGTGAAACCTACGCAATAAGCTATTGGTATTATGATAACGACCCTGAAGCCAAAACAAGAATCTGGGCATATTGGTTAGCTGATGAATCAACAACACTTCCTGATAATGCTGATGTTTTGCGTCCGTCAGTATATTCTGAAGATAATCCAGATTGGATTCAATTTTCTGCTAATCTAACTGCCCCTCCTACTGCAACAGGTTTTAGATTTGAGGTAAGGGTTTATCATCAAGATGGTATTAATGGCGGTTCTGTTTATTATGATGATTTTTCAATAACCGGAAGTGCCCCAGCCCCCGAGCCTACAAATTACCCGACTAATTTTGGTGCAGTAGCTGATGGTATTTCAATCAATCTTTCCTGGGTTGATGCAATTGGCGAACAATTACCTACAGGATATTTGATCAAAGCCAGCGATGTTAATAATATTGCGATTCCGGTTGATGGCACACCTGAGGCTAATGATCCTGATCTTTCTGACGGAACTGGGATAATGAACATTAACTATGGAGTGCAAGAATATACTTTTGCAAATCTTGAACCGGCAACTACTTATTATTTTAAAATATTCCCATATACTAATGGTGGCCAGAATATCGACTATAAAATCGATGGAACTCCTCCCTCGGCTAATGCAACAACCGATGACATCGCAATTATTAATGCCGAAGATTTTAATGATGAAACATTGGGAACATGGTCGGAATACAATGTTATTGGAGAACAAATATGGGTACCATCATCTTATAGTGGTGAATATTATGCGAAAATGTCGGGATATTCCGGTGGAAACAACGAAAATGAAGACTGGTTAATTTCTCCTGCATTAAACTTTGATAATTATACAGACGAAGTTCTTTCATTCACATCAGCAATGAATTATCCCGGACCTCCACTTGAGTTGAAAATTTCAAGCGATTATGATGGTGTAAGCGATCCTAACTCCGCAACATGGATTAACCTGGAACCGGAATGGTCACAAGGAAGCTATGAGTGGGTAGAATCAGGAAATGTCGATGTTTCTTCTTATTCGGGCTCAAGTGTTTATTTTGCATTTAAATACATGTCAACAATTGATGAATCTTCAACATGGGAAATTGATAATATTTTGATTACAGGACAATCGTCATCAGCCCCTGTTATTCAATCGTTTTCTTTAATTACCGGTTTCCAATTTATTTCTTCTTATGTTGTTGAAGAAAATATGGATATGCTGATTGTTTTAGAAGATATTTTAAATGAGAATCTTGCATATGTAAGAAATTCTGATGGTAATATGTTAAGGAAAATTGGGCCAAACTGGATTAACGGTATTGGTGACTGGATATCGACCGAAGGATATTTGTTTAAGTTAGAGGGACCGGAAACCTTTGCTTTAGAGGGCGATCAGCTTCCTCCTGACACACCTATTTCTCTTCCGGCCGGATTCCGTTTTGTAAGCTTTCTGCCAATTTCTTCAATTGATGCTATGACAGCTTTTGCTTCTATAATAGGAGATGATCTTTTGTATATTAGAAACTCACAGGGCGGTATGCTTAGGAAAATCGGGCCGAACTGGATTAACGGAATTGGTGATGCAAATCCGGGTGAAGGTTATCTCGTAAAAATGCTAAATCCAGGAGTTTTGATATATCCTTCAAACGATGAAAAAACTTCAAGTAGTATAATTAATTCCAAAGCAACACATTTTATTTTCAATGGAGGTAATGCCGCTGATAACGTTTATACAATCTATGTTGATGGATTGGAAATTGGTGACGAAATAGCAGCTTATAACGGAGATGTTTTGGTTGGTGCTATTAAAATTTCATCAGAAAATAAATTATTAAATGCACTCCCAGTATTTAATACTTTAAACGATAGACAGGGATATGTTCAAGGTTACCCGATTAATTTGAAAATCTATAATTCGAATTCTAATGAAATATCTGATGCAGATTTTGCTATGGAAACTTTGTATAATTCCTATATTGAAAATGTTTATCCTGCCGAAGATGGTGAATTCAGTATTGCAAATATTACAAAAGGCTCGATTAGTGATACTCCAAAAACATTATCAATTTATCCAAATCCTGCTAACGAAAATATCAAAATCCAATCTCAAAATGATATCAGCAGAGTTATGATAATTAATTGTACAGGACAAATCATTTATGATGGGACAAATAACAGTAAATTCATGACAATAAATATTGAAAGTTTTAAACAAGGATTATATATTATCCGGGTTGAAACAACTGAAGGAATAAGTACCGAAAAAGTAACAATTAATTAATATTTGTCAAAAAAAATCAAAAAATAGGAGTGTCTTTATTGATACTCCTTTTTTTTATTCTTAAATCGTAGAAACATTACATATGGGATATAAGGAAATATCAATCAAATTACCAACAGACTATCTGCTGGAAGAACTAATTCAAAAAATCGGAAAAAATCTTCGACTTAAAAACTTTTCCTTTCAAATAGAAAATAAAAGCCTTGATGCCAGGAAGAAAAGTGATATTCACTGGCAATTAAGAATTTCGGTATTCTCAAGAGAGCTTAAAGGAGGGAAATTTGAAGAGATTCCCGAATTAGTTATTCCAAAGAAAATAAGAAATAAAAAAGCTGTTGTTATAGGTAGCGGGCCTGCCGGTTTTTTTTCAGCCTTAGTTCTTTTAAAAGCAGGCTTTGAAACTACAATAATAGAAAGAGGTTCGGAAGTAAAAAAACGAGCAAAAAGCATTAAAGAATTTGAAGCAAACGGCATTTTTGACACAAAAAACAACTATGCTTTTGGCGAAGGGGGTGCCGGTACATTTTCTGATGGAAAACTTACTTCCCGTTCAAAACATATTTCAAAAGAAAAACAGTTTATTTTAAAAGCATACATTAATGCAGGTGCTCCCGAGGAAATAATATATATGGCTCATCCACACCTTGGAAGCGATAATCTGATAAATATTGCAGGTAATCTCAGGGGGAAATTTATTAGTCTCGGAGGAAAAATCCAATTTGAAACCATGTTGGAAGATTTGGTGATTGAAAACGGAAAAGTAATTGAGGCTATTACTTCCAAAGGTAATATTAAAGCAGATGAGTTCATTATTGCCTCAGGCCATTCGGCTTTTGAAACTTACCGGATGTTGATAGCAAATGGAGTTAAATTTCAAACCAAGAATTTTGCAATTGGTTGCCGAATTGAACATCCTGCTGAAATTATTAACATGGCTCAATGGGGTTTTAAAAATTTGCCGGGAGTTAAAGCCGCTGAATATCGACTGACCACACAAGGAAAAACCTCACTTCCGGTTTATACTTTTTGTATGTGCCCGGGTGGAATTGTTGTTCCATCTGCTGCTTATAAAAATACAAATATCGTTAATGGAATGAGTCTGTATAAAAGAGACGGAAACTTTGCCAATGCCGCCTGTGTTGCCGGAATCAATCCTGAAAATTTATTCGGAAAAAAAACAACAGCTTCAGAAACATTGGACTGGTTAGAAAATCTTGAGCACAGCTTTTTTGAATATTCTAATGATTATCGGGCTCCTTTTTGCAGTATTCAGGATTTTATTAATAAAAAAATTCCTACAGAAATTCCCGATTCAAGCTATCCCTTAGGATTAAATCCTGCCCCTTTATGGGATTTATTACCATCTCAAGTAAGTGATTCAATCAGGGAAGGATTAATGATTTTCAATAAAAAGATTAAAGGTTTTGAAACCGGAATTATTATGGGCTTAGAAAGTAAAACCTCATCACCGGTTCAAGCATTACGTGATTCGAATGGACTTTGTGAAGGCATGAAAAATCTTTATATCGCCGGTGAAGCAAGCGGTTATGCAGGTGGAATAATATCAAGCGCTGCTGATGGAATTAAAGCAGCGATGAGTATTGTTACAGGTAGTACTACAAATTTAGTGGAACATTAAGAATGATGGAATGCTTAAATGATAGAATAAATAATTTGCATCCATTAAAATAGCAGTAGAACTTTATCAAACTATTTTTTTTATATCTTTGAAAAAAAATTGTAATGGATAATCGTATAATAATAAAAGAATTAAAAAATATTCTGGTCAAAAATTTAGGCGACGATATTTCAGATGTTGTATTGTTCGGTTCTCAACTTACAGGAAAAGCAACCAAAGATTCAGATGTTGATATTTTAATAGTATTAAAAAATGATTATGACCGGCAAATAAAAAGAAAGATCAATGAATTATGTTATGAGATAGATTTAAAATATGATACTTTCTTAGATACGCAAATTATTTCACTTAACGAATTAAAAAACAGTTTAAGAGGAAAACACCCAATATTCTCTAATGCATTAAAAGAAGGATTTCACGCATGATTAATGAGGAAGATCGAAAAGAATTAATAGAATACAGGTATTCGCAATCGAAAGAAGCAATTCTGGAAGTGCAAAAATTAATTGATAATGATTTATTAAAGATTGCAGTTTACAGAATATATTATGGGATGTTTTATACCTTGACTGCATTAGCTTTAAAGTACAATTTTCAGTCTTCAAAACATTTGCAACTTATTGGTTGGTTTAATAAGAATTTTGTTAAAGAAAACCTGATTTCCCACAAATATGGCAAAATTCTTCGTGAGGCTTTCAAAAACCGCATGGATGGCGATTATGCACCATACATTGAGTTTACTAAAGAAGATACTTTAGAACTATATGCGTATATGAAAGATTTTATTAATGAAGTTGGGAAATTATTAAAAAAGGATAAAGCCATGGAATGATGAAAGTTAATGGTGTTATTATATTTAATAATATTCGATTTCGCAATAGAAATGCAATATTGTACAACTTTATTCCCATTAAATTATCCCCACATTCACATCCTACAATTGCTTCGAAACCTCAACCGATGAATCTGAGCCGAAAGTCAATTTAAATCCAAGCTTTCTGAAAACGGAAATCATTGCCTGATTATCTTTTGTAGTTTGTGCAACAATGCGTTGTAAATCCCATTTGCTTGCTATATTAATACAATATTCTGTAAGTATTTTTCCTAAGTCCTTTTTCTGCCACGAATCGGTAATCAAAACAGCATATTCAACCGTTTCATGGTCAACATCAGCAATTAATCGCCCGACACCAATTAATTTCCTTTTTCCGTTTTCAACAATTTCGGCAACAACACCTATTTCTCTGTCATAATCAATAAAACAAAACTGAGTTGCAATTTCATGAGTATTATAATGAAAATCATAGCGGAAACGCGAAAATATTGATTCTTTTGAACAGCTTCTCAAAAGCTCTAACCACATAGGTTCATCTTCAGGTTTAATTGGCCTTAATAATACTTCGGTACCATCTCTTAAAGTTCTAGTTCCTACATATTTTTCAGGGTATGGATGTAAGGCAAGGTGAGAATAAGGTTGCAGTTCTTTTCCTAATACATCCTGATCAAGAACAACACTTGCATCCAAAGCAATAACATTATCTTTTGTAACATACAATGGATCAATATTTAATTCCTCTATTTCCGGATAATCGGCAGCGAGATATGATATTCTAATCAACACTTCAACAAGTTTATCAATATTTTTTCTGGAATGATCTTTATACCCTGTTAATAATGGAAAGAGTTTTAATGACTTAAGCATGTGCATTACAAGTCGTTCATTAAGTGGAGGAAAACCCAAGATTTTATCTTCAAATAACTCGGCTCCCGAACCTCCCATTCCAATTAGAATAACCGTACCAAAAACAGGATCTTTTTTAATTTTAACGATCAACTCAACAGCATCTTTAATATCGGCCATCGGTTGTATAGTTACACCTTCTAACCTTGCCTTTGGTTCTTTTAATTTGACGTGATCCATCATGCTATCGAAGGCTGTTCTAACCATTTCTTCGTCTTCAAGATTGAGAATTACACCGTTAACATCGGTTTTATGTGAAATATCTGGAGAAAATATTTTTAAGATTACAGGATAATTCATTGTATTTGCAATCTTTACGGCATCTTCAACAGTTTTGGCTTTTAGAGGCATTGTGGTCGGGATGCCGTAAACTCTTAACAACATTTTCGATACATCTTCAGTCAGAATTTTCTCTTTACCTACAAATCGATTGTAGAATTCTTCACGATGCAATTTCCTGTCAATTGAAAACTCAACCGGAATATCCTTGGGTGTTTCATACAAAAACTCCAAATTTCTTGAATATGAAACAAGAGTCATATATGCCCGAATAGCCTGAGCAGGTGTCTGGAATACAGCAATTCTTTCTTGATTTAAAATATCAACTCCTTCTTTCATTGCTTTTCCTCCAAACCATGCAGCGAGAATAGGTTTTGATGTGTCATGCGATAATCTTGCAATTTCTCTTGCTGTTCCTGTCGGATCGGTCATTGCTTGCGGTGTGATAATTACTAAAACAGCATCAACATTAGTATCATCAAGTACCATTTTTGTTGCTTCGGCAATTTTCCCGGGACCTGCATCACCAAGCACATCAACAGGATTTCCATGCGACCAGTATGATGGTAAAAATTCGTTAAGTTTATTTAGGGTTGATTCTGATAATTTAGCTAAATCTCCATTTAAAGAAATTAAAATATCTGTAGCCATTACACCCGGGCCGCCTGCATTTGTTATTATAGCAAGATTTGATCCTTTCGGGATTCTTTTACGGCTGATCAGGTCGGTAAAATCAAATATATCACCAATTTCATAAACTCTTGTAACACCGGCACGCTTAAACATTGCATCATAAATTGCATCGTCGGAAGCCATAGCACCTGTGTGTGAGGCAGCAGCTTTTGCCGATTCGGGGAAACGGCCTGCTTTGTAAACAATTATTGGTTTCTTACGAGAAAATGCTCTTGCAGCAGTCATGAAATTACGTACTTCTTTTATCGACTCAACATATAAAATTATTGATTTTGTATTGGGATCCTGTCCAAAATAGTCGATAAGATCACCGAATCCGACATCAATTATATTGCCAATTGACACAAAACTTGAAAAACCTATATTTTCTTCTAATGCCCAATCAAGAATTGACGTACACAAAGCACCGGATTGAGAAATAAATGCAACATTTCCCTGTTTTGGCATACCATTAGCAAAACTGGCATTTAAATGAAAACTCGGGATAATTATACCTAAACAATTAGGCCCGATTATTCGCATGCCATTATATCGACTAATTTCCTCTTGGATTTTATCTTCTAATTTTTTACCTTTTTCTCCGGCTTCTTTAAAACCTGCCGACATAATAATAATTCCCAAAATTCCGGCTTCACCACATTCACGGACTAAAGCGGGAACCGTTTCAGCCGGCGTACAAATTATGGCCAGATCAGGTGTTTTCGGCACATTGTTAACATTGGGAAAACAAGTAATTCCAAGAACCGCTTCATGTTTTGGATTAACGGGATAAACAACACCGCGAAATCCACCACTAACAAGATTCTTTAATGTTATCCCACCTACGCTATTGGGCTTTGATGAAGCACCAATCACGACTATCCTTTTTGGCCTAAAAATACTTTTTAATTTACTAATTCCCATATCTTTTCTTATTATTCGTTCTTTAATAATTCACAATAATCATATCTGCTTTTCTAAGATCACTATTGCACTGGCAAATTCTTTTATATGCGACATAGAAACATGAATATCAGAACAATTTTGCTTTTCGGTAACTTCTTTTGCTTTTCCGAACAAGTTTATTTTAGGTTTTCCAAATTCATTATTCAATATTTCTACTTCGGCGAAAGACATTCCGTTTCTCCAACCTGTTCCAAGCGCTTTAAAAAAAGCTTCTTTTGCTGCAAAACGTGCTGCATAACTTTCGGCTTTATTTGCTTTTTTTTCACAATAATCTATTTCATTTTTTGAAAAAACTTTTTCTTTGAAATAGTTCTTACTTTCAATATTCTTTCTAATCCTTTCTACTTCAATTATATCAGTACCCACTCCTAAGATCATTACACTTTTTGTTAAAATTATAATCTTTTTTTTACAAAAGAAAAACTTATTTCCTTTTTTTACAAAAATAACTCAATAATTTGCAAAAATACTAAAAACGAAGATTATAATATTCATGCCGATTATTATCACCATAAAATCCCTAAGCGGATACTCTGAGGACACTAATTAACACGAATTCCATGTGTTTAACGTGAACCATATAAGCCATATAAGAACATATAAGGGAAAATGGGAGTATAATATTAATTATTGTCTTGCGGTTTTAAGTCATTAATTAAATAATTGTCCTGATACATTTATTCTTGCATTTTTTCATTTACTCATTTTCTCATTTGTTTAGCTCCTCTAAAATGGTAGAAGAAGCTATTTTTACAAATACTAATATGATATTACTTTTTTCAATGTCTTTTAAAAATGTTTCTAAGTGATGAAAACCTTCAACTGTGATATGAAAATTCTTGTTTAAGTTATGAAAAGTGTATTCTATATTAAGCAAATCTATTTCTCAGAAATGAAACATACAAAATAAGCGAAGAAAACTCTTGCCTAAATTATACAATATGTTTTCTATGATATGCAAATCTATTTCTAAGAATTGAAATATTCTAACTAAGAGAAGAAAACTCTTGCCTATGACATACAAAATATATTCTATGATATACAAATGTATTTCTAAGAGATAAGAACTTACTTATATGCAGTTCAAAAGTGCTTATTAGAAGTATGGAATAATGTTTTATTTATTGAAAAAATTTTTGAGAGACAAAATATTGCTATATCAAGAAAACATATTAACCACAAAGTTATCATTGGTTTTTCGTAAAAGCAATTAAAAAAAGGCCTCTCTTTAAGAGTTTAATGTTTTTTATATATATAAAAAATGAACTTTCTTATTATTTTATTAGGTTTTTGGGGAAATATTGCTTTAACTTTGCATAAAAAATTACTTTATTTTGTTTTATGGGTTGATATTTAAGGGTATTAAAAAAATAGAGAAAGAGAAAAAACGATGAAATTTTATCAAAATATTCAGTTGAAAACTATAAAAATTTGATTCACAAATGAAATATCATGGTTAAAAAAAGAGTTTTTGTAAGTTTTGACTTTGACAATGATAAAGTGTTAAAAGAATTCATTATTGGACAATCCAAATTAACTGATTCACCATTTGATGTAATAGACCATTCCTTGAAAGAAGCTGCACCTGAGAAGGATTGGGCAGAAAAAGCAAGAAGAGCAATAAAAAGATCAGAAATTGTAATTGTTATGGTCGGTCCATCAACATATCGAGCATCTGGAGTTTTAAAAGAAGTAAAAATAGCAAGAGAAGAAGAAATAAAGATTATTCAAATAATAGGTTATAAAGATGGGAATTACACCCCAGTGCCAAATGCTGGAAGGCTTTATAGTTGGAATTGGGAAAACTTAAAAAAACTACTTAATTAATTTTTCATATTATGGAAAATAAAAGAAAGCACCTCGGATTTATTCAAGGTGTTATAAATAGGATGGCTCGATGTTCTTTTTTAATCAAAGGTTGGTGTATTACACTTGTTTCTGCTTTAATTGCACTTGCAGTTAAAGAAGAAGAATCAGAGTTAATTATTATTACATCCATTCCCGTAATTATTTTTTGGATTTTAGATGGTTTCTTTTTGTGCCAAGAAAGGTTGTACCGTTCCTTATATGATGATGTTAGGATGAAATCTGAGAACCATATTGACTACAGCATGAATACTTCTTCCTTTGTAGGGGGGCGAAATAGTTGGATTTGTTCTACTTTTTCAAAGACTCTAAATCTATTATACTTATCCTTAATTGCTTTGATTACAATTGCATACTTCATCTTAGAGTGTACATATTAAAATAAAGTGGCTTCCATTAAAACGAATATTGAATAAATTGAATCATGGATTATAAAAATAAAAACTTCAAAGTTGCCTTTATTTATAGGAATACAAAGTTTAATAAGGATTTTGTTGATAATCTCTACAATGGATTAATTAATAGTGGAATAGATGAAAATGATATTTTTTTAGATAATAAACCACCCCATCTTGTAGAATTATGTTCTCAACATTTACCCTCTATTTTACCATTTGTTTACCAAAACTCAAATGTTGTTGTTGTTTGCTTTGCTGAAGGTTATGCTGAGTCAAAATGGTGTGGACTTGAGTTCAGAAGTGTTTTAGATATTTTATTAGAGAAAAACGGAAATGAAACTTTTCTCATTAAACTTGATGATTCAAGTCTTCCACCACCACTTCAAAATTTTATTTTTCTAAAAAAGGATCTTGTGAATGATATAGATATCATCAAAGAAGTTCTTAGAAGGTCTGCAATAAACTCGAGCCAAGTCTACAAGAATAAGAAGCCAGTTTTAGCAATGAGTATTGGCCCTGATTATGAAGGGGATAAAGAAAGTAATATTGTAATAGATCCTGAGATTGCCACTACTATTCAAAATTATAAAGTTGAAAGTAGAGATTGGGATGTTTTTCTATGTTACAATACTAAAAACAAGAAAGAAGTCTATGAAATTGCAAATAGATTAATTAAAAATGGTCTCAACCCATGGTTAGATGATTGGTTTTTGCCAAAGGGATATAACTGGGAGACATCTCTTAAAAAAGATTTATTTCGGATGAAATCGATGGTCATTATGCTTGGACAAGAAGGATTTGGAAAGCAACAAAGGAAAGAGATGAATGAACATGTGCAACATTTTCTTGAAAAAAATGCACCTGTAATTCCAATAATATTATCAAATATGAAATCGGAACCTCAGTCAATGTTGCCAAATACGTTGCAAAAACATGTTTGGATAGACTTTCGGAAGTCCAAACCAAATCCAATAAAAGAACTCATAGATTGTCTAAATGTTAAATCAGCTCGAAATGGATTATAAAAATAAAAGCTTTAAAGTTGCCTTTACTTATAGAAACACAGAGGAAAATACAGATTTTGTTAACATTATCTATTATGGATTAATTAATAGTGGAATAGATGCAAATGATATATTTTTAGATAATAAACAACCCCATCTTGTAAAATTGAATTCTGAACATTTACCCTCTATTTTACCTCTCATTTACCAAAACTCAAATGTTGTTGTTGTTTGCTTTGCTGAAGGTTATGAAGAGTCAAAATGGTGTGGGCTTGAGTTCAAAAGTGTTTTAGATATTTTATTAGAGAAAAACGGAAATGAAACTTTTCTCATTAAACTTGATGATTCAAGTCTTCCACGACAACTTAAAAATTTTAATTTCCTAAAAAAGGATAAAGTGGAAGATAATAACATCATTAAAGAAATTATTAGAAGGTCTGCTATTAAATCGAACCCTATTAAAAGTATAGATAATGTTGTATCAAATTGCACTTTTAAACTTCGAGATCATCAATATTATGAAACTATCTCAAAGAAAATAAAGATATATTACAAAATCAAAGGTAAAAATACTCAGCCTCCTTTATTCTTTGGAAGAGCTCACCTATTTGAAAAAATAAAAAATAAAATTGATGAAAAAGGTTTTGTTTTCATTGAAGGTGCTCTTTTAGCAGGAAAAACTAGTTTGATTAATTGCTATTCAAAATGGGTAAAAGAATCAACTTTGAAGGACATTATACTTGATAGCTTACCTCAAGATAAAATGAATATTCATCCAATAGAAGGAATTAGAGATCGTATTGATTTATATCAATTATGGGGAAAATCAATTCTGGAACATTTATTTGATACTAAGTATTTAGATAAAAGGAAACTTAGCGGTCTTAATTTAAATTTATACAATCATGCAGATGTGTTCAAAGATCATATTAGATATGTATTTAAAAAGTCTCCTGCCTCAACTACTTTATTTCATATTTTTTTAAGCATTATAGATGGTATTAAAACGCAATGTCAGAAAGATGGTGAGAAAAAGAAAGATGGAGTTATATATTTAACTATACATCTTGACGATTTTCAAGAATATGTAAATGAGATTGTATATGATGAATTTGAAAAAGATATCGAATCAATAATTCAAACTAATAATAAATGCGAGGAATTAGAAAGAATAAAATTAATATTCTCAACTAGACTATTTCAAAAGAGGAGACCATACGATATTGTTATTTTCATTAATAACTTTAGTAAGACCGAAATAGAAGAATATTTGATTTGGTATCTCGAAAAAATGAATGACAATTGTTTCAATAGTTTAATCGACCTAATCTACGAATATACATCTGGACACCCTTGGTTTGTTGATAGGTTTTTACATATCTATTTAACACTCAGAGTAAAGGATAGAAATTCAGACCCACTGGTATTAGCACAATCAATTTTTGACAATCGTTTATTTTGGTTGAATGATAGAGTATTTGGATCTGGCAAAACCTCCCGCTTTAAAAGGAAAATAGAAAAAATTATCTTCTCAAGTACAAGGATATTAGATGAAAATATATTAAATTTCCTTGAAGAAGAGGAATATGATTTTGATCGTTTCACTAAATATAAAGATCATCCTATAATAAAAGAAACTGGTCTAATTCAAATTTCACTAGATGAGAACCAAGAGGAAGATATACAAGGGTTCGGAAACAAGATTATGCAACTATTTTTTCATAAAGAAATTCAAAAACTAGCAAATATAAAAATTAGCAAATAATGGATAAAGAGCAACATGATAGTATTATCCTAAGGGAAATAAATAGGACATTATATGAATTATATGAATTATATAAAAACGAAGATGTTCTTAATAAGATTTATGATTCTATAAATTCTGATTATTTTATATGGGAATACAATATTCGAAATCCGAAAAACGACATCAAAAAGCATTTTTTCTGTATTCCCCAGAAAAAAGGCTTAGATTTTTCATTACTTGGCAGTTATCAAAGCTTAAATAACGAATGTTATATAATTGACATCTTTGCAGAGATTGAAAATAAAAAGTTTGCAGTATCAACTACTGAGTTTTACAATTATTTATTCAATCTTAAGGGATATGATGAATTTCTAAAAACCGATCCTGAATTCAGAAACGTCAGTAAGTTATATATTGACAGGAATGTAACTATTGATATAGATGAAGATAAACTTCATTTTGACCAAGAAAATAAATTTCAAGGTCTATTGAATATTTGGGCTTCAAAAAGAAGTGTAAAACCAATTTTAGCACTAGGTGACAGAGGTATTGGTAAATCCTGGGTTGTTAAAGAATTTTGTATAAAACAATTTAAAAAGCACCAAGATAATCCTTGGGTAGTACCTCCAGCCATATATTTAAACCTACGAGTATTCTCTAATCAACTATATCAACAAACAAGCTTATTTGAAGCGATTCTTTTTCAACTAAGAAAACTTTATAATATTAAAATGCTGAATGACTATTATGTGTGGGAAGCATTTGTTAAGTCAGGAAAAGTCATAATCGTCTTAGATGGATTTGACGAAATGTCACAAGAATCAAACAAAGCATCAATGACAAAACACTTATGGGAAGTTTTTAATATTATTGATAAAACATCTCGAGTAATAATAACCTCTAGAATAAGCCATTTTAACTCACAAATAAATATTTATCAAAATTTTGCATATTCCGAGTATAAAAAGAAAAAGAAAACAAGTGAATCAAATGAACTCTATACCGATATTGAATCAAAAACAAGAAGATATTTTAATATTTGGATACTTAAGAGTATGGAGGTTGATGAAATTAATAGCCTGTCTGAAAAATACTCATTAAGTCACAATAGTCAATTATCAAAAGGTGTAAGTCAATTAAAAAAGATAACAGAAAAGGCTAAATCATTTTCAATTGAGAAAGAAATTGAAATTTTGTCTTCAACTCCTGCTTATTATAGCAAATTGGTTGAATTTCTTAGTTTTGAATCATTACCATTAATCAATTTGTATAAAAACTGTTTACTTTCAGCAGTTATTAATTATAATATTGAAACTTATAGAGCCTTAAAATCAATTCGGCAGAAACATGGTAATACAATCGAAAGAATTTCTTTTAATGCTAATAGAAAAATTGAAATATTACAAGAACTTGCTTGGTTTATGTTTGAAAGAAATCAAATGAGTTTTAAACTTAACAATTTACCGCGCTACATTAAAAATATTTATGGCTATGATTATGACATTGTCATAAATGATTTAAGGACACAAACAGTAATAAAACTAAAAGATGATAATGAGTTTGAATTTTTATCAGAAGGGATTTTCTCATTTTTAATAGCATCACATCTTTTTAGTTTAATTGATAATGAAAAAAATATTGAGCAAGGAATTAATGATTTAGGAAGCTATGATATTGTAAAACATCAATGTGGGGTAAGAATCTTATCTTTTCTATCCGCATACATTGAAACAAATGAAAATCTTAGAATAACACTTCTTAAACATGTTGAATCGAAGATCAAAATAGACCGCCCATATTCACCTTGGCTAAGATATATTATCCCAAATTTGGAACCAATAATTCCTGAAACCTCAATGATGAGGGAAAATATTTCTTGGGCTAAAAAACCTCTTGTTTTTAAAGAAAATATGGTATTAATTCCAGGAAATGAGGATCCAGAAGTTGCTCCATTTCTTATCAGTCATACGGAAGTTACAAATTCACAATTTTTAGAGTTTCTTAAAAACAGAGATGTTTTTAATCCAGACACAGGAAATAAATTAAATCCAATTGGTATTTATTGGGATAGGAAACATAAAATCAACATCGAAAAAGATAAATTAATTAATCACTATATTGAAGTTATTAATGATTATCATTTACTGTTATGGATTAAGAATAATTTACCACTTGGAAAAGAAAACCATCCAGTAGTATATATTTCCTGGTTTGCTGCAGCATATTTTTGTAATTGGTTATCTCTAAAAAGAAAGTTGCCAATGTATTATAATTTTATTCTTGATGAAAAGAAGCAGTATCTTGAAGAAGTGGTTTTTCAGAAGGAAAGTCATGGCTATCGCTTGCCTTCAGCAATTGAATGGGAGGTTTCAGCTAGAGAAGGGAATTTTGAATTAATACATCCTTGGGATAAGTTCTTAATTTCTCCCAATGAACCTAATGAAGAAGGAAAGGGACTAAGTGAAGAAGGAAAGAAGTATAAGAAGAAACTGTTAGAACCTCAATCGTCAACTATTGAAGTAAGAGATGAAAAAGCTAACATTTATGGTGTTTATGGTTTAGTTGGAAATGTCAGGGAATGGGTTGATTCTAATTGGACTAAAACAGAAAACAGTACACAAACAATAGGAATTAAATCTGAGAGAACCATAAAAGGGGCAACATGGCTATTAGAAGAGGATGGATTTGCATTCAAACATTCTAATCAAGTAATGGCTCAGAATACAAATCTTGATGTGGGCTTTAGAATTGCAAGATCGCTTTCTAAAAACGAAAAAGACATTGTTGATGATGCGTATAAAAATTTCAAATATTAACTTTAAACAGATATTATGAATACACTAACACAAAGTCAAGGCTATTTATTTTTAGCAATATTTGGAATTGTTATGATAACACTTACGTTGCTTGTTTCAAGAAACAAAAAATGGACAGGTACTCAAATTGGGTTTTTAAAAGCAGGTTCAAAAGTGCCATGGGGAATTGGAGCTTTTAGTATCGCAGCATCATGGCTTTGGGCACCTGCTTTATTTGTGAGCGTTCAAAAATCTTATGAATTGGGCTTGCCCGGGATGTTCTGGTTTACATTTCCAAATATTATTGCTTTGGTGATTTTTGCTTGGCTTGCTCCAAAAATACGAAAAAGGTTACCTGGAGGTTATACTTTACCAGATTGGATTAGGTATCGCTTCAATGATGAAAAAATTCATAAAATTTACCTGTTTATTTATTTTTGGTATCAAGTAATGGCCGTTACAATTCAAATTTTTGTTGGTGGGCTATTAATTTCTTTCTTCACAGGTATTCCTTTAAACTATGTAATGGTAATTCTTATCATTATAGGCTTATCATATTCATTGATATCTGGCTTAAGAGCTTCTATTGTCACTGACTTTTTACAAATGATAATGATATTTGGTGTTGGAATTATTATAATCCCCTGGACTGTATCTGCAGGTGGTGGATGGGAAGCTGTAGAAAAAGGATTTGGAGGCTTAGCAAATAATTCAAATATTTTTAATTGGAATGTTGTTTATTCTTTTGGAATTGTTTCTTCAATAGGACTTATTGCAGGTGCAATTTCTGATCAACAATATTGGCAAAGAAGCTTTGCAATTAAGAAGAATCATCTGGTAAAATCATTCGTTTTGGGGGGTATTCTCTTTGGTATAGTTCCATTAGCTCTTTCTATTTTAGGTTATATGGGTGCAAATCCTGATTTAGGGATACAAATGCCAGAAGGTGTACAGTTACCAATGATAGGTGTTGCTGTAGTTGCGAAATTATTACCTATATGGGCTGTAGTTTTATTTATAATAATGCTGATGAGTGGTTTAAGTTCAACACTTGACTCAGGTTTTGCTGCAGGAGCATCATTATGGGCAATTGACAGTGTAAGGTTGTCAAAAACTGAAAAAGAAGTATTGCGAAAGGAAAGATTAAACTTAACACTTACTCGTGAGGAAGAAAAAATCAAAATTGAGTTAGACCATAAAACACCGCAAAGGGCAAGACAAGCGATGGTTGGACTAGCTATTGTTGGCTTAGCTGTCGCTCTATTAGTTGAATATATACCAGGTTTTGGTTTGGATAAACTTTGGTGGGTCTTCAATGCAATTGCCTCAATGGTTGTTATTCCAACGATTTTAGGTCTTTATTGGGATAGATTATCAGCAAGAGGAGTTCTTTATGGATTTATTGGTTCTTTCATTGGTATTATTGGTTTTATTTGGGGTAATGCAATTGGAAATACAAATTTAATTGTTTTTTCGGCTGTTTTTATTGTAGTAATAAGCCTTGTTATGAATTTAGCATTTCCAAGTAAAGAAAAATTTGTGGATTAATAATAATTGCTTAATCTTTAGTGAAAAAAAAATATTTTAATTGTTATAGTTGTGTTGGCATATGCAAATGCAAAAGTGTTAATGTATTCAGATTTTGGAGAGTTTAAACCAAACCTGAAAATTGGAGTAATTTTTCCTTTGAACTGGGAGTTTTATAGAAAATAAAAAATCACTCATTTGCTAAATCCAAATCATCAGCAATTAATCAAAATAAGTTGAACACCTAAAACAGTTTGTTTCACTATTCTAATCTTCCCCGGAACTCATATTTGAAACAATATTTGAAAAAGTAAATTGTTCTTTTTTCACGGGATCGTCGTAGTAAAAGACTGAAGCTATTTTGCAGATACCAATAATAATATCATAGATGGCATTAAATTCTTCAACAGCTTCTTCCGAGAGTTCTTTAGTCGTTTGCTTCAGGGTTTCCTGGTTGATGTTGGCATCTTTCATTTGATCGGCATATCCTATGATTGTGTCTATTAATAACGGATTGATACCTTTGTCGGTAATTCGCGTTTTCAGCTCATCGCTCATTGCATTTTTGAAAGCATAAAGTAGCTGAATAAGTGCTTCCTGGTTTTTCTTTTGCACTTTTTTAAAGTTATCTGTAAAACCGAGTGAGTTTAATATTTCAGCAGCTTCTTCACCAAAATCCACTTCAATCTGTGTTTTAATAAATTGAAGGTTACGCCAAGCCGGTTGTTGAATTGAATGCAATAGTGCAGTTGCTTCTCTGAGTTCCTTTTTTTTGTCCAGTCCGAGATAATTGTCGATGGCATTATCAATCCTTGTTTTTAGGGAGGTTGTAAATTCAGGTGTCCAGGCGGTTCGTGTAAGAGAAAGCTCTTCGAGGTTGGTTTCTAATGAAACCGTAACGGTTTTTGATGCAAGTATCATCTCAACATCTTTAAAGGTGTATTTTCGTTGATTTTTCATATTGGTTTTGTTTTAAAGATTAAAAAATGAAATTTTGTTTATAATTTTAATGATAACTGATTGTATATTTTCTGAAACTTTTCCTATTAATTCTGTTTTTAACCAAAAGGTTACCCTCGTTTATGATTTTTTTTTTGTTCTTATTCTAATTTATAAACGTTCTTAATAATATAAACAAACGATGTCTAGTAATAATATCCTAACAGTCACCCAATAACACTATAAATTTAATTAATAAACAGGATTATTGTTTTATGGATTTTTAAGAAATATTTCATCCAATAAATTTTTAGAATTCAGAAATACGATTTAAAACGTATATTGGGAAAAATAAAAATCTTTAATATTGTACTCATGTTTATTCAGCTTGCTTTAATAATATCTGTACTGCTACAATTCGGAGCATTTTTTATAACTATCAGTTTAATAACTAAAACCAAATTCAATGTATCATGGATAACCATTTCGATTGGATTTTTCCTAATGGCTTGTCGCCGATTGAGCGAACTTATTGAAATTATTAATAATGTTCAAACCAACCTTCAAACAACAATTAACAGTTGGGTTGCAGTTTTGATTTCGTTATTGATGTTTATTGCATCTTTTTATATAAGGCAAATATTTAAGTTACAGGGCAGGATCAACAAATTACGCAAAGAAAACGAGGCAAAAGTTCTTTCGGCAATTATTAAAACCGAAGAGAAAGAACGCCAGAAATTTGCAAAAGAGTTGCACGATGGATTAGGCCCGATTCTATCTTCAATTAAAATGGCTGTTTCGGCTATAAATAAATCCATTGTCGGCAAAACAAACGAGCAAATTATCGACAAAACAGAACATGCTGTGGACGATGCAATTATTACAATTAAAGAAATTTCGAATAATCTCAGCCCTCATATTTTAACAGGTTTTGGATTAGAAAAAGCTATTAAAACATTTACTGATACGATTATTACAAAAGAAAATCTGAAGATAATTCTTTCTTTAAAGCTTAACGGAAAACGTTATGATTATAATGTCGAAGTTATTATATACAGAATAATTGGAGAACTGATTACCAATACTTTGAAACATGCTTCGGCTTCTAAAGTTGAAATTTCATTATTTGATCATGAAAATAAATTAGAATTGGTTTATTCTGATAATGGAATTGGTTTTGAAATAAATAATATCAAAAGCAAAGGTATGGGTTTATCAAATATTAATTCAAGAGTAAAATCTTTAGATGGTGAAATGGAAATTGAGAGTAATAAAAACCATGGATTTTTTCTTAAAATAACTTTACCGTTATGATAAATAAAATAAAAATATTTCTTGTCGATGACCATAATTTATTTCGGGAGGGATTGAAGTTTTTACTTTCCAATTATGATTTGATCTCTGAAATTTACGAAGCAGAAAATGCTAAGGATTTATTAGAAAATGTATTGAACGTAAAGCCTGATATCATCCTAATGGACATTGAAATGCCCGTAATGAATGGAATTGAGGCAACAAGAGAAACTTTAAAAATATATCCCGAAACCAAAGTCATTGCCTTGTCAATGTATGGTAACGAGAATTTCTATTCGGAAATGATTGATGCCGGAGCAAAAGGTTTTTTACTGAAAAATTCAAAATTTGAGGATGTTCAAAAAGCGATTGTTGATGTAAATGCTGGCAAAAATTATTTCTCACCCGAGATTTTAGATGCAATTATTAAAAATTTAAATAAGAAAAAAACCAAAAAAAAGAATACAGAATTAACGGAAAGAGAAATCGAAGTACTTTTCAATATTTGTAAAGGTTTATCAAATCAGGAAACAGCCGATTTTTTATATATCAGTAAACGTACTGTTGACAAACACCGAGAAAATATTCTTTTAAAAACTCAATCAAAAAACACAGCAGGATTAGTTATTTACGCTATAAAGAATAAAATTTTTGAAGTTTAGTACGCATTAAAACGTATCATTACGCTTAAACTCTTATTTCTAAATTTACGTCTTAATGCTGTTCTATTTATTAGCATTATTCTCCAATTTTGCTTCCTAATAAATTTTAAATATTAAAAAAATGCAGATTATTGAAAATATAACAATTATAGGGGGCATCGACAAACAAGGAATGACTGAATCAATAAAAGAATTCTTAATAAGCCAAGGTGAAATTATTGGGGTTGTCGGGCCTACGGGAAGTGGTAAGAGTCAATTAATTTCCGACATTGAACAGCTTGCACAAGAAGATACTTCTTCAGGAAGACAAATCCTTATTAACGGAAAAGTGCCCGACTATGAAATAAGAAATAATCCGCGAAAAAAAATGGTTGCTCAATTGTCGCAAAACATGAACTTTCTTGCCGATATGAGCGTAGCGGATTTTTTATGCTTACATGCAAAATGCAGGGGAAAAGAATATATTGATGTTAGTAAAATCATTAGTCTTGCAAATGAATTAACAGGGGAACCAATAAAAAGCAATGATAATCTTACGATATTAAGTGGCGGACAATCAAGAGCATTAATGGTGGCTGATGTTGCAGTAATAAGTGAATCTCCTATAGTTTTGATTGATGAAATCGAAAACGCGGGAATAAAAAAACACGAAGCATTAAATTTATTATCTGGTCAGGGGAAGATAATTTTAGTTGTGACACATGACCCTGTTTTAGCCCTAAGCGCCGAAAGAAGAATTATTATGAGAAACGGTGGTATGCGAAACATTATTCATAGCTCAAAAGATGAAAAAATTGCCTCAAAAAAACTAAATGATCTGGATCGCAACATCCTTTTATTGAGAGAGAAAGTAAGATCAGGTGAAGTAATAGGCAAGCTGAATTTTGAACCGGCATTTTAAATTCTCCACAAATGAAACTAATAATTGTTGCAGGCACTCCCGGTGCAGGGAAGACAGCTGTATTATTACACACAATAAAGTTACTAAAAGGCAAAGACATAAAACCTTCGGTTGTAAAGATTGATTGTTTAAGTACGGATGATGACAAGCGATTTGCAAAACTAAATATTCCCGTATTATTAGGCCTATCGAAAGATATGTGCCCCGATCATTTTTCGATATACAATATTGAAGAAATGATTGATTTTGCCGTAAACAATAAGTCGGATATGTTAATAATGGAAACAGCAGGCCTTTGCCACAGATGTGCACCTTACACAACTAACTGCATAGGAATTTGTGTTATTGATGCAACAAGTGGCCCTAACAACCCAACTAAAGTCGGCCCGTTTTTAAGCTGTGCCGACATTGTTGTAATTACAAAAGGTGATATGATTTCACAGGCAGAACGTGAAATATTCAGAGAAAGAATAATTGAAGTAAATCCGAATTGTAAAATCATTGATGTAAATGGATTAAGCGGACAAGGCTGTACGGAACTTGCAAATCAAATAAGGCTTGCAAAAACAGAAGTATCAAATAATGAATTACTCAGGCACAATGCTCCTTTTGCAGTATGCACACTTTGTGTCGGCGAAAAAAGAGTAAATAAAAAATATCATAGAGGCTTATTACGAAAGATAGACGGATTACAAAATTACATTGGCGAATAATTAAATAAATTTGAATGTTAAGAAAAATTATAAATAAACTACCCGGATTTAATTGTGGGAATTGCGGATATTCAAGATGTGATGAATTTGCTGAGGCATTATTAAGCAAAAACAAAAATGTTTCAGATTGCCCCATTTTAATCCGGGAAGAATTTAAAGAAAAAAGAAATTACATAGAGAAAATTTTAAATAAATCAACAGATTTAAATAATAAAAAAGGAAAAATAATAGGGCTTATTGATAATTATGAGGCGGATATTGTTTTAGAACCTTTAAGTGGTGAAAATTCTTGCAGAGAAGTTTTGCTTTCGATGGGAAGCTCACAAATGCAAATAAATGACATTATTAGGTATAGGCCGTTGGGATGCCCGATAACACATTTTGCAAAAATAATCGAAATTCAAAACTTTCTATTAACGGTTAACATTATCGGCCCGGGTGAAAGATTGGGTAAAGAGTTTCAGTATAAAGATATTGGAACCTGTATTGTCCTTGCTTTTAAGGGTAAATACCATGGAAAAAATATTAAAGTAGGTGAAACTGTTCGTTTTCTGCCAAAGCATTGTATGATGCAAAAAATACACTCGGGAGTTGTTGTCAATATTGAAAATGATAATGTTATTATTGAAGGAATTGATCTTAAGGTTTGGGAGCCGGCACAGAAATTTGATTAAGATATATTTTCCGCCATAACAAAAAAAGCAAACTTTCTTATAATGTTAAATATCAATGTAATAATAAAACGGGGTTTTTCTCTGTGAAACTTTCAAAAATCTTTGAGTAACTTAGTGTAATAGTTATACCACAGATTTGCAAGGAGTAGCTCGATTTACACAAAGAAAACTTTAGTGAAGTACACAAAATTTAAAAGCATTGAACAACTTTGGTTGTTCGCCATACTCTTTTTTTCGTAATTTTAATTTTTAATAAAAACCAAAATAATAAGAATATGGAAAATTTTATAATTAATACACCCACAATTTTACATTTTGGAAAAAATGTTGGTCAAGAGCTTGGAAAAACCTTGGCCAAATACGGAAATAAAGTTCTATTAATTTATGGAAAAGGTTCAATAAAATCTAATGGAATATATCAACAAATAATAGATCAGTTTAATTCATGCAACATTCAACACATAGAATATCAGGGAATCAAAGCAAATCCAATTATTGAAGATGTTGATAAAGCCGCTGAGTTTGGAAGAAAAAACAATGTTGATATTATCCTTGCTGTGGGTGGGGGAAGTGTGATTGATACCGCAAAAATTGTTTCAATAGCTATTCCTATTAATAATCCTGCATGGGAATTTTTTGAGGCTAAAATCAAACCGGAAAAATCAATCCCCTTATTAACTGTATTAACATTTGCCGGGACAGGAACGGAAATGAATTCTTTTGCCGTTTCCCAAAATCTTCAAACACAGCAAAAACTTGGTTATGGAAATGATTTAGTTTATCCAAAGCACTCTTTTTTAGACCCTCAATATACGTTTACTGTACCAAAAGATCAAACGGCTTATGGAATAGTTGATTTAATTGCCCATTGTCTTGAAGCATATTTTGGAGGAGGTGAAGCTACTTTATCCGATCGTTTTGTTTATTCAATTATCCGGGAGGCAGTAGATTATGGCCCCGATTTGCTTAATAATCTGACAAATTATGAATTACGTGCTAAAATTATGTATGCAGCAACTACGGCCTTGAACAAGCTTACTTTTTACGGTCGAAGTTCCACTGACTGGGGTGTTCATAGTATTGGCCATGTTTTATCGTTACTTTATGACCTTCCTCACGGTGCAACACTTTCGATTGCTTATCCGGCCTGGCTGAAACTATTTGAAGATAGGATTCCAAAAAGGATTATTGAATTGGGTGAAAATTTGTTTGGAGTTAAAACTACTAAAGAAACAATTTCCGGTTTTGAATCGTTTTTCAAATCAATGAACTGTCCGATAAGGCTTTCAAATACAGGAATAAAATATGATAAAAAAACAATTCTCGAAACAATGAAACTTAATAAAGTTTCTGGTTTTACTCATAAAATTTCAGTTGAAGATTTTAATAAGATAATTGAGTTTTTGGAATAATTGTTGGTTTGCAGACATAAATACCATCGTTAACAAGAGAAAATTGATGAAATGCTTGATAGAAAAGTTGCAATAGAAAAAGTTGATAACTTTATTAAAGAAATAAAACTGTCAGGATTGCATATAAAAAAAGCCATACTGTTTGGTTCTTATGCAAAGGGTAATCAACATGAATATTCTGATATTGATGTTGCTTTAGCTGCAGATGAGTTTATTGGTTTTGGTTTTATTGATAGAGATTATTTTGCAGAAATCAATATCAAAGATGAATATATGCTTATAGAAACCAAAACTTATCCCACGGGTTATTTTGAAAAAGGCGATCCTTTTATTGATGAGATAAAAAAAACCGGGATTGAGATAAAAATTTAAGGTTAGTAATAAATTTATTTTACCCATAAAATAATAGTAGAACCATAAAAACAAAAAACCCCAAATTCCTTCGAATCTGGGGTAAATATTTTTTTTATATGAAAAAGATTAATCTTCTTCTTTCTGTGATTCGGCATATTCTTTCAGAAGTTTTTCCTGAATATCGTTAGGCACCTGAGCATATTCGGCAAATTTCATGCCATAAGTAGCTCTTCCACTTGTTAATGAGCTTAATGCGGTAGAATATTTATTTAGTTCGGATAAAGGTACTTTCGCTTTAATCTGCTCACCTTCCATTCCCATGATTATTGCTCTACGTCCCTGTAAATCTGTCATTACATTACCCATTTTATCTTCAGGTACAATTACTTCAATATCATAAATAGGTTCGAGAATTTTAGGTGCTGCTTCTTTAAAAGCCATACTAAAGGCATGTTTTCCGGCGAGTTTAAATGAAATTTCATTTGAGTCAACCGAGTGCATTTTCCCATCATAAACACAAACCCTAATATCTCTTGCATAAGAACCGGTTAATGGGCCTTCTTCCATACGATCCATTAAACCTTTCAAAACTGCCGGCAAGAATCGGGTATCAATTGCTCCACCAACTATACAGTTATAAAATATTAATTTCCCACCCCAGTCAAGTTCAATTTCGTTTTTACCTCTAACATTTACAGCAACAATAGCCTCACCTTTGGAAACATTTAAAGGATTAACAGAGCTTTTCCTAAGCATCTGGTTTACTTTATATTTAGACGGTTCAGGCATACCTTCCTTAAAAGGTTCGATAACCATGTGTATTTCGCCAAATTGTCCGGCACCACCCGATTGTTTTTTGTGTTGATAAGTTGCTTGCGATACTTTAGTGATTGTTTCTCGATAAGGGATTTTTGGTGCAAGAAATTCAATAGGGATTTTTTCAATTGTTTCAATATGCCATTTTGCAATATTTAAATGTAACTCTCCCTGTCCTTCTAATATTAATTGTTTCAGCTCTTTGAAATAATTAGAAATCAAAGTCTTATCTGATTTGCTTAATTCATTTAATATTACACCTAATTTTTCATCATCAGTTGAATTAACAGCTTTTATTGCAACACGAAATTTTGATTCAGGAAATGCAATAGGCTCAATAACCCTATCTGAATTTTTTGCAGAATTTAATGTATCGTTAATATGAGTGTTTTTTAATTTTATAGTTGCACCTATATCACCTGCAAGCATTTTGTCAACTTTTTCACGATTCTTTCCGGCAATTACAAAAAGCTGAGTAATTCTTTCTTTGTTTTGAGTTCTGGAATTGATCAAATCCATACTTTCATTTACTTCGCCCGAAAGAACTTTAAAGAAAGTGATTTCCCCTAAATGCGACTCTTGAATTGTTTTAAAAACAAATAAAGTTGGAGATTCGGCAACATCACATTTGATTTCTTCTCCTTCAGTAGTTTTCGGAGCAGGCATTTCATTTGAAAATGGAGTATTGCTTGAAACAAATTCGAGCAATCTGCCAACACCCATATTTTGTTTTGCTGCCACACAAACAACAGGAAACATTCCTCTTGTTTTAATACCTAATTTTATTCCTTTTTGAATTTCTTCTTCCGATAAAGTTCCTTTATCAAAAAATATTTCCATCAATTCTTCATCGTTTTCAGCAGCATTTTCAATTAATACATTTTGAAGTTCTTCTGCTTTATCTTTTTCCGAAGCCGGAATATCGCTAATTTCAGGTTTTCCACCACCTTCAGGATAGGTGAACATTTTCATCTTTAATAAATCAATTAAAGAATTAAAATTAACACCCGGATTAACAGGATATTGAATCAATGTAACACCATTACCGTATTGTTGTTTCATTAACCGGATTGTTTCATCAAAATTCGAATTTTCGTGTTCAAGATGATTCATTGCAAAAACAATCGGTTTATTGCATTTTTCAGAATTACGCATTGCAATATCGGTTCCAACCTCAACACCGTTTTGTGTATTAACAACAACAACAGCGCTATCGACAACTTTTAAAGCAGAAATTACTTCACCAACAAAATCGTCAAAACCGGGAGTATCAATTATATTGATTTTCTTATTGTCGTACAAGGCATATAATACTGTCGATGATATAGAATTTTGACGTTCGAGTTCGATTTGCTGATAGTCGGAAACAGAATTTTTTTCATCAACAGATCCTCTCCTGTTTATAACTTCTCCTTCAAAAAGCATAGCCTCGGCAAGAGTTGTTTTTCCCGTTTTTGCACCTCCAAGAAGTGCAATATTTTTTATTTCGTTAGTTTTATAAATTTTCATGTTGGTAAAGTTTCATATATGATTTCAATTTTCATCCTGAAAAATGGCTGCAAAAGTATAAAATTCTGACAAATAATAATAACACTTAGGAAAAAATTTAGAAAAACTTCATAAGGACTTCAATGTCTGGTATTAAGGTTAATGAGTCTTATTGAAATTCTGTATTACTGCTAATTTAGTGAAGAAATAGATAAATGCTAAAATGATTGAATGCTAAAATGCGAGAATAAAAATAATACGCAAAATGAATAAAAAAAAATGGGGTATCCGATCATCTCCCGTGATTTTCATTAATAATTTTTTCATATGATACAGGTGCTGTTATCACTGCCTGTTCAACTAATCGCAAGAATAGGAGTCCTCTACTTGTTGATGTCCGTCT
>Ga0222665_1000246_pt1 | contig 36954 bp, 22 predicted proteins | sample AntAcemetagen653_FD_179853 | JGI IMG/M metagenome (GOLD analysis project Ga0222665, IMG submission 179853) | Saline water microbial communities from Ace Lake, Antarctica - #653 | ecosystem: Environmental > Aquatic > Non-marine Saline and Alkaline > Saline | place: Antarctica: Ace Lake...
CAGCTAAGGTACATCTTGCCAAAATCAAAAGCAGTCAAGTTCAAGCTCCTCAAACCAACACCTCTTCAATCTCAACTATTAAATATGAAAATTTAAATGTGGGTCATGCGTTGCACAAAACAGGAAGTAAGTACACAATGACTTAAATCCTTTCCTTGTATTTTGTAAAACTTTCTTTAAATGCTTGCAATTAAGCCTTTCCCGAAAATTATATTATTAGAATTATGTTGATGATAAAAATCTTTCGGCCTCAATAGCTGCCATGCAACCCGAGCCTGCCGCAGTAATTGCCTGGCGGAAAGTTTTATCCTGAATATCACCACAAGCATAAACTCCTTCAACATTTGTTTTTGTTGAATTGGGAGCAGTAATTAAATAAGCTGTTTCGTCCATTTCGAGTTTACCTTTAAATAGGTCGGAATTAGGTTTGTGTCCGATTGCAACAAAAAATCCGTCGATATCAATCTTTTTATCTTTACCGGTTTTAACATTAGTAAGGATTGCTCCGGTAACTGATTTTGAAAAGCCTTCTTCCTTTCCAACAATTTCTTTAGGAACATGATTCCAAAGGATTTCTATATTTGGTGTTTCAAGAACTTTTTTCTGCATTGCTTTTGATGCCCTTAATTCATCTCTTCTATGAATCAGATAAACTTTACGGCAAAGTTTTGCCAAATATGTTGCCTCTTCGGCGGCTGTGTCACCACCGCCTACAATTGCAACATCTTTTCCTTTATAAAAGAAACCGTCGCAGGTAGCACATGCCGAAACTCCAAATCCATTATATTTTGATTCTGATTCCATGCCTAACCACTTAGCCGATGCACCTGTAGCAATTATAATAGTATCGGCAATTATTGTTTTTCCGTCGTCGGCTTTTAATTTGAAAGGCCTTTCCGAAAAATCTACTTCCGTAATCATTCCAAACCTGACTTCGGTGCCAAAACGTTGGGCTTGTTTTTTAAAGTCTTCCATCATTTCGGTGCCTAGTGTTCCATCAGGATAGCCGGGGAAGTTATCTACTTCGGTTGTGATAGTTAGTTGTCCTCCGGGTTGTAAACCTTCATAAACTACAGGTTTCAGGTCGGCTCTTGCTGCATAAATTGCCGCAGTATATCCTGCAGGACCTGAACCGATTATCAGGCATTTTACTTTTTCTGTTGTTTCGCTCATTTTTTTAAATTTTTCTTAAAACCATTAAATGTTTTCATGTTTTATCAATGACCCACGACTTAAGTCGTGGGTCATTAAATATATACTGTTTCGAAAACCATTGTATTGGTTTATCAATAACATTTTGGACAAACACTAATTAAAAAAAAGTATAGATTTTTTAATTATTTCGATTGCTTCCATCAATTGGTCTTTTGAAATTATCAAAGGAGGTGCAAATCTGATGATATGATCGTGAGTAGGTTTTGCCAAAACACCATTTTCTTTCATTTTAATACAAACATCCCAAGCGGTTTTTCCGTTTTTTGGTTTTATAATAATAGCATTTAACAAACCTTTACCTCTTACTAATTCAATCATTTCGGAATCAATTTTCATCATTTCTTCTCTGAATATCTTGCCAAGTTCTTCGGATTTTTCTGCAAGATTTTCATCTTTTACAACTTCTAAGGCTGCCATTGCAACTTTTGCTGCAATTGGGTTTCCGCCGAATGTCGAGCCATGTTCGCCCGGCTTGATAGTCATCATAATTTCGTCGTTGGCTAAAGCAGCCGAAATAGGGAAAACACCTCCCGAAATAGCTTTACCGAGAATTAAAATATCGGGGTGGATATTTTCATGGTCGCATGCAAGCAGTTTGCCTGTTCTGGCAATACCTGTTTGAACTTCATCTGCAATAAATAATACATTTTTAGATTTACAAAGATCATAAGCTTTTTTAATGTAACCCTCGTCTGGAACGTAAACACCTGCTTCGCCCTGAATTGGTTCAACTAAAAACCCTGCAACGTTTTCTTCTTCGAGAGCTTTTTCCAATGCCGGAATATCGTTGTAAGGAATAGTAATGAATCCCGGTGTGAATGGGCCAAAATTTTTGCGTGCATCAGGATCGGTTGACATTGATACAATTGTAATTGTTCTTCCGTGGAAATTATTTTCGCAAACAATTATTTTTGCTTCGTTTTCGGGAATACCTTTTACTTCATAAGCCCACTTGCGACAAAGTTTCAAAGCTGTTTCGACGGCTTCGGCACCTGTGTTCATGGGTAGCATTTTATCGTAACCGAAATATTCGGTAATATATTTCTCATAAACACCAAGGCAATCGTTATAGAATGCTCTTGATGTTAAAGTAAGAGTTTTGGCCTGCTCAGTCATTGCACCAACAATTTTTGGATGACAATGACCTTGATTTACTGCTGAATAAGCTGATAAGAAATCGAAATATCTTTTTCCTTCTACATCCCATACTAAGGCGCCTTCGCCTTTTGCTAATACTACCGGCAAAGGATGATAATTATGAGCACCATATTTATCTTCTAATTCCATTGCTTTCTTAGATGTTAATTTCTCTGCCATTTCTTTATTTTTAAATAATTAATATTAAACTTATAACGATTGAGAATTGTTATTCTCAATTTTTTTGCAAAGATAGAATTTCTAATCTTTTATTATTTATTATCTTTAGAAAAAATTATAGGAATATGGAGTCGGAAACAAATCAAATATCATTTAATCAAAAGAATTCCCCGAGGCAAAACCTCGAGGAATTCTTTTGATTAAATAGTTTCGTATTTCATTAGTAGCCCATGACTTAAGTCGTGGGCTTTAATTCCCTCACTTCAACGAAACGAGCGTGATCCCATGACCGCCATATTCGATATGCTGGTCTTTGTATTGCTTGATTTCGGTTACGGATGATAGATATTCACGAATAAGTTGCCTTAAAATTCCATCGCCTTTTCCATGGAGAATACTCACTTCACGAATATTCAACAAGATTGCATCATCAATGTATTTTCTGACCAACGACAAAGCTTCGTCGGCACGTTTTCCGCGAACATCAATCGAAAGATTAAAGTTTGCCATCTTTTGGTTCAATTCATTAATTATGTTGCTGTAAGATTTTTTTCGGTAAGAAGTTGTCTTTTTTAAAGTCTTTTTCAACATTGCTAAAGGAAGTCTCAACCTGATAGAATCACTCGAAATAATGGCATTTTTGCCAATAATTTCAACTACTTCGCTAACCGATGTTTGCCCTTCAAATGAAACAAAGTCGCCAACCTTAATAATTTGATCAATTTCGACAGGAGCAGTTTCCCTGATTTTCTTTTTTTGCCTTTGTTTCTTTTTTTCCTTGGAAGTAGTTTCCTTTGTCTTAATTTTTTCAGATTCTTTCTTCAGGTTTTCGCGAAGTTTTTTAGTCTTTTCTTTATCAGCCTGGTCTTCCCTGATTTCCTTTATAGTTTTTTCTATCAGTTTGTTTGAGTTGGAAATTAATTCTAAAGCCTCGTTTTTTGCCTTTTGCAATAGGGTTTCTTTTTTCTCTTCAAGTTCATTTTTAAGCTTTTGATATTTATCAATCATATCCGACAAAAACTCATCTGCCACTTTTTGCTTTGTTTCCCCATCTTTCAATTTATTTTTTTCGACCTCCAAATCCTGCAAAGCCTTGTCGTAATCAATATGAGTTTTTCCGGTTTTCTTTTGAGCATTCCTCAAAACTTCTTTCTGAAAACCTATTTTTTTTGCAATTTCAAAAGCAAACGAACTTCCGGGCATTCCAATACTTAATTTATAAAGAGGAGTCATCGTTTCTGTATCAAAAAGCATGGCACCATTTAAAATTCCATCGGTTTTGCCGGCAATTAATTTCAAATTTGTATAATGAGTAGTTATTAGGGCAAAAGTTTTGTTCTGATTAATTTTTTCGAGGGTAGCTTCTGCAATTGCTCCGCCGAGCTGCGGTTCGGTTCCGGTTCCAAACTCATCAATTAAAATTAATGATTCCTTATCGGAATGATTGATGAAAAACTTCAAATTCAAAAGATGAGAACTATATGTGCTAAGATCGTTTTCTAATGATTGTTCGTCGCCGATATCTATGAAAAATTTAGTAAAAACACCTGCACTCGAATTTTCTTTTACAGGAATAAGTAAACCCGATTGAAGCATATATTGAAGTAAACCGACTGTTTTCAAACACACTGATTTTCCGCCAGCATTGGGTCCAGAAATTATTAGAATTCGGTTTTTGTCGTCAAGCGAAACATTTAATGGAACCACAGGTTTTTTTTGTGCTTTATGCGATAAAAACAAAAGCGGATGTTTCGCATCAGTCCAATTAATTAAGGGTTTGTTGACAAGAAATGGTTTGTTTGCATCAATTTGTAAAGCAAATTTAGCCTTTGCCCTGATAAAATCAATTATACCGAGAAAATGATAATTCGAGATCAGTTGTTCAGAATTGGGCCTAATAAAATTGGTGAAATCGCTAAGTATTTTTATTATTTCACGCTTCTCGGCATTTTCAAGCTCCCGTAAATCATTGTTGATTTCAAAAACCTCGGCCGGTTCAACATAAACGGTTTGCCCGGTTGAGGATTCATCGTGAATAAAACCTTTTATCATTCGTTTATTAGCCGCATGCATCGGAATAACAAGCCTGCCGTTCCTAATTGTAGGCTCGACAAATTCTGCTGCCCAACCCGATTTTCGAGCAAGTAAAAGTGTTTTATTTATTTTTTTATCAATCGACGATTGTTTGCTGATTAATTCGCTTCTTATATTTTGTAATTTTGAGGAGGCATTGTCTCTAATTTTCCCCTTTTCATCAATAATAGCATTAATTCTCGAAAGAATATTCTTTTCAACATTTATATTTTCAATAAGTTCGTTTAGAAACGGGAATTCATCAATTTCAAGTTTTTTTATATACGAAATAATATTAGTAATTGTATTTAAAGAGAGTCTAAAATCAATTAATTGTTCCTGTTCGATGAAGGTTCCTTCAATGTTTATCCTTTTCAACTCAGGCCTAAGATCAAAATAATCTTGAGAAGGAAATTGTTCGCCAAACATAAGTATTTGCTTGAACTCTTCCACCTGAGAAAGAAGCTTTTCTATTAATTCAAAATTTGATGAAAATCGAATTTTATCAACAAATTTTTCTCCAAGCTTACTAATGCATGCTTCTTTTAAAATTTCCCTGATTGAAGAAAAATCTATTTTTTGTTCAAAGTTTTTAGGATAGATCATGCGGCAAAGTTAAAGATTTAGGACATGGATTTCAATTTTCAATTTTCTTCAAATTAATAATTTTTCTTATACTTTGTTTTTTGTTAATAGAAAAAAGTATTTTCGCAAACTAGTGTGAAATGAAACGCATGCAAAAAATTTATAATAAATATGTAATTGTTACTTTATGTTTACGGTAGTATTATACCAGCAAAAGATAAAGAGGATAAAAAAATGAATATTATAATTGCCGGAGATGGAGAGGTTGGTTTATTTTTAGCTGAGGAATTGGCTGATGAAAATCACAACATTACGATTGTTGACCCTCACGAGGATTTATTAAAAATGGTTGAATCTCACTCCGATATTATGGCTATTGCCGGTAATTCCACATCGATTTCCGTATTAAAAAGAGCGAATATTAAAAAAACCGATTTATTGGTTTCTGTTGTCCATGACGAACAAATCAACATCATAACTGCTCTTTTAGGAAAAAAACTCGGTGCAAAACGAACCATTGCAAGGGTTAACAGTACTGATAACCTATCTGTTGAAAGTCGGGGAATATTTAAATCATTAGGAATTGATGAGCTCGTATGCCCCGAAAATATTGCAGCCCACGAAATAATAAATTTGATTAATCATTCGGCAGCTACTGAGATTTTCGAATTTTCAGATAAAAAATTGTCTATTTATTTAATAAAACTCGAAGAAGATGCACCTGTTGCAAATAAAAATTTGTATCAAATTTCACAGCAATATCCTCATCTTGATTTTAGGGCAATCGCAATCCATAGGAATTCTAAAACTATTATTCCTTCGGGAAATGATGTTTTATTACCGAATGATTTAATTTATATAATTACTAAACCCGAAGGTGTTGATGATTTATTGATTTTAAGCGGCAAGCGTAAGATTGATATAAAAAGCATAATGATTGCCGGAGGCGGCCGTGTTGGCAGGACCGCTGCAAAACAATTGCGAAAAGGTTTAAATGTTAAATTAATTGAAAAAGATAAAAAAAAGTGTCTTGAATTAAGTGACTTTTATGATGAAACTTTAGTTATTAATGGAGATGCGAGTGATATAAAATTGTTAGAAGAAGAAGGTTTAAGAAGTTTTGATGCTTTTGTTTCCGTTACAAATAATTCGGAGACAAATATTCTGACTTGTTTGCATGCCAAAAAATTTGGAGTTAAAAAAACGATCGCTTTAGTTGAAAATATCGACTATATTGGAATTTCTCAAAGTATTGGTATAGATACAATTATTAATAAAAAGCTAATTACGGCAAGTTATATTGCAAAATTTACGAAGCCGTTAAAAACAAAATCAATAAAATGTTTAAGCGGAACAAATGCTGAGGTTATTGAATTTGTAGCAAATCCACGATCGGCGATTACAAAACATCCGATTTGTAAGCTTAAAATTCCTGAAGGTGCAATAATTGGTGGAATTATTAGGGGTAGAAAAAGTTATATTGCAATCGGTGATTTTCAAATTAAAGAAAATGATAAAGTCGTAGTATTTTCTCTTCCTGAAGCCATGAAAAAAGTTGAAAAATTGTTTGATTAATGTTTATTTTTAAATGCTTAGTTGGCCCGAAGTAAATATTAAAATTATTATTAGAGTAATTGGATTTTTACTCATGTTTGAAGGTGTTTTCATGTTTTTGGGAATACCTATAGCACTTTATTATTCTGGTGACAGATGCGATCCATTAATAATTTCCGGCATAATATGTATTTTATCCGGTTTAGCACTTTCAATTCTCACGAAAAATGCTAAAGGAAAGCATATTGGCAAAAGAGAAGGTGTAATAATTGTAACTACTTCGTGGATAATAATTTCACTGTTTGGAACTTTGCCTTTTATACTTAGTGGAACCATAACAAACTTCACGGATGCTTTTTTTGAAACTGTTTCCGGCTTTACGACTACAGGAGCTACAATACTTACTGACATTGAAGCGGTTCCAAAAGGAATTTTATTTTGGAGAAGTATAACACACTGGATAGGGGGAATGGGTATTATAGTACTTTCTGTTGCAATTCTTCCGATTTTAGGAATAGGAGGTATGCAGTTGTTTGTTGCCGAAATTCCCGGCCCTACTCTCGATAAACTACACCCGCGTATTACGCATACGGCTAAAAGGTTGTGGGGAATTTACATCCTTCTGACTTTTGTTGAAACAGCTTTTTTGATGTTTGGCGGAATGGATCTTTTTGACGGCCTTTGTCATGCATTCGGGACCATGGCTACCGGAGGTTTTTCTACTCAAAACACAAGTATTGCAGGTTACTCGCCATATATACAGTATGTTATTACTGTTTTTATGATTTTGGCAGGAACTAATTTTACACTTCACTATATTGCTTTACACGGAAATATTTCAAAAGTTTGGAAAAATGATGAATATCGGGCATATATTTATCTAATTGCCGCAGTTACTATTATTATTGCCGTTTCTTTGATTTTAAAAAGAAATATGAGTTTTGAAGAATCATTCAGAGAATCGATTTTTCAAACGGTTTCAATAATTACAACAACAGGTTATATTACAGCTGATTATTTGATTTGGCCGGGCTTACTTTGGCTTATTTTATTTTTAATGATGTTTGTAGGAGGTTGCGCAGGATCAACCGGTGGCGGAATTAAAGTTATGCGTCAATTGTTATTGTTTAAAAATAGTTGGATAGAATTGAAACGATTACTTCACCCAAATGCTATCATTCCCGTAAAGATGAATGGAAAAGGCGTTTCTCAAGACATTATTTTTAAAGTAATGGCCTTTTTTCTGATTTATATAATAATCTTTGCCTTTGGCACAATGTTTATGTCGTTGTTTGGCCTTGATTTTGAAACTTCAATAGGAGCAACTATAGCCACTCTCGGAAATATTGGGCCGGGATTAGGAGATGTTGGCCCGGTTGGAAATTATGCAGCCATTCCGGCGCCAGGGAAATGGTTCCTTTCGTTTTTGATGATTATCGGGCGGCTTGAATTATTTACAGTATTGGTTTTGTTATCACCTGCTTTCTGGAAAAGATAATTGAATTTATTATTTTTGTTTAAAATATTAATTAAATAAATGGGAATAAAAATATCGGTAGTCATAATTACTCTTAATGAAGAAAAAAATATTGGACGTTGTCTTGATACGGTTGTTGAAATTGCTGATGAAATTCTTATTGTTGATTCATTTTCAAATGATAATACTGAACAAATTTGCCGTGAAAAGTCCGCAAAATTTCATCAACATAAATTTGAATCTTATATTGATCAAAAGAATTATGCTCTTTCGCTAACAAAATATTTCCATGTATTATCACTGGATGCTGATGAAGCGCTTTCTGAAGAATTGATTGCTTCAATTAAAAAAGTAAAACAAAATTGGCAAGCAGATGGATATTCAATGAATCGTCTGGCAAATTATTGTGGCCGCTGGATAAAACATAGCGGCTGGTATCCAGACAAAAAACTTCGATTATTTGATAAACGAAAAGCTAAATGGGGCGGAATAAATCCACACGATAAAATTATTTTACAAGATGATTGTACTGAACTTCAATTGAATGGTGATTTACGTCACTTTACTTATTATACAATAGATGAACATATTGCACAAGCAAACAAGTTTAGTACAATTGCGGCTGAGGAAATTGTTGGTTTGAATAAGAAAATTTCGATTTTAAAAATTTTCACAAAATCAATAGCTAAATTCTTAAGAAACTATTTTTTTAAACTCGGTTTTCTTGATGGTTTCTATGGGTTTATAATTTGCGAAATTACTGCTTTTGAAACATTTTTAAAATATTCAAAAGCTTTTAATATTCAAAAATCAAGAAGAAAAAACACGTTTTAATTTATCTTTAAAAAGACTTAATTTTAACGACATAGTTTTTTCAGGTTCGTTTAAATATCCTGTGAATTCCGTTCCAAGCCTCAAATAATATTTATTGAAAGTAGAGCTTCCCATTCCCCATTTTATTAAAAACTGTTTTTTACCATTGTTTTTCTTTATGCGACTAACAGTCCTTGAGATAAAATGATATGATCGGCTTTTGTTACATCCTTTAAAATATCTTACACCGGCATGCCATAATTTCATCATAAAATCCGGATCGGAATACATCCCTGGAGTAAATTCAATACTTAGTCCTCCAATTGCGTTCCAAATATCCTTATGAATTATTAATGGATACCATTTGCTTCCGTTCCAATCAGCAAATTCATATTTATCATATTGTTTTAAGAATTCTGCTTCCTTGAATTCTGCAGGTGATTTTCCAAAATCAAAAGGTGATATCACGCATTTGTTCAGAGTACTGACAGGTTCTATCTTAGTCCCTGATATTGAAAAATATTTTGTGTCAAGTTTTTCAATTTCTTCCCATAGAAATAAATCCCAATCAGGACAAACATAAACATCATCGTCAATCAGGACAATATACTCAGAAATTGCCAATGATGAAGGTGCATTAAATCCATAACAAACCCCAACATTCTTTTTGGAATATGAATAGCTTAAATTTTGTTCATTAACCCATTCGAGTGTTCCATCTGAGCCTTCATTGATATGAACTACGATTTGATGATGAAAATGTGAGTTCTTTTTTATACTGTTTATGCAAAGTTTCAGAAATTCAAGATTATTCCATGATGGAATCAGGATGGAGAATTTTGGTTTTTGGTCAATTTTAGATTGATAAAATTTAATTTTCTCTATCATATAGATATATGTTTTTTAAAAAACAAAAGTAGAGTTAATGATTTTATTTAGCAAAAAAATAGTACTTTTAACGAGTTTTTTTATTGAAAATTAAGTTTTGCTAAAAATATACTAAAAACGCATAAACTTTGCAATATTTGATAACATAATAATTTAATCTCTAATAAGTTTTGTAAAAATATTATGATATCCTTTTCACATATCAGTTCAAAAGAAATTCAATCAAACGCTTATTTCTATATTTTGATTTTGCTGGCAATTTCAGTGCCTTTATCAAGATATTTTATGAGTGTTGCTCAAATACTTTTGATTATAAATTGGTTGCTTGGGGGAAATTTTTGCGAGAAACTCAAAAGTTTTTTTAAAAACAAAGCTGCTTTAGTTTTTTCTTCCTTATGGCTTTTACATATAATCGGCCTGTTTTTTACCGATGATTTTAATTATGCATTTAAGGACCTAAGAACCAAATTACCCATACTTATTCTTCCAATAATATTTTCATCTTCAAAACAACTTAATAGAAAACAATTCAATGTTTTAATCAGTTTTTTTATAGCGGCAGTTCTTTCGGGAACATTTATTTCAATTGCTCTTTATTTCAGGGAAGAATTTATTGATATTAGAGATAATTTCCCATTTATTTCCCATATACGATTTAGTTTAAATGTTTGTCTTGCAATTTTTTCTTTAGGATATCTTTTGTTCATATCATCCGAAAAAAAAGTTTTATATAGAGTTTTCGCAGGGGTTTTGATTGTTTGGTTAATTGCATTTTTGCTAATTCTTCAATTAATGACAGGCGTAATTATTACATTAATCTGTTTAATTTTAATATTAATTTACTATATTTTCCACAGCAAAAGCAAATTATTGAAATCAGCATTTATTTTAATTTTGGTCTTGGTTCCGGTTTTTATAGGTTTATATGTAAACGATGTTGTTAAAGATGTTTACCATATAAAAACTGTTAGCCTGAAGAATCTTGAAAAAACCACAGCTTTAGGAAATCCCTATTCTCACGATATTTATAATAAGCAGGTAGAGAATGGATATTATGTTTGGATTTATATTTCAAGAGATGAAATGCGGGAAGCATGGAATAAACGAAGTTCAATTGAATTTTTTGGGAGAGATAAAAAAAGCCAATTAATTGAGAGTACGATGATACGTTTTTTGGCTTCAAAGGGCTATAGAAAGGATGCCGAGGGTGTTAAAAAATTAAACGAACATGAAATATGCTTGATTGAGAACGGTGTGGCAAATTCGGTATTCGATAATATTTCCGAGATACGTAAGAGAGTTTATAAAATTATATGGGAAATTAAAAGATATAATATGGGTAGTAATTCAAGTGGCCATTCAGTGATGCAGCGGTTTGAATATTGGAAAGCTTCTCTTTCAATAATCAAAAATAATTTTTGGATTGGTGTCGGAACCGGTGATATGAATAAGGTATTCAATAATTATTATGAAAAAGAAAATCCATCGCTTTTTTATAGTTTTCGTTGGAGGTCGCACAATCAATTTCTCTCAATTTTTGTAGGTTTTGGAATAATCGGATTTATTTGGTTTATTGTATTTTTGCTTTACCCTCCTATTAAAAGCGGCAAAATGTTTGACTATTATTATTTCGTGTTTTTCATAATTTCAATTTTGTCGATGCTATCGGAAGATACAATTGAATCTCAGGCCGGTGTTACATTTTATGCATATTTTAGTTGCTTGTTTTTATTTGCAAAAGAAAAAAAGACAATTTTTTAAATTTGAAATAGTTTTTGATACCAAGCATGGAAAAAAATCAAAACACAAATAGTAAATGGCTTATAATAGTCAATCCGAATGCCGGCAGAAAGAAAGGTAAAAAAGATTGGGAAAAAATATCTTCATTATTAACCCAGGCGGGAATTGCTTTTAAAAGTGTTTTTACTAAAAATATAAACCATGCAATTCATCTTTCGAGAAAATATATTGAAAAAGGATTTATTAAAATTATAGTAGTTGGTGGTGATGGAACATTTAATGAGGTAGTTAATGGTATTTTTACTCAAAAATTTTATCATCCATCTGAAATTACTCTTGGGATAATTCCTGTTGGAACAGGAAATGATTGGGGCAGAATGTATGGTATTCCATTAAAATATAAAAAAGCTATACAAATTATTAATGAGGAGAAAACTTTTGTTCAGGATATTGGAACAGTTGAATATTATAGGTTTAATAAAAAGGAAATACGATATTTTGTAAATGTTGCCGGATTGGGTTACGATGCTTTTGTAGCTAAGAAAACTAATCGCCTAAAAGAAAAGGGTGTTGGAAGTCCGTTTGCCTACATTTTAAATATTGTTTTAGGGCTTTTTCAATTCAAAAATAAATTCATTGAACTCAAAATAGATGATAAACCTGTGTTTAAAGGCAGAATTTTTAGTATGAGTATCGGGATTTGTAAATATAACGGCGGTGGAATGATGCAATTGCCAAATGCGATTCCTAATGATGGTATTTTCGACTTGACAATAATTAAGAAAACAACAAAAATGAAGGTTGTTAAAAATATAAAAAATCTTTATGACGGATCGTTTATAAAAATGCCTGAAGTTTTGACTTTTAAAGGGAAATCAATTTCGATTATTTCTAAACCCGAGAAAAATGTTTTTCTTGAGACTGATGGCGAATCTCTCGGCCATTCACCTATGAATTTTGAAATACTTCCTCAAAGCCTAAAAGTTATTGTTAATAAAATTCCCGTGTAGAAGATTTGGCTGGTATAAAATGCTACAGATTTACAGATTAGAAAATAAATAATAGAAACGGCTGTTCAGCTTGCATTTCTTTGTGAAATAGCTATTTCACAGAGTTTCACTAAGTATCCACTAAGTTGCGCAAAGGAAAAAAGAGGTCAATAAAAATTCCCTTGATGTCAGAAATTCTGAAAATACAAATACATTAGTACTAACTAATAACGATTAATTTTCCTTATAAATTTTTCTTAGCTTTTATTCGCCAATTGCCCGCAAGCAGCATCAATATCTTTTCCCCGACTTCTACGCAAGTTAACGATTAGGTTTTTACTTTCAAGGTATTCGATAAATTCAAGAGTTTTTTGTTCGCCCGATTTTTGAAAATTGCTTTTTTCGACAGCATTGTATTCAATAAGGTTGATTTTTACGGGAAAATTTTTGCAAAAACGGCATAATTCTTTTGCATCGTCGATGTTGTCGTTGAAATTATGAAGCAATAAATATTCAATAGTAATTCGTGTTTTTGTTTTTTCGTAAAAATATTTCAAAGCTTCAATTAAAGTGTCAATTGAATTGTATTCATTAATAGGCATTACGCTTCTGCGTTTAGAATCAGTAGCGGCATGAAGCGATAATGCAAGATTGAATTTTACTTTATCATCGCCGAGTTTTTTTATCATTTTCGAAATACCAACCGTCGAAATTGTGATTCGATAGGGAGACATAGCCATTCCGTTTTTAGAAGTAATTTTTTCAACTGATTGAATAACACTTTGATAATTCAACAAAGGTTCACCCATTCCCATATAAACAATATTCGACAAAATTTGTCCGTAATTTTCTTCCGATAATTTGGTTAAAATGGCAACCTGGTCAAAAATTTCCTCAAAAGTTAAATTTCTTATAAAACCAAGTTTTCCGGTGGCACAAAATGTACATTTCAGCGAGCAGCCGACCTGGGTTGAAATACATGCTGTAACCCGATTGGTAGTAGGAATTAATACACCCTCAACAATTTCATTATCGCTTAGTTTGAATGCAACTTTTATGGTTCCGTCACTACTTTTTTGTTTTTTAAAAATGTTTATTTTCTCTAAGAAAAAGTGCTCGTTTAACAAATTTATAACAGCCTTAGAAATATTCCTCATTTCCTCGAAGGAGGAAACATGTTTCTTCCATATCCAATCATAAACCTGCTTTGCCCTGAACGCTTTTTCATTATGCTCAAGAAAAAATTTCTTTATTTCTTCAAAAGACAGTAATCGTATGTTTTTTTTATTTTTCATTATTAAAAACAAAATTAGGATAATTGTTTTAAATTCGACAAATATTATTTTATATTATGATTAAAATTTCAGCAGATTACATTTTCCCAATTGTTTCGACTCCAATAAAAAATGGAATTTTGATTTTTGAAAATGATGGCAAAATCATAGATGTTTTAGAATCGACTGAATTAATTTCGAAAGAGGACATAAAAAAGCATAAAGGAATTATTTGCCCGGGTTTTATAAATACTCACTCGCATATTGAACTGTCATATCTTAAAAATCAAATCAAAAAAAATACCGGTTTAGGTGAGTTTGTTGTTGAAGTCCAGAAATCAAAAAAGAAATTTGAGAAAGAATTTATCCTTGAAGCTATAAGAAAAGCAGAAGAGGAAATGCTTTTGGCAGGAACAATGGCTGTTGGCGATATTTCAAATACAAGCCTTTCGTTTTCGATGAAAGAAAATAGTAAATTAATATTTCATACTTTTCTGGAGGTTTACGGTTCCGACCCGAATATTGCAGAGGAAAGATTTCAGAAAAGCTTTGATCTTTTCACTCAAATTGCTCATCAAAAAAGAAACAACCAAGCCTCAATTGTTCCTCACGCACCTTATTCGGTTTCAGATATTTTGTTTAAAAAAATAAAAGAATTTTCTATACAAAATAATTCTTTGTTTAGCATTCATCATCAGGAAAGCAATGACGAAAATTCATTTTTTAAAAACAAAACCGGGAAAATTGTTGAAAATTTCAAAAAATTCGGCATTAGTTTGTCGAATTTTAAAGCCACAGGACTAAGCCCTTTGCAATCGATTACCTCTTTTTTACCAAAGAAAAATAAGCTTTTATTGGTGCACAATACATTTTCAAAACTGGAAGATATTGATTTTGCTACTGAAAATTTCAATCACATTTATTGGTGTTTTTGTCCAAATGCAAATTTATTTATTGAGAATCGTTTACCGAATATCCCTGATTTTATTAACAAAAAGGATAGAATTACAATTGGTACCGATAGTTATGCTTCAAATGAAAGCCTTTCGGTTTTAGAAGAAATTAAAACAATTTCTAAACATTACCCCGAAATTGGATTGCAGAAACTACTTTTATGGGCAAGCCTAAATGGAGCTGAATTCTTAGGATTTGATGAAAATCTCGGAAGCTTTGAAAAAGGAAAAAAGCCCGGAATTAACTTAATTGAGAATGTTGATTTGAAAAATTTGATCCTTAATAAAAAAAGTAAAATAAAAGTAATAAAAATATAAAAGTTCAGGTTACCGGTACTTTATGATATTTTAAAAGTATAGTATCCTTTAATGAAGTAGGGCTCAGAAAATAATCTTATTAAAAAAAATGCCCCTATTTCGGGGCATTTTTTAAACCATAAACAATGTTAGGTAAGAAATCTTTTTATGCACAATGTTAATCTTACATAAACTTATACGGTTGTGAAAATCAATTGCTCATTTTGTAATTTTTATTAACCGAACAAAAGTACGTCCGGAAAACAAATCCTTTTGTTAAGTAAGATTAATAAACGTTAATTTTTGTTAAACAAAATGTAGAATAAATTTCAAGGCGTATATTTGTAAATATTTATGATTTACGATTGATGAATAAAAAAATTATCTTTTTTATAATTACTCTTATAAGCCTATCATTGATTGGTTTAATGGTCATACAGGTCCATTGGATTAATAATGCAATTACCGTCAGGCAGGCCAATTTTGTCAGAGATGTTAATGAAGCTGTATCGAATGTAATTTTTCAGCTTGAAAAAATTGAGATGTCGGATCAAATTAAAAACAGGTTTACAAACTCAACAAATAAAACTTCAATTTTGCAATCAATTGATTCTATCAATAATTCATTTCTTGAGGATATTCAATCAATTAATAATAATGATGACTTTCAAAAGCTGGTTAAACGCTCTTTTATGACTCAAAATCTTATTGAAGAAATGTTTAACATCAAACAAAATCGCCCGATCGAAGAAAGAATAAATAAAGATTTTTTAGATTCATTAATAAATACTGAATTAGAAAAAAAGGGGATAAATACTTTGGTTGAATTTGCGGTTTTTAATTCGTCAAGGAATTCAATGATATTGCAAAAAACAGGAAAATATCCTGAGAAATTATTGAAATACGGATTTGTATTTACTTTATTCCCAAACGATTTAATCACAAATCCAAATTATTTGATTGTTTTTTTCCCAAACGAAAAACAATTTATTATAAGCCAAATGTGGCTTTTGCTGCTTGTTTCTGCGGTTCTGATAATAATAATTATTGTTTCATTTGCTATGACAATATCAACAATTTTCAGACAGAAGAAATTGTCGAAAATGAAAAACGACTTTATAAATAATATGACTCACGAATTTAAAACTCCTATTTCAACTGTTTCATTAGCCTGTGAAGCTCTCAATGATACGGATATTAAGAAATCAGAGCAATTATATTCCAATTATATTAAGATCATTAGTGAAGAAAACAACCGGCTTGGTATTATTGCCGAGAAAATTTTACAAACAGCTATTCTCGAAAAAGGTCAATTGAATCTGAAAAAAGAAGAAATTGATGTCAATGAAATTGTTTCGGATGTTGTAAAAAACATTAAAATACAAGTTGAAATCAAGGATGGAAAAATCGAAGCATTTTATAATGCTGATTGTTCAAAAATTCTGGCCGATAAAATTCATATTACAAATGTGTTTTATAATTTGCTTGATAATGCAAATAAATATTCACCCAAAAAGCCGGATATAAAAGTTATTACGGAGAATTCGGCAAAAGGAATAATTATTAAAATAGAAGATACCGGCATTGGAATCAGTAAAGCGAATCAGAAAAAAATCTTCGGGAAATTATTTAGGGTTCCAACCGGTGATGTTCATGATTTTAAAGGTTATGGCTTGGGTTTAAGTTATGTGAAAAAAATTATCGAAAAACACGGAGGTAAGATTAGCGTTGAAAGTGAGCTTAATAATGGTTCAAGATTTACAATAATTCTTCCTCTTATACAGAAAAATAATTAATTATAAATTCAATATGATAATTGTACGAAAAGAAAAAATTATTACTGATGGAAAAGACTAAAATTAAAATTCTTTTGGCTGAAGATGATAAAAATCTTGGAACTATCCTAAAAGCATATCTCGAGGCAAAAGGATTTCCTACCAGCCTTTGTGTTAATGGCAAGGAGGCTTATATTTTATACAAGCGTCAAAATTTTGATTTTTGTATTATTGATGTAATGATGCCGGTAATGGACGGCTTTACTCTTGCAAAAGAAATTCGGAAAAACAATTCAACTATCCCAATTCTTTTCCTGACCGCCAAATCATTACAGGAAGATAAATTAAAAGGTTTCGAAATAGGTGCTGATGATTACATCACAAAACCTTTTAGTATGGAAGAATTACTTGTCAGAATGAAAGCAATTCTAAGAAGAACAGGCGACTCACAAGGGCCTGACAATGAAAAAAGTATTTTTCAAATTGGGGAATATTTTTTTGATTATACGCGACAACTTTTGACTCACAAAAATAAAGAGCAAAAACTTACTTCAAAAGAGGCAGACCTATTAAAATTACTTTGCATAAATGCAAATAAAGTCATGGACAGAAGTGTCGCCTTGAAACACATCTGGCGCGATGATAGTTATTTCAATGCCAGAAGTATGGATGTGTACATCACCAAGCTCAGAAAATATCTTAAAAGTGATCCTTCAGTTGAACTTTTTAACGTTCATGGAGTAGGATTTAAATTGGTTATGAATATTAACTAAGTTTGTTAAATAATTTATGCGCATCCATTTTATAACAGGATAAACATGCAATTTCTTTTGACTATATCCTGTTTTTGGGTGTTCGGGCTTCAATAAAAATATAACTTTGCCACAAAAATAAATTTGCTTGAAATAAATTTAAAAATGATGAAAAAAATATTTTTTATGACAATCGTAATTGGATTAATTATTACGTCCTGTAATAATGGAAACGACAAGAAATCAAAAAGTACAAACCCGTTTTTTAGCGAATTCAACACTCCGTTTAATACACCGGATTTTGATATTATTGAACTTCAGCATTATTTGCCGGCTTTTAAAGAAGGAATGAAGCAACAGAACAATGAGATCAAAGCAATTATCGACAATTCCAAACCCCCGACTTTTGAAAACACTTTGGAAACTTATGAAAAAAGTGGTTCTTTATTAAGGAAGGTTGAGGGAGTGTTTGACAATATGACTGAGGCAAATACCAACGAAGAACTACAAGAAATTTCTATTGAAGTTGCCCCCCTACTTGCAAAACATACCGATGACATTAATTTAAACGATAAACTTTTTAAAAGAATTAAATCAGTTTACGAGCAAAAAGAAAAACTTGATCTTACAGGCGAGCAAAATCGTCTTCTTGATAAAATTTATAAAAAGTTTGTTAGGGGTGGAGCAAATTTAAATCCTGAATCTCAGGGAAAACTTAGAAAAACTAATGAGAAATTATCAGTTCTGTCAATTAAATTTGGCGAAAACCTTCTTGCCGAGACCAATGATTTTACTTTGATTATTGATAAAGAAAGCGATCTGGCCGGACTTCCTCAGTCAACAATTAATGCTTCAGCCGAAACTTCAAATGAAAAAGAAATGCAGGGAAAATGGGTTTTTACACTTGATAAACCAAGCATGATCCCTTTTTTACAATATGCTGATAATAGAGATTTAAGAGAAAAGATTTTTAATGCCTACATCAATCGTGGAAATAATAATAATGAAAACGATAATAAGAAAATTATTTCAGAAATCGTTAATCTGAGAATCGAAAAAGCTCATCTTCTAGGTTATAACAACCATGCTGAATTTATTTTAGAAAAAAATATGGCAAAAAACCCCGACAATGTTTATAAACTTTTAACGGAAATTTGGGAAGCTGCATTACCTGTTGCCAAGAAAGAAGCACAGGAGTTGCAAGGAATGATTAATAAGGATGGAAAAAAATTCAAACTTGAGCCTTGGGACTGGTGGTATTATTCATCAAAGCTAAAACAAGAAAAATATGCCATCGATGAAGAAGAAATCAGACCGTATTTTCAATTGGAAAATGTTAGAGACGGGGCTTTTGAGTTAGCGAACAGACTTTACGGACTCGAATTTATCGAAAGAAATGATATTCCGACCTATCACGAAGATGTTCAGGTTTACGAAATCCGTGAGGCTGACGGAAGCCATGTCGGTATTTTCTATTTGGATTATTTTCCCCGCTCGAGCAAACGCGGCGGTGCTTGGATGGAAGCTTATCGCAAACAATCAGGTCTTGGCGACGAAAGGATAAGTCCGATAATTTGTAATGTTTGTAATTTTACAAAACCTTCAGGCGATCAACCGGCACTTCTCAGCTTTGAGGAAGTTGAAACTCTTTTCCACGAATTCGGGCATGCTTTACATGGTTTTCTTTCAAATTGCCAATACAATTATCTTTCGGGGACTTCGGTTTCAAGAGATTTTGTTGAGATGCCATCGCAAATAATGGAAAACTGGGTTCCTCAACCCGAAATGCTACAAATTTTTGCAAAACACTATAAAACAGGCGAAGTAATACCGAAGGAACTGGTTGATAAAATTCAAGAAAGCGGACACTTTAATCAAGGATTTATTACCACCGAATATCTTGCAGCCGCCTTTCTTGACATGGATTATCATACACTTACTGAAACACAGAATATTAATGTTGAAGAATTTGAAAAAAAATCAATGAAAAAAATGAGAATGATCCCGGAAATCGTCGTTAGATACCGCGGCCCTTATTTTGCACACATTTTTAGTGGTGGTTATTCATCAGGTTATTATAGCTATATTTGGTCGGCTGTGCTTGATACTGATGCTTTTCAAGAGTTTAAAGAAAACGGTTTATTTGATAAAAAAACAGCTTCTTTATTTAGGGACAATGTTATCTCAAGAGGAGGAACAGAAGATCCGATGAAACTTTATTTAACGTTTCGAGGTGCTGAACCCAAGGTTGATGCCTTGCTGAAAAAACGAGGTTTAAAGTAAAAGTTTTTATATCTTTATGTTTTTGTAGTTGTCTTATGTTTAGCCGATTACGCTTTATTAAACATAGATATGGAAATTAGAAATTTGGCATTATCCTGAATTTCTTCCCGAGTACTCCGGATTAAGTTTCTTTGGATAGGATTAACAAAATGATTTTGTAATCTGAAAAATGAGTTTTCTTGAAGGAAATATACTCAGATAAAAAAAAAGCTCAAAAAAATATTAGCGTTAATAATTAGAACAACAGGCTAATACAAAATAAAAAGAAAATATTTTATATTTAATGTTGTATTTATACAACATAATGTATTACATTTGCGTTTTTGAATATTATATAATTAAGTATAAAATTAATATGAGATTATGTGAATGAAACAAAAACAAACGAATAAATAAATCTATATACACATGGAAAGTCGGAAAATATATAACAGAATTGCCGTACTTCGAAAAGATAAATCTTTAACAAGAAACGAACTTGCAGATAAAATTGGAGTTAATTTTCAAACAATTGGTTATTTAGAACGTGAAGAATATAATCCGAGTTTGGATCTGGCATTTCGTATCAGCGAAGTATTTGAATTACCAATTAGTTTGATTTTTTCAATCAAACCATTAATGCCATTAAGTCAATTATTAACTAAAAAATGAAAGAAAAAAAATCATGGAAATGAAAAAATCTATCAAAAAAAGAAGAATTGGAGTAATATTTACTCTATTAAGTTTATGCAGTATGGTACTCATTTTTGAATATTGCAAAATTGAGCAAAGGGATAGTGCCATTATAGCAATTGAAATAATCCCAATCATCATATTTATAGTGAGTTTTATTTTAACTTTTATTAAAACAGGGCTTTGGGGATTTATTCACAAACCATTAAAAAAATTAGATGAAAGAGAAATTGCCTTAACAAGTAAGTCTCTTAGGTATGCTTATGGTATTTTCACAGTAGTTACTCTAATTCTATTATTATCTTTAGCAATAACTTATACACAAATAGATGTTGTTCTTGTTGCTTCACTAATCCTGTTTGCTCATATATTGCCTGCGAGTTATATTGCATGGACTGAGAAAGATATATAAAATTGTAAATCGAATGAAAATTAAAGTTATTCCATTTGTATTGCTATCTGCATTATTTACAAGCATTCAGGTACATTCGTGTACAATATTTTATGCTTCTAAAAACAATAAAATATTTGCCGGAAATAATGAGGATTGGGAAGACCCTTATTCAAAAATGTGGTTTTATCCTCCTGAGAATAACAAACATGGCTGGATCAAATTCGGATTTGGAAGTGGATTTCCGCAGGGAGGCATAAACGACCAAGGCCTCTTTTGGGATGCTTCATCCTGTGCTTACTTGGCAATGCCTATATCAGAGGCAAATAAAGAAAAATATACCGGTGCATTGATGCAAAAAGTAATAGAAGAATGTGCAAATATTGAAGAGGCTTTAGAAATTTTTACGAATTATTATTGTGAAGATCAATACAAAGCTCAGTATCTTGTTGGGGATTCTTTGGGTAATTCAATAATTGTTGAAGGGGATAATTTCATTTCAATGGAAGGCAATTATCAGGTGTTGACCAATTTTTACCACTCAAATCCTGATTTAGGAGGACATCCTTGTTGGCGACATGAGATAGCCATCAATATGTTAAGTAGTAATTATGATTTAACTTCATATTTCATGGGTTCAGTATTGGCAGCAACACATCAGGAGGGGAAATATCCGACTCAATATTCTAATATATATGATCTCAAAAACACTCAGATATATTTATTTCATTATCACAATTATGAAGAGTTTATAAAATTTGATCTGCTTAATGAATTAGACAAAGGATACAGGTCTTTTAATATACCAGACCTTTTTTCCAGAGTGAAATTACTTAGTCCGGCAGATGGAGAAGAAATTGAATCAACATCAGTTACATTAACATGGGAAGGAATACCCGGGAGCAATTATGAGGTAATTTTATCTACTGATCCTGAATTTGCAGATGATAATTCAAAATATACGGCAAATATGAATTCTGATCCGATCGTTCATTCTGGTTTTCTCATTTTTTTGCCCGGAATATTGTTAGTTATTCCATGTATGAGAAGAAAAAGGATTGTTTATTCTTCAATGATGATCTTTTTTGTAGTTCTGTGTAGTTCTCAATGCAAGAAAGAAGAAACCTCTATTCCTGAAGTGCAAATTACTGAGATGGTCGAAACAATTAATAATCTGTTGCCTAATACCACATATTATTGGAAAATAAAGGCTCACCAAAAAAATCAGAATATTTTTCACAGCGAAACTCTTATGAGATGTTTTAGCATAAGAAGTGTTAACCATTGACAATTATTAGAATGAAACCTACAATTAATAATTTTGTAAGTTCTATTACCTCAAATACTCAATTTGCTTATAGAAAATGCTGTCAACTTCTTTAGAAAGTGTTAGCTGCTTATTTTCTTTTGCAATTTGCGATAATCGCTGAAGTACAGCTATTGCCTGATGAATATCTTCTTCGTAAAGTTTAAAATTCTGATCATCTAAAGAATTATAATATTCGAGATTATCAATGTAAGTATCAAGAAGTTTTCTAACTAATTCATTTCCTTTTGCAGTATCTTTTGCATTATAATAAATATCAACAAATGGCAAAGTAAATACATCGAACGGATATTTTTCTTCAGGAAACTCTTCAAAATATTTATTAACAACCACAATTGCAGAATCATTTTTGTTTTCTTCGATTAATGCCTGTGATAGCCTCAAGAAAATATTTTTTGGTAAGGCTGAATTCCTTCTGCTTTCAGTATCAACAGTTACTCCCGGTTCTTTTAGGTTGCCCCATTTACATTCATTCATAACAATGTCATAGCTTCTGTCTGTTGCCACACCTCCCATTCCGGATATTTTATATTTTGCTTCAACAGGTATAAACCTATAAACAAATCCTTCCATATGACAAAATTTATCAACATCAAGAACTTTATTAACTGCCGAAGGATTAGCAAAATATATTGGCCTGTCCCAATTATTTGTGGCAATAAAATCAAGTAACATTAAATCGTTTTTGTATAATGAACTTTGTCGGACATCCCATTTAATTACAGGAACAATTTTATCGGCTAATTCAATTGGAACAGTTCCGTTACTTACGACTGTAGCAGAATCTATTGTCAATTTTATTTTTTTTGTTGGCAAATAATTTATCTTTTTCCCGCTTTGTAAAGGTAATTTAGTCTGATCACTTTCATTTGCTATAAATCCGATTATGTCTTTTAATTCAATGTATCCTTTAATATCTCTTTTGTAAAACGGAACTGATTGATTTACACCTTTATTATATTGCTCAGGTTTCAACGTAAAGGGCAAAGGATCAGAATCATATATTTTATTGGCTAATTGGTGAACATACCAGTCGCTTCCGGCAAGCATATAATTAACAACTCTAACGTCGGTTCTAATTCCTTCAACTTCTTGTGCATACCACAATGGGAATGTGTCATTATCGCCATTTGTGAATAAAACAGCATTTGGAGCACAGGAATTTAAATAATTTGCAGCAATATCACGGGCAATATATTTACCTGACCTATCGTGATCGTCCCAACCATCTTTTGCCATGATTACCGGAACCAACAATAAACAAATTACTGTGGCAATAATTGCAGAAGATTTCTGTTTTAAAAATTTATTTATTAATTCATAAACGCCTAATACTCCAATCCCTATCCATATTGCGAAAGCATAAAATGAACCAGCATAAGCATAATCACGCTCGCGGGGTTGGTAAGGATATTGGTTAAGATAAACGACAATTGCAACACCGGTCATAATAAATAATAATCCGACAATTACTGCATTTTTTTCGTTTTTTGAAATCTGATACAAAAGGCCTATCAAACCAAGAATAAATGGAAGGAAATAAAAAGCATTTCTTCCGGCACTTTCCATGCTTTTCGGAAGATCGTCTTGATTACCAATTAAATAATTATCAATAAAATTTATTCCGCTAATCCAATTACCATATTGAGGGCCACCATGTCCTTGAATATCATTTTGTCTTCCTACAAAATTCCACATAAAATATCGCAAATACATATGCCCCAACTGATATTTAAAGAAATATTTCAGGTTCTCACCAAAAGTGGGTTTTACAAGTATTTCAGTAGAACCATCCGGCTTGGATACCCTGATAGGATTTCCTTTTATTTCGCCCCAGTATTTATAAGCGTTTATATGGCTTGTTTTTTGATTGCTCCACATCCTCGGAAAAATTGTTGAAAATTCGGGATCGTAAACCGGCGAAAACCCAGTTCGATCATCAGTAATCACATATTTCCCTTTCTTTTTATCCTTAATGTAAATAGGTGAACCATCTTCAAAATCCGATACCGGAGCATTGTAATATTGACCGTAAACTATTGGCCAATCTCCATATTGTTCTCTGTTTAAATATGATAATAAACTAATTGCATCACTCGGATTATTTTCGTTTATGGGAGTATTGGCATTGGCTCTGATTATAAGCATAAAGAAAGACGAATAACCTATTAAAATGAATACAATTGCTAATAAAATTGTGTTAAGAATTACTTTTTTATTTCTAATCGTATAATGTAAACCCCAAACAATTAACGAAATCAATAAAATAAAATAAATTATTGTACCTGAATTGAATGGTAAACCAATAGAGTTGACAAAGAATATTTCGAATAAACCGGCTAATTTAACAACCCAGGGAACAATAATATACATAATTGCAAATAATATTACAATTGAAATTATTGAAGTATATATTACCCCTTTTGTACTTACTTTGTATTTTTTAAAATAATAAACGAATGCAATTGCCGGAATAGCAAGTAAATTAAGCAGGTGAACACCTATTGATAAACCTATCAGATAGGCAATTAAAATAATCCAACGATAGCCGTGTCGCTTGTCGGCAACTAACTCCCATCGTAGGATAGCCCAAAAAACCAAAGCTGTAAAGAAAGCTGACATGGCATAAACCTCACCCTCGACGGCTGAAAACCAAAATGAATCGGAAAAAGTATAAGCTAAAGAACCGACAAAAGCACTACCAAGAACAGCATACATTTTGCCATCAGTCATTTTACCTTGTTTTTCAACAATTTTTTTAGAAAGAATACTGATTGTCCAAAACAGAAAAAGTATAGTGAAACTGCTTGATAGGACCGACATAATATTAATCATAAAAGCAACATTGGCAGTATTACCAAATGCAAAGAGTGAAAATACACGACCTACAAGTTGAAAAAGTGGAGCTCCCGGAGGATGCCCAACCTGTAATTTATAAGCGGTTGCGATATATTCTCCGCAATCCCACCAACTTGCAGTGCGTTCAACAGTAAACAAATAAACTATGGTAGCAATTGCGAATGCTAACCATCCCAAATAAGTGTTTAGCTTTTTATAATTATTCATTTTAGCTATTTTTATTAAAAAAATTATCAGCGAAAATAAGAATTTTAAGAATTAATTATTTTTTAAAATTCAAAATTAAGTATTTTTAACATAAAAAGATTCAAAATTCCCTTCTCGACACCTCAAAATAAATTTTTGCCGAATTATAAATTATAACCATTTTATTACTTTATTAAAATGATTTTGTATTTTTGTGAGTTATATTAATCATATCTGATGAATAATCAAAATAAAACATACAGGCTTACACTTTTCATTTTGATTTTTTTTCAAATATTTTCGCTACAAACAAAACATGTTTTCTGTGAGCAAATTCAAGTAAATCAAGACAATAATAATAAATTAATAATTACAGAAAACACAGATACGAGATTAACTATTTCAAATTTTTTATCAACATTTAATTTAGAAGAAATTGAAAACAATGAATATTCATTAATAAATATTCCGGGTTATGCATATTCAACAATTATCGGGAACCCAAAATTACCTGTAAAAAAAGAATTAATTGAATTGCCTTTCGATGCTGAAATAGAAATCAATATTCTAAGCTGTGAAATAAAAGAATATCAAATTAGTGAGTTGGGATTTTTAAATCAAATTATTCCGGTTCAACCTCCAAGGCTGAAAGACTCCACTTTTCAATCAAAAATTATTATCAACAGAGAAGCATATCTACAGAATTCTTTTTCGCCTTCTGAAATTGTTAGTGTTGAAATACTTGGTGTTTTGAGAGGTAAAAGGCTTGCTCGCCTAAATATTTCACCAATTCAATATAATCCGGTTTTGAACTCTATTAAAGTTTATGAGAAAATTGAAATAGAAATTGAATTTAAAAATCCGAATTTTGTAAAAACAAAGCAATTAAACTATCTAAACCAAACTCCTTATTTTAAAAAAATTAACACATTGTTTTTAAATTCAAAGAAACTTAAAAACTCGGACACAGTCCGTAATTCACTGATAAAATTTGTTATTCTTTCCGATTCAATATTCAAAGAACAATTAAAACCGTTTATTGAATGGAAAACCAAAAAGGGTTTTAAAATAATTGAGGCTTACACTAATCAACAGGAAGTAGGAAACACTAGCGAATCAATCAAAATATATTTACAATCGCTATATGATTCGGGTACGCCGGATGATCCTCCTCCCACTTTTCTTTTAATAGTTGGAGATGTGGGTTTAATACCTTCGTTTGAAGGAACAACCGGAAATTTATTTCATAAAACGGACTTATATTACTGTGAATATACCGGAGATTATTTGCCTGAATTGTTTTATGGAAGGTTTTCGGCAAATAATACCCAAGAACTTCAAGCACAAATTGACAAAACGATTGAATACGAACAATTTTTATTTCCGGACCCATCATTTTTAAATAAAGCGGTTTTAGTTGCCGGAGTGGATTTCGAACATAGCCAAATTTACGGAAACGGTCAAGTAAATTATGAGACATCATACTATCTCAATCCCGAGCATAATATCGAGGCTTTCACATACCTCTATCCTGAATCCGGATCAAATTCGGCTGAAATCAAGCAAAACATTAGTGATGGAGTAGGATTTGTAAATTATACCGGACATGGAGCTTCAGATGGATGGGAGGCCCCGTCATTTAAAACTTCTGACACGTCTGAACTTGAAAACGATGGAAAATATCCATTAATTATAAGTAATGCTTGTACAACGAGTGATTTTAAAAATGAATGTTTTGGTGAGGCTTTACTAAGAGCTGAAAACAAAGGGGCAGTTGGATATATTGGAGCCTCGAATGTTACTCATTGGGATCCTGATTTTTATTGGAGTGTTGGTGTCGGAGAAATTTCCGAATTTCCGATTTATGAAAATACAGGACTTGGAATGTACGACAGGGCTTTTCACGATAAAGGTGAAGTTTGCTCAGATTGGTATGTAAGTCAGGGTCAAATGATTTTTGGCGGTAATCTTGCCGTCAGTCAATCCGGAATTTATGATGAGTATTATTGGGAAGTTTATAATTTGCTCGGAGACCCATCTCTAAGTATTTATTTTTCTAATCCTGAACCATTAGTTGCCATCTTCGATTCGCTAATGCCTCTCGGAACACAGCAATTTACCGTAATTACAGAACCTTATGCTTACATTGGAATTTCAAAAGATGGTGTGCTTCATGGAGCAGCTATAGCCAATTCTTTTGGTGAAGCAATTGTGTCGTTAACACCGATAAATTCATGCGGATATGTTGATATTGTAATTACAAAACAAAATTTCCAAGCATTTATTGACAGCATAATAATTAATTCACCCGAACCTCCTTACGTTATTTTAAACAATTATTCAATTAATGATGAAGCTGGAAATAATAATGGTATTATTGATTTTGGAGAAACTATTTCATTAAATATTGAAATTAAAAATTATGGGAATACTGTTGCTGACAAGGTGTCGGTAAATCTATTAAGCTCTGATGATAATATTACGATAATTGATGGCTCCAAAGATTTTGGCATGATTCAAGCTCAAGATTCTACTTTGATTTTGAATTCATTTTCTTTTGTTGTTGATGAGCTGATTAATGACAGGCATCTTGTAATTTTTAATTTGGAAATCAACGACACTTTAAATAATTCATGGAATTCGGTTTTTGCATTAGTATTAAATGCCCCTCAACTGACAGCTGACAATTTAATAATTGACGATCAGTTGACAGGAAACGGAAATGGGATTTTAGAACCGGGAGAATCAGCAAGTATTTTTATTATTACAGCAAATATTGGCCATAGTGATGCGGCTAATTCGACTGGGATTATTTCCACGGAATCAGAGAATTTGTCAATAAACGAATCGCAATTTTATTTCAATTTGCTTGAACCGGATGTTTCTGTACAAGGTGTTTTTGATGTTTCACTTAATGCTAAAACACCTAAGGGAAGCATTGTTGAATTAAATTATGATGTTACTTCAGGTGATTACACATTCACAAAAAGTTTTGTTCTTAAAGCCGGTTTGATCTTTGAAGATTTTGAATCAGGCGATTTTACAACTATTGACTGGGTAAACAACCCTGAAGGAAGCACAAGCCCATGGTTTATAACTAATGAAAATCCCAAATCCGGTGAATTTTGTGCAAGATCGGGAGTTATTGAAAAAATGCAAACATCGGCTTTGATAATTGGATTTAATGTTCTTATTAATGATTCAATTTCATTTTTCTGCAAAACATCGTCCGAGCTTGATCACGATTTTCTGGAATTCTATATTGACGAAAACTTGATTGACAATTTTTCAGGTGAAAAAAATTGGAAAAGATTTTCGTATCCTGTTAGTATTGGTGAACATGCTTTCAAATGGATTTATGACAAAGATTTTTCTAAAAATTCGGGCGAAGATTGCGCCTGGATTGATAATATTTTATTTCCTCCGGTATCGAAATTGTTATTTATTGAAACTTTAACCAATCCGGAAAAAGAAGACATAATTTGTTACCCCAATCCTTGTTCAAACCAGATTTCAATAACTTATAAATTACCGAAATATACTCCGGTAACAATAAGTATTTATAATTCTTCATGCGTTAAAATTGCTACAAAAATTGATAATGAAGATAAAAATTTTGGAAGATATACCTTAACATATAAAACCGCCATGCTTAAAAGTGGTGTCTATTTCTGTGTTTTCAATACTAAAAATCAGCAAATAGTTAAAAAAATGGTTGTTTTATAAAAAAGAATTTAATGCTTTGAATTTTTTCCGAATAATATTTGTTTTTAAAATTATTATCATCTTTTCAATTCATTCATTTTCTCAGGATATTCATTTCTCACAATTCAATAATTCACCATTAATTATTAATCCTGCATTAACCGGAAATATTGATGAAGAATTTCGAGCGGGAATAAACTATCGAAATCAGGGTGAAAGCATTACACTTCCTTATAAAACCTTTTCGGTATTTCTTGATTCCAGGCTAATTCCAAACTTTTTAAGAAACAGTGAAATTGGAATAGGAGGGTTGTTTTACAATGATAATGCAGGTGATGGTAATTTGCAAAATTCAACTGGAATGCTTTTTTCTTCGTTCACCAAGGGATTCAATAGGGATAATACTTTTTTAGCAACAATTGGTTTTTCTGTAGGTTTCTTTAACAGGAGTGTGAATTTCGCAGGAGTAACTTTTGATAGTCAGTGGAATGGAACAATATTTGATCCCTCAATTGCAAATGGTGAGCCATTTTCTAATAATTCGGTTTTTGCTTTTAACTTTAATTTTGGGGTATTGATTTCATATTCATTTTCACCAAAAATAATTGCAAAAATTGGCTCAAGTATTAATCACGTAAATCGACCCAAAGTATCTTTTTATGACTCAGATAACAGATTAGATCAAAAATATATATTTCATGGAGAGCTTAAAGTTGAATTAAATAAATTTGTTTCAATATCACCGGGGTTTATGTATTCAACCCAGGGTGAAAATTATGAAGCCCTTTTTGGTTCAAATATCAGTTTTGGTGAAAGTGATTTGAAAATTAATTGCGGACTCTGGTACAGGTTTGAAAGAGACATTATACCTGTTGTGGGATTAATTTACGATAATTATTATCTTTCATTAAGTTATGATGTAAACATATCAAATCTTCATAGAGCTTCAAATTATAGAGGCGGATATGAAATTTCATTAATAAAATCATTTTCTATAAATAAAAAATATTTGCCATGCAGAAGTTTCTAATTTTAATTCGATTTTTTGTGAATCTGTTCATCTGCAATCCCCCTATTAAATGAATGTTAAATCAAATTAATGACGAAAGACAAAAAAATAGAATCCGGAATTTTTAACCTGAGGTATTTCATACTATTACTATTTATTTCTTCATGTGGAATAATATACGCAAGTGATTATTATTGGGTTGGAGGAACCGGAGAGTGGTCAGATATTAATCATTGGGCAACAACATCAGGCGGGGGGATTCTTCATGCCCAGGTACCGACTGTAAATGATAATGTATATTTCGATGCTAATTCATTTTTAACAGGAAGTTGTACTGTTACTATTAACTCAAAAAACGCAATTTGTAATGACATGGATTGGACCGGAGCCGCTTTTAATCCCAGGCTTACGGGGCATGACACAACAAGTTTACGTATTTATGGTTCTTTAAAATTCCCGGCTAATTTGGTCCAAAACTATGATGGGCTTGTTTATTTCGAAGCAACTAACACAGGGGAAACCATTACTTTATCAGAAAAAAAATTCATTAATCATGTTTATTTTCAAGGAAATGGAGGAGGTTGGCAATTTAATGATGATTTCTCAACATTGAAAAATATTTACTTAATTCATGGAAATTTGTCAACATATGGCAATAAAGTTAGCTGTAAAAGATTTTACTCAAATAATAATCACTTCAGAAATTTGGATATAAGCAACTCAATGGTTGAATTGGAATACTGGAATATTGATGGAAGAAATCTTGATTTCGATGCTTCCTCATCCGTTTTTATTTTAACTGACACTTTGATTAATTCTAATGGTAATAAATTGATTTATAACGATATTAGTTTTACAGGTACTAATGGATTATTATCTAATAATAATGTGTATGTAATTTACAACAATATTGAGTTTCTTGCTAAGGCTAATATTTTAGGTGATTGCAAAATAGATTCAGTGATTTTTTATGATCAGGGTTTCATATCAGGCAACGATTCCATTAATTATGTTTTATTTGAGAAAAATGGAAGTATTACCGGAGGAAATCATGTGATTAATAAGGCAATATTTGAAAATAACGGAATATTTGAAGGTAATAATGAAATTGATACTTTGCATTTTTTTCAAAGAGCTTATGTTTTAGGAAATAATAAAATAGAAGAATTAATAATTAAATTAAGCGGAATTATTGATGGAAATAATATTATTCACCAGGCAAATTTAGAAGGTAATGACACACTTAGAGGGGATAACACTTTTGATATATTAACATTTTCACCAGGAAACACTTACACTTTTGCCAATAATTCAACTCAAACTATAAATGATGAATTCAATATTACAGCTAATTGTTACCAACCTATAAGAATGTTATGCGACACAAATGGATTACAGGCAAATATTGTTAAAATCAATGGTTCGGTGATTGGGGATTTTTTATCATTAAGAGATTTAAATGCAGTTGGCAGCTCTCCTTTTATTGCTAATAATTCAGTTGACCTCGGTAATAATACTAATTGGACTATTGAAACTACAAACGGAATTGATCTATATTGGGTTAATGGCTCAGGTAATTGGAATGATCCCGTTCATTGGGATATTCTTTCCGGCGGCTCCGGGGGCTATTGCCCTCCAAAAGAATTAGATAATGTTTATTTTGATCAGAATTCTTTCATGGTTTCAAATTCAGAAGTAAATATAAATGTTAGCAATGCCGTTTGTAAAGATATGAGTTGGGAAGGTGCAGGCCAGTCACCGGTGTTATCGGGAAATTACAATAATAACTTACGAATCTATGGTTCTCTAACATTTATTGAGCAAATGAACGTCGTGTATGAAGGAGAAACATTTTTTGAAGCAAGTGAATCGGGTCAAACAATAACTTCTGCTAATCAAATTTTCATAAATAATGTTTGGTTTAATGGAAGAGGTGGAAGTTGGTATCTGAGTGATAATTTTACAAGCCAGAATGCAATTTTATTTCAACAAGGTGAAATCTATACTCTCGCAAATGATATTTCATGTGATAATTTCAGTTCAATTGATACCACAAATAGAACTTTAAACCTAAGTACTTCAACTATTTCACTATTTGGGAGTGGTAAAATTGTATGGGGAATAAGCGGGACAAATCTTAGTCTTTCTGCCGATTCATCATTAATTGTTTCAAATAATTCTCATGGAGAAATATACAATTATAATGGAAACAAGTTTATTTATAATAATATAGAATTTCATGGAATTGGCTCTGAATTACATAATGCGACATTTAGTAAATATAATTTAGTCAGTTTTTTTGATTATTCCGGTTCAATAGTTGGAGAATGCACAATAGATACAGCAAGTTTTTATGGACAAGATGGAATAATATTTGGAAGTGATACAATAAAAGCTGCTTTATTTTATGAAAGAGGAGGTATGTTGAGTAATAGCAATCATATTATTGAAATTGCCGTATTTCATGACGATGGATGGGTTGATGGAAATAATAGCATTGATACTACTCTTTTTTGGGGAAAAGGAAAAATAAGTGGAGAAAATACAATTGATACAACAATAATTTATAATAAAGCCCGAATTTCCGGTGAAAATTCAATTAGAACAGCAACTCTTCTCGGAGATGGAAAAATTCATGGTGATAACATTTTCGGTGATTTGACATTCTCTAAGATGCGGTCTTACTACCTTGAAAACAACCATACTCAAACCATAATTAATAATTTTAGTGCAGTTGGTTCTTGTACGGGTCCAATAATAATTCACTCGGATAAAAACAACCAATTTGCCGGAATTGATATAAATACCGGTACCATTGAGGCTGACTATTTAATACTGCGCGACATACATGTGTATGGCAAAGGTATTCCATATGTTGCATATAATTCTGTTGATCTTGGCAATAATTCAAATTGGAATATTATTACAAGCGAACCTAAGGAATTATATTGGGTTGATGGTACGGGAAACTGGACCGACTCATTACACTGGGCAGGAACATCAGGTGGATCAGGTGGCTATTGTATTCCGACTCCTATTGACAATGTACATTTTGACAATAAGTCTTTTCTTGGTCAAAACGATACTGTTAAAATTAATATCGGAAATGCAATGTGTCATAATATGGACTGGACAGATTCGGAACTCCACCCTGTATTTTCAGGTGACGAAACGAATAATTTAAGAGTCTTTGGCTCATTATATTTAACTCAAAATATGTCTTTTGAATTTAATGGCCCCATTTTCTTTGAATCAACAAAAGAAGATAATCATATAAAAAGTAACGGAAATAATTTTAATAAAGATATTTTCTTTCAGGGAATAGGTGGAGAATGGATTTTAGAAGACACCTTATCTTGCTTTTATAATATCAAATTAATACATGGCAGTCTGATTACAAATGAAAAGCCTGTATTTTGTAATGCAATATGTTCCGATTATTCAAATCACCGAGATTTAGATATTACTTCATCTACAATAATTGTCAATGGTTCAGGGATGAAAACATGGATTTTAGACGGAACTAATTTAGATTTTTCTGCACAAAACTCCTTAATAATATTTAATTCTGAAAACGCATATTTAAAAAATGAGAATGGAAATTCTTTTGAATACAATAATATTAGATTTTTAAAAAATTCAAAAATCTCTAACACTAATGCATTTACAAAATATAATTTAATTGAGTTTAACACAAATGGTGAAATCTATGGTGATTGCATGATAGACTCTTTAATTATTAAAGGTTCGGGAAGCATTTATGGTTCTGATAAAATAAACTATGCACACATTTTGGGTTCTGTTGATTCTCTTGTTGGTAATAATGATATGAATACATTAATTATTGAAAACAGCGGAAATATTAATGGAAATAACTCAATTGATTCATTATTAATTTTTGGAAAAGCAAATATTTCGGGGAATAATAATATTAATTATGCTATTTTACAGGATGACGGTATTTTAAACGATTATAATATTTTTAATTCATTAAAGTTTACTCCCGGAAATACTTACGAGTTAGAGGCATCAAAAATCCAAATTATTAAAGAACATTTTTATATTCGGGGCAATAATTGTTTTCCGATAACATTACGATCTCAAAACGAAGGCAATCAAGCAATAATTTTTGTACCGGAAAATACAGTAAGTGGTGATTTTATTGAAATGAGAGATATTCAGGCTACCGGAGGAGCTAAATTCTATTCAGGTAATTATAGTACAGATATCTCTAATAATACAGGCTGGGATTTTACTAACTCCCCCGGATATATATTTGGTTTCCCGCATGATACTACAATTTGCTCAGATGATGTTACTGTTATAGGAACAGGAAGTTTTAACACTGACAAAAACACAACATATTTATGGCAAGATGGTAGTACCGGAAGTAATTTCACAATAACAAATGAAGATACTTTATGGCTTAGGATAAATTATGCTGCCAATTGCTTATACACTGATTCAATCATAATTTATAGAAAACCTTCTCCCTATGTTGATCTTGGTGGGAATCGTTCTATGTGTTTTAGCGACACTATATTTATTCCAATTAAATCAAACAATTTAAGTTATTTATGGAATGATGGATCAACTGATTCAATCAATTTTGCCACCGAAAGTGGATTTTACAGAGTTATGGTTACTGCTAATAATGGATGTATAGCTGCCGATAGCATAATTTTAGTTAGCATTCCTAATCCTTATGTATTTATTGGAAATGACACAACCTTAAATTCCAATGACCAAATTAGCCTAAATGCACATAATCCGGGGGCGAATTATTTTTGGTCAAACGGTGATACTTCGCAAATTATCACCGTAAGCGGAAATCAAACAATTTGGGTTGAAGTAGAAAAAGACGGATGTTTTGGATACGACACAATTTTTATTAGCGAACATCCTCATTGTATTATAGCTGTTCCTTCTGCTTTTTCACCAAATGGAGATGGCAGAAACGATATTCTAAAAGTACGAGGTGATGGATTTGCAGAGTTTGAACTCCAAATCTTTAACCGAATAGGCGAGATGGTGTTTCAAACGAAAAATGATAAATTTGGTTGGGATGGAACATATAGGGGTCAAAAGCAAGAGGTGGATGTTTATATGTATTTTTTGAGAGGTACTTGTATAAGTGGCTATGAGGTTGTTAAAAAGGGGAGTGTGACTTTATTGCGATGAGGTTGGTTAATGTGAAAACAATTTTTAATTGAATATCGAAAAAAGATAAATGATTTTAGATTTTAGAAGTTTTGTGTTGAATTTGAATCACTTCGTAAACCCTAAATCGGTGTACCTTGTTCATAAATTAAAAAATGATATGAATGAACTACCTCAAGGAAGATACTCAATGAGGTTCATTTTTTTTCTGTTTTTTTATTGGAATGAATAATTTTGTATAATTGCAAATAAATCCATAACATTATTGGATTTTAGTATATTTATAAAATTCAATGGTTATTAAAAAATTAAATTTATGAAAAAAATTTATACGGTATGTTTAATGATTTTAGCTTTGATCATTTCACAACAGGTTTTACCACAAAAACAAAACTCAAAAAATCCTTTGACCGGAGAACAACAAATTGAAATTTCTGAAGGCTTTAGTTTCGTATCTACGCGATTTATTCCTGAAGATCCTGATATGGTAGCAGTTGTTCAGGAGATTCTTACTGATGATCTTGACTATATAAGAAACTCTGTTGGAGCAATGTTAAGAAAAATCGGCCCGAATTGGGTTAACGGTATTGGCGATTGGATTGGTGTTGAAGGTTATCTAATCAAAATCAACGTTGCCGGACAATTTACAATTGAAGGTACACTAATTCCTCAAGATACTCCTATTGAACTTACTGCAGGTTTTCAATTTGTTAGTTATTTACCTGCTAACGAAATAGATGCCTTAGAGGCTTTTAGTTCCATCATTGGAGATGATTTAGCATATATAAGAAATTCCGTAGGAGGTATGCTAAGAAAAATCGGCCCGAATTGGGTTAATGGAATTGGCAATTGTAAACCCGGTGAAGGCTATCTTGTTAAAATGTATGTCGATAATGTTTTGATTTACCCCGGCTCCTCACCATTTACTTGTGGTGATACGTTTACCGATCAGCGTGACGAACAAACATACAGCACAGTACAAATTGGCGACCAATGCTGGATGGCAGAAAACCTTAATTTAGGAGAAAGGATAGATGGAGATATTGATATGACTGACGATGGTGTATTTGAAAAATATTGTTATAACGATAGTACAATAAATTGCGATGTATATGGTGGATTATATCAATGGTGGGAGATGATGCAATATACAACCACACAGGGTGTGCAAGGTATTTGCCCGGAGGACTGGCATATTCCTACCGATGATGAATGGAAAATATTGGAAGGCACCGTTGACAGCCAATATCCTGTAGGTGATCCGGTATGGAACAACAACGGATGGCGCGGTTTTGATGCAGGCGAAAAGCTAAGATCAACTACCGGCTGGAATTCCGGAGGCACAGGAACAAATGAATTTGGATTTACTGCTCTTCCGGGTGGCTTCTGTGACTACAAAAGTGATTTCTTGGATATTGGTACCATCGCCGGTTTTTGGACTTCTACTGAGAATAATGTTGATAATTCATGGAACAGGGTTCTTTACTATACCCTCAATGGAGTTTACCGTAAAAATTATGGTAATGACCATTCTTTTTCGGTTCGCTGTTTGAAAGATTAGTTGTGCACTGAAGCTTGTTCAGGGTGCAAGGCACATTGTACTATTAAACTGAATAAGCGAACTATAAACAAGATGGTGGACTATGATAAACCGACAGAA
>Ga0222665_1000256_pt1 | contig 36488 bp, 24 predicted proteins | sample AntAcemetagen653_FD_179853 | JGI IMG/M metagenome (GOLD analysis project Ga0222665, IMG submission 179853) | Saline water microbial communities from Ace Lake, Antarctica - #653 | ecosystem: Environmental > Aquatic > Non-marine Saline and Alkaline > Saline | place: Antarctica: Ace Lake...
ATTTGTTTGTAAAAATCAAATTGAGTATAATTATTTGTTATAAAACCAATTAAGTTTTTGGCATGATAATCGGATAAAGCACTCATTAACTTAATTAGTATAATAGAAAACATTATTTAATTTTGTGAAAAAAAATATTAATAATTTAATAAAGAAAAAATATTTTAATTATGACAAAAACAACAACAATTAGAAAAAGTCTGAAAGGCTTGATTATTTCATTTTTTATGATATTTGCTTTCGGAGTAAATTCGTATGCGTTTACACCTCCCGATGAAGGAATGTGGCTACCGATTTTTGTCGAAAGGCTGAACTATGTTGATATGGAAAAAATGGGCCTTCAACTTACAGCCGAAGAAATCTATAGCATTAACAATTCGAGTATCAAAGATGCCATAGTCGGATTGTCGAACGGTAGTAACCCAAGAGGTTATTTTTGTACGGGTGAAATTGTATCAGATCAGGGCTTGATGTTTACAAATCATCATTGTGGTTATAGTTTTATTCAAGAGCATAGTTCAATCGAACATGATTATTTAAGCGATGGCTTCTGGGCAATGAGTAAAGAAGAAGAATTGAAAAACGAAGGCCTATCGGCTTCATTTCTTCTCAGAATGGCTGATGTAACCGATAGCATTATTCCGTTTTTATCCGACACTTTGAGTGAAAGCGAGCGGTCGGAAAAAGTGAGAGGAATTACAACACGATTAAAAGAACGTGAATCGGAAGATGGAAAATATAATGTAACCGTAAATAGTTTTTTCGGTGGAAACGAGTATTATCTTTTTGTTTATGTTGTTTATACTGATGTAAGATTAGTTGGAGCACCACCTTCTTCAATTGGGAAATTCGGTGGCGACACCGACAATTGGATGTGGCCTCGTCATACAGGAGATTTCTCAATTTTCCGTGTTTACACAGCACCCGACGGTTCACCTGCTAAATATTCAAAAGAAAATATTCCTTTAAAACCTAAACATCATCTGCCTGTTTCATTAGATGGTATTGAGAAGGATGAATTTGCTATGATCTGGGGCTATCCTGGTGGAACCGAAAGATACCTCACATCTTATGGAATAGAATTTAAAATAGATAACTATTATCCCACATTAATTGATTTGCTCGGGAAAAAACTTGAATTATGGAAAGAAGGTATGGATGCTGATAAAAAAGTTGAAATCCAATATTCATCAAAGTATTTCGGTTATTCAAATGCATGGAAATTATTCATAGGTATGAAAAGAGGCTTAAAAAGACTTAAGGTTTATGATAAAAAATTTGCAACTGAAAAGAAATTTGAAAAATGGGTTAACTCAAACAATAATAATATTGAAAAATATGGAGATGCATTAAAAATAATTAAAGACAGTTATGAGGCTCAGGCGAAAGATGTTAAACCTTTCTTTTATGCAAATCTTAATTTAGTAGGAGGGGCAGAAGTTATAGGTTTTTCACAAAGATTTTCGCAACTGCAAAGCTTACTTGAAGACAAAAAAGAAAATGCTGAAATAATTAAGGAAACTACCGCAGAATTAAAAGAATCATCAAAAGATTTTTATAAAGATTATAATGAAGCTGTCGATAAAAACATATTTGGAGCATTATTAAAAATGTATCACGATAATATTTGTGAAAAAAATTATCCGAGTGTTTTTGAATTTGTAAAGAAAAAGTTCAAAAACAACTTCGAAGCTTATGCAGATTATGTTTACGAAAAATCAGTATTCTCAAATCCTGAAAAATTGAATGCATTTCTTGATAATCCAAGACTAAAAACTTTGGAAAAAGATCCTGTTATTATTGCAAGTAATTCATTTAATGCAGTTTTCGGTTCATTAATGGCATCATATCGTTCTAATATCCTTAATATTAGAGCCAATGACAGAGATTTTATTGCAGGATTAAGAGAAATGGAACCCAATAAAGTATTTTATCCTGATGCGAATTCAACTTTGCGTCTGACATACGGAAGCGTTCAGGATTATTTTGCTGCCGATGCGGTTCATTATGATTTTGTTACAACACTTGAGGGAGTAATGGAAAAAGAAGATCCTGATGACGATGAGTTCATTGTTGATCAAAAGTTGAAAGAGTTATTTGAAAAGAAAGATTTCGGGCCTTACGGACAAGATGGGAAAATGATAACTTGTTTTTTAACAACAAATGATATAACAGGTGGTAATTCAGGTAGTCCTGTTATGAACGGTAATGGCGAATTGATCGGAATAGCCTTCGACGGAAACTGGGAAGCGATGAGCGGCGACATTGCATTTGAGCCATATTTACAAAGGTGTATTAATGTTGATATTCGTTATGTATTGTTCGTGATAGATAAATTTGCTGGGGCCAAAAACCTTATCAATGAGTTGACAATAGCTGTGAAAAAACCTAAACCTGTTGTTGAAGAAATTTCAATTGAAATTACTGAAACTGAAGCAGTAGAAAAATAAAACAAAAAGAGGATCAGTATTTATCAATAATTAAAATACTATAATAAAAAAAGGAGCTATGCAATTTGTATAGCTCCTTTTTTATTTCCTGAATCTGTCAAGTATCGAATCATCATTCATTTCTTTCGATAATGATTCTATCGTATCTATCGGAACATCAAGCAAATCTAAAATCATTAAACCATCAAGGCAATTATTGAACTTTTGATCGATATTGAAGCCGATAATTTCAGCATTCAGTTTTATATATTTTTTTAATAAAATTGGTGTTTTGAAGTCAGGTTCAATGTCTTGCACGTATTTATCAAATGCAGAAATTGTTTTTATTGCATTATGAAATAAAAAATCTTTATCAATAGTTTTTGGAATATTATATTTTATTTTTTTCCTCGGCTTAATATTGACAGCATATTCGTAATTAAAGTGATTAGCTTTTATAAATTCAACAGCCATGGCTTTTGAAAAATCTGAATATTCGTTGCTTATGCTTACTGGTCCGATGAGGTAGCGATAAGTAGGATTTTTTAATAAAAGATATAGTATTCCTTTCCATAACAGAAATAATGAAATGGGTTTTTTTTGATATTCCTTTACAATAAATGACCGGCCTAATTCAATAGTTTCACCCAAAATTGGCAGAAAATCATATTTTATTTTAAATAAAGAATTAATATAAAATCCTTTTAATCCATGGCTTTTAAGAATATCTTTACCCTTGCCTGCTCTGTAACCTCCAACAATTTTTTTATCTTTATCATCCCAAATAAATAATTGATCGAAATATTCATCAAATTCATCAATATCTTTTGATTTATTTGTTCCTTCGCCTACCTCTCGATAAGTTATTTCTCTAAGCCTTCCAATCTCCTCTAAAATAAGGGGAATTTTTTTTGAAGGAGCGCAGAAAACGTAATTATCTTTAATATTAAGTAATAAATATTTGCTGTTTAAAGCCTTAATTTCTTCAATAATTTTTTTCTCAGGAGTAGCTTCAATAATTTTTTCTCCAGTTTGATTTGGCAAACAATATGATTTTTTTTGATTAATCGAAGCACTTAAGCAATAGGTTTTAGCTCGCAAAAATCTTCCATATTTATTAATGTCGGAAAAAGTATCCTGATCTTTTAAACTAATTGGGTTTCCAATTCTAATTTCTATGGTTTTATCATGCTTGTTTAAAAGTTCCGAAGGTAGTTTTATGGTTCGTAATCCGGGATGAAACAGCCCTAAAAAATGGAAAAAGAAACTATTATTTCCATCGAAATATATCGGTATTACAGGAACTTTTGTTTTTTTAATGAATTTCAAAACGGAAGATTGCCATTCACGGTCAGAGATCAAATTTGTGTCGAAACGATAGGTTGACACCTCTCCCGAAGGATAAATTCCTAAGGATGATCCGGCGCGTAAATGATAAAATGCTTCTTTTAAACCCGACAGACTTGATCTCACATCTTTATGAGATTCAAAAGGATTGACAGCAAGAAAGATGTCTTTAATTGGAGTAATTCTGGTTAAAAGAAAATTAGAGAGTATTTTGAAATCAGGTCGAATAGGTGGCAATAACTTCATTAAAATCAAACCGTCAATTCCTCCATATGGATGATTAGAGATTGTAACGAAAGGGCCTTCTCTCGGGATTCTTTGTAAATCACCTTCAGGAATAGAAATTTTTACGTTAAGTATTTTAAAAACATGCTCAACAAATTCGCTTCTGTTAAGCGTTGAAACAGGCGAATACAGATCATTTATTTCATCTAACTTTAAGACTTTTAACAATAACTCGGCAAATTTTTCCCCTCCAAAATATTTAAAGTTCTTGTTTATTGATAATATGTCTTTCGGGCTTACAAGATCCATTCATTCATTTTATAAAAAAGGATTTATTATTTTTAATCCTTTTCAAGTTAAATTATATTACAAAATTAGAAAATAATAATTAGGAAGCAAATCATAAGGGAAATTGTCATATCGTTAAATTGCTAAATGGTATAAAACAATCCAGAAGTTTCAGCGATTTTTCAATGATTATATATTATTTTCTATTGATTGTTTTTTAACAAAGTTTATGTATTAAAAATTATAGATCAAACGATTATATACGCAAAAATTAGTATTAATCAGTTTAATCAGTCAAATCAGCGTTTTATTTTTGTTTGCAGCTTTAGCTACGCTAAGTCATTTCCAGTTTTCGTAAGGATTTATAGCTAATTGTGAATTTTGAAATCTTATATCATAGCTGACTTCCTTGCCTATCCATGAAGGTTTTTTAAAGAATTGATCTTCACTTTCAAGCTCAATTTCAGCAATCACAAGTCCCTTATTTTTGCCGAGAAACTCATCAACTTCCCAAATAAAACCCTCAAATTCTATGGTGTAGCGAAGTTTTTCTATTTGCTTATTGCATAATTTGGTTAACATTTCTACAGCATCATTGAATGGAATTTCATATTCAAATTCAAGTCTTGAAATTCCATTTGATTTACTTTTAATAGTTAAAAAAGCATTGTCGCCTATTATTCTTACCCGAAAAGCATTTTCATTTTCAAAGCACAAATATCCCTGCCGGCAAAATATTCCTTTTGCGGGTTTTTTAAATTGATCGCCGGTAACTAAAAATTTTCTTTCAATTTCCTTTCCCATTAATTGAATTTAGATTTTAAAATTTAGAATGAAAACCAAAAAATTAAAAATTATTCAAGTTTCTATATTATTCAACTTCAACAGGAACAATAACTTCATCTTCCAAAATATTTGCCTTTGATTTAGACCTTTCTGTTACAATGGTCATTTCGTCGATAAGGTTTTGTGCTCCGGCAAATTTATCAATGATAAACAAAACATAACGAATATCAACACAGATACATCTTTGTAATTCAGGTTCAAAAGCAATGTCTCCGCTCATGGCTTCCCAGTTTCCATCGAAGGCTAATCCGATAAGTTCACCGTTAGCATTAATAACAGGGCTTCCTGAATTTCCTCCCGTAATATCAAGATCAGTAAGAAAACACACTTTTAAAGTGTCATTTTCTCCATATTGTCCATAATCTTTTTCATTAAAAAGTTCTTTCAGCTTTTCAGGAACGACAAATTCCCAATTATCAGGATCTTCTTTTTCAATGACTCCTTCAAGAGTGGTGAAATAATTAAAATGAACAGCATCAGCAGGGAAATAATCTTGAACTGTTCCATAAGTTAAACGCATTGTGAAATTTGCATCAGGATAAAACTTTTTGTCAGTTTGCATTTCCATTAGTCCTGCTATAAACAAGCGGTTTCCTTTTTTAAGTTTAGTGTAAGCTTCACGTGTTTCACTATTTAATTTCTTATAATTCTTAACAAAATCGGCATAAACGACATAAGCAATATCTTTTTCGATTGTTTTAGCTTTTGGGTTATCAAGCAATTCCATTACTTTTTCTTTGTTTGTGAAAATGGATTTTTTGAAAACATGAGCAGCATATTCATTGAAATCACCTTTGTATTTTTTGGCTATTTTAACGAGAATTTCAGGTAGTTGATTGGCCGGAACATTATCGTAATACATTTTTAGCATTGCTCCAAGCAGCTTTACATCGGTTGGAGCATTATAATTTTTAAAGTATTTTTCTGTCCTTTCTTTTAAGGATTCAATTGTGGAAGCAATTTTTTCTTTATCACACTCTTTATCTTGAAGGTCTTCTGCAAGGCTTCTAAAACGACGTGAAAAACTAAGGATTTCAGTCCCCCTATATATTCCTTCTCTGAAATAAAGGTTTGATAAATTATATATCTCAATTTTGGAATATGCTTTTTCAATATCTGTTAAAGCATCTCCGTATTTTTCTTTTCTTGCCGAATTGGCATTAACCCATTTTTGAAATTGGTCTTCAAGCTCATTTTTCTTTTGCGAAACTTTAAGCCTTTTTAATCCTTTGGTTTGCCCGATATAATACTTCCAATAATTAGCAGTCCCTGCATGTTTTGAAGCATATTTCAAACGTACAGCTTCATCGTTATCCATATCTTCACGTATAATATCCAATTTTTCCTGACGTATTTTTACGATTGTCATATTGGTTTGGTTAACAGCCTGATCAACACCGTAAGAAGTTAAATATCTATCGGTTCCACCAGGATAACCTAATATCATTGTAAAATCATCTTTTTCGACACCAGCAACCGAAACCGGAAGATAATGCTTAGATTTCATAGGAATATTCTTATCGGAATATTCGGCAGGTGTTCCCTCGGGAGAAGAATAAACTCTAAACATTGAAAAATCGCCTGTATGCCGAGGCCACATCCAATTGTCGGTATCAGCACCAAATTTTCCGATAGATTCAGGTGGTGCCCCAACTAATCGAACATCCTTAAAAACTTCGTAAACAAAAGTGTAGTACTCGTTTCCATTATAAAATCCAACTACCCTTGCTTTGTAATGATTATCTTTGGTAGCTTCTTCAACTAATTTGCTTTTATTTTCGCTAATTTTTTCACTTCTATCTTTCTCGGTCATATCGTCGGTAACTCCGGCCAAAACCTGATCTGTTGCAGGTTCAATTCTGACAAGAAACTGCACCTTAAGCCCTTCAATTGGTATTTCCTCGTTTTTGCTTGTTGCCCAAAAACCATCGCTAAGCAAGTCGTTTTCAATTGTACTAACCGATTGGATTGATCCATAGCCGCAATGATGATTTGTTAAAATCAGGCCCTCGGGTGAAACAATTTCACCGGTACATCCGCCGCCAAAAATTATTATGGCATCTTTCAGGCTTGAATGATTAATTGAATAAATTTCTTCGGCAGTAAGTTGCAATCCCATTTTTTGCATATCAACGTAATTAAGCCTTTTGATAAGTAGAGGTAACCACATTCCCTCATCAGCTTTAACGGATGAGCCGAAACTGAATAAAATAATAAATAGAAATAATATAAGTTTTTTCATTTTTTATAAGATTTATATGATTTAATTAAATAAATTTTTCTCCTTTTTCGATTTTTACATCATTAACTATCTGTCTTATTTGTTGCTCTTCCGATTTTTTACAAATGAGCAGAATGTTATCGTTTTCAACAACAATATAATCGTCTAAACCCTGAATTACGGCTAATTTCCCGCTTGGCATATTTACAATACAATTTTTAGTATCATAAGTTATTACATTGTTTCCGACAATAGTATTCATTTTTTCATTTTTTTCACGAAAATCATAAAGCGATCCCCATGTTCCTAAATCGGACCAGCCAAAATCTGAAATCAAGACATAAACATTATTAGCCTTTTCCATAATTCCATAGTCAATAGAAATGCTTTTACAAACAGAGTAGGCTTGTTTAATAAAATTATCTTCCTCCTCAGTATTGTATATAGAAACACCTTCATTAAAAACATTATCAACCTCGGGTAAGTATTGTTGAAATGCAGTCATAATACTTTTTAGCGACCAAATAAATATTCCGGAATTCCATAAAAAATCTCCACTTTGTAGGAAAGATTTTGCTAATTCGAGATTAGGTTTTTCAGTAAATGTTTTTACTCGTCTGAGGCTTTCGTCCTTTTTTTGGATTATTTCACCATTGAATTGGATGTATCCATAACCGGTATCAGGGCGGTTAGGCTTTATTCCAAGTGTTAACAGCCAATTGTTTTGTTTGGCAGCTTCTAAGGCAATTAAAATAGTGTTTTCAAATTCTTTCTCGTTGAGAACTATATGATCAGAAGGTGCAACGATAATATTTGCATCAGGGTTTTCCGCCTGAATTCTATAATTTGCATAAGCAATGCAAGGTGCCGTATTTCGTCGTGTAGGTTCGCATAGAATTTGGTTTGCATGAATTTCGGGAAGCTGTTCTAAAATTTGGTCTTTATAAATTTTATTTGTTACGATAAGAATATTCTCTTTTGGACAAATATTTGTAAATCTTTGAAATGTTTTTTGAATAAGTGTTTCACCCGATCCCAGAATGTCGATAAATTGCTTTGGAGTAGCCTCACGGCTCATTGGCCAGAACCTTGATCCTATCCCTCCGGCCATTATTACACAATAATTATTTTTATTAATTTTCATTTGTAAATTAATTATTTGATTTTCTGCAAATATAGTAAATATTAATTATCGCTATAAAGCTCAATTATAAGAAATTAACATGGTTGAATGTTTAAATATTTATATGGTTTCATAAACAAGCATTCAAAAATCGGAGGCAAGTTTGATTAGATTTTTCTTTTTCTTGTCTTGCTTAAAAATTCCATAAATTATTTCTTCGGCTTCCCGCCTTTTTTTCCGCCACCTTTACCCGGTTTTCCAGCCTTATTTTTCATGTATTTTTCTAACTCTTTAGGGTCGATATTTTTTATGGCTTCCATATCACCGCTTTGAATTATTTTTTCAATATCAATTTCGGGTTTTTCTGTAATCTTTTTCTTGGTTTTTTCAATCGAATCTTGTCGTCTTATATTGTTAATTACTGCTGTATCAAGAGGATATAATCTCCATTCTTCGGCAGTTTCAGGTGCAACGAGATATATTTCTTCACCTTCATCTAAACCTGCCCTGACGATAATTTCATTTTCATTGGTTTTTCCCAAAATCACTTGTTTCTTACCCTTAGGGCAATAAACAAAAGAAAGGCTGTCGTTATTTTGAATACACTCAATCGGAATATATAAAACACTATCATAAACCGAAGTAATTATAGTGCTTTTTGAAGTCATCCCGGGCCTTATAATAGAATCATATTCATTGACCTGAATAGTTACTTCAAAAACTTTTGCATTTGAGTTGCGCATTTGCTGGCCGATGTTTGCTACACTTGTAATAGAGCCAGTAAAAGCCTTATCGGGAAATGCATCTACACCGATTTCAACTTCTTGTCCTTTTTTTACTTTACTTATATCAATTTCGTTAACATAAGTTTTCACGATCATCTCGGCAAGATTTGGGATTTTTGCAACAACATTATCCCAAACACTGATGGTTGACCCGACTCCTTTTTTCTGACCATCCCAACCCGATACATAAATTACCATACCTGCCTGAGGAGCATAAATTGTGAATTGCCTCATATAACCATTTAGGATTTCGAGTTCACCCTCAGCTTTTTTTAATGCAGCCCCGACTTCCTTCATATTAGCATTGGCCTTTTGTAATTTTAGCTGATAATTTTTTACTGTCTGATCATAAGTACGTTGAGTTTTTTCAAGATCAATTTGGACTTGTCGTTGTGTGGCAGGAGGTTCATATTTAGATTGATCAAGAACAATTCGTTTTTCTTCTAATGAAAATTTTAAATTAATTAATTCATTTCTTGCATTTCGTAACTCCATTGTCGTGTCTAATTGCATTTTTGTGTATTGCGACTGGAATTTTTCTAATTCAAGTTCTTTATCTTTAACCTTATTATTTAATTCGGTTCTATCAAGGCTTGCAACATATTGCCCTGAATCAACAATGGTTCCATCCGGAATTATATCATCTATTTTCAATTGATGAATTCTGACATTTCTTAAACCATCGGGGCCGTTGATTTTTTTTGAGCTTTTTGCTTCCAGTTCTCCCGTTGTGGTAACGTTAATTACAAATTCGCCGGAATTAACAGGCACTAATACTGTTTCAACATCGCTTGTTCCAGAATCTGAAAAAACCCAAGCAAGGATAACAACAACAACACCAATGAAAGAAAAGAAATAAATTTTGTTTTTTTTCATATGTTTAATATTTAGTATTTAATTTATACTCAAAAAATCATTTGGATTAATGCCTGCTTGTTTTAATATTGCTCCTAATGTTCCTTCAGGCATATCACCTCCATGATTTGGGATGGTTGTAAATTTTCCAGTCTCTTTATTATACCAAATCTCATGACTTCCTGCTGCCTGTCGATAGAATATAAAACCATTTTTTTTTAGCTTTTTTATTATTTCTCGATATTTAAAACCTGAAAGCCTTCCCATAAATTATAGTCCAACTACTAAGGGATAATCGAAATTATTTGCAAATGATGAAAAATTATCTTTTATCTTCTCAAAGCCTTGTGCTTCTATTAATTTCTTTGCAATGTCCCTTGCAATTTCAATAGTTTCAGAAATTGTTCTTCCTTGAGCAACCAATCCTTGTAAATTATCAGAAGTTGCGAGGTAATATCCTTCCGGTAGTTTTTCAATATGGATATTTATTTTTTTTTCCATTATTTCAAATTTTTATTCAAAAATAATATTTTTTTCTCAATTTCTTCTGTATGTTTTTTTTAAATGGGTTATAAAATTACTAAAGCTAATAATTCAATTACTCACAAATCCCATTTTCCAATTATTATTTTCAGTCTTCTCTTAAAAATTCATTAATAATTTTTTCAACATCTATTCCTTCAGCTTCAGCTTTATAATTTCTAACAATTCTGTGGCGAAGAATTGAAAGAGAGACTGCCCGAACATCTTCGATGTCGGGTGAATATTTTCCATTAACGGCTGCATGACACTTTGCTCCAAGAAGCAAGTATTGCGAAGCTCTCGGGCCTGCCCCCCAAGTTAGATATAAATTTGCCCATTGATGAGCTTTAATAGTTCCGGGCCTTGTTTTTGAAACCAAGTTAACCGCATATTGATAAACATTGTCGGGAACCGGAATACGAAGAATAAGATTTTGGAAGTAAATAATTTCTTCAGCGTTAAGAACAATTTGCGGCTCAGCAATATATTCTGTAGTAGTGTTTTTTACAACCTTTACTTCTTCTTCGAATGAGGGATAATCAAGCCAAATATTAAACATAAATCTGTCTAATTGTGCCTCGGGTAAAGGGTAGGTTCCTTCCTGTTCAATCGGATTTTGTGTTGCCAAAACAAAAAATGGTTTGTCTAACTTATAATTTTTACCGGCAACAGTAATTGCTTTTTCCTGCATTGCTTCAAGCAAAGCCGATTGAGTTTTGGGAGGAGTACGGTTTATTTCGTCGGCAAGAATAATGTTTGCAAAAACAGGGCCTTTAATAAACCTGAATTTTCGATTTTCATCAAGAATTTCGGTTCCGATAATATCGGAAGGCATCAAATCAGGGGTGAACTGAATACGGCTGTAATTTAATCCTAAAACTTTTGCAATAGTATTTACTAATAAAGTTTTAGCAAGGCCGGGAACCCCAACAAGTAAACCATGGCCCCTACTAAAAATTGAAATTAACACTTTTGAAATCACTTCATCCTGGCCAACAATTGTTTTGGCAATTTCCGTCTTTAAATTTTTATATTTTTCTACAAAAGCATCAACTGCTTCTACATCTGATTTATATTGCATGGAATTTTTTATCTTGTGTTTTTAAAAATTATTCTTCTTCAAACCAATCATATTGAAAATCGCAGTCTTCATATTTTTCATTAATCCTTACATATGATTTTTTGATTTTATTTTTAACCCATTCATTAACAATTTGCATTTTCTTATCCTCAAGTGCCCAATTTTGAATTCTGTCATAATCTTCCGACAGGTTTGCCCGATGGGGTAAAGTTCTTTTATCAAGCCTAAGCAACCGAAAAGCATCTTTTCCATCGAAGGTTTTCATTGGAACAGGATTAGAAATTTCTCCGATTTTCAGGTTATTAATAACGAAAAGCACCTGTGGGTCTAATTGATCTTCTTCAAATTTGCTTGTTCCCGTAACTTGGTTTACCATTATGCCTCCATTAATTTTTCCCGGATCGTCAGAATATCTTTTAACGGCATCTTCAAAGCTTATTGAATCCATTTTTATAAGATTCGCAATACTATCTAATTTGATTTGAGCTTCTTGTAGATCATAAGGTGATACTTTCGGTTGAAGTAAAATATGACGCACATTCACATATTCGCCTCGGCGTTCAATTAGTTGAACAAGATGAAAACCTGCTTCTGTTTCAAAAACCTCAGAAATTTCATCGCCATCATCAAGGCTAAAGGCCACAGCCTCAAATTGGGGATACATTTCGCCACGCCCAAACATTCCGAGTTCGCCACCGTTTTTAGCTGAACCGGGATCGTCGGAATATAAAATTGCAAGAGTTGAAAAATTTTCTCCGTCAAGTATTCTTGCCTTAAAAGTTTCCAGCCTTTCCTTGACTTTTAGTTTTTCTTCAAGGCTTATTGGTGGCTCAATTACAATTTGAGAAATCTCAACCTCTGAATTAATTAATGGTATGCTGTCTTTTGGGATTTTTCTAAAAAAAGATTTTACTCCCGAAGGAGTAATGCCTACGTCTTGTGCAATTGCTTGTCTGACGGCTTCTACCAGCATTTGATCTTTGATTAATTCACGAAACTCTTCTTTAATTTCAATTATCGATTTTTCATAAAATTCTTCCAACTTTTCTTGTGAACCAAATTGTGAAATAAAATGGCGTAATCTTCTGGTGATTTCAGCTTCAACTCTGGCTTCGGTAACTTCTACACTATCAATTTCAGCCTGTGCCAACAATAGCTTTTGAAATAAAAGATTTTCAAGTATCTGGCATTTTATTGAAGTACTGCTTGCTTGCAATCTTCCCTGCATTTTATATTGAAAAAATTGTGATTCAATATCTGAGGACAATATTGCATTTTTCCCTACAACTGCAATAACCTGATCGATTACTTTGTTTTGTGAAAAGCTTTGAATGCTTAATAAAGAAATAAGCAAGATGCCTATGATTAAAATTTTGTTTTTCACTATTTTATAAATTATTGTTATCATTCATATATAAACCACAATATTAATACTTTATTATAAGTAAATAAATTAAAATGATTAATTTTTATTAAAAAATGAATTTAGATTATTCCTTGATAACAATTTATGAACTCTTTATTAAAGTGGATTCAAAAAATGCCTTGCGATAACACAAATAATTCTAACAGGTATTATTAAATTGCTACATTGTTATATTTCAGCCATTTTAATGGGTTTAATAATTTTACAGATCGGCCAATGGCTTAGCACCTAATAAAATTGACATTATTGCAAATCTAACTTGTGAATGCAATAAAGGTTTTTAACTCCTTAATGTATTTATCTTTCTCTTTTAAAATACATTAAATGGCCGGGGATAACTAATGCAATAAACCATGCAATAGCATCCAACAGCATTTGGTCTCTTAAAACAAAATAGGAACAAATATACGCTAAGGCTCCAAAAACAATGCCTCCCAAAATAATCAATCTATACCTGAGTATTATTCCGCTTACAACAATTGAAAAAGCTGTAATCACCATAAATATGGGATGCTGAAGAGTAAAATTGACTTCATGCAAAACATTAAAAATAATCAGATTAGTTAGCATCAAACTAATAAAAAATGCTATCCAAATATAACGCAATGACAAACCAATATAAGTAGTAACTTTTTTCTTTTGCCTGATAATATAGAAAATGGTGAAACCAAGCGCTATAATTGGAAGTAGAGGATTAGCAAATTTTAAAATTCCATGAACTCTATTTGGTAAAAATAAAACCTCATTTAAATAATTACATAAACAACTAATCGACATTGCATAACCCCAAACAATGATAAGAATTCCATAATTTTTCAACTTGTTTTGTGAAGCTCTAATTTTTTCATGATTCACGTTTAGAGATATTTCTTCGTTGGTTGATTCGGACTTTGTTTGTTTTGTATCCATAATTAGGAAAATTAAATAATTCAAATTTATTAATTGCAAATCTATTTAGGTTTGAAATAAAAAGCTAATTGTTTATATTTTTCTTGGTTCATTATTTTTAGATATGAAACGTTTTATTAAATTTGTGAAATATTTGATTGTATTTTTTTTATTAATACTTTTTGTTAGTTGCTTCACCTTATTAAATATTCCTTAATAATTATTTTAAGTTTCACAGCCTTACAAACATTTGCTTCTCCTGAAAAAGATGAAATAACTCAATGTAAAATTGATAAAATCAAACAAATTATCAACTCACAAAACAATCACACAAGCGATTCATTATGCATTCTAAATGTAAGTCTGGGAAATTTCTACGCAAGTCAAATGAAATATGACTCTGCTTATAAATATTATGACCGTTCATTGAGAATAGCGAATGAAACTTCAAATAAGCAACAGTTATCAATTATAAATAATATTATCGGAGGATTTTACTATGGTTGTGAAAATTATGAGGAAGCCCTTAAATACTATAAACAGGGCTATAACCTTTGCGTAGAAATAAATGATTCTTTAGGTATTTCAAGGCTTGCAAATAATTTAGGATTAATTGAACACGCTTTAGGAGCATACGACCAAGCTTTAGATTTTTATTATGCAGCACTTCGTATTAATAAAAAATTGCAGCATTACTCAAATTTATCATTTAACCATAATAATATCGGCCTCACCTATTCACAACTGAACAATTTCGATTCGGCTTTGTATAATTTGAAATTAGCCGAAAAAATTGCTGTTAATAATGGGTTAAATATAAATTTGAATAATATTTTTAATAGCTTGGGCACTTATTATTTGAAGGTAAGAAACTTTGATTCGAGTTATTTTTATTTATCAAAAGCCTATAATCAGGCCATTGACCTAAATCTGCTATTTCAAATAAAAGAAAATTCAAAAGCATTAAGTCAATTGTTCGAGCAGATTGGAGTTATTGATTCAGCATATTTTTATTATAAAAACTTTAAAACTTATAATGATTCAATTCTTAGGAATAAAAATTTGATGAAAATGGGTTTGTTAATGATAACTAACAATCTGGAAAACGAAAGACGAATTGAAAAAATAAGGCAAAGCAGAAAAGAACTGTTTTATTTTATTGTATTTCTTTCTATTTTTTCGGTTTTAATAATCCTTTTATTATTGTGGATAAACCAGAGAAATAAAACACGCCATTCGCAATTGAAAATGGAACATCTTGCGCTTGAAAAAAAGTATTTAAATAATGAGTTGACCAATTTTGCATTACATATTAGCGAAAATAATCAGTTAATAGAAGAGATAAAACAAGCTTTAAAACAAATTGATGGAAACAGAGTAAGCAAGAAAAGCATCAATGAACTAAAATTGAAGCTAAATACCGGTTTTTCAAAATCGCAAAGCAAAGTATTATTAGAACAAAAAGTAAATGAACAACACCATGAATTTATAAGGATTTTAAAAAGCCAAAATGAATCTTTAACAAAATCGGAACTAAAATTATGTTCATTACTTAAACTTAATTTGTCAACAAAAGACATAGCCGGTATTAATAATGTTACTCCCCAAGCGGTAAAAGTAGCGAGATATCGTCTCAGGAAAAAACTAAAATTGGATTCCAACATAAACATTAGTGATTATTTGAATACACTACATCAAAACTAATCGCCTCATAATCCGATTTTTTTTAATGTTGTAGCCCATTTGTATCCCCCCTGTTTTTACTTTTATATTTTTATTATAATAATTTTACATTCTCAAATTAATAGAGAGTTAATTATTTATTAACAATAAAATTTTAGAATCAATGAAAAAACTTAACACAATTCTTATTGCACTTTTAATTTCATTTAGCCTTTCGGCTGAAGAATTTTTAAATGAAACTTTCGACACCTGGCTACCTGAAGGGTGGACAGTTATTGAAGGACCGGGTACCTGGGCTAATTCACATTGGTGGCATAACGAAAACAGGGCGTGTGTTTTTGTTACCGGTGACGATCAAGACGAATGGCTTATTACTCCCGAAATTACTTTACCTGAATCAGGCGAATTACGAATATCAGCCGATATGATGGGAGCGCCCTACCGAATGATAACAATGGATTATGGTGATTTTTTCGTTAATGTAAGTATTGATGACGGAGTAACTTGGGAAACTATTTGGGTTGAAGATGACGAGGAAATAGTTGTAGCTTCAGGAGTACCATTTCCTTGGGAACACAATACTTGGTTCTACCCCTCCATAAATATAAATCAATTTGTAGGACAAACCATAAAAATTGCATTTCGTTATGTATCTCCCGATGGCGATGCCGATTGGTGGAATTTAGATAATATTGTTGTGAAAAGACTGGTTGAAAACGAAGTGATTTTAGAAGGATTTGAATTTCCGGAATATGGTGTTATAAATGATGAATTTTCTTTTGAAGGCTCATTTAGAAATTTAGGTGAAAATGATGTAACTTCATTTGAAGCTGTATATACAATTAATGAAATTGAAAGTGAAGTGCTTCTTGTAGAAAATGTTGTTATCCCATATAACACTACTTATGATTTTGCACATAATATTCCATATACTTTTACTGAAGCTGAAATATTTGATATATCACTGAAAATTACCAAAGTAAATGGAGGAGATGATCCTGTGCCAGAAAACAATGTAATTTATAGAGATATCACAATTGCATCTGAGGTTGTAAGTCGCATACCTTTGTTTGAAGTGTTTACCAGTTCAACTTGTGGTGCTTGTCCGGGTAGTAATTTAACAATTGATGGGGTGTTGCAGGCTAATCCTTCAAACACTTACAGCCTTGTAAAATATCAGGTTAGTTGGCCGGGATCCGGTGATCCTTATTACATTGAAGCTTGTGGAATTCGTACCGATTATTATAATGTGGGAGGCGTTCCTGACTTTTACTCGAATGGTAATTACTCGTCAGGTTCTTCTTTTTCTCAGGCAAAATTCAACCAGGCGGTCAATGAGGATGCATATGTTGAGCTTAACCTTGAATATAATTTTGACGGGCTCAATGTGGATGCAAATATTACTGTTGATCCGAAAATCAACATTACCGATGCAAGTGCATATTTTGCAGTTGTAGAAAAAACTACTTACAATAATGTAGGAACAAATGGTGAAACCGAATTCCATAATGTACTGATGGCAATGATGCCTGATGGAAATGGAATTTCTACAAGTTTTACTAATGGTATTTCATCTACTTTTAGTGGAAGTGCCAATATGATAACAACATTTATAGAGGAATTTGATGATTTGATGATAGTTGCCTGGGTTCAAGATAATGAAACAAAATCTGTTTTACAATCCGAAAGCTACGATTTAACTTTAAGCGGTAACGAAAATCAAACCATAGCAATTGAATCCGGTTTCCAATTCGTTTCAAGTAGAATTGATCCAGAATATCCTGATATGATGGTTGTAGTAAACGAAATTTTAAACGATGACTTTGAGTATATTAGAAATTCACAAGGCTCGATGTTAAGGAAGATTGGGCCAAACTGGGTAAATGGAATAGGCGATTGGATTGGAACCGAAGGTTATTTAATTAAAACAAATGCCGCCGGTCAATTTATCGTTGAAGGCTCATTAATTCCGGTGGATACACCTATCGGTGTTATTACCGGTTTTCAATTTATCAGTTATTTACCGGATACCGAAATGGATGCTTTGGATGCGTTTGCTTCAATTATAGGAGATAATTTGCAATACGTAAGAAGTTCAGATGGTTCAATGTTAAGAAAAATCGGGCCTAATTGGGTGAACGGAATTGGAAACTGTTTACCAAGTGAAGGGTATCTTGTAAAAATGAGTGCCGATGCAGTTTTGGTTTATCCTGCTGAAGGAAAATCGGCAAATATTAATAGAATAAAACCTAATCATTTCCAATTCGAGGGTGGTAATGCAGCCGATCCCGTTTATACAATTTATGTTGAAGGCTTGGAAATTGGTGATGAAATTGCAGTTTTTGATGCAAATAAAATGGTTGGTGCAAGTGTTATTATTTCAAAAAATGTACTTGATAACTCAATACCTGTATTTTCAACTTTAAACGAAGGTGAAGGTTTCAAATCGGACAATCCTGTATCTATTGTTGTTTGGGATGCTCAGAATCAAAGTGAAGTTTCTGCAAGTTACACTTTTATAAATGAATATAAAAATAATTATACAAATACAACATTCCCTTCAATTGACGGTGAGTTCAGTATAATTAATGTTACAAAAGCAAGTAATGGCTTAAATTCAGAACTTGAAATTTCTTTATATCCAAATCCTGCTTCCGATCTATTGAATATTATTTCCAATTATAATATCAAAAGAATAAAAGTATTAAATTTTGTTGGACAGATAATTCTCAATAATGATATAAACGAAACCACTCTAATTATTAATACTTCAACTTATAAAGCTGGAATTTATATTTTCCAAATTGAAACTGATAAAGGCATTATAACCCAAAAAGTATCAATTAATTAATATCATTGAAAAGAATAGGGAGATTTGAATCCGTCTCCCTTTTTTTTCTGATATTACAGATCGACTTATTTTTTAAAAAACTAAATAAAATGAAAATAAAATATTTGTATATTCTTTGCCTGTCAATGATTTTTAATATGGCAGTTGCACAACAAGTACCGCGCGAGGAAGTCGTTTTGGAGATGTTTACAGGTACCTGGTGAAGTGCCTGTCCGCCCCACAGCATTGCAGCTGAGGGGCTAATAGCAAGCGGCAAAGATGTAGTTATAGTTGAATACCATCTTTGGGACCAATTTGAATCAATTGCTGCGCCATTAAAACAAAATTATTACAATGTTAATTTCCTTCCCACATCTTATTTTGATGGAGTGGTTGACGGAATTCCTACCTCCGCAAACTATGAACAAAGAAAAAATATTCCATCTGATTTTACAATTAATGTCGAAGGTGAAAATTCACAGCAAATTGATTATGTTGTGAATGTTACGGTAGAGAAAGTTGCAATCAACAACAGTCAAAACCTTAGGTTGATGTTTGCCCTAACCGAAACTGATATACCTTACTTCTGGATGGGTCAGGAAAAAATAAATTTTTGTGAACGTTTTATGCTTCCTAATGCAAGTGGTACCAATTTGGATTTTTCAGAAAGCGACATTCTTGAATTTTCATTTAATTTTTCTATAGATACTGCTTGGGTACATGATAATTGTGAACTGGCTGTTTGGATTCAGAATTACTCAACCAGGGAAATTCAACAGGGTGCAAAACGAAGCCTTAATGATTTTGGTGGTTTTCCAACCAACGAAGCAAAATTGAAACATATTTATTCGCCGGTTACAATGTGTAATAATGTATTTGAAGCGGGTATTGAAGTAGAAAATCTCGGATCATCTGATCTTACAAGCATTGACATTGTTTATCAAATTAATAACGAGCCGGAAGAAATTTATAATTGGACAGGAAACATTCCCTTTACCGAATCGCTTATTATAAATTTGCCCGAGATAAATTTATCGGTAGTTGAATCCGATATTTTTACCGTTTATCTGGAAAATCCCAATAATCAAGCTGATGAGTTTCCTTACAATGATACTTTATCAAATGTAATTATGGTAGCCGAAAATATTAGCTCTCCTGTTATTTTAGTATTAAAGCTTGATAATTTTCCCGAACAAACATCATGGGAATTATTGAATTCAAATGATATAGTATTATATTCGTGTAACAATTATACTGTACCAAATGTTTTTATAACTGAAACCTTCAATCTGGAATCAAATGATTGTTACAGTTTTAAAATCTATGATGAAAACGGAGATGGCTTAACAGGTACGGGATTATATAAGCTTATGAATGGTACTAATATTTTTCAAACAGGAAAAGCATTTGCCTATATGGATGAAGTAGAATTCGGAATAGAGCTTATATCCAATGGACAAACTATTAATCTATCACCCGGTTTTCAATTTGTTTCAAGTAGAATTGAGCCTGATAACCCGGATATGACTGTGGTAGCAAGTGAGATTTTAACTAATGATTTAGAGTATATTAGAAATTCTGAAGGAGCAATGTTAAGAAAAATCGGACCAAATTGGGTTAACGGAATTGGTGATTGGATAGGAACCGAAGGTTATTTAATAAAAATAAACGGCAACGGCCAATTTACAGTTGAAGGTTCAACTATTCCAATAGATACGCCTATTGAAGTTATCTCGGGTTTTCAATTTATCAGTTATTTACCGGATACCGAAATGGATGCTTTGGATGCGTTTTCATCTATTATTGGAGAAAATTTGTTATATGTAAGAAGTTCTGAAGGAGCAATGTTAAGAAAAATCGGGCCTAATTGGGTGAACGGAATTGGAAACTGTTTGCCAAGTGAAGGGTATCTTGTGAAAATGAGTGCTGATGCGGTTTTGGTTTATCCTGCTGAAGGGAAATCGGCAAATATTAATAAAATAAAACCTACTCATTTCCAATTCGAAGGTGGTAATGCTGCCGACCCGATTTATACAATTTATATTGATGGTTTAGAAATTGGTGATGAAATTGCAGTTTTTGATGCAAATAAAATGGTTGGCGCAAGTGTTATTATTTCAGAAAATGCTTTGGATAATTCAATAGCTGTATTTTCAACTTTAAACGAAAGTGAAGGGTTCAAATCGGATAATCCTGTATCAATTGTTGTTTGGGATGCTCAGAATCAAACTGAAGTTTCTGCAAATTACACTTTTATAAATGAATATGCAAACACTTATACAAACTCAACATTCCCTGCAAATGATGGTGAATACAGTATTATTAATGTAACAAAAGCCGGGTTTGGTATGGAAAATGCAAATTCTGAGATTTCTTTATATCCCAATCCAGTAAATAAAATATTAAATATTGAATTACCTTCAGTATTTCAAATGGAAATTATTAATGCTTTTGGATGTATAATTAAAAAGGAAACATTAACAAATGGAACAAACAGCATTGATTTATCAGAGCAATTGCCGGGTATATATTTTGTAAAATTTATACAAGAGAAGGATCTTCAAATAAAAAAAATAATAATCCGATAAAAATTGAATTTTTCTAATATAGTAAAATCAATAATCCTTTAAAACAGATTTTTGATTAATAATTAAAAAATTACTAATAATTTAAACTCAAAAAAAAATGAAAAAATTTTTAGCTTTATTTATTTTATCCCTTATCTCAATTTCAGCTATCACACAGGTTTATCTACCACCTCAAGATTTTAGCGGCCCTGTATTTCCTCCTGAAGGATGGTCAATTTACAATGGTGGAGATAATAATACTTTTGTAGATGGCGTAATGCCAAATACTACCGAACCAAGCTGTACATGGATTGAAACAAATTCTAACATGACAATTGACGATAGAATTATCTCTCCTGAAATTTCTATACCGGCTAATTCGGAAGCTAAGCTCTATGCACAACTTCGTGGTTCTGTCGGGTATGCAATTGCTCAATATTGGGATCCTGATAATTTGGTTCGCTACTTTATGGAAGTTTCAATTGATGGAGGCGCCACTTGGACTGCCGTTCTTGACCTTGATGATCCTGAAAGCGTTCAAGCTGCCGGAGTTGGCTTTCCATGGCCTGATTGGTCGTGGTTTGATGTTGCTATTGATATGTCGGCTTATGCGGGCCAAACAATAATGGTTGCATTTCACCACGAAAAAGAATTTATTCCTACCGGAGGCGGTAGTTTTGGTGTAACAAATATGGGAATTTGGGAAGATATTAGTAATGATGCCCAATTACTATGTATGGATATGCCTGACTATGCAGTTGCCGGAGATAATGTGGAAATTGGAGGTACAATGAAAAATATTGCAAGTAATAATATTACATCTTTCGAAGGTGAGTATCTAATTAATGGAGAATTAAGCGAAACGTTTACTATTGAAGGTGTAAATATTCCTGCATTTGGCACGCATACTTTTATTGCGGGAAATCCTGCAGTATTTAATGCAGTTGAAATGTTTGATGTCAAGCTTAATATTACCAAGGTAAATGGAGTAGTTGACAATTCGCCTGAGAATAATTTTCTTGAGCAGCAAATCAATATAGCTGCGGAAGCTGTTGACCGCATACCTTTATTTGAAATGTTTACGAGCTCAACTTGTGGCGCATGTCCGTATAGTAATGAAGCATTAGATGGAGTGTTGCAGGTTAATCCCTCAAACACTTACAGCCTTGTAAAATATCAGGTTAGTTGGCCGGGATCAGGCGATCCTTATTGCATAGATGCTTGCGGAGAACGTGTTATTTATTACGGTGTTGGCGGAGTTCCCAGTTTTTTCTCAAATGGTAGAAGTTCATCAGGCGATTTTACTCAGGCAAAATTCAACCAAGCTGTTGCTGAAGATGCTTATGTTGGGATTGATCTTAATTATGTTTTTGATGGACTAAATGTTGAAGCAAATATTACTGTTGATCCGAAAATCAACATTGTCAGTGCAAGTGCATATTTTGCAGTTGTAGAAAAAATCACTTACGATAATGTAGGAACAAATGGCGAAACTGAATTTCATAATGTATTGATGGCTATGATGCCCGACGGGAACGGTATTTCTACAAACTTTGAGAATGGAATTCCGATTTCATTTAGCGGAAGTGCCAATCTGATAACAACTTTTATTGAAGAATTTGATGATTTGATGATAGTTGCCTGGGTGCAAGATAATGAAACAAAATCTATTTTACAATCCGATAGTTATGATTTAACAATTGGCGGCAATGAAAATCAAACCATAGCAGTTGAACCCGGCTTCCAATTCATTTCAAGTAGAATTGATCCTGAAGACCCTGATATGATGGCGGTTGTAAATGAAATTTTAAACGATGACTTTGAGTATATTAGAAATTCACAAGGAGCAATGTTAAGGAAGATTGGGCCAAACTGGGTAAATGGAATAGGAGATTGGATTGGAACCGAAGGTTATCTAATTAAAACAAATGCTAGCGGTCAATTTATCGTTGAAGGTTTATTAATTCCGGTGGATACACCTATTGATGTTGTTACAGGTTTTCAATTTATCAGTTATTTACCGGATACCGAAATGGATGCTTTGGATGCATTTTCATCTATTATTGGGGACAATTTGTTATACATAAGAAGTTCAGATGGTTCAATGTTAAGAAAAATCGGGCCTAATTGGGTGAACGGAATTGGAAACTGTTTACCAAGTGAAGGGTATCTTGTGAAAATGAGTGCCGATGCAGTTTTGATTTATCCAGCAGAAGGAAAATCGGCAAATATTAATAGAATAAAACCTAATCATTTCCGATTCGAGGGTGGTAATGCTGCCGATCCCGTTTATACAATTTATGTTGACGGATTGGAAATTGGTGATGAAATTGCAGTTTTTGATGCAAATAAAATGGTTGGCGCAAGTGTTATTATTTCAGAAAATGTACTTGACAACTCAATACCTGTATTTTCAACTTTAAACGAAGGTGAAGGTTTCAAATCGGACAATCCTGTATCTATTGTTGTTTGGGACGCTCAAAATCAAACTGAAGTTTCTTCAACTTATACTTTTATAAATGAATATACAAATACTTATACAAACACAACATTCCCTTCAATTGACGGTGAGTTCAGTATAATTAATGTAACAAAAGCAAGAAACGGCTTAAACTCAGAACTTGAAATTTCTTTATATCCAAATCCTGCTTCCGATCTATTGAATATTATTTCCAATTATAATATCAAAAGAATAAAAGTATTAAATTTTGTTGGACAGATAATTCTCAATAATGTTATAAACGAAACCACTCTAATTATTAATACTTCAACTTATAAAGCTGGAATTTATATTTTCCAAATTGAAACTGATAAAGGCATTATAACCCAAAAAGTATCAATTAATTAATTTCATTGAAAAGAATAGGGAGATATGAATATGTCTCCCTTTTTTTTATTCTTTTGTGGAAAAGAACTTTTATTTAAAATTATTTTAATTTCGAATAACGAACAAGGAATAATGAAGTGAACCCTCAGACTTCCATGTTATTAAACACAGGAATGGATTTACTTCATTATTCAAAATTCGTTACTCAGTATTCGATATTAAAAAAAAATTATAGAAAGAATAGCAATTAAACTGCGGGGTTTTAAGTGTGAATTTGATAATAAAAAAAGCCCTGTAAACATAGCTTACAGGGCCTAAATCAATCATTTAATTTAATTAAACTACGCCTTGAGCAATCATTGCATCAGCAACTTTAACAAAACCGCCAATATTAGCACCTTTAACATAGTCGATATATCCGGTATCATCTTTACCATATTTTACACAAGTTTCGTGTATATCTTTCATAATAGTTTGTAATCTTCCGTCAACTTCTTCTCTTGTCCATGAAAGTCTTAATGAATTTTGCGACATTTCAAGTCCGGAAACAGCAACACCACCTGCATTAGCCGCCTTACCGGGACCGTACAGAATTTTTGCTTTTTGATAAATAACAACAGCATCTGAGGTTGATGGCATATTAGCACCTTCCGAAACACAATAACATCCGTTTTTAACTAACATATTAGCTTCATCTTCGTTGATTTCATTTTGAGTAGCACAAGGCATAGCAACATCACATTTAACACCCCATGGTCTTAAACCTTCATGGTATTCGCATCCGTATTTTTCAGCATATTCTTTAATCCTGCCTCTTTTTACGTTTTTAAGATGCATTATATAAGCTAATTTTTCTTTACAAATTCCCTCAGGATCATAAATAAATCCTGCTGAGTCGGATAAAGTAACTACTTTACCGCCTAATTCAGTAACTTTTTCGGTAGCAAATTGAGCAACATTTCCTGAACCTGAAATTGCAACGGTTTTTCCTTCTAATGAATCACCTCTTGTTTTTAACATTTCGGCAGCAAAATAAGTAGCTCCATATCCTGTAGCTTCAGGCCTGATACGGCTTCCGCCCCATTCGCGGCCTTTACCGGTTAAAACACCTGTAAACTCATTTCTAATTCTTTTATATTGTCCGAACATGAATCCTATCTCTCGTCCACCAACACCTATATCGCCGGCAGGTACATCAGTATTAGGGCCAATATGTCTACACAATTCTGTCATAAAACTTTGACAAAATTTCATAACTTCATTGTCTGTTTTTCCTTTAGGATCAAAATCTGAACCACCTTTACCTCCACCCATAGGAAGTGTTGTCAAACTGTTTTTATAAACTTGTTCGTAGGCTAAGAATTTCAAAATACCGAGATTTACAGTAGGATGAAAACGCAGTCCACCTTTGTAAGGCCCGATTGCACTATTCATTTCGATTCTGTAAGCTTTGTTAATTTGAATTTCTCCTTTGTCGTCAACCCAGGGAACTCTAAAAAGAATAACTCTTTCGGGTTCTGCAATTCTTTCCAGAATTTTTGCTACTTTATATTGAGGGTTTTCTTCAATAAATGGAACTAAGGTTTCAACAACTTCCTGAACAGCTTGGTGAAACTCAGTTTCCCCAGAATTTTTAGCAATAATTTTTGCCATAAAATCCTTGACTAATTGGTCATAAACATTGTTTGTCATAATTTTCTTTGCCTTTGTATTTTAGATTATAAATAATTTAATTTTACAGCAATATTAGAAAATATTTTCCAAATACAAGAAAAAATATTTTTTTCGATAAATTGTTTATCCTTTATCACATAATATCTATTAATTTTGTAGAATAGAAAAATGTAGTTTTTGATTCTAATTATTTAATATAGAGTTGTAAATAAACAACCAACTAAGATATTATGGATAAATTTGATAAATTACCGGGAAACATAGATAAATTCCATAAAGAAAGTTTAGAACGCTTAAAGGAATTGTCGGCAATAAATAAAACAACAAGTATTTTAAAACAGGGCAAACCTTTAGATGAAATACTTCAACAGATTTGTCATATTTTGCCGGATGCTTATCAATATCCTGAATATACAACAGCAAGAATTAAATTTGATGGGAATGAATATAACTCGCCAAATTTTGTTTCATCATCATGGAAACAAGAGCAAAGCTTTGACACATTTGATAATAAAGAAGGTATAATCGAAATTTATTATTTGCAGGATTTTCCTGATTATGATGAAGGTCCTTTTTTAAACGAAGAAAGAGATCTTTTAATAAATATTGCTAACTTAATCTCGGGATTTCTTAACCGCATTACAGGTAAAGAAGTTCTAAAAAAAAGTGTTAAAAAAGAAAAAAGTATTCTGGATACCAAGCCTAAAGACTTTAATGTTGCCAGTAGAAGATTATTGCAAAAATTTCTCAACAAAAGTAATTCCGATCGAGATATCTATCACGATTTGATGCCTTTTAAAGTTAAGGAAATACTTCTTGTAGCTAATTTATATGATGCATATAGTATTGAAAAAGAGGGGCGTTTCTCGGAACATGTTCTTGGTGAATATCAGCAATTAAATTTGACTTCCGTCCCGCGAATTACAGGGGTTTCATCTGCCGAAGAAGCTTTTGAACAATTACATTTAAAACATTTTGATCTGATTATTATGATGGCAGGTGTTGACAGAAAAACACCGATTTTAATAGGTAAAAAAATAAAAGAAGAATTTCAATATATTCCGATTTTCTTATTATTAAACAGTAGCGGTGATATAGATTTTTATGAAACCGTATCGAGAAAAGAATCAAGTATCGACAGAACTTTTGTCTGGAATGGCGATTCAAGGATTTTCTTTGCCATGATTAAATTAGTGGAAGATGCCATTAATATTGAAAACGATACAAAAATCGGAATGGTTAGGGTTATTCTTCTCGTTGAAGATTCGCCGAATTATTATTCGCGTTACCTTCCTTTGTTATATAAAATTGTGATGGAACAGACTAAAAGGCTCATCGACGATGTCAGCACCGATGAACTTTATAAAGTTCTTCGACTGCGTGCAAGGCCAAAAATAATTCTGGCTTCAAGTTATGAAGGAGCAGTTAAAATACTTGATAAATATGAAGAATATATGTTATGTTTGATTACGGATGTAAAATATGAAAAGGCCGGTAAGATATATAGCAAAGCAGGATTTGATCTCGTAAACTATGCACGAAATAACTTTAAAGAAATACCAACAATAATTCAATCGTCTGAAAATTCCAATGCCGAAATTGCATATAAATTAAACACAACTTTTATTAATAAAAATTCGGAAACTCTAATACAGGATTTTGAAAGTTTTATTGTTCATTATCTCGGTTTCGGAAATTTTATTTACAGAGATGATTCGGGGCGACAAATCGGAATGGCAAAAACATTAAAAGAATTCGAAAGTCAATTAAAAACCATTCCGAACGAATCTATATTATACCATGCCCGAAAAAATCATTTTTCGCTTTGGTTAATGGCAAGGGGTGAAATTCAGGCTGCAAAAATTCTTAGCCCTCATAAGGTTAGCGATTTTAAGAGTCCGCAAAAAATTAGAGAAGTTTTAATCAATGTTATTCAGAAATTTCGCAATGAGCAAAATAAAGGTAAAATCATTCCATTCGAAGAATCAGCAATTTTGGATGAAACAAACATTGTGAGTCTTTCCGACGGATCGCTTGGAGGAAAAGGAAGAGGCCTTGCTTTTATTAACTCATTAATTTACAATTATGATTTCTCAAAACACATTGCCAACATCAACATTCGTACACCCAAAACTTCTGTAATAGGTACGGATGAGTTTGATTTATTTCTTGATAATAATAAATTACATAGTAAAATTCATAACATTAAAGATTATAATGTAATAAAAAATATTTTTATTGAGGCTAAACTTACCGATACACTTTCAAAACGAATAAAAACAATACTTAGAAAAATAAAAAATCCATTAGCTATCAGATCATCAGGGCTTTTCGAGGATTCATTAAACCAACCTTTCGCCGGGATTTTTGAAACCTACTTATTACCGAATAATCATTCTGACATTAATGTAAGATTGAAACAAACCCTTGATGCTATAAAACTGGTTTTTGCATCCATCTATTCAAATGTTGCTCGCGGATACATAGAAGCCGTAAATTTCAATCTCGAAGATGAAAAAATGGCCGTAATTATTCAAGAAGTAGTTGGAAATAAATTTGAAAACACTTATTATCCGCATATTAGCGGGGTTGCACAATCGTATAATTATTATCCGTTTGCTCATATGAAACCCGAAGAAGGTTTTGCAATTGCTGCCGTCGGGCTCGGCAAATATGTTGTCGAAGGCGATAAAGCCTATCGTTTCTCACCAAAATATCCCTCGACCGAAATTAATACTCCAAAAGATCAATTTAAAAATTCGCAGCTTAAGTTTTTTGCTGTCGATCTGAAAAAAGAAAATATCAATCTGCTTGAGGGCGATACTGCCGGACTTACATTGCTTGATATCGACGAAGCCGAAATGCATGGTAACCTGAAACATTGTGCTTCGGTTTATGATTCAGATAATAATATAATTTATCCGGGAATTAATAAACCGGGCCCGAGAATTATCAACTTTGCAAATATTTTAAAATATAATTACATTCCTTTAGCAAAAACCATTGAGGTTGTTCTTGATGTAGTTAAAGAAGCATTAGGCTCGCCGGTTGAAATTGAATTTGCTGTAGATCTGACAAAAGATAAAGATAATAAAGCTTCGTTTTATTTATTGCAAATTAAGCCACTTATTGGTTCTGCTCAGGATTACGAAATTGATTTAAATGAAATTAAAAAGGAAAACATAATTCTGTTTACCGAAAAAGGAATGGGAAACGGAATTCTTAAAACAATTCAGGATATTATTTATATTGATAATTCTCTATTCGATAAATCGCAAACCGAAGAAATGGCGAGAGAAATTGATATTTTGAATAAAAAAATGATGGAAGAAAATCGTCAATATATTTTAATTGGGCCCGGAAGATGGGGATCTCGTGATAAATGGATAGGAATTCCTGTTAACTGGCCTCAAATCTCAAATGCAAAAATTATTATTGAAACAAGCCTTGAAGATTACCCTCTAGACGCCTCCTCCGGATCACACTTTTTTCATAATGTAACTTCAATGAATGTCGGATATTTTTCTGTCCAAAAGTCAAGTTCTAAAAGTTATATCTCCTATGATAAACTTGATAAACAAAATTTGGTTGAAAAGACTAAGTTTTTTAAGCATGTTCGATTTGAAAAGCCTTTGAAAGTTCGAATGGATGGAAAAAAACGTATTTCGGTAATTACTATTGATTAGTATTTTAATTTTCAAAACTTAATATTGTCACCAATGTCAGTATTTTACCTTATCCTGCTAATGATATGATAAGCATTGTCTCTGATCTGGAGATAAATAAAATAGAGATAATAAGTATTTCAGAAAATTTTTTATAATCAAGTTTTAAAAACTCAAGGAAAACAAGTGTTGATGTTAATCATTTTATATCCGAGATATATTCTCTTAAAATATTTACAAGCAGCAATGTATTCAATAAATACTTAAATAGTTTGATAAAATTTTGTAAATTTGCATAATCAAAAAAGAATCAAATTAATAATGATAATAGATAAGCAATATATTGTTGATGATAAAAACAGGAAATTAGCTGTACAATTGAGTATTGAAACTTTTGAAAAAATTGAAGAAACATTAGAAAATTATGCTTTATTTCAATTAATGGATAACAAAGATGATGAGATTTTAAACGTTTCTGAGGCAAAGGAGTTTTATAAAAATCTCAAAAGTGCAAAATGAACATTTAGTATAGTAAAAAATTCCTAAAGCAGCTTAGTAAAATTCCGTTCGATACAAGAAAAAAAATTGAAGATTTTGTATTTGTTGAAATGCTTTCAATTACTCATTTTGAAAATAGCGGAAAAATTGAAAAAATGAAAGGTTATAAAAATTATTATAAGATTCGATTTGGTGCGTATAGAGTTGGAATACACGCAATAGGGAATAATTTAATTTTTAAGATTGTTTTGCATAGAAAAGATATTTATAACTATTTTCCATAAACTGCTATACACTTTCTGTATATTTTACTCTCTTACAATTTCTATAAGACATCCTTGGCTTGCCTCTTTAAACAATTAAGGTAATAATGATTAACAATCCTGTATTATTTTTCCAACCACGCCTTAAAACTTTTTACTTTTTCGCGGCTTACAATAATATCTTCATCATTTTTTAGGTTTAAAATAATTTTCAGGCGGCTGTTTGAATAACTGATAATGTCTCTAATTTCTTTAAGATTAATGATATACTTTCTGTTTACTCTAAAAAAATCATTAGGACTTAAAAGGCTTTCAATTTGATCAAGAGAATAATCCAAAACATAGTTATTGTTTGCGGTAGTTTTTAAAAAAGTAGCTTTTTCGAGAGAGTAAAAACAACTGATGTTTTCAACTTGTATGGATTTTATATGCTCGCCTACTTTTACGACAAAGCGAGTTTTGTATTCTTTTGTCAAAAGTTTTAAGACTTGATCGAAAGCAAGGTTTTTCGGTGTGATGTTTTCTGTACTTTTTTCAAAATGAATATTTTTAAATTTTTCAATTGCAGTTGAAAGTTCATCGAAATCAATAGGTTTTAAAAGATAATCGATGCTGTTTACTTTAAAAGCTTTAATTGCATATTGATCGTAAGCTGTAGTAAAAATTATTGGGCTTTTAATTATGCTTTGTTCAAAAATCTCAAAACTTAATCCGTCTGCTAATTGAATATCCATGAAAATAAGGTCGGGAGAGGGATTTGAATTAAACCATTCAACGCTTTTTTCAACTGTATCGAATTTGCCGAGAATTTCAATCTCTGGATCGTATTTTAAGATCAGTTCAAGCAAACGTTTGGCTGCCAATTGCTCATCTTCAATTATAATTATCTTCATTTGTTTGTTTCTTTGTTTTATTACATCCTATCAAATCCAAACGCTGAAATTAGAAATTAGAAATTTGGATTGTCCAGAATTTCTAATTTCTAATTTCAAGTTTCATCTTTTTTTTATTAAAGGAATTTTCACAATAAATTCTTTTGGTTCGGTTTCTTTATTTGAAGTTTCAGGATTCAGAATTATTACATCTTCTTTTGAAATATATTTATATCTTAATTTAATATTTTCAAGTCCGACATGGCTATCCCTGTTTTTTTCGTCCCGGTTTTCCTTAATGGTTTTTTTAATCTGCAAATTATTTTTTACGATAATAAATTTTTCATCATTAAAAATATCAATTGCCAGAGGTTTTTCTTGAGTTATAATATTGTGTTTTATAGCATTTTCAACCAATAATTGAATCGAAAGAGGAATTACCATAATATTTTTTGAAATATTTAGATTGATATTTATTTTAAGATTTTCACCAAATCTTATTTTCTGAAGAAAACAATAATTTTCAACAAATTCGATTTCTGTTTCTATTGTAACTATTTCAACGTCTTTTATTTCTAAAACGTAACGATACACTTCCGATAATTGTTTGATAAATGTAACCGCTTTCTCTTGATCAGCATAAACCAATGACGACAAAGCATTCAGGCTATTAAACAGAAAATGAGGATTTACCTGATTTTTCAATGATTCGTATTCGAACGAAAGTTTTTCACGTTTTAGAATTTCCTCGTTAGTTACTGATAATCTCCATTGCTTAAAAAATTCTACAGAATAAATAACGAATATTATAATTATTGTAATCATTATTTGAATCAGAAAAATCCAATAACCATTACGTTTAAAAACAAAATTATAAAAATTTTTCTCCTCATAAAGTCCAAACCATAAATAATTTACAACTATTATAGTAATTATTGAAAACACAAGCATAATTGTAATGTGTATTATCATTCGCTTTATGGGATTCTCCTCCCATTTTGCAATTCTATCCATGAAAAGTTCGGGTAAAGTATTGGCCTCCAAAAGCGAGAATCCTATAATAAAAGAATAAAGTAAATTAATTGCTAAAGATTTTACCGTAATATTGGAGAAATCAGAAAAAACCAATGAAAAACTTAAACCAATTAAAGTTACAATTATAGTTACTCGAATATGCTTGAAAACAGCCTTTTTAGAAATTTTCATCGTCAATTATTATGGGGGATAAATATATATAAATTTGGGGATATTGAATTATAAAGCCGGAATTCTTTAGTCGGCAGTCAGCAGTCAGCAGTCGGCAGTCAGCAGTCTTCAGTCTGCATATCGTGTGCTTCCGATTGGAGACTGAAGACTGCTGATTATAAACTGAGAACCAACGAACTTCGGTCTTCCAATTTTTTACATACTACACTTTTTGCTCAATTCTTTTGTTTGATTCTTACCCCAGTTTGGCGAAATCTCACTTTCGGGTTTGAATGAATTATATTTTTCAAGAGCAATTGTCAGAATCGGGCATGCTACTGCCTTTCCTCCTCCAAATTGAACCGGTGTATGCAAAATATTTTGACCCAATAAATAATATGGCCTGGGGTTGTTTGGGTTCAGGGCTTTTGCTTTTTCAAAACAAGCAGTAGCCATGGGAGAATATTTCATTCCTCTTGTTTGAGGGTCACGCATTATTCGACCGAGATACAAATATCCCTGTAAAGTTTCAATTTCCGAATTATTGGGGCTCAATATATTTGCTTCAGCTATCATTTTTTGGGCTTCGTCAAGATATTGATCGCATTTTTCTTTTGTAAAAAAACTCATATTAATTGTGCAAAAAGCCGAATAGTAATATGGTAACCATTTTTCTTTTTCTGCTTTTGCAATTCTTTCGAATTTATTTGCAAGTCCTTGAAAATCATTAATTGATTTTGCTTTTTCAATTGATTTGATGTTTTTTTTCATTTCCTCTCTATAAGATTCTTCGCTTGAGAAAACTGTTAGGCTGAAAATAGCCATTACGATAAGTAATACATTTTTTTTCATTTTTTTAATTTTAAATTAATTATTTATTGAATTATTGTTTGTTTGATTTTAAATTGAGATAAATACTCCAAGAAATACGAATCGTTTCGATCCGGGTTTAATGGGATATGATTTATAAATTCCTTCCTTATTTGGTTTTGAACCATAATGATAGCCATAAATATTATCAACCCCGAAAATATTTCCAAGCGAAAAATAAACTATTGTGAATTTTTTAAAAATATTTGTTAAATAACTTACATTCAGACTTAAATTATTATAAGAGCCAGTTTTGTTGCTCAAAAAATCTGATGTATTCGGGTTGAAATATGTCCGTCCGCTACTATAAGAATAGGTAGCTCCAAATTGAGTGTGCAAAATTGGTACATACCATTTAACGACTGCTGACAAATTGTGAGTTGAAGCAAATGTTGGTGTTGCAGATTCGGGATAATTAAGATAATTTCTTTCCGTGTCGATATACGAGTATGATACCCAATATTCAATATTATCAATAGTTTTATTATCTCGCCAAAAGATGTCAATTCCTTTGGCATATCCATTTCCGGTATTGTTATACGATTCGGGATTTGATGAGTGAAGACTGTCGTATTTTACCAATTCGTGATATTTTTTATAATAAGCCTCAATTCTGAAAACCCTGTCGTTTTTAATCCACTGATAATTGAAAATGTAATGGTTTGCTGATTCAAAATCAAGATCATTATTATAAACAAGAAAGTTGTTTTGTGGATTTTGAAAAAATTTCCCATAAGCAAATGACACCTGACTTTTCTTTCCTGTTTTATATGCGAGCGAAATTCGGGGAGCAAGGTTCATTTTTGATATCAATGAAGAATATTCAAAACGACCACCCGCTCTTGCTGCAAATTTATTCCCGAGTGCAATTTCGGTTTCTGCAAAAACAGAACTGATATTATCATTAAAAGAAATTTTATACGTTTTGTTTTTATGAAAATCAAAATATTTTTGTGAATATTCACGATTGACAAAATCACCTCCAAATTTTATTATAATTTCTTCATTAAGAAGGTGTGTTAAAGTATATTTTGCCTGAACAGTTTTATCTGTTTCCCTAAAATTATCAAGATCAATATCAGTATTATCATCATTATAGGAAAATGAAATTCCGGCTTTTGAAATCCATTTTTCAGAAAGAATATCAGAGTATGTTAAATTTAAATATGAATTGTCGTTGATCAGGCCGATATTACTTTTTTCACCAATATTATCGAAATCGGGATAGGATAATTCAGACTTACTATGTGAAAATGTACCCATGAATTTAATCAGGCCGTTTTTGCCTGTTTTTTTTCTTGCAATAATATTCCCTCCAATCCCTTTTGGTGGAGTTTTCCAATCAAAATCCTGATTAATCAAGTTAAAATAAGGTGCTAAATTTGTATAATCCGCTTCAAAAGAAACCGACGATCGTTTCCATCGTTTTGTTTGTGAAAAACCCGCACCAACCGACATCAGCGAAATACTTGAAACAGTTCTTGGAGGTAAGTCGTTAGTGTTTAAAACCAATGCTGAAGATAATGCCTGTCCGTATTCGGCAGAATAACCTCCTGTGCTGAACATTGTTCCGCTAAAAAGAAATGGTGAAAACCGGCCCCTCACCGGAACATCGGGCATTTTAGATGAGTATGGATTTTCAACCAACATTCCATCAATAAAAGTTTTTGTTTCATATCCGTCACCACCACGAACAAAAATGCGTCCATCTTCACCAACAGTTTGAGTTCCCGGAAGTGTGTTCAAAGCTCCGTAAATATTCCCAAGCCCTCCGGCAGTTGTTACAATATCGAGTGGTTTTAATACAACAGCTTTTTTTGCATCACCGGCTTCAAACGAACCTGCTGAGATTACTACAGCATCCAATTGATTATTGCTTTCCTTTAAAATTATATTTAACTCAACGTCTTTTCCATTAAGAATAATTTCTTTAGAGAAATTTTTATATCCTAAAAAACTCACTATCAATGTTTGTTTCCCGCTAAGTTCTGTATTAAAATTAAACCGGCCTGATGTGTCCGATGAAGTTCCATCGTAAGAATCAAGAAAATAAACATTTGCTCCGGGGAGGGTTTCACCATGTTTATCGCTTATATTTCCTGATATTTTGGTTTGCCCGATGGCGTTTATCGTAGTTAGGAGAAAAATTATTGAAATGAATAAATGTTTCATTTTTGTATTTTTTCTGCAAAGATTAGCTCAGGAAATAGGTTTCCGAAATTTATCTTACCGAATTGTCGAATTTTTAGGATGAATTGTAAAAACAATAAAACTTTTTATAAAAAGTTTAATGATTTGTAACATTATTAGTTTTACAAGAGTCTTTATAAATTAAATGATGCTTATAAAAAACATGGGGTTTATTGCTATAAATTAATAAACTTAAACATTAAATTATTTATGAAAAAACTTCTGCTTTTTCTTTTTATGTCTTTAGTAATACTTGGTTATTCACAAGAACCTATTGAAAAGAAAACCTACCGAACTCAAAAATTAAGCAACGGGCCAATAATAGTTGATGGTGTTTTGGATGATGAATCTTGGAATTTAGTTGAATGGGGTGGTGATTTTATTCAACAAAGGCCATATGAGGGCAAGCAGCCATCGCAACCGACATATTTTAAAATCCTTTACGATGATGATAATTTATATCTTGGTGTGCTAAACTATGACAGTATTCCCGCTGAAATTGACAGACGGATGTGCCGCCGTGATGATTTCGAAGGTGATTTTATTGAAATAAATATAGATAGTTATAATGACCAAATGACTGCTTTTTCATTTACCCTTAATGCAGCAGGAGTGAGGGGTGATGAGGCAATTACGGAAGATGGTGATGATTGGGATGACACATGGGATCCGATTTGGTATGGTAAAACTGCGATGCTTGATTCAGGTTGGGTAGCCGAAATAAAAATTCCTTTTACACAATTACGATTCGGGAAAAAAGCAAATCATGTTTGGGGTATGCAACTTACCCGAAGAATTTATAGAAACGAAGAACGCTCGCTATGGCAATTTGTTCCGAGAGATGCAAACGGATGGGTTCATCACTTCGGAACTTTAGAAGGAATTAATAATATTAAACCAAAACGTCAGCTTGATCTTTTTCCTTATGTTGTTGCTAAACAAGAATATCTTGAAAAAGAAGAAGGAAACCCATATGCTACGGGTAAAAAGTCGGTATTGTCGGCAGGTTTAAACGGGAAAGTTGGAATTACTAATGATCTAACGCTTGATTTTACAATCAATCCTGATTTCGGACAGGTTGAAGCTGATCCTTCAGAAGTAAATTTATCAGCTTTCGAATCATATTTTAGTGAGAAACGCCCGTTTTTTATTGAAGGAAATAATATATTGAATTTCAAAATAAACGGTGGCGGGAATTCTATGGCTCGCGATAATTTGTTTTATTCAAGAAGAATAGGCCGTTTGCCACATTATTATCCCGATCTTATAGAAGGTGAAGAATACGCAGATTTCCCTGAATACACTACAATTCTCGGTGCATTCAAACT
>Ga0222665_1000263_pt1 | contig 35750 bp, 29 predicted proteins | sample AntAcemetagen653_FD_179853 | JGI IMG/M metagenome (GOLD analysis project Ga0222665, IMG submission 179853) | Saline water microbial communities from Ace Lake, Antarctica - #653 | ecosystem: Environmental > Aquatic > Non-marine Saline and Alkaline > Saline | place: Antarctica: Ace Lake...
ATGGCATAAGAATCAGGATCTTCTCCATCGGGGAACAAAACTATTCTGACATTCAAACCCTCTTCGAGTATCATGTCGATACCACGAAACGAAGCTTTAATTCCGGCAGGATCGCCATCATATAAAATTGTAATATTTTTCGTGTATCTTTTAATCAGTTTTATCTGATCTTTGGTCAAAGATGTGCCGGAAGAGGAAACAACATTTTCGATACCGGCCTGGTGCAGGGAAATCACATCGGTATATCCCTCTACAAGAAGGCAATTATCCTTATTAATTATTGAATTTTTTGAAAAATAAATGCCGTAAAGAACCTTGCTTTTATTATAAATTTCGGATTCGGGCGAATTAACATATTTCGCTTTGCTTTTCTCGGAAGATAAAATTCTGCCCCCAAAACCAATCACCTTTCCGGTCAGGTTGTGAATCGGGAACATGACCCTGGCTGCAAATCTATCGAAATGATTATTGTTTTTCGCAACAGTTAATCCTGTTTTAACGAGATACTTTAGTTTATAAGCGTTTTTTGTTGCATGTTCAGTAAAATCAGCCCATTTGTCGATACAATATCCAAGTTCAAACTTCTTAATTATAGCTTCACTATAATGTCGTTTATTTTTAAAATATGTTAAACCTATAGCTTTTCCTTCATCTTTATTAAATAAATTTTCAGAGAAATATTTTTGAGCAAAAGCAGTAACATGAAACAGGCTTTCATTTTCGTCTAAGGCCTGTAGTTGCTCGGGAGTTTGTTTCTCATCTTCAATTTCAATTCCATACTTTTTGGCAAGAAATTTTAAAGCTTCAGGATAGGAATAATGTTCGTGTTCCATTACAAAATTCACAGCATTACCTCCTTTGCCACAGCCGAAACACTTGTAGATTCCTTTTGCCGGGGAAACAGTAAACGAAGGTGTTTTTTCATCGTGAAAAGGACATAAACCAAGCATGTTCACACCCCGCTTTTTCAGATTAACAAAATCACCAACAACCTCATCAATCCGGGCAGTTTCAAATATCGTTTGTATTGTTTCCGGTTTAATCAAAATAAAAAATTTACAGCGAAATTAAGTAATAAAATTGAATGTGTAAACGCTTATATTGTTAAACGGGTAAATTGTTTATATAAAAAATTGAATGATATTGATGTATGATCTCTAAGAATGTTTATATGACCCATTGACCAAAAAAACAATATTAAAAAAATGTAAAAAATTTAGTAAACGTACTAAATAAAGATTGCAAATGCTTATTGTTAAATAACAGCAATATAACAATATAGCAATTTTTATAATAATTATTTAAAGAAATATTTAATGCTTAGGAAATGATCAAAAAAATTAATTACATTTCAATACTTCTTTCATTTGATGCTTTGCTGCATCAACATTTGGCCCGGATGTAACGTTTTTATACGCATTACAAGCTAACTGTTTATCTCCTTTGCCTTCGTAGGCATTACCTAAAACAAAATAGATGTTTGTTTTATTATTTTTTTCAAATTCAAGGGCTTTATTTCCGGCTTCAACTGCTTTTTCCCACTGCTTTTTCCCATTGTAAGCCAATGCAATGAAATAATATGCATTTGCATTTTTATCACCATATTTAAAAGATGAATTTAGAAAATTCACAGCTTTATCAAAATGTTCTTTTTGAAGAGCTTTTCCGCCTTCTACAATAAAATATTTTTTGGCGATATCCATAGTTTTTATAACCGTTTTATTCCCTTCAGGGCCAATTTCAATAACTTTATCAAATGCCTTTTTCATGTTTTCGGTTTCTCCCTTTTCCTTGTAAACCAGCCCTTGTCCATAAAAGGCTTTATTATATTTGGGATTTAATTGCAGTGCTTTATTAAATTTGTTCATTGCATTTTCTAAGTCTTTCTTTTTTATCAGTCCCAAACCAATTGAAGTATAAACTTTAGGAACATAAGCCATAGCTTTTTTTTGTAATTTTGTATCAGCTACTTTCTTAGCCTGATCTCCGGCTTTTTTAAATGTATTAATTGCCTGATCGAATTTTTTTCCTTTATATAAATTGATAGCATGTTTATAATATGCATTTGCAAGCTGTTTTTCTGCTTTTACTTTAAGATCATTGCCTTGAGCACCAAGCATTAAACAAGCATCGATACAGTTATTATAAGATTCAACCGAATTAGCATAATCTTTTGCTGAAAACTGATCGTTTCCCGAGTTATAATATTCTGCGGCTTCGTTTAAAGATTGTGAAAACCCTACAATAAAAAGGTTTATAAAAATTGCCGTCAAAAAAATTTTCAAAGAGTGCTTAGTTAATAATTTCATAATTTTTACTTATTTAGATATTTATTATTTATTTTTCGATCGCAAATATAAAAAGAAAAGCGAAGATTCATTTTTTGTTAGAAAAAAACAAACGTAAAATAATAAACATTGGTATATTTGTGGCAATAAATTTGTGTACGGGTTGTATCGTAACTTGCTTAGTCCCGCTATAAATTTGTTGGATCGGAGAGTAGCGCAGTCCGGTAGCGTACTACGTTCGGGACGTAGGGGTCGCGGGTTCAAGTCCCGCCTCTCCGACAAATTCATAGGGATTCGCGACGAAGAGGCCGAAGGTTCGAATCCTATCACCCCGACAATTCTAAAAACTCATGCTTTCAAAGTGTTTTTTAATTATTGGCAAGCATTTCAATTTTGTTGAGTAATAAATTTAACTCTTCTCCTGTTGTAAATGGATTCATTATTGTTACTCTTAAATAGATTAGACCTTTAAGTTTCGTTTGTACTATATAAAATTCACCATTTTCAATTAATGCTTTACGAATCTTATTATTCTTTTCGTTTAAATCTTCTTTATTTTGGTTATTTCCTATATATCTAAAACAAACAATATTACTATCCGGAATTAAAGCCAATTCAAAGTTGATATTTTTAGTAATTATTTTGGCAAATGTTTTTCCTAAATCATATAGAGTAGTAACAAAGTCATCAAATAACTGATTTCCATAAGAGTGTATAATACTATATATTTGAATAGACATCATTAATTTTGTACATTCAAAAGTTCTCCGAGCTAAATTGTACCACTCTTGCTCATCTGCACTTTCCCACAAATATTGCGCTTTTTGAGAAAATGTGTTATAAGAAACATTTCCATTTTTGAAGATTAAAGCAGTTGTAATTGAGGGAGTCATTAGCATTTTGTGATAATCAATAACTATAGAGTCTGCTTTTTCAATACCTTTTAATAGGTATTTATATTTTTTTGAATAAATAGCTGCTCCACCGTGAGCACCATCAACATGAAACCATAGTTTTTTTTGCTTACAAAATTTTGCAATATCAGATATATTATCATATTTACCTGTGGATGTAGAACAAGCACTTCCTACTACCGCTATTACTTTTATACCTTTTTCAATGGCTTCTTGATAATAGTTTTCTAATAAATCTGTTTGCATTACAAATTCATTTGTAACAGGTATTTTTATTATGCCCTCTGAACCCCAGCCCATAATTCTTACAGCTCTGTCAATGCAATAATGAGCTTCTTCTGAAACCATTACAGCTAATTTTGTTTGTTGGCCATTCTCCCATATATCTTCATCAATCATTGCTTGACGTGCAGCTAAAAGAGCGGTTAAATTTGCTAAAGTTCCTCCAGAAGTTAAATAACCGTCAGATTTTTCATTGTATCCAATTTCTTTGCATAAATTATCAATAATAATTTTTTCCATAACTACTGATGTGGCACCCATCTCATAAATAGCTGAACCATTGTTTAACAATGAACTGATTAGTCCTGCCAAAGCAGATACAGGAACAGGAGGAGATATTTGATGGCCTAAATATTTTGTATTATGTACGTGTATAGAATTTGATATTATTGAACTAAATAGATCACTTGTGCCTGAGTTATCTTTCAGTTTAGCTTTCCAAAATTCCAACTGTTCATTCGGTTCTTTCCACTTAATTACAGTATCATTATTGTCAAATAAATTATTTTGCAAATATCTTGTGAGTATATCTATCAATTGATGTCCACTTTCTTTAAACTTTTCTGTATTGTATGCTGTCTTTAGTAGTTCTGTCATTTAATTTGTCAATTTTTAGATTGTTGTATTAATTGCACATTATTATTCTGTTTTTTTCACAAATATAAAAATTATTATTAGATATTTAATTTATTAGGTGGTTGTTTTGGTGGGTGGGGGTTACTGCTTACACCATGCTACCAAAGTGGCAAAATCCTGAGGTTTCTCTCTATATCGAATGAGATTTAATAATTTTTTTTGCTTTGTGACTATCTTTAAAAATATAAGATGGAGAATAGATAATGTAAAATTTGGGAAAGTCAAAGGGAAAACGGAAAATATTTCATTCATTTATTGATTTATAATATAAACCATAAATGAGGAAGTTAAATTAATAATCAAGTCAACTTCTTCACTTTTAACCTTATCATTATGTTTGATATATGTGTTTTGATATTTTGTAAAATAAGCAATTAGCGCAATGAACATGTTGTTGCATTCTTTACTAGACCCATTTTCTTTTTTTAAGAATACACCTAAATCAGAGGTCTGTTTTTCTAGTGACTTATTGTTTTTTAAAATAGACTTTAATAAAGTTTCCAATGACAATCGCAAATCATCAAGCAAGTTTCTGTCAAACCTATTTTCATTTAATTTATCCAATGCTGACTGATAAAGTTTTGCTGAGTCAGGATATTTTGACAATCCTAATAAATTTTCTTTTACTAAATCAATTCGAACTCGAGGTCTAAAAATTTTAAAATCATAATCAGGATTCAAATCTTTAACTTCTTGTTCAGTGAAAAAAATTGCTTTATAGTAAAATGTATTTTTATAACATTTTTCTGGCTCCTCTTTATATGGGCATTTTTTAAGGTGTCTTTCTAAATTTATTTGCAAAGTTTTAAGAACCTCATAAAAAAAGATTAGTTTATCTTCAGATTCTGAAAATTTTAAAGATTTATAATCTAATTCAGTATTAAATTCTTCATGACCATTATTTTTAGATTCATATGATCTTATGTCTCTACAAAATATCTTTGCTTCATCTCTAATAATAAACTCTCGATTCATGGTTTAATTATAATTATTGATAACTAGTAAATATATCAATCTATTGTGTGTTTTTTTCCAATTCATTTTGTAAAGATATAAAAATTAGAGGAAATGGAAGAAATGAGAATTTCAATAATCATTTTAATTTATGCCCACATTTATGACAAGTAGATGTTTTATTTGTATTACTATAATTACATTTAGGACAATCCCATCTATTAGTATCTTCCTGTTTTTTAGGTTCAACAGGTTTTTCTTGTGTTGTTGGTTTTCGTGTTAGTTCTTGGCTTATTTTTTCCAATAACTCATTTGTGCGATTTAGTTTTTTAACTATTTCATTTTGTTTAAAATACCATGTCCAAAACTCACGTAATATTAAAAATAAGCAAAATATTACTATAAGGGGTATTACAAAACTTAAAATTCCTCCAGAATTCATGTTCGTAAAAATTTAATTAATATGTAGATTTTTCTGTAAAGATAGAAAAAATACATAAAGGGGGGGGAGATAATATATTGCTAAAAATGAGGAAGCTCAAAAAAGAGTTATCCGATTATTCGGGATAAACATATTTAGTACATTACAAGGAAGACGAACTAAGGGGATAGTATTTTAATAAATGTTGAATTCTCGCTTTTCATTTACATAGAATGGAAGTATTAAGTATCCATTGTCCACAATAATATTTTTTATATCAATAGTTGCTTTATGATTTTCATACTTCGATTCTATTATTGTTTTTTCATTATTAGCAATTTTTTGAAAATCAATTTCTGATACATCATCAATAAATTCAAGTTTAATTCTTTTAATATAAAGTGATTTCATGATAGTTTTAATTTTATTTATAAAAATTTATTTTGTAAAGATATGAAATTTATTTTTAAATATCTAAATCATCAAGTGTTTATTTCCCTGCTTGGCAGTTAAATGAGAAATGAAGATTGAGAATGGTGAGGTTTAAAATGAGGTTTTAGTGGGGAGATGGGGCGTAATGGACAAATTTCATTCTTCAAAATTCGTTAATCAGTATTCGATATTAAAAAAATTTATAGAAAGTAAAGCAATTAAATTGCAGGGTTTTAAGCTTGAATTTAACAATAAAAAAAGGTTTTCCGTTTGGAGATCAAACATTGGAAAACCTTTGAAGATATTTAATAAAAAAGGGGTTTTACTGTTATGGATATTTAATTAATCATTTTAATTTTATCCTCTTCTGTCAAGCCTGAAAGAACCTCAATATTTATTCCGTCAGATAAACCGGTTTCAATAAAACGTTTTTCGAATTGTTGCGGCCCGACTTCCACCTCAACAAAAGCTGTGTCGTTTTCAAAATGCAATAAGCTCTCTGATATTGTAAGAACACTATCAACTCTATCAAGAACGATATCGGCATTTGCACTATAACCGGCTCTGATAAATTTATCAGCCATTAATTCAACATTCGCTTTAATCTCAAACTGAATAGCACCGTTTTCTTCAACACCTTTTGGTGAAATATGCTCAAGGTCGGCATTAAAAAAAACATCTTCCAAAGCTCCGATTGATAGTATCAATGGCATGCCTTCCGATATTTTTCCAACTTCTGATTCATCGATTTTTCCTTTAAAAATCATATCACTCATGTCGGCAATAGTTGTAATAGTTGTTCCGGCATTGAAAGTATTACTTTCGATAACCGAATTTCCGATTTCAACCGGAACGTCGAGAACCATACCTGTAATAGTAGATCTGATTAATGTATTGGTTGGTTTTCCCGAGCTTTTTGTTTGTCCTTCTTTAACAAGGTTAAGATTGTCTTCAGCTGACGCAAGTTCCTCAATTGCATTGTCATAAGAAAGCTTATAGGCCTCGAATTCGGTTTGAGCAATTACGTTTTCGTCAAGTAAATCTTTCTGACGGTCGAAATTAAGTTTTGCATTTTCAAGATTAATCTTTGCTCTGTTTACCCGCGACTCGGAATTATTTAAAGCAACCATATTTGGTATTATCTTGACTTTGGCTATTAAATCACCTTTTTTAATGCTTGTTCCGGCTTCAATGTATATTTCTTCAATGATACCCGAAACTTGAGGTTTAATTTCAATTTCATAACGTGGAACAACCGAACCTGTCGCTGTTGTTTTTTTAATAATATTGGAAACAAAAGCCGTGGTTGTTTCAAAAACTATTGGTTCTGTTTGTGATTTTTGGTATAAAAAATAAATCGTATAGGCAAAAACACCTAATAATAATACTCCAAAAAAAATCTTGAGAAATTTCTTCATTGTCTTTTGTCTAAATTAAATAATTCTATTTTAAATTCATTTTATTCATCTCGTATTGCATCAATAGGTTTGATACTTACGGCTCTTTTAGCCGGTATAAATCCTGAAAGTGCTCCACAAATTATTAATATTGTTAGAGCGGTTATTGCTTTATTAAAATCAACCTCCGGGTTGTTAAACATTTCGGTAGATGCCCCTGTTTTTATCAACACCCAGTTAATTAATTCAAGAATTCCTACTCCGGCTGCTAATCCGATATATCCTGCAAGGGTTGTTAAAAATACTGATTCGATAATTATCTGGCTTATAATATTTGCCGGTGTTGCACCAATTGCTCGTTGAATTCCAATTTCTTTTGTGCGTTCTTTTACCACAATTAACATAATGTTGCTAACCCCAATAATTCCGGCTAACAAAGTACCAATCCCGACAATCCATATAAGTCCGTTAATTCCCTGAAAAAGGGTAACCATTTTTTTATATTCATTTTCAACATTAAACGAGCCTATTGCTCTTTCATCGTCAGGTGAAACACTATGACGGCTTCGCATTAATGCTTTTGCCTGTTCTTCAACTTCTGAGACAGAAAAATTACTTTTCGCTGTTATAGCATAGTGACCAATTATATCACCATAATTATATGTTTTTTGTAAAGTTGTTAAAGGAATTGATATTTCTCTTTCTTCGCGTTCAGCTTGTTGGTCATTCTTTTTTGATTTATATACTCCAACAACCCGAAAAAACACCCCTTGAATCTTCAAATATTCACCAATTGCTTCCTCACCGGTCTCAAACATTTCGTCATATACCCTCTGTCCGATTACAGCAACTTTACGTGTGTTTTTGATATCAATTTCATTAATATACCTTCCTTTAATAATATTCATTGGGTCAATACGATTATAATCAGGATAATTGCCTTGAATAGTAAAAGCAGCTGTTCGGTCTTTGCGAATAACATTATTATTCCCGTTTCCGCCCCAACCTCTTAACTTTGGAGCAATATATTCAATATCAGAAATATTATTAAGTAATGCTTTGGTATCATCATTATTGAAATTAAAACGTCTTCCACGAGGGAAACCTTTAAATGGGATTGAAGTTTGCTGTGTCCACATAAACATGCTGTTTGTTGCCATGTCGCCCATTCCCTGACTAACACCATTATCAAGGCCTTTACCTGAACCGAGCATTATTATCAGCATGAAAATTCCCCAAAAAACACCGAAAGCAGTGAAAAAAGTACGCAGCTTATTTTTTCTAAGGGCGCTGATTATTTCGTTCCATCTATCTAAATCAAAGAGTTTCACAATAGTTTTTTTTCCAGTTTCTAATTTCTAATTTCCAATTTCCAACTTATTCATAATGTAATGCGACAACGGGTTTAACTCCGGCAGCTTTTCTTGCAGGAACAAATCCTGCAATGGCTCCTGAAAACACCAACAATAGTGTTGCCGAAATAGCAATTTTAAAATCAATTTCAGGATTTGCAAAATAATCAGTCGCCGGCATTGCTTTTGAAACAAGTTCTAACAAACCAACTCCCAAAACCAGGCCTATATATCCTGCAAAGCTTGTAATTAAAATAGATTCCTGTAAAATCAAACTTATGATTGACCAGGGAGTGGCACCAAGTGCCTTTCGAATTCCAATTTCTTTAGTACGTTCTTTAACAATTATCATCATAATATTACTCACCCCGACTATTCCGGCTATTATGGTTCCTATTCCTATTATCCAGATAAAAAGCCGGATGCTTGCAAATAGGGTCATAAATTGTTCGTAATTTTCTATTGTATTAAAAATATTTAATGCCCGCTCGTCTTCCGGATCAAATTTGAGTCTTGAGGAAAGCGTATTTGTTATCTCTTCTTCTACGGTGTGGCTTTCTTCGACATTAGCATCTCCAAGCATTAGACAAACACTTCTTATCCTGTTTCCCTGATTAAAAACTTTTTGAGCAGTTGTGTATGGAATATAAACACGTCGGAGATCCCTGTCGCCTCCCGGATCATCAAATACACCAACAACTTTAAAAGGAACCCCGCTTAATTTAATATATTCCCCAACAGCCTCTTTTCCTTTAAAAAGTGCATCGTAAACAACACGGCCAAGTGCAACAACTTTTCTGAAATCATTAACATCTTTTTGGTTAACATATCTTCCACTCGTAAGTACTAAGGATTCAACCTCTTTATATTCGGGAGATACGGCAAAAATATCAAAGGTTCCATATTCGTTTTTATATGATAAGGTATTATTTCTCCAAATAGTGAAACGAGCCGAGCTACTTTCAACCTGGTCAATTTTCGATAGTACATCTCTTTCATCATTAGTAAATCGCAAATACCTTCCGGGTTTTAAGCCTTTGTAAGGTAGGCTTGTTACACCCGGGTTTACTGTAAGATAGTTCACGGCATCGCCTTCAAACTCCTTTTTTACTCCGTTTTCAAGACCATATCCAGAACCTAAAAGAACAATAAGCATAAATATTCCCCAAGCAACACTAAATCCTGTCAAAAATGTTCGCAAACGATTTTTTTTGATTGTACTGAATATTTCCTGCCACTTGTCTAAATCAAACATGAGTAATTTATAAATGATTATTTTTTATTGACAATCTAATTTTTCTTTAATTAACTACCTCTACTTCTTCAATCCATTTTTGTCGCTCACCGTTAGTGATGTTTTTTTCAATAAGTCCATCTTTAAGCCTTATGATTCTGTCGGTTCTGGCTGCAATATCTCTTTCGTGAGTTACAATTAAAATAGTAATTCCGGTATCATTGATTTCCTTCAAAACATCCATTACTTCCATTGATGTTGCAGAATCAAGTGCTCCAGTCGGCTCATCAGCAAGTATTACTTTAGGCTTCGAAATCAGGGCACGTGCAATTGCAAGCCTTTGTTTTTGCCCCCCCGAAAGTTCGTTCGGAAGATGTTCGGCCCATTCGGTCAAACCCATGCGTTCAAGATATTTCATAGCGATCTTATTGCGTTTCCGCCGGCTTACTTTTTGGTAATAAAGCGGTAAGGCAACATTTTCCATAGCATTTTTGAATGAAATCAAATTAAAAGATTGAAAAACAAAACCAAGCATTTCGTTTCTATAATGAGCTGCTTTTGTTTCGTTTAGGTTTTTTATTAATTTCCCGTCAAGATAAAAATCACCTTCATCATAATTATCAAGAATACCAATAATATTTAATAAAGTTGATTTCCCCGATCCCGATGATCCCATTATCGAAACCAATTCACCCTTCTCAATATTCAGGTCAATACCTTTTAATACATGTAATTTATTACTCCCTGTAGTATATGTTTTATGAATGTTTTGAAGTTTGATCATATTTACGTTTTTTTTATCCTAAAACAACAGCAGGATATCCATTTTTGTTTCTAAGCATTATTTGTGCCAAACAATGTATATGTTTTGAATTCAGCCACATATGATAGCATTTTGAGTTTGGTCTTTATATAAGTGTTCAAAATTATACATATATTGTGCGATATCGTGCATTGAATATTATCTTGTTTTAACATTAGACTAATTACTTCAGTAAAATGTTACAATTAATTATAAAAATTATAAAATTTATGAAATCTGAATTTATGTTAGAATATTTCATAATTTTATCTTGTAATATAAATATAGATTAAATCTTATGCTTTCACAAGAAGAAATATTGAATTATGTTAAATCAGAAAATTGGAATCAGGTTTTACTTCTTATAAAAGAACACATTAACGATATTCGTTCCGATATCCTTCTCTCTCATTCAGCAGGTGTTTTTGTCAAACAATTTTTTGAAAAATTGGATGATTATCCGCTTCATCGGCACGATATCACCGATAATTTGATAACAATTTGGTATTTGCACACCGGAAATGTTTACACACTTCCATATAGCAAACTGGAAACTTTGATAGTTCAAATAGTGAAAAGAAAAAGGCATAAATTGAAAGAAGCATATGATTATGCAAAGCATCTTCCTTATAATAAATTATGTGCAGAAATTATTGCTGAATATGAAAGCCAAAATCAAAATACCAAGAATAAAAAAGGAAGCAAAAAATCGGGAAAAAATAATAAATCAAAAGAAATGAAAAAAAATACAGGATTTATCAAGCAACTTTTTAAAACTGATTATGAAAAGAAAATGTTTCATATTTTAAAAAGCACATTCGATTCATTTCAGGTTTATCCTGATATTCCTATTTGTGAATTATTTGAATGGGAAAATATTAAGAAAAAGCTTAGCTTTCCCGAGCAGGATTATTTTTTTAAAGGAAGGATTAAGTTTGTGGTATTTGATCGCTTTACCGATTACACACCATTATATTTCATCGAACCGGAGAGTTCATTTCTTAAAAACCCCGATGATATCAGAAAAGATAATTTGAAATCGGAGATCGTAAAAAAAGCCGGTAAAATTCTCCTTAGAATTAACAAACTCGAGGACTATAAAAATCAAAAAGATTTTGCTGATCAAATAAGGTTGCAAATAGACCGTTTGCATTAACAATATTTAACAAAATAACTTATCCGAAATATTGGTAAACCTATACTTTTGGAAACATGTTTAAAGATGTAAACACATACAAAATATTTCTAACAACAGTTTTTATTTTTATTTCATTTTGTTTGTCGGCTCAGGATGTTCACTATGTGATTTTTTCAGGGAAAGTATTAAATGAAGCTTCCGAATCATTATCTTTCACAACCATTATAATTAAAGACAGGAATTTAGGGACAATAGCTTCAAGAAACGGTGATTTCAGGATCAGGGTGAAAGAAAATGAGGAAATTATTTTTTCATCGGTCGGATATTTTTCGAAACGATATTATGTTCCGACTTATAATAGTTTAACCGAATATTCAGAAAATATTATACTTCGCCAAGATACTATAATGCTTGAAACGACCGAAATTTATCCCTGGCCGGCTACTTATGAAGAATTTTCACGAAAATTTATCGAATTTGATGAGCCTGAAAATATAGTTGATCTGCAATTGCCACAGATTAAAGTTCCGCTTCTAACACATCCCGGACACATCGGAATCACATTACCAGGCCCTATAAGCTTGTTGTACAATCTTTTTAGCAGAAGTGCAAAACGCCAAAGACAATATGCTGCTTTAATTGAACATGATAGAATTCAGCGAAAACTTGCAATACGATATAATAAAGAAATTATTTTTAGAATTACCGGGCTTTCGGATAAGAAGGAAATTCATGATTTCATGCAATATTGCAACTTTACTGATGAATTTATTTTCAATTCACTTGAATATGAAATTTATTTAGCAATTAGGAATTGCTATTTAAGTTATGTTCAATCAAACTGATTTTATCACTAAAACAGCTATTAACATTTGACTTCTTCGCTTTTTGATTTTGCAAATGATTCATTATCAATTTAAAATACCTTTTGCAGAAAAATATCCTGCCTTAATTGACTTTTCCTAAAAAGGGCATTATAAAAACATAATCTTCTCGCAGCATATCAAAATGTAATTCAGCCGATAGAAATCTTTATTATAGCAGTAAAGAAATTCTTTCTATCTTCGTATAAAATTTATTTAATATAGTAACGAAATTTAAGAAATGAAAATCTTAGTTACAGGTGGAACCGGTTATATTGGCTCACATACAGTTGTTGAGCTTCAACAAAAAGGATATGAGGTAATTATAGTTGACAATCTTTCTAATTCTGACATTAATGTTTTATCAAACATTGAAAAAATTACAGGAATTCGTCCCGAGTTTGAGGAATTTGATTTGATTGACCCAAAAAGAACTTCCGAATTTTTTAAAAAACACAATGATATTAAAGCAATAATTCATTTTGCAGCTTATAAGGCTGTAGGTGAATCGGTTGAAAATCCATTGATGTATTATGGCAACAATCTTTATTCGCTTGTAAATATTCTTAAGGGGATGAAAGAAAGCGGAATAGAAAATTTTGTGTTTTCATCATCTTGTACTGTTTACGGCCAACCCGATGAATTACCTGTTTCAGAAAAGGCTCCGATAAAAAAAGCTATGTCGCCTTATGGAAACACTAAACAAATTTCAGAAGAAATTATTACAGATACAATTAATTCAAATTCACAGCAATTAAATGCAATTTTGCTAAGATATTTTAATCCGATCGGTGCTAATGAAACAGCATTAATTGGCGAATTACCTCTCGGCGTTCCAAATAATTTAATGCCTTTTATTACGCAAACTGTAATTGGTCTCAGAGAACAATTAAAAGTATTTGGCGATGATTATCAAACTCCTGATGGAACTGCCATTCGTGATTATATTCATGTTGTTGATTTGGCTAAGGCTCATGTTGTTGCTGTTGAACGGCTTGTGGCTGACAAATGTCTCAAAAAACCCGAAATATTTAATCTTGGAACAGGAAACGGATATTCGGTTCTTGAAGTTATTAATTCATTTGAAAAGGTTACCGGCGAAAAACTTAACTATAAAATCGTCGGTAGGCGGCCCGGTGATATAACTAAGGTTTGGGCTAATCCTGAATTTGCCGAAAAAGTATTAGGATGGAAAGCCGAAAAAGGCATAGATGAAATGACGTTTTCAGCATGGGAGTGGGAAAAAGCAATTGCTAAAAACAAATAGATTTCAGATCAATTTTATTTATTCGTAAAAAAAATATAATGAATATAAAAAAAACAATTCTTATAACCGGTGGTGCCGGTTTTATCGGATCACATTTAGTTAGACTATTCGTAAACAAATACCCTGACTATAAAATCATTAATCTTGACAAATTAACTTATGCCGGAAATTTGGCTAATTTGAAAGACATTGAGAACAAAGCAAATTATGAATTTGTGAAAGGAGATATTGTTGATGCAGATTTTATTCACGATTTGTTCTGTAAATACGAATTTGACGGAGTAATTCATCTCGCTGCCGAATCGCATGTTGACAGGTCGATAACAAATCCGACAGAATTTATTTTTACCAATATCGTGGGTACAACTAATTTATTAAATGCAGCAAAATTTATCTGGAAGGATAATAAAGACGGGAAATTATTCTATCATGTTTCTACCGACGAAGTTTATGGTTCACTTGGTGAAACCGGTTTTTTCGTGGAAACAACTTCATACGATCCGAGAAGTCCGTATTCTGCATCAAAAGCAAGCTCTGATCATTTAGTTCGGGCATATTATCATACATTTAATTTGCCTGTTGTAATTTCAAATTGTTCAAATAATTATGGTTCTTTCCAATTCCCCGAAAAATTGATCCCGCTTTTTATTAATAATATTAAACAAAACAAACCCCTACCCGTTTACGGAAAAGGTGAGAATATTAGAGACTGGCTTTATGTTGAGGATCACGCAATTGCGATTGACTTAATTTATCACAATGGGAAAATTGGAGATACTTACAACATTGGAGGACATAACGAATGGACAAACATCGATCTGATAAAAGTTATGTGTAAAGAAATGGATAAAAAGCTTGGTAGAGAAAGTGGAACTTCCGAAAAACTTATTACATACGTGAAAGATAGGGCCGGGCATGATTTACGTTATGCTATTGATTCAACTAAACTTCAGGAAGAATTAGGTTGGAAACCCTCATTGCAATTTGAAGAAGGAATTGAAAAAACTATTGCTTGGTATCTCGAAAATGAAGACTGGTTAAACAATGTTACTTCAGGCCAGTATCAAAAATATTACAAAGAGCAATATGTAAAAAGATAAGAAGAAATTTTCTTTTTATCTGTAATTTTCTTCGATGAAACAGCTATTAGCAAAGTATTTATAAAACTAAGATAAGATCTTTTTATGGGGATATTTGGAAAATTATTTAAAAACAAACCAGCAAAACTTAAAGATTTTTCAAGTCTTAGAGTTGATATGCACTCTCATCTGATTCCTGGAATTGACGACGGGGCAGCGACAATGGCCGACTCGCTAACTCTTATCAGGCGTATGAGCGAATTAGGTTTTGAGAAACTAATTACAACACCTCATATTCAGGGGGAATTTTTTAAAAACACACCGGAAATTATTCTATCGGGTCTGGATAAAGTAAGGGAGGCCGTAAAAAATGAAAATATTCCGATACAAATTGAAGCTGCTGCCGAATATCTTATCGATGACAATTTTATGGAGAAATTTGAATCCAAAAATCTCCTAACTTTAATGGACAAATATCTATTAATCGAACTTTCGTATTATACTCCTCATCCTAACTTAAAAGAAATTTTATTTGAATTACAACTTGCAGGCTATAAAATAATATTGGCACATCCCGAAAGGTATTCATATTGGTTTAATAATTTTAAAAAATATGAGGAATTAAAAGACAGGGATATTTCTTTTCAGTTGAATACAATTTCTATAAGTGGTTATTATTCAATGCAGGTTAAAAAAATTGCCAAGAAACTTATCGAAAACGAGATGATAGATTTTCTCGGATCGGATATGCACAACCCAACCTATATGGAGGGTTTAGAAAAATCACTTGATGAAAAATTGCTTCATAAAGTTCTTGCTTCAGGGAAAATTCGTAATTCTACTTTGATTTAAAAACCTTCTTTTTCTTTTAGTTTTTTTAAATCATCTGAGCTATTAATATTTGTAAAAGCCTTTTGATTTTTATAATTATTTTCAAGATTATTATACCCTAAATTTATTAAAGTGAAGAAATCTCTCACCGAAAAATTTTTACTTGTCTTTAGATGATTAGCAAGTTTTTTTAAAATACTTTTTTTATAGACTGCATGTAAAGGTTCAATATTGCTATTAATTCTCGGGACAAGAATATCATAATTATTATTTTCGAATTCATGAATTTGATGTTTTATTAAATCAATATTCAGAAAAGGCATATCACATGAAACAATAAAAGCAGCCTGATTGGATATTTGGTTTAAGCCTGTATAGATTCCGGCAAGCGGGCCCATATTTTCCATCATATCCGCATATATTTTTGTTTTTCTCAAATAAAGGTAATATTCATCGGGTGTGTTTGTTACAATAATAATTTCTTTGAAAAGCAGCTTAAGTTTTTCAATGATGGAATCAATAATGGTTTTTCCATGAACCCTTAAAAAAGCTTTGTTTTGGCCACCTAATCTTGTGTTTCTTCCTCCGGCCAAAATTACGCATGAAATATTTGTAGCGAAAAATTCCATTTTTTAAAAATTAAATTTTTTACAATGAGCACTATAAATTATAGAATTATACATGGTAAATATATAAAAAATGCAATAATAATTAACTAAAGTTTGAGGCAGCCAAAATTTGCAAAGCTGTTTTCTTTCAGCTTATTTTACGGGTTTTGAAATATTCAGACTTGACGGATCACATATTTTCCAATCCGAATATTTTTCAAATTAGATTAAACTCAATACTTCCGAATTTGAAAAAGGTGTTTATATTTTGCAAATAAAAACAACCTCGGGGATTGTAAACAGGAAGTTGGTGATTGATTAGAGGCAGAAAGGATCTAAGATTCCTTACAACAGAGGAATAATTTGGTCTTGCAGTAGCTAAAAGGCTAAGGGCTAAAGTAAAAAGCAAGGAAGTGGATGGGGAATGGGGTGATTATTAGTAATTGGTGAATAGGAATTGGTGATTTATTGTCCCCCTAATAACCTTATTTACATTATACCTTGTTTCCATTGTGAGTACTGCTCAATGCTATTAAACTTTGTAAACTTCACTAAACTTTTCTCTGTGTAGCTCTGTTCTGCTCCGTGCTCCTCTGTGGTATAACTATTTCACAAAGGTACTCCCAAGGATCAAAGACCCCGAAATTACAAAGCTTATAAGGTTTTATACCCTTTCTGCCACTAAACTTGAAGATTAAATTTCTTCAGTTAGCTCAACAAATCTTTTATATGGAATTGCGATTAAACTTTCGGCTTGAAAAGCACCGTTTGCCTGACTGATTATTGAAACTTTTGTAGCCGTTTCTGTATTCGGGGCTTCATAGATATCAATAAAATCATAAGCCCCAAGAATAGCATAATGAGCTAAGAATTTAACGTCAGGGCATTTTTCTTTAACTTGTTTAAGCCAGTTTCTTCCCAACTTTGACCTGTCTTTCATCTGAAGCGAAAGATCAGGTGATAATTTTGTCATTAAAATGTAGGTTTGCATGGTATATCCTCCCTAATTAATTTTATTTGTTTATAATTGCCTGCAATATAATTAATATTCTCCAAAATGTCAAAATAAATGCAATAAATTATTATAGAAGTACCCTAAAACAAAGGAAAAATTTGTATTAAAACTTTTTTGAATTAAAATTTTTATAAATTTGCATCTGTATAAAAACTCAATAAACATGAAAAATTTAATTATCAAAATTATTTTAGCCTTAATTATCATTTTCTTAGCATGGAAAGTTGTTGAAAGCATTATGACTCCCGTAAGGTTTGAAAACGAAAAAGATAGAAGGGAAGAAATTGTTGTTCAAAATTTAAAAGACATAAGGTCAGTAGAGTTGGTCTATAAGAATATTCACAACCAATATATGTCTAATTTTGACACCTTGATTGCTTTTTTAAAAACAGGTGAAATACCGGTAGTTAATATTATTCCTGATCCTACTGATACTACTTTCACAAAAACAATTAATGATACTACCGACTTTGTTAACGTAGCTGATTCGTTATTTGGAAGAAGAATAGACTTTTTTCTTGATAGCCTAAAATATATCCCATTTTCAAACGGTGAAATATTTTCTATTGATGCGGGAACAATTGTAAAAGGAGCCGTTCAGGTGAATGTATTCGAGGTTTCTTGTTTATATGAGCAGTTTCTCAAGGATTTAGATGATCAATTAGTATTAAATGCCATAAGTGCTAAAGAAGACATTGATTTATTTCCCGGCCTAAAAGTCGGTTCAATGCTTGAGCCTTCTACTGATGGAAATTGGGAGTAGTGATATGCACAAATATCATACTTTATGTCTAAACATATTAGGTTAACGGCCAGCCATGTAGATAAATCATTAAGCAAATTTGCTACTGAGAATTACAAACTTTCTATTCAGCTTTCATCCAATGGATTTTCTTTTTCTGTGTTGGAGGTTAATCGTAATAAATTATTATCGCTTGAATCTTACCAATTAAGCAAGCCGGAATCTATCGCGACTTCAGTAACTCACGAAAGTGTTGTTCTATTGGCAATTGAGGAATTGTTTTTACAATTTAACTGGATAGGGAAAAAGTTTGCTGCTATAAATTTTATTGTTGAAAGTGAAAAATCAACATTAATCCCTATGCCTTTATTCGATCCGGCCGAGCTAAATACTTATTTGAAATTCAGTCATAATGTTAGAGAAGACGAAGATATTATAAGTAATAGTATGCCTAATCTTGAGGCATTTAATGTTTTTTCAATTTTGAAAAATCTGAGAGAAAAAATATCTTCAATGTTTCCGGATGCCATAATTTCAAATATTTCAAATACTTTAATTGAAGGGATTTTAATAAACCATAAAAATCAGAATATTAAAAATAAGGTATTTGTAAATGTCAGAAATTCAATTTTTGATGTAGTTTTAATTGACGGAAAGCGATTAATTTTTTACAATAGTTTTAAATATAAAACAAAAGAGGATTTTATATATTTTCTGATCTTTGTTTTCGAACAATTAAGAATTAATCCTGAGGAAGTTGAGCTTATTTTGCTGGGTAATATTCAAAAAAACTCTTCATTATACGAAATTGCATATAATTATATTCGAGAAATTAGTTTTGGGAAAAGAAGCGAATTGTTTAAATACAGTTATGTTTTTGATGAAATTCCCGAACATTTTTTTTATAATTTACTAAACTCAAATTTGTGCGGATTATAAGTGGAAAGAATAGAGGGAGAAAAATTAATGTACCTAAAAATTTGCATATCAGGCCAACAACAGATTTTGCAAAAGAAAGTTTATTCAATATAATTAATAATAATTTCAACTATAATACGCTTGATGTACTTGACCTGTTTTCAGGTACTGGTTGTATTTCTTATGAATTTGCCTCGCGAGGAGCTAAAAGCGTTGTTGCTGTTGACAAAAACTTTAAATGCATCGATTTTATCAGCAAAAATGTTTATGAAATAAAGTTTTCAAACATCAAAGTGATTAGGGCAAATGTTTTCAGTTTTCTAAATACAATTTCTAAAAAATTTGATTTAATTTTTGCAGATCCTCCTTATTCTTTACCACATATCGAGAAAGTTACAGAGTTGGTTTTTAGCAATAATATATTGAATAAGAATGGGTGTTTGATAATTGAACATTCAGAAAAATCATGTTTTTCAGATCATGAATATTTTCTAAAACAAAGAAATTATGGGAGTGTGAATTTCAGTTTTTTATCGGAAGACCAAAGCCTTAGTTTTTAGAAGCTTAATATTCGTCCTCGTGAAAAAAGAAATCATCTTTTGTAGGATAATCCGGCCAGATATCTTCAATCCTATCATAAGTTTCGCCCTCATCTTCTATCTCTTTCAAATTTTCAACAACTTCAGGAGGTGCGCCTGACCTTATTCCATAGTCAATAAGTTCATCCTTTGTCGCCGGCCAAGGTGCATCTTCAAGTTTTGAGGCTAATTCTAATGTCCAATACATTGTTAAAATTTTGTTTTCAAATTTGTGCAAAAGTAATTTTTTTTTAATAATTACCAATATTATTTTAAAAAAAAATTAACAATTATAACTTTATGGACACCAACATGTTTCTTCTAAATTTGATTCCTTTCCAAGTTTTCTTGCTAATACAAAAAGATAATCAGAAAGTCTGTTTAGATAAATTTTAAGCATGGAGTTATCATCTTCATTGTTTGAAAATCCAATAACAATGCGTTCGCTACGCCGGCAAACACAACGGGCAATATGACAAAACGAAACAATTGAATTTCCACCAGGTAAGATAAAAGATTTTAATACCGGAAGGCCGGAATTCATTTTATCGATCTCATTTTCAAGAAATTTTATATTTTCTTCGGAAATTTTATAAGGACTTTCTTTGATTATTTTTGAATCTGTTGCAAGAATAGAACCGATAATGAAAAGGTGTTTTTGTATTTCAATTAATGCCGTAATGATTTCTTTTGGAATTTCCTGAGACCGTATGAGCCCAATGTAAGAATTCAATTCATCGACAGTTCCGTAAGCTTCAATTTGCTGATGATTTTTTTTAACCCTACTTCCACCAATTAAAGATGTTTCTCCTTTATCGCCTGTTTTAGTATATATTCTCGACATGAAATCAGAATATTATTTTACAATGCTATTGGATTTATAATCTGAGACAACATATATATCATTATTTATCTCATCAGATTCAATTTCCCCATCCATCAGCCTGATTATTCTATGTGCATGCCTTGCAATAGATTCCTCGTGTGTAACAATAATAATTGTATTACCGGCTTTGTGGATTTCTTCGATCAGGCCCATTATTTCAATTGAGGTTTTTGAGTCAAGATTTCCGGTTGGTTCATCTGCTAGAATTATCGAAGGTTTGTTAACTAAAGCACGTGCAATAGCTACTCTTTGTCGTTGTCCGCCCGATAATTCGTTGGGTTTATGCTGAATTCTGTCTAACAAATTTACTTTTCCCAATGAATCTTCGGCCTTTATCATTCTATTATTTTTGTTATATCCGGCATAAATCAACGGAAGCATAACATTTTCAAGGGCTGTCGATCTCGGTAAAAGATTAAAAGTCTGAAAAACAAAGCCTATTTCTTTATTACGAATTTCGGCAAGTTCGTTATCATTTAATTGACTGACATCGTTGCTGTTAAGTATATAGCTCCCACTCGTTGGTGTGTCAAGACAACCCAGTATATTCATAAGGGTTGATTTTCCGGAACCGGAAGGGCCCATTAAAGCAACGAATTCATTCTTATTAACTGAAAGAGAGATTGATCGTAAAGCCCGAACAATTTCGGTTCCAACTTTAAAGTTTCTTACAATGTCGATTAATTTTATTACTTCGTTTTCCATAGTATTTTTTTGATGCGTTGACAAATGTATAAACAAATTATTAAAACTTGATTTTAAAATTCTCTTTACTTAATTCTTTTTTAAAAAATACTATTCCAAGAAAGAAAATATCTATTGTAAGTCTTACCTTTTGATGATTTTTAATATATTCCCAGGCTTGAACCATACCTTGAGACCAATTGATATCATCGAAAACAAATATCGTATCATTATGTGATTTTTCAAGACATTGCTCAAAATATTCTATGGTTGGTTTCTTTTTATGATTTGCATCGAAAAACACAAAGTCCAGTTTGTCAGTTTTTTTACATAGCTTTGAAAGGAAAATATCAGCATTTCCAATGATTTGTTCAATGTTTTTCAATTTAAGTTGATCGAAGTTTTCTGTAGCTTTTGCAGCTGTAGTTGAACATCCTTCGATGCTTGTTATTTTTGCTAAGGGATTCGCTAAGGCTAAATATGTAGTACTGATTCCTAATGAGGTTCCAACTTCGATAATTGTTTGGGGTTTGTAATATTTTATTAATCTGAAAAGCAACTCACCATATTTTGGTTTAATAGATGAGCGCTGAGTCATTTTTGAAATTCTTTTTAATGAGGATGAATAGGGATAAGACTTAGCACCGGTTCCAAAATCAGCTACTTCAATAACATTATCATTCTTGGATAAATTATTGTATAGTAGTTTTGAAATTTGATATTCTTTATAAGCGGTATTATCTTCCAAAACATTAGTAATGAAATCATAAACAAAAGGCGAATGTATTTTAAACTTTGTTTTTGATGTAAAATAATACTTTATATACCTCTGAATAACACCAATAGCATTCATACTTTAATAAAAATTCTTAGTAATTAACAACTTAAGATTTTGCAAAATTAATAAATTATTGAAAAGCAATCTTATTTATATAAAAAACTTTTCTTTTCTCATTTCTTGGCAATGAATTATTTTTTATCGTTTGAAAACCATAGCAAATGAAAAATTTTCCGTACCAATATTTTAAACTACTTAATTCTTCATCAATAATTATATCACCCGGATAAGTTGTTTCAATATTTGTAAATTCCAAATCTCCAACAGTTTCGCTCTCATCAATTATTGTTGAAGCAATTTTCCCTTCACTTGAAAAAACAATAACGATCTCATTATTTTCATCAAAAAAAGAAATTTGTTCTTCCATTTCATACGAAACAATATTCCAAATACTTATACTATTATCCCACAAAATATTTCCTTTTTCATCAACACAAAAAACATTTGCATTATAATAATTATATCCCTCGAAAATAGTGTATGTTTGAGGCATAGGACGCCCATAATAATCATAATACATTCGTGAAACCGTACGATATTCAGGATAAAAAGCCTCGGAAGGAATAATAAATTTTTCATCACGATAAATAGCATCATGAACTAATAAACGGTAATCAATTGAAATAGCTTTTCCGCCTTTTTTGTTCTTGGCTTTTTTTCGAAGTTTATGAATTTCTTTTCCTTTCACGGAAGTATTAAGGTTTTTGAAATCAAGAATATTATAAAAATTTATGCCTTGTTGTTTATTATTCAATATTTCTATAAAATAAAATCCTGTAACCGAAACATCATTATCATCCATGTCATTCTTATCAGGAACATTATTGGAATATGTCCCGATCAGATATTTTTCATTTTTTTCGGTATGGATTAATTGCGATGCGTATAATGTGCTGTTCTGATTATTATTTATTGTCAAAGAATTAATCAAGTCGCCATTTAAAGTATATTCTTTGATCATTAACTCTACGTTTCTTTTGGAAGTAAAATTATGTGTGATTACATTCAGATTGTTGTTAAAAGTATCAATATTAATATTTTCTAAAAAACATGGCTTATTATTTCCAATAGAAATATTTTTAGACTCCAATGAAATCAGATTTATAATACAAATTGAAGCATTATTTTTTCTTTCGTTAAGTCCAATGTAGGCATGTTTTCCGTAAACTAACAACTTTATAAATTTTGCTTTTTCCGGTATTATTCCACTTATAATTTTATTATCACCCGAATCAATTTGAATTTCTATTAATTGAAAATTTTTCTCATCCGATTTAATTCCGCCCTTTTTTTGAAAATATAAATAAAGTTGTTTACCGGATAATTGAAAATCTTTATATGAAATTGCTTTAATTAATGGAATTTCAAGGCTCCATTTAACATTTAGTAAATTGTCGTAGAAAATAAAATACCATTTTGCGAGTTTTTCTTCTGTTAATTCGATGCTCTCATAAAACACCATTAGTCCGCCTTCACCGCAAGGTATTACATTATAGGCATTTGAGGCTTCTTTAACAGGGGTTTCAATTCGCAACAATCTATTAGGATCTTCTTTATTCTTATCAACTGAAAGCCTATTAGTTTGGGCAAATACCGAAGCTGTAACTGATATTAGTAAAAAAACAAGAGAAAATATACACTTTTTCTTCATATTATTTATCGTGTTTGAAAACAAAAAACAAAGGTAAAGAAAATGTAATATTCCGATCTCAAGATTTAATCCGACAAAATTTGAAGATTTTTTGGGTTTTTTTATGAAGATTTTTGACTAAATTTCGACAGTCAAACAAAAAATAAAAAATAATTATATAAATAATGAACTTCTAATTAAATTGTGTTATATTTGTACATTCATTCCGGTAAGAATGAAAATAATAAGGAGATTTTAACGAATTTATTTCAAAAATAGAATAAGCGGTGAAATCACAAAAACCATAAAATGCTTAATAGTAACAAGAATATTATAATTTTTTGATTAATTATTATCAATAAAAAAATTAAATATTATGAAAAAACTTACAAGCTTACTTCTTTTGATGACTCTTGGGTCATCAGTTTTGTTTGCTCAAATAAACATAATGGATAAAATTGAAAACAAAACAGCTAAAAGTTTTGCAGATGTTGACCCAGCTGCCAGAGTAAATCCTCAAGCAACAACTTGATTTAAAAGAATTATCTGCCGGAGTTTATTTTATTAGTTTTAGCAGTAAAGATTTTAGTCAGGTTAAGAAGATTGTGATTCAATAAAAAACAATAAAGGATGCCGTCTTTAAGAAAGATAACATCCTTTAGAAAATTAAGAATGTAAAATAAACGATCATAAACAATAATTTATATTAAATTTGAAACTGTAATTCTAATCGTATAATTATTAATTTCTTGCGAATATTGACAAATGTTTAACAAATTCTGTGTTTTAGTCTTTTTACTTTTTCTATCACGTAACCTCAACGCTCAGGATATTCATTTTTCGCAATTTAATAATACTCCTTTAATTATAAACCCTGCTTTAACCGGATACTCCGACTACAATTTAAGATTTGGTTTAAGTTACAGGAATCAGGGGAAAAGCATTTCCATACCATATAAAACTTATTTAGCATTTATTGATGCTTCACTAAGCCCACAATTTTTAAAAAGAGGAAAGCTTGGTATCGGAGGCATGTTCTATAATGACAGAGCCGGAGATGGTAATCTACAAAATACAACCGCTATGTTATATACTTCATATAGCAAAGGATTTAACAGATATAATACTTTTGTCGGAACCATTGGAATTGCAATTGGCCTAATTAACAAAAGTGTGAATGCTTCTGGTTTATTGTTTGGTAGTCAATGGGATGGAACATCTTTTGATCAATCCTTACCAAATAATGAAAATTTTGTAAAAAATTCAATTTTTTCAATTGATTTTAATTTCGGAGCATTAATTTCATATAGTGTTTCAGAAAAAATTAAGCTTCATATCGGTTCAAGCCTAAGTCATATAAACAAACCGAAAGTTTCATTCTTTGAATCTAGCAACAGACTGGAACACAAAATAATCATTCACGGTGGATTATATTATGAATTAAATGATGAATTAAATATCACACCCGGATTTTTTTATTCAACTCAATCAAATACAAGCGAAATAGTTTTTGGCACAAATTTTCTTTACGGAAAAAAGGAATTAAAACTTAATTGTGGAATTTGGTATCGCTATTCAAGAGATATTATCCCTTTAATAGGTATAAATTATAATCAATACAATTTATCTTTTAGCTATGATATTAATATTTCAAAATTACATCCAGCGTCAAATTATTCAGGAGGAATGGAAATTTCATTTATCAAAGTTTTTAACATTAATAACAGACAATCTCCGTGTAAAAATTTTCAGTTCTAATTTTTGAATTATACAATTAATGAAAAAATATATTTTAAAATATACTCATAATAAAAAGTTAAAACCAATAATACTGATAATTTGTATTTTATTCGGACAAATTTCAATTGCAAGCGATTATTATTGGGTTGGGGGAACGGGTGATTGGTCGGATATAAATCACTGGTCAACAAGTTCGGGGGGAGTTGTTTTTCATGCAATGGTCCCAACATCAAATGATAATGTATATTTTGATTTTAATTCATTTAACGAATCAAATAATATTGTAACCATAAACCTTGGAAATGCAGTTTGCAATGATATGGACTGGACAGGTGCGGTCTTAAATCCTATCCTGCAAGGGCAGGATACAATAAACCTTAGAATTTATGGCTCTTTGAAACTAATAAGCGATATGGGACAAAATTTCCATGGCACAATCTCATTTGAATCAACAACTCCGGGAAAATCAATAAAATCTTCAGGGAAATCGTTTACCAATCATATTTATTTTCAGGGAAACGGTGGAGGGTGGTCTTTTAGCGACGATTTTATTACAACTAAATATATATATTTTATTCATGGAACATTAAATACCAATGATCATTTTTTAAAATGTTTAAGATTTTATTCCACTATTCAAAACCAGAGAACATTAAATCTTGGTAATTCTACTATTGAAATTAGAATATGGGATATTGACGGAACAAATCTGGAATTGAATGCATCTTCATCATTAATCAAACCTTCCTCTTCTTTAACTAACTCAAACGGAAACCAACTGGAATATAATAATGTTTATTTCACAGGAGTAAGCGGCTATGTTATCAATAATAATGAATATACAATTTATAATGATATTCATTTTTTCAATGATGGTAGTATATCCGGTAATTGTAAAATTGATACTGTTTTAGTAAATGGAAGCGGAACAATAAATGATAGTGATTCAATAAATTTTGTTCAAATTGATAGCTTAGGTCAAATTAATGGAGGAAATCATGTTATTAAAAAAGTTATTTTTAATCAAGGAAAAATTTATGGTGATAATAAAATTGATACTGCAATTTTTATGTTAGACGGAGAAATCCATGGAAATAATATTATGGATAGTGTCTATATGGAATATAAGGGCTTTATAAACAACAATAATATAATCAGGAAATTATTTATTAAAGGATTTGCACGAATTTTTGAAAATAATACAATTCATGAAGCTACCCTGAAAGATGATGCATACCTTGATGGACAAAACACTTTCGACATTCTTTCATTCACGCCCGGATACACATATACATTCGGATCAAATTCCACTCAAACTATTGTTGACGATTTTAACATTACTGCCGATTGCTATACTCCTATCAGAATGCTATCTGATACTAATGGTGTTCAGGCAACAATTAATAAAATTAATAGTGGAGTCATTGGAGATTATCTTTCATTACGTGATATTAATGCAAGTGGAAATAATATTCCATTTATTGCAAGCAATTCCGTTGACTTGGGCAATAACACAAATTGGCAAATTGAAACAACAGAAGGAATTGATCTATATTGGGTTAATGGTTTAGGTAATTGGGATGACGATAATCACTGGGATTTGATTTCAGGTGGCTCCGGCGGTCATTGTCCACCAACCGAAATTGATAATGCGTTTTTTGATCAAAATTCTTTTAACGGCTCCAATCAAATTGTTACTATTAATATTAGAAATGCAGTTTGTAAAAACATGGATTGGACCGGAGCTGTTTTTAATCCTACTTTACTCGGACCCCATTTTAACAATTTAAGGATATATGGTTCTTTAAATTTTATTGAAGCCATGAATCAAAACTTTCAGGGACAAGTGTTTTTTGAAGCAACTGAAAACGGACAAATAATATATTCTGCTGAAAAAACTTTTAATAATAATGTTTGGTTCAATGGAAGAGGAGGTAGCTGGGATTTACTTGATAATTTTAACTGCTCATCAAGTATATTTTTTAAACAGGGAAAAATATTTTCATTGGCAAACGATATTAATTGTTTTAAATTTATTTCTAAAGACACAACAACACGAACCTTAAATCTAAGCACTTCAACTGTTTCATTAAACGGAATGCTTGATAATGTTTGGCTTTTCAATGGAGCAAATCTTACACTTTTTGCTGACTCATCTTTAATAAAATCAAATGGTGGAATGGGTAACATCTTAAGTTATGGTGGAAACGATTTTATATATAATAATATTGAGTTTTATGGAGATGGTTCATCATTAGAAAGCCGGGGAGCTTATTGTCTTTATAATTTAGTTACCAATTTTTCTAATATTGGAGTAATAAAAGGAGATTGCACTATCGATACCGCCTGCTTTTATGGAACTGGAACTATCTTGGATAATGATACAATAAAAACAGTAATATTTCATGGCAATGGTTTATTGATGGGGGGCAATCATATAATTGAAATATCATATTTTTATAATACCGGAAAAGTTTATGGCGAAAATGAGATAGATACTGCATTGTTTTATAGCTATGGCGAGATATACGATAATAACACTATTGATACAACCATTATATACAAAGATGCCATAATATCAGGTATGAATAAATTTAGAACAGCAACTTTATTAGATGATGGAAATATTTATGGGGGGAATATTTTTAATATTTTATCATTTAATATGGGTAAATCTTACTACTTAGAACATGATAGTACACAAACAATTATTGATGAATTTAATGCAATCGGTGCATGTACGGGGCCGATTATTATTCAATCAGATTTAAATACGCATGAAGCGACCTTGTATAAAGTAAATGGCACAATTGAAGCCGATTATTTATCATTAAGAGACATAAAGGGCGAAGGTGACGAAACACCTTTTACAGCATACAATTCTGTTGACCTCGGCAATAATGAAAATTGGGATATACATATTACCGACCCTTTAGAACTTTATTGGGTTGGTGGACAAGGAAACTGGAGTGATTCACTTCATTGGGCAGGAACTTCGGGTGGATCAGGCGGGTATTGTATCCCTACTCCTATTGATAATGTCTATTTTGACGAAAATTCATTTTTCAATCAAAATGACACAGTCTTCATTAATATTGGTAATGCGGTTTGTCATAATATGGATTGGACTGGTTCTAAATTTAATCCTGTTTTCTATGGACCGGAATCAAATAATCTAAGAATTTTCGGCTCATTGAAATTTATAAATGAAATGGATTTGCAATTTAGAGGAAATACTTTTTTTGAATCTGTAAACAAAAATAATTTTATTACATCAGCTAATCAATCATTTCTTTACCATGTTTATTTTCAGGGAATTAATGGCGAATGGATTTTAAATGATGACTTTTCTGCCTATTCAAGGCTGAATTTGATTTTTGGGACTTTAAATTCAAATCAAAATAATATTTATTGTTGGATGTTTAACTCCAATTATCCCAATCATCGTTCTTTATTAATAGAATCTTCAATAATTACAGTTTTTGGAGAGAGTATTGAAGCCTGGTTTATTGATGGAACAAATTTAAATTTTTCAGCTGAAAATTCAGTAATTATTTCAACCGGCTTAGATGGTTTTATTAGTACAGATAATGGTGAGCAGATAAACTACAATAATATTGAATTTCAGAGCGAAAGATCACGATTATATAACAACAATGTAAACGTTAGTTATAATTTAATAACTTTTGAAAAAAATGGCCAAATTCATGGAGATTGTGTAATTGACTCCGTTTTGTTTTTTGGCAATGGAAGTATTTTTGATAGTGACATAATCAATTATGTAATGATAAAAGGACAAAATGGTTACTTAACAGGAGGTAGCCATGAGGTAAATACTATTATTTTCAATGGGAATGGAAGCATTTTTGGAAATAATTCAATTGATTCAACAATTATTTACGATTATGGAAATATTAGTGGAAGTAACACAATCAATAAAACTTTAAATATTTATGGTGATGCAATTATTGAGGGTAGTAATTTTATCAATAATGCACACTTATTTAGTAACGGAATACTAAAGGATTATAATACTTTTAATGAACTAAAATTTTATCCCGGAAACACTTATGAATTGGAAGAAGGCATTACACAAACCATCAACGGAAATTTTTATATTCGTGGAAACAATTGCTTTCCAATCACATTGCGGTCTCTTAATGAAGGGGAACAAGCAATTATTTCAGTCCCTTTAGGGGTTGTCAGCGGTGATCTTATAGAAATGAGGGATATTCAGGCAACAGGAGGTGCTACATTCTTTGCCGGAATTCTTAGTACTGATATATCAAATAACTCAGGTTGGACATTTAATAATTCACCCGGGTATATTTATGGCTTTACAAACGATACAACAATTTGTTCAGGGGAAAATGCAATAATAAATACCGATAATTTTAATACCGATAGCTATACAACTTTTTTATGGCAGGACGGAAGTAATGCTCCTACTTACACAGTTACAAATGAAGACAGTTTGTGGGTAAAAGTGATGTATGCTGATAATTGTTCATTTACGGATACAATATTAATTTTCAGATTACCAAAACCTTATGTTAATTTAGGTGAAGATATTACCGTTTGTAAAGGAGATACAATTTTTGTTGATGTAGAAACAGATAGTTTAGATTTTTATTGGAACGATGGTTCAAGCGATTCAATATATTTAGCTTTTCAAAGTGGGCTCTGTTCGCTTACCGTTACAGATAATAATGGATGCAGCTCAAGCGACAGTATTTATTTAACAGTAACACCATTACCTATTATAAATCTTGGAAATGATACTACCATAAAATATAACGAACACATAACTTTGAATGCAGGAAATCCCGGAGCAGCATATTTCTGGTCAACAGGAAACACAACACAAACAATAACAGTTAGCGAAGAACAATTAATTTGGGTTGAAGTTGAAAATGACGGATGTATAAATTACGATACAATTTTTATAAGTGAATTTCCGCAATGTATTATTGCCGTACCAACAGCATTCACACCAAACGGTGATGGCCAGAATGATATTCTGTATGTTCTCGGCTCCGGTTTTTCGGAATTTGAGTTATTGATATTTAACCGTATCGGTGAATTAGTTTTTCAAACAAGTGATATAGATGTTGGTTGGGATGGTACATTCAAAGGCAAAAAACAGGAAATGGATGTTTATAACTATTATTTAACAGGAACATGTATCTATGGTCAAAAAATAGTAAAAAAAGGAAATATTACTCTTTTAAAATGACAATAACAAAGAATGCAAAAAATGAAACACATAACTTTTAAAATTTCAGAACTCCTATTAATTTGGTGTTCGTAAATTTTATGCGTTTTAGTATAAAATAAAATATTTATGAAGACATTAAAACTATATTTTCTAATTATTATATCTCTCATATTTTCTAATTGTTTTGCTCAAAAAGAAGCCAACATCTGGTATTTTGGGCAATACGCAGGATTAGACTTTAATGATGGCGAACCCGTTGCTTTAACTAATAGTGCAATGAGCCAACATGAAGGTTGTGCAACAATATCAGATCCTGGTGGTAATCTTCTTTTTTACACAGACGGTATGACTGTTTGGAACAAACAACATCAGGTAATGCTTAACGGAACAGGCTTAATGGGTCATATTTCAGCAACACAATCAGGTGTTATTGTACCAAGGCCCGGTAGTAATAATCTATATTATATTTTTACAGTTCCTGCAGAAATAGGTAATTCAGGGCTTAGATATTCTGTTGTTGACTTAACATTGAATGGAGGATTAGGTGCCGTAACTTCTCAAAAAAACATCTATTTGACAGGCCCGTGTGAAGAAAAAATAACAGCTGTAAAACATAACAATAATTTCGACATATGGGTAATCACTCATAACTGGAATTCTGATAATTTTATTGCATACTTAGTTACAAGCGGTGGAATTAATACAAGCCCTGTTATCAGTAATATCGGTACATTTCATACAGGGCCTGATGTTCACGGAAGTATGAAAGTATCCCCTGATGGCAAGAAACTTGCAATTATTGTCAGACAAATACAATCTTTTGAATTATTTGATTTTAATAATACAACAGGTGTGGTGTCAAATACTATCACCTTCCAACCAAATTATTATACTGCTTATGGTATTGAATTTTCACCGGATTGTTCAAAACTGTATGTTAGTAAGTACAACAATGGATCTCATATTTTTCAATTTGATCTCAATGCCGGTGATTCACTTGCCATAATTAATTCAGGAACAATAATCGGCACAGTTTCCAACATACATCTTGGTGCATTGCAATTAGCCCCTAATAATAAAATATATGTATCTAAACATGATAATTTTAGCGGCGACAGTTACCTTGGTGTAATTAATCAACCAAATATTCAAGGAGCTGGTTGTGATTTTGTTGAGGATGGATTTTATCTTGAAGGAAAAAAATGTTTCTGGGGATTACCCAATTTTATTCAAAGTTATTTTAGATTATTTTTCACTTATGAGCCAAATTGTTTTGGAGATTCTACTAACTTTACATTAACTATCCCATATACAGCGGATTCTCTTATTTGGGATTTTGGGGATCCTTCAACTGGAAATCAAAATTTTTCACATGAGTATAATCCATCTCATGTTTTTAGTTCGCCGGGTGAATTTTTTGTAACATTAACTGTTTATGCCAATGGAGATTCAAATACACTTACTCAAATAGTGGAAATAAATAGCATTCCTGAAATTTTTCTTGGTAACGACACGACCATCTGTTCAAGCGACAGCCTAATCCTTAATGCAGGCTCAGGATATGAAACATACTATTGGCAGGATGATTCTTCTGATTCAATATTTATTGCTTCTGATTCTGGTTTGTATTGGGTTGAAGTTACCGACTCTAATGGCTGTAATGCTGCCGATTCAATTATGTTGACTGTAATACCTGTTCAAAATGTTTTTCTTGGTAATGATACGACAATCTGTATCGGCTCATTTCTTGAATTAAATGCAGGTTCAGGCTTTGATTCTTATTTATGGCAGGATGGAACAACTGATTCGGTTTATCTCGCTACTCAATCAGGTAATTATTGGGTTGAAGTTTCGGATATTTGTGGTGTTTCTTCAGATACAATTAACGTAACATTTGCTCCCGGTTTTTCTATTAATCTGGGAAATGATACAACTTTCTGTGCCGATGATAGCCTTATCCTAAATGCCGGTTCAGGATATGAAACATATCTTTGGCAGGATGATTCTTCTGATTCAATATTTATTGCTTACGAAACAGGTTTATATTGGGTGGAAGTTGCCGACTCAAATGGCTGTATTGCTCTTGATTCTATTTTACTGATTGTATTACCTGTTCAAAATGTTTTTCTTGGTAATGATACAACATTATGTTACGGTTCTTTTCTTGAATTAATTCCGGGTTCAGGCTATGATTCTTATTTATGGCAGGATGGAAGCATGGACTCTGTTTTTCTCGCTACTCAATCTGGTAATTACTGGGTTGAAGTATCAAATATTTGTGGCGTATCATCAGATACGATTGACATAACATTTTTTCCTGATATTTATATTAATCTTGGAAACGACACTTCATTTTGTTACGGAAATTCCATTATCCTTGATCCCGGTTCTGGATTTGAAAATTATTTATGGCAAAACGGATCTTTCGATTCGGTTTTTATTGCAAGTAGTACCGGTTATTACTGGGTAGAGGTTACTGATACTAATAGTTGTACTGCCATTGACTCTGTTTTTATAAATGTCGTTTTGGAATATGAAATCTCAATAGGTAACGACACTTCAACAATTTGTGAGGGCGATTATTTATTCCTTGATCCGGGTTCCGGTTTTGATAGTTATTTATGGCAGGACGGTTCTTCTTATCAAACATTTATTGCTGATACTGCCGGAATATATTGGGTGGAAGTTGCTGACATAAACTCTTGTTCTGCACGTGATTCAATTTTACTTATTGTGAATATTATCCCTGAGAACTTTCTTGGTAATGATACAATTATTTGTCCGGGAGATATTGTTACTATTAATGCCGGAGGTGATTTTTTCCAATACCTCTGGCAAGACAATTCTTCTGATTCTGTTTTTCTTGCCGACTCGATTGGAACTTACTGGGTGTATGTTGAAGATGAGATTGGATGTTCAGGCAGCGATACTATTGTTTTATTCCCATTCATACCTCCTTCTTTAAACCTACAGAATGAAGTTCGTATTTGCGAAGGCGACAGTATAACATTTAATGCAAGTCCGGGTTATTCATTTTATAACTGGCAGGATGGTTCCAATGATTCTGTTTTTAGAGCTTTTGATGAAGGTTTATATTGGGTAAATATTTTAACGGAATGTGGTATTTACTCCGATAGTGTTTTATTGTCTTTTTATGAAAATGCTTATTTAAACCTTGGTAATGACACGATTATTTGCAAGGACGAAACCATAAAGCTAAATGCCGGAACCGGATTTAGTGAATATTTATGGCAAGATGGTTCTGATAAAAATGATTTTTATGTTACTGAGACGGGTATTTATTGGGTGAAAATATTTGACGGAAACTGTTACGCTTCCGATACAATCTTTATTGATGAATGTTCATCGCTCTGGGTGCCCAATGTTTTTACACCCAATGGTGATAACTATAATGATTACTTTTATGCTGTTGGAAATAAAATCACTAAATTCAGGATGGAAATATTTAACCGATGGGGTCGCAAATTAAAAACCTTAAATAATATTAATGATAAATGGGATGGAAAATACAAAGGAAATAAATGCCCGCAAGGAGTTTATTTTTGGATAGCAGATTTTGAAATATATGATAAAAGCGAAAAAATAATTAATAAAATTATGAATGGGAGTGTAACTCTTCAAAGATAAGAAAAGGGGAGATTAATGAAAAAGGTGAAAAAAATGAATATCGAATATAGATTAACGAATAATGAATTTAGAAATTTGGACTATCCTGAATTTCCAATTTCCAATTTCAAAAATGCAATCAACTACAAATTTATTAACTACAAAAAAATAAACACATGAAAAAAATTACAAATTTAATGATTTTAATGATCCTCGGATCATCAGTTTTATTTGCTCAAATAACCATAAAGGAGCAAATTGAAAACAATGATCCTTTAGAATGTTGCGAATATTCAATCACAATGTGGGATGATATTGGCGATGGCTGGAACGGCGGATATGTTCAGATATTTGGTGATGGTATCGAAATATTTAATGGAACATTAAGCACAGGAGCTGGTCCTGAAACTTTTGAATTCCTCGTTCAACACGGTTCATTTCTAACTGCTGTCTGGAATGCAGGCGGTTGGTCCTATGAATGTTCTTATGCTATTTTTGATGCAGACGACAATCTTATTTTTGAGGATGGTATGGGTGGTGTTGACCCAACAGGGGGTGATATTGGTGTTGCATTTTGCTATACACCAGATTTTGATGCCGGCATAACTGAAATAATGTCTCCTAATAATGGAATAAATCTGGGCGATGAAGTTGTAACAGTTAATATTCACAACTTTGGCCTGTTAGAACTTATTGATATTCCTGTTGGTTTTACAGTGGATAATGGCAATATAATTATGGAAATCGCACCCGGGCCAATTAGCTCAGGTGGCAGTTTTGAATATACTTTTGCAGAATTAGCAGATTTAAGTGAAGGCGGCCAACATAATATCGAAGCCTGTACATTTCTTGATGCTGAAGAAAATCCCGATAATGATTGCTTTGAAAAAAGTATTCATAATTCTATTCAAATAAATGATCAAACTTTTAATCTCTCTGAAGGTTATCAATTCATTTCATCATATATTAATCCATATGATCCTGATATGATTGTAGTTATGGTAGATATTCTGAATGATAATCTTGGTTTTGTTAGAAATTCACAGGGGCAAACTTTACGAAAAATCGGGCCTAATTGGGTTAATGGAATTGGGAATTGGATTATTGAAGAAGGCTACCTTGTTAAAATGTTTGGGGATGATTCATTTACAATTGAAGGAGAGTTAGTTGATCCTTCAACTCCAATTCCCTTATATGCAGGTTACCAGTTTGTAAGTTATTTATCTACAACATCAATTGATGCTTTAGAAGCTTTTGTTTCTATTATTGGGGATAATCTTGATTTTATCAGAAACTCTCAAGGACAAACTTTGCGAAAAATCGGACCAAACTGGGTAAATGGTATAGGTGATTGTAATCCCGACGAAGGCTATCTT
>Ga0222665_1000273_pt1 | contig 34710 bp, 33 predicted proteins | sample AntAcemetagen653_FD_179853 | JGI IMG/M metagenome (GOLD analysis project Ga0222665, IMG submission 179853) | Saline water microbial communities from Ace Lake, Antarctica - #653 | ecosystem: Environmental > Aquatic > Non-marine Saline and Alkaline > Saline | place: Antarctica: Ace Lake...
CCCCCCCCCCCGTTAAACTCCAAAATGTGCTTTATTAGACCCAATTTAATCGGTCATTTGTAATCCCAAACACATACACCTCTCAAAATCACCAGCATGTGTTACTGACAACTTGTATAAAGCATTAGCGGGATATTCAAGCATGAGATTTTCAAAAAATATACTCGGATATATTTTTCTTACTCATGACTTATTCAATAAGCTCATTTCCGATCTTACGTGCACGTTCCGGCTTATCCAGATCAATATTTAATGCTAAACCGATCTCAACTAATAGATTCCAACCCGCGCTTAAATATACATAAGGATTCATCTCTCCAGCATCTGGCACAAGTATGGTGGTGAAAGGTGTTTCTCTGCTCGCAATTGCGACAACGTGAAGTCCGACACCATTTAGCAAAACATCCTGGAATTTTTCGATTTCATCATCAATCGGATCTATCACAAAAACAATATCGTTCTCATCCATGACTTCTTCGATGCCGTGAACAGCATATGTGCCTTCTAAAAAATCAGATTTTTTTCTGGTGATTTCATTTGTCTTAAGTGTAAGCTCTTCAGCCACTCCATCATTATAACCAGCGAAATAAATCGTCGGTGCCTTTAAAGCATCTTCAATAATACTCACATCAATTGGCAATGTTAATGCTGTTTTAATTTTTTGTGCTAATCCAGAATAAATATTGGCATCATTTTTATGTGCTATATGCCCAAGGATCGATTCATAAAATAACGCTTGTTCAATGACGCTTTTTGTTGCTGCTACTGCCTGTTCCCAGCCACAAGTAAGAACAAATGTTTCAGCACAGACTTCTTCTAAAAGCGTTCCTTTGTTTGCAGATAAGGCGAACCGAAAATTATTACCACATTCAGCTTGTTTTTTCGCCAGTAGAACGACCTCTTTGGTTCTTCCTGAATTTGATGCACAAAAAATAGCAAATTTTGATAGATCATACTGAGATGCTTGACGCGAAGCTTCAGTTGTTATACAGAGATCAAGACCCATCCCAAGTGCTTTTCGAATAGCATTCTTTGCAGGAAAGATCCTACTGGAACCTTCACCAGTAAGCAGAAGCCTGCCGGCAGATTTGATCTTCTGGGCTACATCTTCTGTCTGTTCCAAATTAAAGTTTTTTACTACGCCTATAGTGTCCATCATTTCCCGTACTAATGCATACTTATAATATTTCTCTTCTGCCAAATTCATTGCTGAACTCCTTTCAAAATAAAACTAATTGTAATTAACTCAATTTCTATTTTTAATGGTATCTACAAGTTTTTTGAAATCTTTTGTTTCTACCCTGACCTGTGTAATAAAACTATTATCATCGATGGTGCCAATTGCCGCATTCATCTCTTCTCTATTTCTATAGGTTGCCTGGCGAAACGGATTGTCGAAGTCTTTTTTCCGAGAGATATAGATCTGGTCTCTGACGTATTCCTGAATTTCGACCGCTTTGTTCAGTGCAGTTATCCACTGTTCTTTTGTAGGTTTGTCTACTTCAAGTATAGTACAAAGTGTCGCAAATGCGTGCTTCTGCTTTTCGAGAGGGTATTTTTTCCAAAGAGTGTCATATCTTTTATGAATTTCCTCCCAATTTTTCAATTTACCAGAACCAATATCTGATCGTATTCGGTCTACATCTTGCTCCGGAGTAAGCTGTCCACCAAGATTTATCCACTTTGTTTGACGTTTGTTTTTCAATGTTCCACACACTGATAAAAGATCAGCTTCTGGATCAGTTATCATGTATTCTAAGATATTTTTAATCGAGTAATAGAGAAGCATATCTTTGTAGGCATGATATGCCTTGTACGCTTTGAGGATCACAACCTTCCGTTTTGATTTCTCCATATTTTCCCCTAAGATCTCGAGAGCACCGACCAGTTCTTCATTTCCCGATAACAACTTTCTTCCAATAAGTGCGAGTTCTTCTTCATCTTTTTCATTTATGGTCATATCCTGTTTCAACAAGCTGGCTTTTGCAGTCCATATTTCCAGTAATTTACACGCACTGAATATCTCTTCAATAGTATCGGGAGCTAAGGCTTCAAACTCAATATTCTGCACTTTCCCCTTTCGCTTGTCGCGTTTTGTAAATTTCCATGAATTTCTGGCAAGTGCATACATATTAAATAACCACCAGAATGCCGGCATAATTTCCAACTGGTCCTTTGCTGCATTGTTGTTGAGAAGCGAAAACGGTATTGGAATATCTAACTCGGCAGGATAATCAGCTTTTGCAAGGAGAATAAATGAAGCAAAACGGCACGAATGTTTTATGCTCGTGCATAGTCCCGGCCAAAATCCCCGACCCGCCTGGATCTCATTATCATTAGCCCTGCTGTTATGATTTGAACCGATTGTTGCACCCGCAGCCAGATTACTTTGACCCATCACAAGCGCTGCAACAAGAAATGAATTATTGTGATGCTGTCCATGAGCTGGAAATATGAGGTTGTGGAGTACTTCGCAACATGAGATTGTAGAGTTATCTCCAAGAAATGAGTGGATAAGTCGTGCTCCATACTTCAAATTTGAATTATCTCCTAAAATAAACCGAACTGCTTTACACCCGTAGAAAATATGGCAGCCATATCCAATGATGCCGTTAACTAATTCAACCCCCTCCCCTATCTGTGTTCTTTCTGACTCTGAAGAATTAATGGTCAGATTCTTAAGTTTATTCACTCCCTTAATGTAACAATGCGGGCCTATCTTCACATCCTTCAGTGTACGCGAATTCTTAATAACGCTCTGAGTTCCGATCGTGCCGTAGAAACCCCGACGAGAATCAAATCTATCCTGTGTGATCTCTTTAAGTTTGTCTTGGAGAGCTTTATCTTCTCTATACTTCGCCCAGATATATGCATCAGCAGATATTATTCCATCAAAAGGAATAATTCTTCTAGAACCAGTTTCACATATCAGGTCCAGCCATATTCGAATAGCTTCTTGTTCACCGTCTTTGATAATACCATTGCCGAATTTTGCATGGTTAGTTGTTTGCATCTCATCAATGCTGGAGAGGATACAACGATCGCCAATAATGAAATTTGACAAATACCGAACATCATGAATTGCCACATCATCTCCAATATCACATGAAATAACTACACTGTTAGTAATACCAATCGGAACCTTCAGGTCATGGTGTTCAAGAATTGCATTTCTGACATTTCCAATTCGTACAAGCCCGAAAAACTCGTTGTTTCTTATTTGAGCGGTATCAAACTGATCAGTAACGAGTATTTCTTTCCAGCTGTCAGAAGTATTATTGTTTTCCACAAGTTGCTCTACTTCTTTTGAACTCAAATGACGCCAGTGGTCTTTGGCCCATGATGTTTGCATGTTACGAAGATAATATTCATCTTTCCCATCTGGGAGAAACTCTTTGGGAATGAAATTATTTCCAATATTACTGGGCGAAAGAACTGAAACAGTACTCATATTATGAACTCCTTAATTTAGAAATATTGTTTTTTTTCGTTTTTTACCGGTATTCGTGTCAACAAAAAATAATTTTCCCCAGAAAGTGAAGTGGTAGGAGATGAGCGGGAAATAAAGAATTGACAAAATAAGAACTGGTTCTTTCTTTCGGTCAGTTAATTAAAGTGACAGAGAAAAAGAACCATGAATACAATAATTGAGTTTATTAAAAAAAACAATGGATATGCTCGGATGAAGGAGCTCAAGCAGGCTGGATTTCATACACGTAAAATCAGAATACTCCTCCAGGCAGGTTCTATTCAAAAGGTGAAACCAGGACTTTATAAACTTCCTGATGTGGTTAGTAAGGGCAACTATTCCCAAGGATTTATTGATGTTTGTAAAGCAAACCACAAAGGAGTTGTATGTCTGATCTCAGCGCTTGAGTATCACAATCTCACAGATGCTAACCCATCGAAAATATATCTGGCTCTTCCAAATAAGGACAAACCGAATAAGATTGCATATCCGCCAGTAGAAGTCTTTTATTTTAGAGATCGATTCTATAATTGTGGTATTCAGGAAATTACCACCAAGACAGGTAGTTTCAAAGTATACAATGCAGAAAAAACGATCTGTGATATGTTTCGTTATCGTAATAAGCTGGGTGAAGATCTTGCGCTGGAAGGGCTAAAGAATTACCTGAAAAGAAAAAATGCAAGCATCAACAAACTCTGGGAATATGCTATTCAATGCAGAGTGAAGACGACCATGCATCCGTATATCAAAGCGATGGTGATTTAGGAGGCAAATATGCCAAAAATTAATATTTCAGAACAACAGAATTATGAATTTAAAAGTAGCTGGCAGGATGAAGCATTAAAAGAAATTGTATCATTTGCTAATTCTGATGGTGGAACTGTGTTTATTGGTGTTGATGATGCTGGTGAAATCAGCTGGTGAAATCATAGGATTAGATAATTCTAGTGAGTCAATCGTTAGATCCTATGATTATGATGTTTTTGGTGAAATCAAAAGTGAAACTGGTTCTTTGATTAGTCCTTATTTTTTTACAGGTAGAGAGTATGATTCTGAAAGCGAATTGTACTATTATAGGGCAAGGTACTATGAAGCTGATGTAGGTCGATTTAATACTAAGGATAACTATCGTGGAGATATTTACTTGCCACAGAGTTTGAATAAGTATGCGTATGTTGGAAATAATCCCGTTAACTATGTGGATCCTACTGGTTATACCTCATGGTTAGGTGTCTTAGAAGCGGTTGGTAGAGCCAGATTGGATTTCGTCCCAGTAGGTTCTACTCTATCAGGTCTAGCTGCGGATGTTGGAACAGTCTTATGTGGAGGACATGCTTCCTCTGGTTTAGGGATGTTAGGTGAATATTCAGGAAGATCTTTAGGGGGAGAGGATATTTGGTGGGGTGATGTTTCAGAAGCGGCTGGTAGAGCCGTATTGGATCTCGTCCCAGGAGGTTCTACTTTAGCAGATATAGCGGCAGATGTTGGAACATGGGCAGGATCTTTAGGCGGCGGCACCCAAGGCGATGACAATGGCCAAGGTGGTGGTGGCGATGAAACTTTACCAGTAACTCTATCCTCTTTCACTGCTGAATTTGATAATGGTGCAACAACTTTAGCGTGGGCTACACAATCTGAGACAAACAATCTTGGCTGGAATATCTATCGTGGCAAGAATGATGATAACTTTGTTAATGCTGCACAAATAAATAATGAGATTATTACTGGATATGGCACCACATCACAACCTCATGATTATATCTATGAAGATGAAATTGAAGATGAAATTCCTGGAGATGTCTATTGGTATTGGCTTGAGAGTATAGATTTGGGAGGAGAGATACATCACTATAATATGGTTGCAAAGTTAGTTATTCCAGATGATTATGAACCGGAGATACCACCGGAACTTCCCGTAATATATGGACTTTATCAGAACTCGCCTAATCCATTTTCCGCCAAAACCAGGATATGTTTCAATCTTCACAAGAGTTCTTTTGTAGAAATAAACATATACAATATACGAGGTGAATTTGTAAAATGTATCTATAATGACCTTGCAGAATTTGATGAGAACAAGCCCAAACCGAAAGTTACATATTGGGATGGTAAAAACGAAAATGCCAGATTACAATCTACTGGAATTTATCTTTATGAACTTAAGGTTGATGGTAAGGTTTTCTCAACCAAACGATTGATACTGATGAGATAGGAGTTAATATAACCCCAGTGGTAATTATATATGGACAAACAAAAAAGGAGAAAAAATGTCGAATGAAATGTTGAAACGAAGTATAAATCCCAATCTGTTGGTAAAAAGTCTAACAGCAAATAAAGTCCATAATTTAGGAAAAATCTTCCGAGTTGTGGTTATGGACATCTTTATTCTATCATTGGTGATAACTCTGCCGCAGACAATTCTTGCCTTTAGTGGAAGTGGTTCCGGAACAGAAGCAGACCCATACATAATCACAAATGTTAATCAAATTCAAGAAATGAAGGATGATCTTAGTGCTTGGTATGAGTTAGCAAATGATATTGACGCTTCTGCTACTTCAGGTTGGAATGGTGGTGATGGATTTCTACCTGTTGGGGTATATGGTAATCGATTTACTGGAACTTTTGATGGTAATAATCATACAATAACAGATTTGTATATAAATACATCTGCTAATTATTCTGGCATGTTTGGTTTTACACATACCACGAGTGTAGTTAAAAATGTTGGATTGATAGATGTAAATGTAACTGGTAGAGCTCGTCTTGGAGGATTGATTGGTTATGCTTTTGGAATAGTTACTAATTGTTATTCAACGGGAAGTGTAACATCAACCCCCAACTCTATGCAAGATATTGGAGGACTAATCGGTGAGACTCATGCAACAGTCACCAAGTGTTATTCAACAGCCAATGTAACTGCTGGCAATGAGGTTTTAAGCGTTGGAGGTTTTGTTGGCTCAAATTGGGCAACAATCACCAATTGTTATTCAACAGGAAATGTAAGTATTGGTTATGTTTGGACAGGATATGGTGTAGGAGGTTTTTCTGGTAGAAATTACACATCGGCAACAATGACGAATTGCTATTCCACTGGTCATATAAGTGGTTCTGCTGCTGGAGGTGTTATAGGTGGATTCGTTGGTGTTGGAGGTGGTACTTATAATGATGATTTCTGGGATACACAAACGTCAGGATACTCAACAAGTGATGGAGGCACAGGAAAAACAACAGCGGAGATGAAGACCTTAGCGACCTTTACAGATGAAACTACAGTCGGATTAACTACTGCTTGGGATTTTTACTCCAATCCCTACGATGATGTTGCAAATAATGATTACTGGGATATGGATTTATCTGGTATAAGAAACAGCGGTTATCCCTTTTTATCTTGGGAATATCCAACTCATTCACTCCCCGTAGAGCTCTCCACCTTCACAGCTCAATACCTGAATAACTCCGCAACCCTGTACTGGGAAACTCAGTCCGAGACCAATAACATGGGCTGGTTTGTATACAGAAATGGAGAAGAAGATTTTGCCACATCAGAAAAAGTTTCGGAATTTATAGATGGGTATGGCACCACCACCCAAACACAGGATTATATATACGAGGATGCAGAACAACTTCAGGTTGAGCAGACCTACTATTACTGGCTTGAGAGTGTGGACTACAGCGGAACACTACATCATTTCGATATGGTTGCACAAGTCACAATTCCTCATACGAACGAACCCGGCCAGAATATTACTCCTCCATTAGCATACGAAATTTCTGCGGATCCCAATCCTTTCTCATATACAACAAATATCAGCTTTGTAATGAATCAAACCAGCATGGTAGACGTGGTAATTTATAATGTAAAGGGTCAGCTTGTGAAAACTTTTAATCCTGTAATGACTTCTCAGGAAAATGAAACAGTTACTTTTTCTTGGAATGGTAAAGATGATACAGGTAGGTCACTTTCTAATGGCGTGTATTTGTATTCGGTAAAAGTCAATGGCAAGGATTACGCAACTAAGCAAGTTATTCTGATGAAATAGATATAATTACAATCTCATTCCTAAGCCCCAGTTTACCGAGGCGTAATGTAATGGAGACTGGGTTGGGAATGCACAACATATCGGGGCTGATAATTTTCAGCCCTTTTTTATTATGATAATCCCACATATTCTTCGAGGTTAAGGGGGACTCAACATAATGGCATTGGTTGTATGCATTTTGCTTGCTGTTTCTGTATAAAGATCTTTTCTGTCCTATTCCGGAAGTTGAGCAATATTGTCCATCAGTTCTCCATACAAATGATTTTAACTGTTTCATAGATCCAGATTGTAGCAGATTGAGTATCTTTCAATATTTTATTATACATACTAGGATCTATGTGTTTTCTTATCTTATTTATTACATCATTTGTTATATGCTGCTTACCTAAAGTTTTTAGTGACTGTACTATTAAAGAACTCTTGCTATGCTTAAATCCGATATTCTTTAAAGCTGATTTTCTGAACTCTAAAGTTGTACCTATTATTTTATATGTTTTACTAGGTCCATCGCTCAGATATAAATAGCGACCTTGCACCTGACTTGATAATCCCAGCAAATTTAATGCACTGTTTCCTGAAATCTCGATACGCCAATTAAATTTTCTGGCAAAAGCCCGTGCAATTTGGTCAATATCTGGGCTTAGTTTTTGGTTAAGAAATTCACTGTGTTTGGGATAATCGTATATTCCTCTACATATCCTTCTAATTTTGCCTATTTTAACCAGATAAGATAAGTTGCTGTCAGCTTCCTGACGTGTAAATTTCTGTAACAAATCACTTGATGAGAATGCCCACCCCCTTCCATGACCTGCTATGAAGTAAAACGCCTCCCCATAGAGTTTCATGCAATATCTCCTAATGGTTTTATCCAGAAAATATATACTGTTTTTCTGGAATAGCCCATCACTCTATAATGAATAAAAGCTTTCATAATTTGAATACTCATTTTCACTGCCGTTTCACTGCGAATAACTGCCGAAAGCATTGCCACACCTTGTTCTGTGAAAGCATATGGCAAATTTGGTGAAAATGTAAGATTTTATAGGTGATCGCATTTTGCGACTACTTATGCTTTTTCTTTATCTGTTAGTCGTTTTGTTTCCACCCATCCATATTTCTCATGCAGAAAATATTATACATGGATCTGCTAATATTGCTTTATGTATATTTGATAAGTAACATCCAAAAGCTCACCAAAAATATGATAAAAAAATCTATATTTTGTAAATAAAACTTGACAGATATATACTTATATAATAAATGTAAGATATGATAAATAATACATTTAAAACTCAGCATCAACAGCTAATGAATGACTACTTACGTTACTTAGGAATTGGTGTATTAGATCTGGATATCATACCGGATCTGAGATCCCAAAAAACAGGAGAAGAGTTCTCATTGCAGTATCTTCAAGAAATGTATCGTATTGGGAGATATTTCAACCGATTCTATAAGCTTGGAAATGAGTTCGATGGATATCTCGAGATACTGTATGGGTTTCTAGAGCAGAGAAGCAAACAGGTCTCATACAATACGCATAATATTCAGGCCAATGCTTTGAGGACACTGATCATTAATCAATCGCAAATTCTCGGTCAGGATGAATATTTTAAGCAAATTCTTGAGATCGTTCTCAGAGATATTTGTTTTGATGAGAGGATACTGAACAATTGTCAAAATAGGGCACACAAGGCAAAGCCCGAGCCTTTAAATCACGAACAACTGAAAAATCTTTTTAGCAACTCAAATCAAAGAACACGATTAATATTATCGTTTATGATAATAACGGGTTGCAATGTAAGAGAAATCGTCAGAATAAAAATGCAGGAGGTAATACTCAGCAAAAAATGTAATGCAGTGATTATTTTGATTTCTCCGGGAAATACCAAATCAAGAACTGTATACATCCCCAAAGCAATGCTCATACATATTATTGAAAAATATCATGGAACAAACCATTTTGAAGAGATTCCGGAAGAAAGATACCTTTTTCAAAACACAAAAGGGAATATTATTTTAAAAAATAATGTTTACAGTTTGGTCAAAGCATCCGGACAAAAAATCGGATTCGATAATTTATCAGTATCGGATCTAAATGAAACAGCGAACAGGATTATGAGCATGAATGGTTTTTCCAGCATCCAAATCACCCACCGTTTTGGAAATCAAAAAACAAATGAAGAAATAGATCGGGAATTGATAGCCGGTTTATTCAATTGTTTTCAATTTCTAAATGAATTTATGTCGTTACAAAATAATAATGGTTAAAAAAAATATGGAAGAAGAAGTTATTGAGAAAGATTCAGATGAGTTGATTGAACTTATGACAGCTCTTGTATTATGTTTATTATCGATAAAGGATAAACAGGAAAAATAGAACATGCATATATCGCATTTATCAATTGACACTTTAGAAACAAAAGAAAAAATGTATATGCATATAAGCGGTGCCCTGGATTATCAGGGCACCAGCAATGTAATACTATGGTAATATATCAGGAGATAATATGGCAAAAAAAATAAGACAAAAAGCTGTTCTATATGCAAGAGTTTCATCCACCGAACAGCAGAAAAGCGGCTATTCAATAGGTGCGCAATGTGACTTACTTAGGGATTATGCAGAGAATAACGATTTTGATATCGTTGATGAATATATTGAGGTAGAGTCTGCAAAAACATCGGGAAGAACCCAGTTTAATAAAATGATCAAATTCATCAAGGAAGAAAGTAAAAAGAAACGTAAAAATTATTGCAGGACCATATTGGTAGAAAAGACAGATCGATTTTGCAGAAACTTCAAGGATTATGTGGTATTGAGTGAAATAGACGTGGAACTTCATATTGTAAAGGAAAACATTGTATACTCTGAAAAAAATAGCCGGTCATCCGATAAGTTGATTATGGGTATCAAGGTAGTGGTAGCCAAAAATTTCATAGATAATCTGCGGGACGAGTCGATAAAAGGAATGAGGAAAAAGGCTAAATTGGGCATGTATCCCTGTAGAGCTCCATTTGGCTATATTAATGCGCAGGTCGACAATAAAAGCAGATTGGTCATTGTTACGGAAAAAGCGCTCATAGTAAAAAAGATATTCAAATTCTATTTAAGCGGCAAGTTTTCCATACGGGCTCTTTCAGCAAAACTTGCGAGTATGGGGTTGATTTATGCTGATTCAATGCCCAGATTCGTACCCTCACTTATTAATAAAATGCTCAAGAATCCTCTCTATTATGGCTATTTTAGATTCAAAGGTGATATTTACAAGGGAAAGCATGTTCCGCTCATCAGCAAATATACATTTGATCGGGTTCAGAAGCAATTAAGCACCAATCGCTGTGGAAAGACTGACACGAAGAAGAACTATCTGTACAGCCGATTTATTTATTGTGGGTATTGTGGTTGTTTATTTACAGCTGATACGCACAAAGGAGTCGAATATTATCATTGTACGCATGGAAGGGGTATGTGTGAAAATAAAAAATACGTTCGCTTTGATAGGCTAGAAGAAGAGGTTATCAAATTACTGAATAATTTAAATTTTGATGAGAAAAAAGTAAACTTTATTTCAAAAGGCATTGAGAAAAATATGGCAATAGAGCAGGAAGAGAATGAAGAATTATTGAAAAAGTATAATCGAAGGATCGAGAAGTTAAATAGACGACTAAAAATGTTATATTCTGACAGATTAGATGGAACAATTGATAGTGAAAAGTACAAAGAATTGAAGGAAGAATTTGACCATGAAATTGAGATAATTGAAGATAATATTTTGGACGTGAAAAAGGGTGGTGAAGATCTTGAAAAAAAGATGCAAATTACTCTCGAACTCTGTAAATCCCTTACCAGCATATATATTGAAGGAAATATCGACGAAAAACGTGAAATCTTGAAAATCCTATTCTCGAACTTTATTTGGAAAGATAATCGTTTGCATGGAATCGTGCGTAAACCACTGGAATCACTACTAGTTACAGAAAATGGTGATTATGACGACTTGGTAAAATTGGGCGTAGAAATGCCCAAAAATAAAGATGGGGTCGGAGAAGACGCATCAAACGTGTTGCCACACGGCATTTACAGAGAATTCGACCTCATAAAAATACTGGAAATTCTCGAAGCAACTTTTGCCAGTACGGAGTCTCCAAGACTAAGTCGTTTGATCGGTAATTCTTTACGGAAACTCAGGTAAAATTACTCGAATTCCAGAAAAATATCGGACTTTGAAACAATTTTTTGGACAATAATAAAAAAAGGGCCGAATTTCTTCAGTCCTTTTTCGAGTAAAATTAGATATATTTTAGATAGGGTGATTTTTAAGTATTATTTGGCATTTTTAAGAATTGATTTGAATATGCATAATTATGATTTAGGAGTTAAGTTGGCAATATGAGATTCCGCTCTTTAACGGGTATCAAAAATGTGCAGTATTTTTTGCTGACATTCTTTTTAATAAAAAGATCATTTACGGTCTCAATTTCTAAAAAAATATTGACTCAATATGACAAGTAATAGCAATCGAGGTCAATTCAAAAAAAATTGCTTTACTCGACGAAGAGTGAAGGATATCAGAAAGGAGAACTTTGAATTTATGGATAAACCAAGAGTAGCAGTTATAGGAGCCGGGACATGGGGTTTCAACCATGTGAGGACTTTTAATAATTTAAACACATGCGAACTTGTTGGCGTCAGTGAGCTCAGTGATAAGAATTTAAAAAGAGTAGAAACTCAATTCCCTGAACTCAAAACATCAAAGGATTATATAGACTTTACGCAAAGTTCTGATATTGATGCAATTGTTGTTCCCTCAAGTGCAGAAACACACTACGAAATAGCGAAAGATGCTCTGATTCATGGAAAACATTGCTTGGTCGAAAAACCAATTACCCTCGATATAGATGAAGCACAGGAGTTAGTCACTATTGCCAGAGAGAAGGAACTGGTCTTAATGGTTGGTCATCTCCTCCTTTATCATGGTGCAGTTGATTTCTTGAAGAAGCTTGTTGACGAAAAGCAAATTGGAGATATGCTCTATCTTTATTCTCAACGTGTGAATCTCGGTAAGGTGAGATCCAATGAAAATGCGTTGTGGAGTTTTGCACCACACGATATTTCGATCATGTTGTACCTAATAGATTCAAAACCAATAAGAGTATCTGCAACAGGACAGAGCTTCCTACAGAAGAAAAAAAATATACATGATGTGGTATTTTTCACAATATATTTTGAGAATGGTACTATAGCAACCGGACAGGTCAGTTGGCTTGATCCTCATAAAATTCGCAAATTTACTATTGTCGGAAGTAAAAAAATGATCACCTTTGACGATATGGAAGTCCGTGAAAAGATCAGAATTTATGATAAAGGCATTGAAGGATGGAATGTATCTTATGATTCATATGCGGAATCTATGTCCATTCACGATGGTGATATATCAATTCCCAAAGTAGTACTTACAGAGCCATTGAAGAGAGAAGATAGTCATTTTATTGAATGTATAGTAGATAAGAAGAAACCTCTTACAGATGGTCAAAGCGGTCTTGATGTGCTGAAGATACTCGTTGCTGCTCAGAGATCATTAGAGAATTTTGGTAAACCTGAAGATATATCATAAGGAGCGTAATGAAAGAATTCATTTCAGAAGAAGCACATATAGGAAAAGATACAAAGATCGGATTGAACGTTATCATAGAAGATGATGTAACACTTGGTGATAATTGTCTTATCGGTCACAATGTAATAATCCACGAAGGTTCAAAGATTGGAAATGGTGTAAGAATTGATGATGGAACAATTATTGGCAAGAAGCCGCTCTTTTCCCCAAGAAGTATTTTTAAGCCCAAAGAATTTGATCCTGCACTGATCGGGGATGATTGTCTTATCGGTGCTAACGTGGTGATCTATGTTGGGTCAGTTATTGGTAACAAAAACCTTATCGCAGATTCTTCGACAATAAGAGAAAATGTCACGATCGGTGATGTGAATATAATCGGAAGAAATGTTACGATCGAGAACTTTGTTACTATTGGCAGTAGATGTAAATTTGAAACGAATGTGTATATCACGGCATATTCTGAAGTTGGGGATTATTGCTTCGTTGCTCCATGTGTTGCAACTAGTAATGATAACTATATGGCTCGTGACAAGGAACGTTATAAACACTTCAAAGGTGTTACCTTAAAAACTGGTGCCCGGATCGGTGTAAATGCAACGATACTTCCCGGTAAGATAATTGAAGAGGATGGCATGGTCGCAGCTGGTTCAGTAGTATCAAAAGATGTTCCAAAAGAGAAAGTAGTGCTTGGACACCCCGCAAAAGTACTTCGAGATGTGAACGAAAAACAGCTTTTAAAAAATAATCTTGATAAATAGAAGGAGAAATCGATGAAAGTCCCGATGCTCGATTTGAATGCTCAATATGAGCCGATGAAAGACAATGTATTACAAGCAATGAAGGATGTGTTTGATTCCAAAAGATTCATAAACGGTCCTCAGATAAAAGAATTAGAAGAAAAACTTGCCGAATATTGTCACTGCAAACATGCAATTGGAGTGACATCCGGAACAGATGCTCTTCTTATCTCACTTATGGCATTTGATATCGGAGAGGGTGATGAAGTTATTACTACTCCCTTTACATTCTTTGCAACTGCAGGTTCCATGTTCCGTGTTGGAGCGAAACCTGTCTTTGTGGATATCGATCCCAAAACCTATAATATTGATACTGATCTCATTGAAGAAAAAATAACCGAGAATACGAAAGCTATATTGCCGGTTCATATATTTGGACAATGTGCCGAGATGGATAAAATCAATGAAATTGCAAAGAAGCATAATCTTGTTGTTATTGAAGATGCCGCACAAGCAATTGGTTCTGAATATAAAGGGAAACGTGCAGGTTCACTTGGTGATGTGGGCTGTTTCTCGTTTTTCCCTAGTAAGAATCTCGGATGTTGCGGAGATGGTGGGCTTGTAACAACTAATAATGATGAGCTTGCTGAAAAGATAAGAATATTGCGTCAACATGGGAGTAAGCCAAAGTATTATCATAAAATAATTGGTGGCAATTTCCGAATAGACACGATCCAAGCAGCAGTACTCCTTGAGAAATTTCCTTACCTGGAAGAATGGCATAAAGGTCGTCAGAAGAATGCAGATTATTATAATCAACATTTAAAAAATGTTGTGGTTACACCTTATATCGAATCCTACAACAAAATGATCTATAATCAATATACGATCAGTACTCCAGAGAGAGATGAACTGCAGGAAAAACTAAATGAAGCGAATATTGGGAATGCAATTTATTATCCTGTTCCATTGCATCTTCAGGAATGCTTTGCATATCTTGGATATAAAGCCGGTGACCTTCCAGAATCAGAAAAAGCAGCAAAAGAAGTCGTATCAATACCTATATATCCTGAATTAACTGATGAACAGAAAGATTATGTGATCGGGATCGTTAAAGAAATTTAAATTACATTCTGGTTCATGATAATAAAATAGGACTGAATTGCTTCAGTCCTATATTTTTTAAATGGATGTATTTTTTTAGATAGGGGAATTATTAGATTTTATTGGTATTTGGTGAAATTGATGGTAGAGGGTGTTACGAGTAGATTATTAATTAGTTTTTGTTTTACACCAAATTCTTTATATGTCCTTTCCCAACTCCTTTAACCTTGCACCCTAATTTCAGATATTTCTTTATTTTTTCATCAGAAAGGAAATTCGAGCAGTCAATAATGAGCGGGGTGCCTTCTGACAATTTAACAACCTCTTCCGGTTCGAGTTCCATGTATTCAGAATGCCCCACTGCGAATACTATCACATCTGTTCCTTTCAATGCTTCCTTAAAAGATTTTTGAATTGGAACATTTTCCATTTCCGGCCAATATTCCACATAAGGATCATGCGTTTTGACTATAGCCCAGTACTCATTCAAGAATTTTATCAATGTTTCAGAAGGCGAATGACGCGTATCACCAAGATCTTCGAGATATGAGACCCCTAGAACGGCAATCCTCACATCTTTTAGCTCTGGATACTCCTCGCCGATCAAATCGATCGTGTGAAGCGGCATTGTGTCGTTAACGTCCACGGAATTGATCGCTATCTTTAGTTTATCATCGATATGGAATAGGGCATCCATGGCCCAGTTTGCTAGTACTGGATCTTTTGTAAGGCAGTAACCACCAACACCAAGGCTTGGACGGAGTAAATTATCATGGGTTCCTTTTCGTTTACGGATCGCCGCACGTACTTTGTGCAGATCAACGCCAATTTTTTCAGCACATTTTGCCCATTCAAGTGTGAGTGCTATATTGGTAGCCCGATAGGAGTTTTCCATCACTTTTGAAAGCTCTGATGCATTTGTATTATCCAGCTCAGTGAGAGGATATTTCTCGGTATCGAGAATATTGTTGAGGAACTCACGAGCTATATTTTTGCTTTTTTCATTTACTCCCGAAAATACACGCCAGAAGTCACGTATAGAACTCACATATTTAGCGCCAGGCATTACCCGTTCATAGGAGTGTGCGATCAAAGGGAGATTTCTCTTTATATCTATCCCTCGTTTAATGAACTCCTCTTCTATCACTGGTTTAACAACATTTTCGCACGTTCCGGGAGGGACGGTTGTTTCTACAAGGATAAGACATTCAGGGGAGATATATTTACCAAGAGACTTCATTCCATCCCTGAAAGCGGACATATCACAATATCCCTGCGCTGCATCTCCGAAAGCAGGCTTTGTGGCATCAAGTTGAATATCAACGACCACAATATCTGCAACTTCATAGGCATAATTGAGCCAGGTTGCGCGCAGTGTCTTCTTCTCTACGACAGTTCGTTGGAAAATCTCAGGTACTTCCGCATCAGAAGAGCTCACTGGCGGAACTCCACTATTGATCACTGGCACCTTCCAGAAAGAACGCGCAGAAGCTCTTTGTTGTCCATGTACAAAGTATAGGGAATTCCCGTCTTTATCAACTGCATCTGCCACAACTGCTGCCATGACACAACCGACAAAGCCCATCCCCTGTACGGCAACGATCTTTCGTCCGAGGCTTCGCTGTTTATCTGTTATTTTCTTAAGTTCTTCGAGTTCCTTTGCTGATTGCTCTTCACTTGGAAGCTGATATTCAGTTCCATTTGGTGCAAGGGATATGTTTTTCATGTATTACTCCTTTAGTAGTTTGCAAGTTTATTTTTTGATATCATGAATCTATTTTATTTTGCATTATGATACTTCGTCTTTCAAAGAATATGCTCAATAAGAGACCAATAGTGAATCCCGAAAAGTTGCAAAGCATATCATAGGGATTGAAAGTTCTGGTCGGCAGAAAATATTGTATGACCTCAAAAATTGAACTTATAAAAATTCCGAATATTAAGACAAATAGAATTAGTTTAAATATATTATCTTTGGCAAATTTCCAACTTGTTAAAAATGAAGCCAAGAATAAATAGCTAAGAAAATGAAGTACATAATCAAGACGAAATGAGAAATCAGAAGAAACTTGTACATGTTGAGAAAAAAATTGAGGGACTAATGATGCAATAGTAATAACAGCAACAGAGATCCAGAAAAGAATCCGGAATACAATTTTATTTATGGGCATTAATGATTAGAAGTGTTTTATGTATATTAGGAATCAATATTAATATTATACAACATATATTCTAGAATTGAAATTCAATTCCTGAATAAAGATAATTAATTGTCGTGTTATTCCTGTCGATAAGAATATATTGAAGTTTCGCTCTAAGATGCTGATTAAGATAGAATGACATCTTCCCGCTGAGCCTTTGAATTCGAGCGAACTCTCCCGAGAGGAACTCTGCTGGATCTGTATCGCAACTGAATGGGTCACTTCCATTACTTCCCTGTTGCATATTTTCATATTGGAATGACACATTGAAGAATGGATTCATATAATTTATTTTAAATGCTATATTTAACAGATTTGCACCATACAAATATCCTAAAAACATATTGTCCTGAGAGTAAACTAGCTCATAATCCCTGTGAGTATAAGTGGATGGTCCTACAGCAGTACATTCTGTAGAAAATCTAAGGGGGAGTGATGAAAATTGATACATGAATCCTGTCTGCAATGCAAAATTAGTGAGCCAATCCTTCGTCAGCAACTGGCTTTTCTTAAGATCATCCATAAAAAAATTGAAATAGTGCATGAGTCCATCTACTGGTCTCCACGTTGAATATGCAAACACAAATTCATTATCCCTATTATGATTCTTAAAATCAATCAGCTTGAAAACCATAAGGGGTGTCCAGTAAGCAAGATCAATTGTTTTGTTGCCATATATAACTGACTGTCCAACTCCAACCAAGAACCTTTCACTCTGGTAATAGAGTGTTTGTAATGAAAATGATTTAACCGGGAATTCAGATGAAACAGTCACACTGTCTATTGTGAGCTGTGAATTAAAAGCGAGAAAGTTGAATTTACCGATCTTCTTATAATACTTAAAGTAACCAAATGGATTAGTCCTGCCATTTAAAATAACCGAAGAAGTAATGTTTTTACCTATTTCAAAATTGCTGTAGCCAATTGATAAATTGAGTATAGGATTCTTGAAGTCAAATTCGGAATAAACGGTAACTTTACGATCCATTCCACCACTCTGATGAATATAGGGTTCTTCATGGATGAAATCGTAATCCCCTGTGTAATTTCCTTTTCTATAACGAGTATACAATCCTAGATTTTTTTGAAAGTTACCACCAAACTCGAGCCCATAATATTTATATGTGCGATTCTGTTGTGTATCATTATTTCTTATATCATACTCAATACCAAGAATGAATGATGAGAACAAATTGAGATCATTTTTCTTATATGATAGAAATGATGATCTCGATTCAGCTGCACGACTTGGTTTGATAATCTTCCAAGGAAATTCTCTAATGGGTAAAACTTTTGATTGAACTTCCTCTGAATTATCCAATTTCATCAAGGATAAATATTTTTTATTCAGAAATTTATAGCTTTCTGGAATATCCTTGTCCATTGTAATTTGCTTTAGATGATTTTCTATATAATCATAATATTCTGGGTACACATGAATTGCCGGAGTTTTACCTAATATTTCCATTGATTGCAGATAGTCATAAACTTCATCGTCCAAAGGTACTGTGAAATCTGCGTATAAATAAATGAGATGTGAGAGCAATAAAATGATAATTAACAGTATTATTTTATTCATAAACTAATAATTACATCTATCAATCAACATCATCACTTACTTCTAGCGCCCTTAAAAAGAATATTGCCCCACGCCTTAAAAAAGTAATGTAAATCAGTTTTAAATGGTTGTTTCTTTTTTTTCTCGAGATATTTTTTTTCAGATTCTACAATCTCATCAAATTCTTTAGGCATATCTGCGTAATATGGTGGGATAAGACCTGGTTTAAATTTAATTCTCATTTCCTTAACATCGTCTGGATATAAGTTAAAATAATGAGTACTAAGGGCTCTCACTCCAACTATACAAATATCTCCCCTTACAAGATTAATAAATTGAGGTAGTTCGTCTATCCAACATTTGCGAAATATTTTTCCCCAAACGGTAATTCTGAAATCGTTCTTAAATTTGCCACTAGCATGCAGCTCATATTGTTCATGAATGTAATCCTGTAAATATTCGGAATATGGGTGCATAGTTCGCAATTTATAAATATATATAATCCGTCCATTCTCCCCAATCCGTGGAAGTTTAATTAACGGACTATAAGAAGGAGACATATCTTCTTTTGGTTTTTGAAATTTTTGGCCTATGAAATATAGTTGATTTTCAATTTCAGTATAACCTATTATTTTAAAACCACAAAATGATAAACGTCCTAATATTTCAGCTTTTGATATAGAACGATTATTACCTTTAGTTATCGCAAAATAAATTTCCTTTAGAATTGCTATTTTGGGAAATACACGCGTGAACAAGAAATTTATAGTATGTATTAACTTAAAAACTAACAAAGGATATTTGCTTTGATATCTTTTATGTTTCTCTTTAATTGTTTCCACTGTTCCTACGAAATATCCTCCGAATTGAAGGTTGCTGTTTACCTGGATGAAAAATCGATTTATTCTTCGGATATCATTGATCTTATGCAAATTAATAAAAAGCTGCTGTGACTCAGGATCAATATTTTCGATATTATAAAGTGTATGAGTATTTAAAATTAAAGAATGGTGTTTATGAATCCCATGAAGTTTAATTTTTGAGGTAATATATTTTAACAACTCTTCTGAATGAGATAAGTATTTACCCTGTAAATCTGCAGCAATTGTATCATCCAAATTGTCTAAATCAGGAAATGAATAGTCTTTCGATCCCTTATCTACAAATCCATTATGAATTACTGTCGCATGTTTGGTTAGTTTACTCGGAAGATCATATTCTCTGTTTAATTTTCTATGATAATATAGAATTGTTGAAAAAAATAATTCTAAAAAAGTGACTAGGAATATAGTACCCAAGACAATAAGACGTGAATAATGTAAAAGGTTAAAAATAAAGACTAATAGTAGAACTATTACCAAAGAAGTTATACTTGTTTTAAGTACTGGCAAGATGTATTGGTTGGGGGATTGCTTATGTTTAAAATTATATTTATCAAACACTAAGGATAGGATAATCCAAAGTACGCAAAATCCAATAAATGGCAACAAATATTGAGGAAGATATACTCTTCGAGATGCAGGCTTGAGCCAGATGAAAAAGAGAAAAGATAGAGTTGTTAAAGAAATATCTAATAAGAAAATAATATGACTTTTGTGAAAATGCCTCATTTTCTATTTAAACCTATATTGGAAATCCGGGTTCTCTTTCATAATTTTTTTACTTTTAGGGTAATTCTCAACGAACCAAACCATAAATGCGGTTATGTCTATTTTGTCAGCAAGCATTTTTTGGCGTCGTTTTTTCCAAATAGGCTTTAAGTTTTTATCTTGAAGTATCTCCACACCTTTTTTAATTGATAACTTTTGGTCACTATCGGATTCAGAATAATTAAAGACTAAGTTGTATTTCCGTTCTTCTTCATCAGTATATCCGCGCCCAACATCATCTAAATATATTGATGGTGTTCCTAAAACAGCACATTCGGATGCCATCGTAGCACTTTCGCCATACAATAGATCTGCAAATGCAAGAGCATCATGCATTTTATAGGGAGGAATTTCAATTCTATATTTTTCAATTTCATTTGGAAGTTCAGTTTCTGAAGAAATAAACACTTTTGCTTCTTTTGAAAATGCATTAACAGCTTTTATTTTGTTTTTATTACTTATTCCGTTATGACCAATGTCATGGTTAGCACCCCAATAAACAAATCTTAAAATAACATAACGTTCGTTATGTTTTATTCCTAAAAATTTTTTTATATTTGGATCGGGCTTAAAAAAATTGGGATGCAGATAACAAAATTCCATAAAACTTTCAAAACGTATTTGTTTATTACCTATATCTTTTTGAAAACAGGAAGGTGTAAGGATAATTCGCGTAAATGGTTTATACATAATTCTACCAAGTTTTGCATTTTCTGTATCGTCAAATACAATATGTGTTTTTTTTAGAATCCGCGAAACTTGAGCAGCATAAGGTGAACCAAAACTTAAAAAAATATCAGGTTTAAACTTTAATGCCTTTTTTAATAGGATAAAATCGCCCTTGAATAAATACATAAATTTTCCGAGTACGCTATTTTTACCCATTCCGCGAGTATGATAATCAATGTTATAACTTCTTAATAAATAGTGCGTCATTTCTTTATCTCTTGCTGTCACAAAAATACAATGATTTTTTAGCTTCATTATTTTTATAAAATTCTTAAAATAATGTACATGGGCTGGATGTCCGATATCAATAAATATTTTCACATTAATTCCCATCTATAAATTTTCTGAACCAAATTTCCAAATTAATCCATTTCCAAATATCTTTCGTGTGTATTTTTTTACCATTTAAATGCTCATTATAGTCTTTTTTGACAGATTTTATATTAAATATTCCCCGTTCGATGAAACTCCTGCTATTAATAACTGCATTAATAAGTTCTTGAAATTGTTTTTCTCTAAACCATAAATCGGAAGGGGTTGAAAAACCCTTTTTGTCTGTTCGCTTTCTTATAGGTTCTGGTAAAATTCCTTTAGATGCTTGACGCAACAGATATTTGGTTTCTCCATTTCTAATGATATAATCTGATCTTAATCCAAGAATAAATTCAACTAATCTGTGATCAAGAAATGGCACTCTGGATTCAATAGAAAAGTGCATAGAATTATGATCTTCCCATTTCAATAAATGTTCTAATTTATTATTAAAGTGTTGATATAATGATTCTGAAAGTGATTTGGGATTGTACAATTGCACAGCTAGTGTATTATCTTTATTATATATATTAAAAAAATTATTGTTAACATTTCCATATATCTTACTTCCTATTTTATTCTTAATAGAAGATTGCAATAAATAAAATATTAAATATTTAAACGCTATAAAACTTTTATGGATTGAATAATAAGCATATTGTTCTCTCAGAAGTTGAACAAGTTTGAATTTATATAATAATTCTTTAAAGTATACTCCAAAAAAATAATGATAACCACCAAGTTGTTCGTCAGCTCCCTGTCCGTCAATAGTAACTTTAACATGTTTTTGTGCTAGCTCCATTACTTTATATTGTGCGTATGGGCCTATGCTTGCAACAGGTTCTGATTGAGCTTCTATAAAGGTTGTATAATCATTATAAAAAGTATCTGCATTGGGTCTAGTATAATGCATGTTGGTAAGTTGATTAGCATACAAATTAATAAACTTACTCTCATCTGCTTGTTCATATCCTTCATAAATTGCTGAAAAAGTATTAAAATCAGAATTACCACAATTCTTTATTAAATTAGATACGATTGCTGATGAATCTAAACCTCCACTTAAACAGACGCCCACAGGCACATCACTTCTAAGTCTTAGGGAAATGGAACTTGTAAAGAGCTTCTGAAAGTGCTTTACACTTTGTTCGAATGAATAAGTTTTATTATATTGTATTTTTTTTCTTAAATCATACCATTTAAAAATGGTAAATTTATTATTAGAAATAATAAATTTTGATCCATGTTCCAGTTTATATATATTATCAAAAAATGTCTCATTATTGTGGTCAGTTCTGTTATAAACCAAATAATCAAAGATATTGTGATAGTTTGGAGATGGATTTTTTCCAATCAATGGTTTTATCTCTGAAGAGAAATAAAGGATATTATCTTCAAATTTATAATATAAAGGTTTGATTCCATAGCGATCCCTTGAACCAAAAACTTGATGCGTTGATTTATCATATATAACAAAAGCCCAATCACCATTAAAATGTTCTAAACAATCCTCCCCCCACTCCTGATATGCAGCTAATATAACTTCCGTATCTGTTTTAGTTTGAAAACTATATTTTGATTTTAGTTCTTTTTTTAATTCAAGATAATTGTATATTTCCCCATTAAAAATGATAACGAATCTACCATTATTGGATAACATGGGTTGATGCCCTGCATCTGATAAGTCAATAATGCTTAATCGAACATGACCAAGACCTACGTTGCTGTCACAGAAAACACCTTCATCATCTGGCCCACGATGTTTTATTTTTTGCATCATTGACCGAATATTTATTTCATTAATCGGTTTGTTGTTTAAGTTTATTATTCCGCAGATACCGCACATATAAAATTAGTTAATTTCTTTAAGTAAATTTGTTAAAGCGTAAAATAGCTGTGCCTGTGGCCATCTTAAGTAAGGTACTTTATGCTTTGTTCCAAATGAAGTTACTCTTGTTATGTAATACCCTTTTTTTGTTTGAAAATTTTCAATCAGATCATTGGCTAACCATTTTGCCTTTTCAAAAGCTTCAGGAATAATATCTCTTAACAATATTCCAAGCTTAATCCCCTCTGCATAGTCATACATTTCATATTTTCGCATTTTTGCATACTTGGCCTTAGCAAAATGTTTTGGTCTGCTATTTGTGTAGAAAAGTTGTGTTAAATAAAAATCATATCCCTTAATAATTGCATTAAGAATATTTTCATCTTTATTTACTTGGTAACAATAATATAAATTTCGAATCACAAAACAAGTATGGAAATTATCAATGAAATTATCCTTCGGTCCTTTTGCTTCGTAAAACCACTCTCCTGTCTTTCCTTGATAAGATAAAACAAATTCAATATTCCTTTCAGCTACTTCTTTATATTTTTTGTTACCTGATAGTTTCCAGGCATCCAATAAAACTGCTGTCCTATAGGTATTTGCATTAATAACAATGTCTTCTGATATTGGACTATAACTTGCGGAAAAAGTACCATTGGGCATTTTAATTTCATTTAAATCATGCAGTGCAAATTCAGCAATAGAAAGTGCAATTCCCCTGCTTTCTTCATTATTTGTTAATTCATAATGTTTCTTAAATGCCCAAAATGCGTAGGGTGTTATAGTGATCAATGGAATTCCGGCTTGCCAAAATCCAGATGGTGTTTGCCAACCAAAAGTATAGCCCCATGCATAACCACTATAACCTTTAGTATAAGTGGTTTTCATTACATCTAAAAAATGTTCTCCTTTATTTAAATATTTTTTATCTCCTGTAGTTTCATAAAGATTAAAAAAACCGGAAGCAAAATGACCATCTCCAATCACTTCTCTATGAGGCTTACTATAAAAATTTTGCACCTTAGGAAAAAAATTTTCCAATAATAAACCCCAAAATGCTAGAGGGGCTCCAATTAATTTGTTAGTATAAAATAACTTCTTTGCAAGTATTCCGGTTTTTGAACTCCAAAAATCCATTCTATCATAAGATAATTCACCGTTTTGGGACAACCATAAAATAAATTTTCCAACGGAATCTTGCACTTTTGATTTTTCTATCTTATCCTTCAACATATTTTATTGCCTTAACAAATCCTTGAAACATTTTTATTATTGATGCTTTTTTCAATATAGTTTCTCTAGCATTTTGAGAAAATTTTAAATAAAGATTTCTATTCCCAAGAAGAAGGCTAATTTTTTTTTTTAAATCTGCAACATTATCTCTTTCATATAAAAAGCCATTTTCCCCATTATTAAAATAAAATATTTCCGGTCCATGTTCTACATTTTCAATTACAACAGGTGTACCGTAATAAAAGGCTTGGTTTAATGCTAATCCAATAGCACCGGGCATAACAAAAACATCGGAAAGTTTATAATATTCAGAAAGAACCGCTTGATCATATATTTCTCCTAAATACTTAATTGTTGAATTTTTATTAATTATTTTTTTTGTATCACTATTAATTCCAGGACCAATAATAATAATTTTAATATTATCGTCGATTAGTTTAGACAATTTGATAAGATGCGTTACTTTCCTATTGTTGGTATTCATTCTTCCAACACAAAGAATAATTTTTTTATTTTGAAGGTAATACTTTTCCTTTAATTCTTCTTTAGAATTTACAATCATAGGTAGCGATTCAAAATTGATTGTATTATTTGCTACAAAGATTTTATTTTTATCTGCTTTAATGTATTTTTTTTGTTCAGGTGAAAATATAATCAATGAGCTGGCTAAGGATTGGCGTAAATAATAAACAATATTTTTTATCGGTTGATTTGTATTTTGTAAATTAATTCCATGTGACCAAACGATTGTTTTAATTCCTTTTATTCTATTATATATCATAAATGGGACTAAAAATTTGTAGCGTAGCCACACAAATTGAATAATTATTTCACAATTATATTGTCTAATAATTTTTATGAAATTAGTAAAAGTATAATTAATGCCAATAAAAAATAAATCATCTTTTTCAATATTGTTTAGTTTTTTATCATACACTACAATCAAATCATAACCATTTTTTTTGAATTCTTTTCGAAAGTAACGATAAATAGATTGGCGGTAGTGTTGTGTGTCTTGATCGAAGAGAATGAGGTTTTTCATTATTAAAACTTTTTCTTTCCTAAAAACACCAATCTTACCATATTTTCAATTGTTCTTTTAAAAGGTCTAATACTGGTAGTAATAAAATAAAAAAAATGCGTTTTCATTCTAAGAAATAATATGTTTGAATTCAATTCAAAATTATCTTTAATTTGATAATTAATTTTTATCCTATTATTAATCCTCTTCGCAGAAATAAGATATGCATCTTTCCTCACCTTGTTGCTTATATTCTTGCCATGAATAACTTGTAGCCACATAGGTTTTAAAGATTTTTTTAATACTTTAAATTGTGTACCTAATTCCCTATGATCTTTACACAATACAGAACGAAAATTTTCCAAAGGTTCAACTAAACTACAAAAAGCATTTATATAATGGTTTCTAATGTAAATTTTATTAGTATCTAATTCAAATACATACCCCTTATTAAAATTTATAACGAAGGAAGAATATTTTTTTACATTTTTAAAATATTCATTCTGTACTGTTTCAACATAATCTAATGCATAAGCATCATCATTATCAATTCGTGACGTTATCAAATATTTATTGCAACAATCAATATGTTTTTTAATAATATTTTTATATTGTAATTGATAATTATTAACAAAAAAAGGAATAAATTTATCCCAGTTATCATGATATTTATAAATTCTTTTTTTAATATTCTCCGGTGTTTCTTTATCAAAAAAAACCAACCAAATAAAATTTTGGTTAATTTGGCTCTTAAGAGATGCAAAACAATAATCTTCGAATAATTTCAATCTAGAGTTTAACCATTTAGTGTTTAATCTTATGCTACTCTTCCAATCAGAAGTCGATACATTAAATCTAGTTAAAACAATATGTTGAAATGTTACCATTTAATAAAATCTTTAGATAAATAATCTTTTAATGCTGTTTTCCAATTCAACATTAAATTTAATCCTTTTTTCTTTAAAACGAAATTTTCCAAAACAGAAAAATTTGGCTTTTTTAGAGTTGTATTAAAATATGAGGAATTAACTTCCTTGATTTCAACTTCAAGTTTTAATAAATTAAAAATAAACTTACCAAATTCAACCCAATTACAATGTCCTTTGCTAGTAGCATGCAAAATTCCATGTAATTTATTTTCTACAATTAATAGCAATTGTTCTGCTAAATTACCAGCAAAAGTAGGAGAGGTATATTCATCGTTAACAAGTTTAACAATTTCATTATTTTGTGCTAATTTAATAAGTTTTTTTACAATATTATTTGATTCATTAACACTATTTCCAAACAAGTCAGCAGTTCTTACTATTGAGTATGATCTTGAATAATTAATTATGATCTGTTCGCCAACGTATTTAGTAATTCCATAATAATTTATAGGATTAGGATTATCAGTTTCAATATATGAAGTTTGCTTTAAACCATTAAACACATAGCTTGTGCTAATATGACACAAATAAATATTATAATCATTACATAGTTTAACCAAGTTTTTAAGAGCAAGTCCATTTACCAGCATTGATCTCTCTAAATCTTCTTCAGCTTTATAAACATCCGTATAAGCAGCACAGTTGATCAATATATCAGGTTTGAAATCAATTATTTTTTTTTGAAAGGTATCTGGAATGGTTATATCAATATCAGGAAAGTCGAACCCTTTGAAATCTATATTTTCCTTTTCACATAAATTACATAATGCTGTGCCTAATTGACCTTTAGCTCCGAAAATTACTATTTTATTTTTCAAAAAAGAAATCCTTTTTAATATTTCTTAACAATGGGTTTTTTAAGTCTTTATCAGAAAGAATTGGATTTTCTATACTCCAATTAATTCCAATATCAGGATCATTATAAATAATTCCACGTTCATTTTCTTTTGAATGGTAGTTTGTACATTTGTATTGCAAAATTGAATTATCATCTAATGCAATAAAAGCATGCGCAAAACCTTTAGGAATCCAGAATTGGAAATGGTTCTGATCAGATAATTCAACTGAAATATATTTACCAAAGTTTGGTGAGCCAAAGCGAATATCAACTGCAACATCCAAAATTTTGCCTTGAATAACTGTTATTAATTTATCCTGTGCATATTTTCCAATTTGATAATGCAAGCCACGTATGGTATTTTTTTTTGATTTTGAAAAAAATTCCAATACAAAATTTTTATCAACTACGATTTCAGAGTACTTATTTTCGTTGAATGATTCAAATAAATATCCTCGATTATCTTCATTTAAAGATGGTTTAATAATTAATAGTTCTTTAATATTTGTTTGAGATATTTCCATAGTTTTATTGTGATTTTGCAAAGAATTTTCTAATTATTGCTAAAATATAATCCATTTTTTTTTCGTTAATTCCAGGATAAACTCCCAAGAAAAAAGTGTTTGTTGTTACAAAATCTGAATTATTAAAATTGCCAACTTGTCGATAATTGATATGTTTATAAGCTGGATGTAACAGAATATTTCCGGCAAATAAATTCCTTGTTTGAATTTTATGGTTTTCTAGAAAATCTACCAAATCAAACCGTTTAAAGGGGGCATCTTTTCTTACAGATAATGGGAATGCAAACCATGATGGTGAAGCCTTCTTATGCCATTTAGGTAATATAAAGAATTTTTCATAATTTTTAAAGAATTTGTAGTATTGCATAAAATTATTGTTTCGCTTTTCTATAAAATCAGAAAGTTTCCTCAATTGTTGTAATCCCATAGCGCATTGTAGTTCCAAAGGTTTTAAATTATAACCAATTTCAGAATATACATATTTATGATCAATTATTTCATCCAAATCAGGTAACCATTTATCAAATCTATTACCACAAGCTCCATTCTTATTCATTGATGTCTCTCCTGCACAAAAACAATCTCTGCCCCAATCACGAAGAGATCTAATAATTCTTGCAATTGTACTATTTGAGGAAAGAACTGCTCCTCCTTCACCCATTGTAATATGGTGTGCCGGATAAAAGCTAAATGTTGAAATATCACCAAATGAGCCAACTTTTTTATTATAAATCTCAGAGCCCAAAGCATCACAACAATCCTCAATAACAAATAGGTTATGTTTTTTTGCAATCTCCAGTATTGGCTTCATGTCAACAGGATTTCCCAAAGTATGGACAATAAATATTGCTTTGGTTTTCTTTGAAATCGCAGGTTCTATTTTTTTAATATCAATATTATATGAACCTAATTCGACATCAACAAAAACAGGCACTAAATTATTTTGAACAATTGGATTAATCGTTGTTGGAAATCCAGAAACTTGAGTAATTATTTCATCGCCGTTTTGTAATCTTTTATTAAGTTTTAAAGATTTAAGAGCAGTGATCGCTAATAAATTTGCAGAAGAGCCTGAATTAACAACAATGCCATTTTTCATTTCAACATATTTTGCCAGATTATTCTCAAATTCTGTTGCTTTATTGCTAAGCCCAAACCATCCATCTAATAAGACATCCAATGCAGCATTTATTTCTTTCGCATCAAAAGTTGAGCCTGCATATTGAATGATGTCTTTCCCCGCTCTAAAATTAGCTATAGGAAAAAGAACATTCCACCTCTCTTCAATAATTGATTGAATATTTTTTTTTTCATCTTTTCTTTTCATATATGCTCTTGTTTTACCTTTTATTGTAATTCTTATTTATCCAATTACTATATTCACCAGATTTTATATTGTCCAACCAACTTTTGTTTTCTAAATACCATTTAACAGTTAATTCTAAGCCTTTATTAAAATCTACAGATTGATTCCAACCAAGTTCATCTTTTATTTTATCGCAATTAATTGCATACCTTTGGTCATGCCCTGCTCTATCTTTAACAAATGTAATTAATTTTTTATAATAAATTTTATCTTTCCCTTTTTCAGAAGCTACTTTTTCACAAAGTACATTGAGTAGATCTATATTGGTCCATTCATTTTCTCCACCAATATTATAGGTTTCTCCACGTTTTCCATTTTTTACAATTTCCCAAATACCACAACAATGATCTTCCACAAAAAGCCAATCCCGAACATTTAAACCTCGACCGTAAACCGGAAGTGCTTTTTCTTCAATCATATTATTTATCATCAAAGGAATTAATTTTTCAGGGAATTGAAAAGGCCCATAATTATTGGAACAGTTTGAGATAGTTATAGGTAATCCATATGTGTGAAAATATGCCATCACAATATGGTCGGATGATGCTTTTGACGCTGAGTATGGGCTGCGAGGATCATATGCTGTATTTTCAAAGAAGTATCCGGTTTCACCCAGGCTACCATAAACTTCATCAGTAGAAATGTGATGAAAAAGAACATCTTTTCGATCTACCCATTTTCTTCTTGCCATTTCTAATAAATTGAAGGTTCCCACAATATTAGTTTGAATAAATTCTGAAGGTCCGGTTATAGATCTATCCACATGAGATTCTGCAGCAAAATGAATTATACAATCAATTTCATATTTTTCAAACAATGCTTCTACTTCAGAAAATTCTGCAATATCGACTTTCTCAAAGAAATATCTAGAATCACCATATTTTTCATCAATGCTTTTAAGATTTTCAGGATTTCCAGCATAAGTCAATTTATCAACATTAATAACATTACCTTCAAAATCTGATTGATTAAAAATGTACTGTATAAAATTAGATCCAATAAAACCACAACCACCAGTGATTAAAAAGTTATTTTTTTTCACGTTGATACTCCTCGTATAGTCTCTCATCTTTATATATTTTTACTAAATAATCTTTATAGCTGGAATTAGGAATATTCGAAATTAATTCCTTAAATTGGATTCTATCAATATAATTCATCATATATGAGACCTCTTCAATACAGGCTACTTTAAGTCCCTGTCTATCTTCTAAAGCACCAATAAATGAAGATGCCTCAAGTAAAGCTCTTGGGGTACCTGTATCCAACCAGGCAACACCTCTGCCAAAAAGTTTAACAGAAAGTTTATTTCTCTTTAGATATTCTTTATTTACGTCAGTTATCTCTATTTCTCCTCGAGCAGAAGGTTTAAGATTTTTTGATATTTCTACAACTTCATTGTTGTAAACATAAAGTCCAACTACTGCATAATTTGATCTGGGCTTTTCAGGTTTCTCTTCAATAGAAAGTACATTATTGTTGTCATCAAACTCAATTACTCCAAATCTCTTGGGATCTTCCACATGATAACCAAAAACAGTAGCACCTGAATTATTTTTCACAGCATTTCTCACAAAGTCCAGTTTACCGTAAAAAATATTATCTCCCAATATCATTGTTACCGAATCATTACAAATAAAATTTTCTCCGATAATAAATGCTTCTGCCAGACCGCGTGGTTTGTCTTGTACGGCATATTCAATACTCATTCCAAAATGTTCTCCATTTTTAAAGAGCTTTTTATAAGACGGTATTGTTTCTTCATTGGAAATTATTAATATCTCCTTAATCCCAACTAGCATGAGCGTTGATAGGGGATAATATATTATGGGCTTATCATATATAATTGTTAATTGTTTACTGTAAATCGCTGAAGTTGGATAAAGTCTTGATCCTGCTCCACCTGCGAGAATTATTCCTTTCATAACAAACACCTTTAAATTATTTTGATTTATAAAAAATGAACATGAAATTAAAAATATACTAAAAGGAAAAGTGATTTTGATACACCATGAAATTTCAAGAACCTTTCTTTTGCAAATGACCAGAATTCCTCTGACCCATTAATATATATTTTTCCTTTCCTTTGGAGCATGCCATATACAGTAATATTTCACTGCAAACTCCTGCCATGTGTACCTTTGCGATTGTCTTTAAAGTAAATTGCATTACACAAGAAATGTTTCTAATTTCTGTCTTCAGATAATGAAAACATTTGGAACGATCATCACTGAATTTATAAAGATGATCATTTCCACATCTTGACATTCAAAGCCATGAATCGCTTTATCAATCTTTTCTTTATGAACAGAGGGCTACTTTTTATGCATGATCAGGAAATTAGCCAGTCACAAATTATTTTGTTTGATTTTTTTCTTTATTTAGCACGAAGTCAATTATTGAAGAAATTTTACTTATACACATTTCCAATGAATGTATAAATTTGTAATTATATTTAAATGTAATCAAATAAAACAGTAAATATAATATATAATATCCCAAACGACTTAAATTCAATAACAAAAATACAATGTTATTACCATCAAATAGCGAGTGTCGATATAGCCCAGCTGAATATGCTCTTTTTAGTCTTCCTGATATTTTCATATTTTTTTCTTTTACAAGATGGTACACTATCAAATCTGGACTATAAAACAAATGGGGATGTTTTATAGATATCCTTCTAATCAAATCAGTTTCTTCGCCTACACCAAATTTATCTCCGTTAATACCGTATTCTGGTTTAAATCCATCGTATTGATTCAATATTGATTTCTGAAAAGCCATGTTAGAACCAGAAAAGAAACCATCTTTCTCTTTTAGAAATTTTTGATTGTTTCCCCACGATCTGATTTCTAATTCATCAGAAAACCATGAAGGTGGTTTCACATTATAATAAGGCAATATTTTGCCTCCAACGACTACTGGTTTCGGTGAAATGGTAATAAAAGCAATTAAGATATTTTCACACCATTTAGAATCCGCCTTGGCATCATCATCAATAAACGCAATATATTCTCCATTTGCCTCTTTTATCCCTCTATTCCTTGCACAACTTAGTCCTTGTTCATTTTCATTAAAAAATTTAAAATTGTCATACTTTGCAATATGTTTTTTACATATTTCTTCCGTATTATCTGTTGAATTATTATTCACAACGATCACTTCATATTTATCTTTACTTAATGTTTGATTTACTAATGAAGTTAGGCAATTATTAATATAACTTTCCCCATTATATGTTGATACAATGATTGATATTAATAAATTATTATTTTTCAACATTTTCTGTGATTATTAATGATTCACCCTTGTCTTTTTTTACTTTTACAACATATACTTTGTAAATTGAAACATATAGCATCATCATATATATTAGATGTGTTTCTACCCAATTTGTAAAGAGTACAATTCCCCCACTCAAAAAAGCTGCTCCTGCATAAACACATAATTCCTTTTGACTTTTTGACATATAATTACGATTTTTTAACTTAATGACGCTATATGGCATATAAAATATCATAAATGAATATATAAAACCCATTATAATTCCCCCTGATAAAAAATATATCAGAACAGCGGGTATATCTTGAGTTTCCATTACATACTCATAAACATATTCTGGAGTTCCATAACCCAATAAGGGATTTTTTAACAAATATTTAATAGCAACAGGAATACGATCTGTTTTATAAATAAGTGTTCGGATACCATCATAACCTGTACTATATTGATAAAATTGAATTATTACATCTTTTACTGGTGGAAATATATAGACAATAATAGTCATCAAGATGATTGTTATTAACAATATATTTAAAGTGTACTTAATAAATTTAATGAAGTTTTTATTAAACGAAGTCGTGATAATGAAAAATAATACAATTAATGATATAAATATCGCTACAAAGGTTGCTCTTGTTTGCAATAAAATGATCCCAGATATTGTTAATAATAGTGGTATTTTGCACAATCTATTCTTTTTCTGTGCATACCATAAAACAAGAGGAAAAAGAAATGCCAGCCGAAAACCTGTTTGAATTGGACAACCATCTATTCCTGCTACTCTATAAGATCCTGCTCTTGTATATGTAATAAATTCTTTCGAAATAATAACAGTATCACTACTTAATTCTGGATCGAGTATTTTAAAATATTCATAAAAATTAAAAGCAGTAAAGTATTCTATTAGTATTAATGCTCCAATTATCGCAGCTTGCCAAACAAAGATTTTTATTAATTTATTTAAATCCTTTTCATTTCTTATAATAACAAAACATAGAAACAAACTTATAATTAAGGTTGGTATCATAGAACCAATTATTGTTTTCAGACTAGATTGAAAAGAAATTATAATATAAATAAAGTTAAATAGAAGGAGTGCTTTAACATATTTGTTTTTAAATAAACTAAGTGACGGTACATTATTATATCCTTTTAATAATACACCTAATGTTACACCAAAAGCTGCTCTATAAAGAGTAAAATCAGCAAAACCAGCAGGTATAAGTTTAAAATTAATTGGACCCAATAAAGGCAAAATTAGTATTATAAACCATCCAGCTTTACGAGGAGAATAAAATCCTGCTAAAAAGCATAAGGAAAATGCGGTAAGAACTAGAAATAAGTTAATCATTAAATGAAAATCGGGTCTTTGAAAATTTCCTGCCATCTTTCAAAGGAAAGATTTGTAGTAATGATAGTAGATTTTTTCCCAGCTCTTAATGAGAGATTAGTAAACAGCAGTTCAGAGCCTTCTTTATCGAATGAGATGCAACCAAGTTCATCACAGATAACCAGGTTATATTTTTCAAAACGAAGCTCCATCCTACGCAGCGAACCCTGTGACTGCGCTTCTTTCAATTGAGTAATAAGAGTGGGAATAGTGGTAAAAAGAACCTTAAAATCTTCCATACAGGCTTTTATTCCGAGTGCTATTGCAAGATGAGTTTTACCGGTTCCCGGATTACCTGCTAAAATAACATTTTGACCGGTTCTGATAAAATCGAGATTCTTCAATATTTTCAGCTTCTTTCTGCCATCTTCCGGCAAGAAATCAATATTCAGATCTTCAAGATATTTTTTATTAGAAAAATTAGCAGAGTGGATACGAGAAAGCTTTCTATTTTCCAATCTGCGATAATGTTCGCTCTCCAATAATTGATGAAGATATTCTTCATAAGAACAGTTTGCTTCTACTGCTTCTTCTGCTTTCATTTTGTAAATTTTTCTGATTTCATGAAGCCTTATCGTTTTTGTGTATTCTATGATTTGTTCGTTCAGATTCATAATATTCCTCCGCAGGTATTAAGATTGTTTTTCTGCGAAAGAAGCAGAGCAAGGTGTGATAATTGACATATCGAAACTTCTTCTTTTCTTCAGAATAAGCACGAATATACTTTCTTGCGGTTTTACGACAAACTGCAACTTCTCTGGCAATTCGGCTTACGCTCTCACCATTACGATAATTTCGGATAATGATTTCTTGTTTTTTATGCATACTGATCATCCTCCCATAACACTCCTGTAAAAATTATTTTATTACAGGACAGGG
>Ga0222665_1000275_pt1 | contig 34334 bp, 20 predicted proteins | sample AntAcemetagen653_FD_179853 | JGI IMG/M metagenome (GOLD analysis project Ga0222665, IMG submission 179853) | Saline water microbial communities from Ace Lake, Antarctica - #653 | ecosystem: Environmental > Aquatic > Non-marine Saline and Alkaline > Saline | place: Antarctica: Ace Lake...
ATCATATAATTGATAAGGGTCAGTATCACTACCTACCTGAGCCCAACCTACTCTCAATTTACCAAAAGAAAGCCAATCAAGATTACTTAAAGCATCAAGCTCTGAAAATACCCAAGAAGCAGTAGCGGAAGGATATAAATATTGATTATTATCTTCGGGTAAAGTTGATGACCAATCACTACGTAAAGTTAGGTCTAAATAATACATATTTTTATAACCAAGTGAAGTACTACCATATAAACTATTAATACGTTTTTTTCTTCTATACTGGTCAATTAATGGAGAGTCTTTTGAGTTTATGAGATTATAGAAACCTGCTAAACTTAATCCTCCCTGTGTTTCACCTACGTCTCTGTGATAAATTCTTGTCATTTGATTACCACCAAAGGTTGCGCCTAATGAAAAATCATCACTAAATCGTTTGTTAAATTGGAATAAGAATTCAGCATTTCTTTCAGATAATGTACGAATGCCTTGTTTGTATAGAGGCGTGGCATTTGAACCGATTGCAACTCTTTCTTCCCTACGATCTGTATAATAATCTTGATTTACTTTGGCAGTAAGTTTTAAGAAATCAAAGAACTCATAAGTAAAGCCAATATTGCCATAGAATCTGTCTCTTCCGTCATTTTCATAATTTCTATAACGAGTCCAATAAGGATTGTCGGTATATTTCGGGAAAGGATTGTCCCATGCACTTCTGTTCCATGTATTAGTGGTTCCGTCAGGGTTGATCCAATACTGATGAAGTTTATCCATATTCATCTGACGTTGACTCCATTGGTTAAATGGCTGCATTACATTACCTCCATCATATCCTGTCATAGGGCGTCCAACCGCTGCTGTTTTAACATAATTAATGTTTGTAAAGGCAGTTAATTTCTCACCTAATTTTGTTGAACCACTAAAGTTGATGGAATTTTTCTTTAAATTACTTTTTGGCATAACACCATTTTGGTCAACATTTGTAAACGATAACCTGAAATATGCAGCTTCAGAACCACCTGTTAAAGCAATATTGCTTGTAAATGTTTGTCCTGTTTTAAAGAAATCTTTAATGTTATCAGGTTGAGAAATTAAGGGAACGTTCTTTCCAAAGAATTCAGGAATAGCATCCTGGAAAGAATACCATGGCCTGTACATAGTTCCTTGGTCTAATTTTGGACCCCAACTTTCATCAACTTCATATTGCATAAGTAAGTCGTAAGAATCTGAATTCCCATCAGGATTCGTCCCTTCATATAATCCGCTTGTACGATTTGGGAATGCTATTGGATTCTCGTGAGGAGAAGGTTGACCTACAGGTGCATAATTATACCATAATGTATCCCATGCATAACCACCACCATAAGAGTTTTGGTAATCAGGTAAAATAGCTACTTTATCAAACATAACACCAAAATTAGCACTTACACCAATTCCTTTTGCTCCGGAAGCAGCTCTTACTTTACCTTTTTTAGTTGTTATCAGAATGACACCATTAGCAGCTCGTGAACCATAAAGTGCGGCGGCTACAGGACCCTTAAGTACGGATACAGATTCAACATCATCAGGGTTGATATCATTAGCCATACTACCGTAGTCATATCCACCCGCACCTCTTTCTTGGTCAGCATCTGTGAAATTGCTATTGTCTAATGCAATACCATCAACCACAAATAAAGGTTGGTTTTGGCCATTAACAGATGATGCACCACGGATTAAAATCCTTGAAGAACCTCCAATCTGGCCGGTATTGTTTGAAATTTGAAGGCCTGATACCTTACCGGTTAAAGCACCGGCAATAGAATTCTCCCTACCTTTTAGTAATTCATCAGCTTTAATATCTTGAACGGCATAGCCTAGTGCTTTCTTTTCTCTACTTACACCAAGTGCCGTAACAACATATTCATCTAATTGCTCAGTAGAAGGATTGAGTTGAACATTAATTACAAGCTGATTTCCAATTGTAACTTCCTGATTTTGCATACCTACAAAGGAAAATATCAGGAATTCGGATCCTTCGGGAACAGACAATGAATACTTTCCATCAATGTCGGTGATTGTTCCAACAGTTGTGTTTTTCACAACAACTGACACACCAGGAATTCCTAATCCATCCTCTGAACTTGTTACAGTCCCTGTTATTCTGGTTTGTGCCATTGTGAACTGCAAACCACAGAATAACAAGAATGCAAGAAAAATAGTAAATTTTCTCATTTTAATAAATTTTAGTTAATACATAAATTACAAAATTAAATTATTAAATATATTTTACAAAAGGAAAATTTTGTACCTTATTGTAAAATAGGATTTTATGTTGGTTTTAAAAATTTTAATAAAAATGTATATTTTCTTTTTCATAATAATTGCTGCAATTTACTGCTAATTGTTAAAGTTTACAAGCAAATTTAACAAATTTTTTATTTCATAATATATTTTCAAAAATAATTAAAAATTCTATTATACTTAAAAGAAATTGTAATATTTAATAAAAAGTTTTTTCTGTTGATAAGATTTGTTGTATTAGAAGTCATTTATAGATTAATATTCAGATAAATAGAATGGAACGCTATTTTTCCCTCAAAAATAATTAATTTTTCATTAATTTTTTTATAACTTATGAGATAGCTCATGTTTTACTTATAAAACTTATAGAAAAATGAAAATAATAAAATAAATAATATGCTTATTATTATGGCAACCCAATTAAAATTGCTTGTGAAAACTTGAAAGGCAATAATAAAAACGTTGGAAATTGAAAAAATATAAAGACCATATTTCTTAAGAGACCATATTTTATATGTACCAAAAAACAATAATGAAAAAATCCCTAACCCCAGCAATGAGTATAGAAAAACTTCAGTTGTTGAATACAAAAGCTCAGAGGAGTATTCATTTAACATTTTTGTTATCCATGAAACATTGAAAGCTCCGGCAAGAAAGAAGATAATTAATACGCCACTATATGTGAAAACAAAAAAACATAGAATTGAAAGAAGAATTGGCCGGTTATTAGCTTTTTTTGATGTATCGTTTTGTTTTAAAATATCCTCCATTAGCTATTTTTTTATTTGTATCTGAACCCTTAATTTTAAAAAAAATATGCAATTTAACATTTACTTAGATGCTTATTAAACCAATAGAAAATCAATATTTTACCAATCGTATTTCAATTGTATTTCCATTGTATTTCAATTGTATTTCCATTATGACATATATTTTAAATTTCTGAAGTAAAGCAGTACGAAAACACCTGTTATAAAAACACTTAAATAAGGAAAACCATATTGGCCCATATAAATTACTTGAAGAATTATTAATAAAATCTGAGATGCAGTATATAAATGGAAACCTGCTTTTTTTAGATTCCACATTTTAATAGCTCCCCAAAATGAAATTCCAAAAAGCAATGTTCCTGAATAATAGAAACTTATTGGAGTGTTTAAAATCATGTCCATGCCCGGTAAATCAATTTCAGATTCCGATAAAACCTCTGAAATAGAATCGAATGACATCGAAAACACAAGGTAAGAAAAAAAACTTAACCCACTTCCAATAAATGTAAGTACACATAAAACTGTAAGAAGATCAGGCCTTTTCTGAGGCTCTGAAGGAAGAATATTTAGATTAGTTTTTTCTGCTTCCATTTTTTTCAATAATTCATTTTCAAATAAAATAATTCAATTTTTTGTGTAACTTAGTGTAATCTCTGTGATTTTTTGTGCAATAGCTATATCAAGGAGAAACACAAAGAAACTACAAAGTTACACAAAGATATTAAATATACATATTTTATTTTAAACCAGCACCTCAAAATATAATTTTACTATTGAAAGTTAGAGAAATAGAGAAGAGGAAATAGTCGTTCGCTGATTAACAGATATTTCCATCACCCCACTACTAAGTCTCTCAATCTCTCTATCTCTGCATCATTTTCTACCCTAAATCACCGACTACTTTTTCAACTTCTTCGAGAATTTCACACGATTTAACTAATTCCTTCATTTTGTTATGATCGTCATAAAGTGGACGGTCAATATCAAGAAATTCCACATGACGTCGAACAATTTCTTTTGCTTTTGTAACACCCTTGCCAAATTTATATTCGCGAAAATCAAGAGCTTGAGTAGCAGCCATTATTTCTATGCCGAGAATTCCATATGCATTATCAAGAATCTGATTGTTTTTTAAAGCGGTATTCATACCCATTGAAACAAAGTCTTCCTGGTCGGCAGCAGCAGGAATTGATTGAACCGATGCAGGTGCTGACAATATTCTTTGCTCAACAATTAGCGTATCTGCTGTATATTGACTTAACATCAGGCCCGAAAACATTCCGGCGCCTTTTGTTAAAAATGCAGGTAAGCCTACACTCAAAGCAGGATTATTAAGGCGATTCATTCTTCTTTCCGATAAAACACTAATCATTGTAATAGCAGCACCTGCCATATCCATTGGTAATGAAACCGGTGAACCCTGGAAGTTTGCTCCGGACAACTGAAGATTTTCATCGGGGAAGAAAATAGGATTATCACCTACACCATTTAATTCAATTTCTACTTGTGAACGTGCATAAGCTAATGCATCATGAGCTGCTCCAATAACTTGTGGGGTTGACCTCATTGAGTAAGCGTCCTGAACTTTGCATTTAACTCTTTGTTCTTTTAAATCGCCTCCTTCAACAAGTTTATTAATTGCTTTTGCACTTCTTACGGCTCCTTTAAAACCTCTCACTTCATGAAGTTTAGCTGTGTAAGGCTTCATATTGGCTTTTAGAGCTTCAAGCGACATAGCGGCTCCAATTTCAGCTTGTTTTAACCAACGGTTTGCGTCATAAATAAATATAGCACTCATTGCCGTTAAAACATTTGACCCATTTATTGTTCCTAAACCATCGCGAGCAAAAAGTCCGGGAATCTCAATCCCTGCTTTTTCTAATGCTTCTTTTCCTTCATAAAGTTCACCTTTAAAATATGCTCTTCCTTCACCCATCATTAACAATGCAATTTGAGACATTGGTGCAAGATCGCCACAAGCTCCAACTGAGCCTTTTTCACAAACAAAAGGAGTTACTCCCTTGTTAAGCATTTCAATAAGAGTCCGGGTAATAATTGGCCTGATCCCTGAATTTCCATGTGCATGAACATTGATTCTTCCAAGCATTGCACCCCTGACATGCTCAAGAGGCATAGCCTCACCTATACCGGCGGCATGATTATAAACAAGGTATTTTTGAAAATCTTTAACCTGGTCACCATTTAATACAACCTCTGAAAATTCACCGATTCCTGTATTCACACCATACATAATTTCGCCGGCTACAATCTTTTTTTCAAGCATTGCCCTGCATTTTATAATTCTTTCGAGAGCGTCGGGATGCAACTCTACTTTTTCACCATTACGTGCAACATTAACAACATCTTCAATTGTTAAACCTGAACCTTTTACAATATAAGTCATAATTTTTTATTTTAGTTATTATTTTTTATTTTAATATATATTTTTTATTATTCTAAATATCATCTCTTAAAGCTATTGGAATATTTAACTCAAATAATTTTAAAAATTCGATACTTTTCAAAATTTCGGGATGCATAATTTTATCATTTTCAATAAAATTCACTTTTTCACGATATTCTTTTATGAATTTCTCAATAAACTCTGATGATTTTTTTGGTCTTCTGAATTCCAAAGCTTGTGCAGCATTAAAAAGCTCTATTGCCAAAATCCTTTCAAGGTTTTGGACAACTTTATAAGCCTTAGTTGCTGAATTTGCACCCATACTAACATGATCTTCCTGTCCTTGTGATGATTCAATTGAATCAACTGACGATGGAGTACATAATTGTTTGTTTTGATTAACAATTGATGCAGCCGTGTATTGAGGAATCATAAAACCTGAATTTAAACCCGGATTAGCAACTAAAAACGGAGGTAAATTCCGTCTTCCTGAAAGCAATTGATAAGTTCTCCGTTCTGAAATATTTCCCCATTCGGCAACGGCAATTGCAAGATTATCAAGTGCAAGAGCAAGAGGTTGTCCGTGAAAATTTCCACCTGAAATTATCAAATCCTCATCGGGAAAAATTGTAGGATTATCAGTAACAGCATTAATTTCACATGAAAAAACATAAGCCACATAATTTACTGAGTCTTTCGAAGCTCCATGAACTTGCGGAATGCATCTAAAGGAATAAGGATCCTGAACATGCTCTTTATATTGAGAAATTATTTCGCTACCTTTTAACAACATACGAATTCTTTTTGCAGTTTCAATCTGGCCTTTGTGAAACCTGATTTGATGAACAAGATCGTTGAAGGGTTCTATTCGGCCATCGAAGGCCTCGAGCGAAACCGAGCTTATTATATCGGCCAATTGTGATAAACGAAAGGTTTTCAGTAAACTATAAACACCATAAGCACTCATAAACTGTGTTCCGTTTAATAAGGCAAGGCCTTCTTTCGACTGAAGTTTTACAGGTTTCCAATTAAATTTTTGATAAACTTCTTCGGCATTATTTTTTTCACCATTATAATATACCTCGCCTAAGCCAAGCAAAGGAAGCGATAAATGTGCAAGGGGAGCCAGATCACCGGATGCACCAAGCGAACCGAGTTCATATACAACAGGCAGAATATCATTGTTAAAAAAATCAACAAGTCTTTCAACCGTACACAATTGTACGCCTGAATGACCATAAGAAAGTGATTGAATTTTAAGCAAAAGCATTAGTTTCACGATTTCACAAGGTACTTCGTCGCCAATCCCGCAAGCATGAGATTTTACCAGATTGCTTTGAAGCAAACTCAGTTCCTCTTTTGAAATAGTGTGATTGCAAAGTGAACCAAATCCGGTATTTATTCCATAAATCGGTTCTTCATTCGATTTCATTTTATCATCAAGATAACGACGGCATTTCGTAATTCTGTTTTTTGATTCGCTCGATAATTCAATTTTATAATTATTTTTTAGTATATTAAAAATTGAATTGAATGTTAGTTTTTTAGGACTTATTTTATGTATTTTCATCACATTATTAGTTTTTTGTGTTAAAATTTTATTGTAAATTATTTATTTTTCTAATTGAGTAATTTTTCAATTATAAATAAAGTGGATAGTTAATATCCAAATAATAAAATATTTATAGAAAAATATTCTTTGCTATAACACACAAAGTGCCGATCTGTTAACCTTTATTTTAAATTTTAGATTCCAATTATTCATAATAATTAAAATTCAAAGTTGGGCGGTAAAGATAATATTTTTTTTATAAAATAATTGCATTTTTTTCTAAAACGATTTAGTTTTGCTGAATGATAAAAAAAGAACCATCGCTTTCGGATGTTGCAAAAAAGCTTGGTGTGTCTAAAACACTTGTATCCTTTGTTTTAAATAATAAAGGTGATGAAATGGGGATAAGCAAAGAAACTCAAAAAAAAGTAAAAGAAAAAGCAATTGAACTAAATTATCAACCAAATCAAATAGCCAGAGGCTTACGAATTGGAAAAACCAAAACAATAGGTTTAATTGTAGCCGATATTTCTAATCCGTTTTACGCTCGTGTTGCCAGAATAATTGAGTTTTATGCCGAGAAGCATGCTTACAATGTAATGTTTTGCAGCTCCGATGAAGACGAAAACAGGGAAAAGGTTCTGCTTCAAATGTTTCGCGAGCGTCAGGTTGACGGGGCTATTATTTCTTCAACCTCAGATAATCCCGAGTATATAAAATCCTTGATTCGTGATGGTTTTCCCTTTGTTTTAATTGACCGCTACTTTAAAGATATTGATTGCAACTTTGTGGTTGTCGATAATTATCAAGCAACCTACACATCTACTAATTATTTATTAAATAAAGGAAATAAAAACATCGGGTTTATTACTTTATCGCCCTCGCACATTAGTTCTCTTCATGAAAGAAAAGCCGGATATCTCGGAGCCTTAAATGAAAGAAAATTTGAAATCAAACCTGCATACATTTTAGAATTGGATTATTCGGATGTTAAAAAAAGGAATTATCAATCTATTAAAAAGTATTTTTTAGAGAACAAGGAATTGACGGCAGTTTTTGTAACAAATAATAATTTGGCCGTTGCCGTTTTAAAAACGCTGAAAGAATTAAATATGGTGGTGCCAAATGATATTGCTTTGATGACTTTTGATGATATTGATATCTTTCGGATAACAACTCCATCGATTTCGGTTGTTGCTCAACCTGTTGATGAAATTGGTAAACATGCTGTTTCAATTCTTTTAGATTCAATAGAAAAAGATGAACAGCAATTTGTAAAAAAAATATTGCAAACGAAACTAATTATAAGAGAATCAACAAGTAGGTAGTAGAAAATGAAATTATAAAAATTTTTGCTTTTTTAAAAAATTCAAGACGAAACTGAGCCAATTTTATCAATAATTTCCAAAATCGTAAGTTTATATTGTTCACCTGTTTGCATGTTTTTAAGTGTTAATTTCCCACTTTTCATTTCATCTGCCCCCACAAGTACAACGAAAGCAATTTCTTTATTATTTGCATATGCCATTTGCTTTTTCATTTTTGCCTGATCGGGAAAAATTTCGGCATTGATACCGGCTTTCCGAACTTTCGCAAGTAGTGGCAGGCAATATTTTTCTTCCTCTATTCCAAAATTCACGAACATTAATTGTGTTGACGAAACACTTTTATTTGGAAAAAGATTTTTTTCAGTCATAACATCATAAATTCTATCGGCTCCAAACGAAATTCCCACACCTGATACATCAGGAAGTCCGAAAATTCCTGTAAGGTCATCGTAACGTCCTCCTCCACAAATACTACCAATTGATGCATTTTCGGCTTTTACCTCAATAATTGCTCCGGTATAATAATTCAGGCCTCGTGCGAGAGTTAGGTCAAGCCGCCATTTGTTTTTCAAATCCAAGTCTTTAAGATGACGTAAAACCGTCATGGTTTCTTCAATACCTTTCATGCCAATTTCAGAATCTCTTAGAATCTCCATTAGTTTTGGAAACTTTTCTTTTAAAATGCCTTTCAAAGTAATTATGGGTTGAAGCTTTTCAATTGCCTCAGACGAAAGCCCTTTTTGAGCTAATTCCTCATTCACTTTTTCTAATCCGATCTTTTCAATCTTATCAATAGCAATTGTAATATCAACAACTTTTTCGGGTTCACCTATAACCTCAGCAATTCCATATAAAATTTTTCGGTTGTTAATACAAATAACGGTGTCAATGCCAAGCTTTGTAAAAACCTCATCAATAATCAAAACTAATTCCACTTCATTTAGCAGCGAATTGCTGCCAATCACGTCCGCGTCGCATTGGAAAAACTCGCGATAGCGGCCTTTTTGCGGACGGTCGGCACGCCAAACCGGTTGAATTTGATAACGTTTAAAAGGAAAACTTATATCGTTCCGATGCTGAACCACAAATCTGGCAAAAGGAACAGTTAAATCGTATCTCAGCCCTTTTTCCGAAATAAGCGAAGTTAGTTTACCGGAAATCAGATTTTCTTCATCCCTATTTTTTACTTTCGAGAAATAGTCGCCCGAATTAAGTATCTTAAATAAAAGCCTGTCGCCCTCTTCACCATATTTCCCAAGAAGAGTTGTCAGGTTTTCCATAGCCGGAGTTTCGATTGGAAGATATCCGTAGCGTTGAAAAACTTCTTTAATTGTATTAAAAATAAAATTTCTTTTTTGCATTTCTGCCGGTAAGAAATCGCGTGTTCCTTTTGGAATAGAAGGTTTATTAGCTCCCATATATTTTATTTCTTAATTAATAATTGTTTTTATAAATAAACCTGATAAAATTGCAATAATAAAACTTAACATTGTTCCAATCAAAATAAATTCGGCTTGTTTTCGATTATTATGATTTGAAATATCACCAAATCTTAAAATAGATTTTGCTGCTATCAGAAAACCAATCGCTTTACGCTTATTAAAATTAAACGTTTTTCGAATAGCCGAACGAAGGTACAAAGCAGAAAATAAAGCATTTTCAGGCTTAGATAAAACTAATTGAAAACTATCGCCCCGAAATATTTCAAGAGGAAATTCATTACAATCTAAATTTAATAATTCATTAATTTCAGAAATAGAAGATTTCAAAACAGACAGCATAATTATTCTTTCATCGGAACTAAGTCGCGAAGAACCAACAATATCACCGGTTAGAACAGCGAAGATTTTATTTTTTTCCATTGGCTTTTTTTTGTGAACTTTAATCATCCTTCAACTTTTTATATCTAATTCGTTTAGGGCCTTCCTGCCCTAATCGTTTTCTTCGATTTTCTTCATATTCCGAATAGCTTCCCTCGAAAAAATAAACTTGCGAATTTCCTTCAAATGCTAAAATATGCGTTGCCACCCTATCTAAAAACCACCTATCATGAGAAATAATTACGGCACAACCTGCAAAGCCCTCCAGTCCTTCCTCAAGTGCTCGTAAAGTATTAACATCAATATCGTTAGTAGGTTCATCAAGAAGTAAAACATTTGCTTCCTGCTTTAGTGTCAATGCAAGATGCATTCGATTTCGTTCGCCACCCGATAATATTCCTGCCTTTTTACTTTGATCATTTCCACTAAAATTAAACCTTGCAACATAAGCTCTTGAATTCATGGTGCGCTCACCCAATTTAATTATTTCGTTTTCGCCAGAAATAATCTCCCAAACATTTTTCTGTAGATCAATTTCCTGATGAGCTTGATCAATATATGCTGTTTTTACAGTTTCGCCGGTTTTAAAATTTCCGTTATCAGGAGTTTCAAGGCCCATTATCATTCTGAATAAAGTAGTTTTCCCTGCACCATTGGGGCCAATAATTCCAACTATACCTGCGGGTGGAAGCATAAAATTCAAATTTTCAAAAAGCAATTTTTCTCCAAAAGATTTTGAAACATTTTGGGCTTCGATAACCTTATTTCCGAGGCGAGGGCCATTAGGAATAAATATTTCGAGTTTTTCTTCTTTTTGTTTGCTGTCTTCGTTTAAAAGTTTTTCATACGAAGCCAACCTCGCTTTTGATTTTGCATGCCTTGCTTTTGGAGCCATTCTAACCCATTCAAGCTCTCGCTGAAGAGTTTTATGTCGTTTGCTTTCGGTTTTTTCTTCCATTTCAAGTCTTCTGCTTTTTTGATCGAGCCAGGAAGAATAATTTCCTTTCCATGGAATTCCTTCCCCACGGTCGAGTTCGAGTATCCAACCGGCAACATTATCCAAAAAATAGCGATCGTGAGTTACAGCTATAACCGTGCCTTTATATTGTTTAAGATGCTGTTCCAACCACTCGATTGATTCGGCATCAAGATGGTTAGTGGGCTCATCAAGAAGCAGGATGTCAGGCTCGGAGAGTAAAAGCCGGCAAAGCGAAACTCTTCTTAGTTCTCCTCCCGAAAGGTTTTTTATTGGTGCATCTCCTTCAGGGCAGCGCAAGGCATCCATAGCCCTTTCAAGTTTGGAATCAAGTTCCCATGCTTCTTTTTGATCAATAAGTTCAGTAAGCCTACCTTGTTCTACTATGAGTTTGTTCATCTCGTCGTCGCTCATGGGCTCGGCAAATCGCAAGTTGATTTCTTCATACTTTTTTAGTAAATCAACAGTTTCCTGAACCCCTTCACTAACAATTTCTTTAACGGTTTTATTATCGTCAAGCTTTGGTTCTTGTTCCAGCATTCCAACCGAATACCCCGGCGAAAAAACTACTTCTCCATCGAATGATTTCTCTTTTTCTGCAATGATATTTAGTAAGGTTGATTTTCCTGAACCATTTAAACCGATGATGCCAATTTTCGCACCATAATAAAATGAAAGATATATGTTTTTTAGAATTTCTTTTCCGGTATTGAGCTTTTTGCCAACACCCACCATTGAGAAAATTATTTTTTTATCGTCTGACATTGAATAAGTTTTATTATTATTTTTTTAAAAAAATATGACATTCTGTTTAGCAAAATTAGGCATTTTTTAAAATCAATAATTAGTTTCTCAAAACTGACTTGATGACATATAATAGAAACTAATTCAACAAAGTATTGTATTCAAAAGAATGAGAAGTGACTGAATTGGTTTCTAATGAGTTAATCTATTGAGAAAGAATTACTTTTTTTTTCGGACTTGCAGACAATTTTTTATGCATGGCATTTGCAGCTATTCTTCCGGCGCCCATAGCCAGAATTACTGTGGCTGAGCCTGTAACAATATCCCCACCGGCGTAAACATTTTTTATTGATGTTTCATTTGTATCAGGATTTACTTCGATATATCCCCATTTATTTAGCTTAAGCTTTGGTGTTGATTGGAATATAATAGGATTAGGCCCGTTACCAATTGCAACTATTGCAAGATCAGATTCAACTGTGAAATTTGATCCTTCGATGGGTATCGGTCTTCTTCTGCCTGATTTGTCGGGTTTGCCAAGCTCCATTTTGATACATTCAATAGCTTTGATTATATTATTATCTGTACCAATATATCTTACCGGATTATTCAGTAATTTAAAAATAATTCCTTCTTCACCTGCATGATGAACCTCTTCGGCTCTTGCCGGAAGTTCATGGCGCGACCTTCTGTAAATTATAGTAACTTCATCTGAACCTGCTCTTTTTGCAGTTCGAGCACAATCCATAGCAACATTGCCTCCTCCAATAACTGCAACTTTATTACCGTGTGGCATGGGAGTATCATATTCAGGAAATCTATATGCTTTCATCAAGTTCATACGCGTAAGATATTCATTTGCAGAAAAAACATTCCCAAGGCTCTCACCTTCGATATTCATAAACACCGGTAGCCCTGCACCAACACCGATAAAAGCAGCATCAAAGTTTTCAAGCAATTCATCAATTGTCAATAATGGGCCAATTACATGATTTGTTTCTATCCTACACCCCATGCTTTGTAAATAATTAATTTCAAACTGAACAATTGATTTTGGTAATCTGAACTCAGGAATTCCGTAGGTTAAAACTCCACCTGTTTCGTGCAAAGCTTCATAAATTGTTACTCCATAACCTCTTTGCCTCATATCTGCAGCAACTGTTAATCCGGCAGGGCCTGAACCTATTACTGCAATTCTTTTCCCTGTTTCTTTAGTAATAATCGGAATTTTTACGAGGTCCATTTTTCGTTCGTAGTCAGCAACAAATCTTTCAAGCCTTCCAATAGCAACCGGTTTATCCTTTTTGCCAACGATACAATATTTTTCACATTGATCTTCCTGAGGGCAAACTCTCCCACAAATAGAAGGAAGGACATTTTTTTCTTTAATTTTTTTTCCGGCAGCATCAAATTTTCCTTCTGCTATCAAAGCAATAAAAGTCGGAATATCAATATTTACGGGGCAACCTTTAACGCATTGCGGTTCTTTACATTGTAAGCACCTTCCAGCTTCAAGCAAAGCTAATTCGCTTGTATAACCATAAGGAACTTCCATGTAATTATTAACCCTCAGTTTTTGATCTTGTTCAGGCATGTCCTGCCTTGGAATTTTAAGTTTTAACTTTCTCTCATCAATTTTTGTTAACCCATGCCATTCACATCCGAATTTTGTACAAATGAAAAAAGGCATTAACTTAGAAAGAGCTGAGATCAGTACTTCACCAACATCTGAACCGCATTCTCCACATTTTACATCTTTATTAAGAATACTTTTTTTACACTTTGGACAAATTAAATCATCCAATGTGTCTCCCTCTTTCATTGGAACAGAGGTTTCAATATCAAACACATCAAGATACGGGCTTAATTTCAAATCAATTTCTTGTCCTTTATATTTGGCTTTAAAAAATATACTTTTTTCCTCTTTTTTCTCAATATTAAAACTATTATGACAATGAGGGCAATAAGTATTCAGATAAGTTTTAAACTTTAAATATTTAATATCCTGCTCAAACATAGTATTACTTTTTGTTATTTATTAGCTGTCTTCTGAGTTAATGTTGAATTATAGATGATAAACGTATTATCTTATGGAGAATAATAAAGAATCTTTTTCGTCTTTAAGGTAGATTGAATTTCTGTTTTCAAGTTCATCATAATCAACCTTGTGACCATCAAAATCAGGTCCGTCAACGCATGCAAATTTAGTTTTATTTCCAACTTTAACCCTACAACCACCACACATTCCTGTACCATCAATCATAATGGGGTTAAGGCTGACTATTGTTGGAATCTTTTCTTTCTTGGTCAGCTTACATACATTCTTCATCATCGCTATTGGCCCGATTGCATAAACAAGTTTAATATCATATCTTTCCTGAAGATATGTTTTTAGTGGTTCGGTAACAAAACCACGTTCACCATAGCTTCCGTCATCAGTAGTTATAATCAGTTCATCACAAATATTATTCATCTCATTTTCAAGAATAAGCATTTCAATGTTCTGTGCACCAATAATTCCAATTACATAATTTCCAGCTTCATGATATGCTTTGGTAATGTGATGAAGAATTGCCACTCCGGTTCCGCCGCCAACCATAATAACGGTTCCGGTTTTTTCAATTTTAGCAACTTTTCCGAGAGGGCCAACAACATCTTTAATTATATCACCTGTATTTAGCGATCTCATCAGAGCTGTAGTTTTGCCAACTACCTGAAAAATTATAGTAATTATTCCGGCAAAACTATCTTTGTCGGCAACTGTTAATGGAATCCTTTCTCCGGTTTCGTTAACTCTAAGAATTATAAACTGGCCGGGTTTTACTTTTTTTGCAATTTTGGGAGCACTAATATCAAATCTGATAATAGTTCCTTTCGCCATTTCCTGTTTTCTGACAATTTGAAACATAGGTAATTTGGTATTTGGTTTGTAAAAAAGATTTTAGAAATATCTTTACCATTCATCGCTATCATCAATACGAATATTATTAATATCCTCTTCGCTTAAGCCATGCCACTTGCAACCTTTTTTTGTACATAAGTAAAAGTCGAGCAATTTTGTTCGGGCACTAATTGATATTTTTGCAACAGGCGAACTACATTTTTTACACTTCTTATTATCAGAGATAAGGCTTTTATCACAATGAGGACAACTAACATTTTTTATTGTTTTATCCTCAGGTAAGAAGATCGTTGATTTTGAAGAAAAAACATTCAAGTAAGGGCTTAACATCATAAATCCTGTTTCACCATTTGATATTTTCACCTTGAGCATTTCATCTTCTATCAAGCTTTTTTTACAATGCGGGCAATATGCTTGGAGAAATGTTCCCGATTCAATGGTTTCTTTATAATCAGTTTGAATTTTTTTCTTTGGTTTTGCTACAACATCTTTGTGATGTTCCTTTTTTGTGATATGTGATCCGCTATAACCAAACTCTTTATATAGTTTTCTAAGAGCTACTGATAGATCATCGAATTCAATTTTATGATTTTTACATCCACAACGTGAGCAAATGCTTACTTTTCCACCCATGTCTAAATAAAATGGAATCATGGGAGCTCCGCAAGTCATACATTCTTGTTCAGAAATAATTTTGGCTTCACAATCGGGACAAGAAAAGCTTACTACTTCTCCCTTAGGTAAATCAATATCTGATATAAAGTTATAACTTCCGTAGATTGAACTTAATCTTATTACTCCTTTTTCCCCGGAAATTTCAATATTTAATTTGATACTTGGTTCATTGTCAACCCTATGATCTTCGTCCATAAGCGATTTCCCGCAAACCGGACATTTTAAACTTAATGAAACAAAATCGTACATAAATTCTTTGTTTAAATTATTAATTATGTACAATAATAATAAAAAAAACCCTTACATTTTTGAATTACTTAAATTAAATATTTAAAATCTTATTTTGTATTTGAAATAATTATCTGAAAAAGAATAATAAGGGAGAAAATAACAATGTAATTTAAAGTTGATTTAAATAAAAAAAGCCTGCAAGCTTTTTAAAACTTGCAGGCTGATTTTTTTAATATTCAACAGAATATCTATTTCAGAACAATTTTTTCGATAGCGATATTTTTTCCGCTTTTAACTCTTAAAAAATACGTGCCTTTGGCAAAATTTGTCATGTCAATCTGATTTTTATACATATCAGAATTATAAGGAAGTTTTTGATTAAACAAAATTTGTCCTTGTTGATTTATAATGGATATCTCAACCTTAGAATTATCGTTTGAAGATATTAAATAAGTGAATATTCCGTTTGTCGGATTTGGAACGATCTCTATTGAAATATTATTATTGTTAATTTCATTTATTCCGGTGCAGGGGTCTAACGTTACAATAAGTTCGTCAGTTACTGTTTCATCACAAGGCTCAAAGGAAAAAGCAGATAATGATAATTCAACACTCTCATTTAGAATATCATTAGGGCCCGGAGTGTAGATGGTTGATAAAGATGTTGAATCTTCAAAACTACCATCGCCTGAAGTAGTCCAAACAACGGAAGAATAATAATTTGCAGTAGCATTTAATAATAAATTTGTATTCTTACAGATTAAAGTATCGTTTCCTGCAAAGCATTCGGCATACCTGTTAATTTTCAAAAGCATACTATCACTTGCTATCATACCGGGTTCATAACCGAACACGGTCAGGGTAAGCCAAACTTCACCATTTCCAATATCATCCCATCCTCTGATATACTGAGCAGTCAAACTTTTTGTATTATTAAAATGTCCATCACCCGAAGTAGTCCATTCAACAGATTGTTGAGATGTTGCCTGGCCGGATGTTTGGTAAATAAAGTCCCAGCAGATTGTATCGTATTGGCCCGCAGTTACGGTAGGGAAGGCGGGAGGTTCAAAATTAAAAGAAAGGATTCTTGTCCCCCATCCCGAATTATTCATATATTCGGTTGTAAACCAAAAAGTAGAATCATCGGAAGGATCAACAGACATCGCACTATAATCGCCCCAACGGCTCATGCTACCCTGAGAACCAAAACCGGGATAGAGAGTAATTTCTTCAAAACTCATTTCTCCGAGAGGTGCTTCCGGATCACGGCCTGTTGCCCTGATAGCTGGATAGACTTCCGAGCTTGAAACCGAATATCCGAGAGCAATATCACCATTGCCGTTCATTGAGATGCTTCCCATCCATCTGTGCTCATCATCGGGTGCGTAGGTTCCTTGTTGATAAATATACCAATCGCCGTTTTCTTTTCTTAATTCATACCATCTTACGGCAGCTTTGTTTGAGGTTGAAACCGTGTGATTAGTTAATAAAACCTCGTAATCTCCAAAATTTCGATATTGAAGCCGATACATTAACATACCTGCAAGGTTATCAAGTTTATTATTAGTACCGGGTTGAGGAATCCTTGATACGTCTGAGCTATAAGGCTCAGGAGTAAGACTTGATACCAATTCGAAACTTGAGTTTTCGGTAGTATCCCAGTCAACTTTAAATTCATATAGTTTGATATCATGATCAATTAAAGTCATAAAATAGTTTGGTGCTCCCTCGGGAGGTTTGGGCCCGTCAACGTCGGCAGGAAGTACTCCAAAAATATTTTCATACTGGCCAAAGTAAACCATTTGAGCATCGGGATCACCTACGAGCATGGCCTCACGGTCGAAAGAGGCAAAACCTGCACCTATAAAACCGCCTTGAAACATGTGGTATGAAGAATAATATCCATCAGGCCAAACGCCAAATTTAGGATAATCATTAAAGTGATCGAATTCAAAAGCGTAACGATACCACTCGCCCAGGGGATCTCCTGTTTGTGAAACGGCAACCAATTCATAGCTTTTTCCATTTGAGCATTGAATGGCAAATTGGGTTGCAATCCATCTGTCAGCCATTTCATCGTAAAGTATTATTGGATCGCCATCGTTATGGCCTGTCCATGCACCAACGAAACCACTCCATTAAAGTGCTGTTATCAACAGGCCCGTATAATAATGCCCCTGATTTGTCGAATATGGCAAATGAAAGGTTTATCATTTGGAAATAATGATTTGGCCCGACATCTCCGTCAGTATCGGGTGGGTAAACCCCATTGACATTTCCAACGCCTTCAATGTTAACCAAAGGCCCTCTAACATCAGTTGAACCAAATTCATTTTGTGCCAAAGGATCTACAAAATTCGGTTCACCTTTAGTGTCGCGGGGTAAAAAATCATTTTGAATAATCCCGTCTTTCCAGCTTCGGTCTCTTTCGCCGGGTAAAATAATTTTCATATCAATCAGAGGAGGTGTTTCGTCAAAATAAGCTGCTTTTCTGACTTTTGGCTTAATGTTTTTTGATTCTTGGGCAAACCCGATTAGACTAAATATCAGTACTAATAGTAATATTGTTGAAAGTTTTTTCATTTTGTTTTTTGTTAGATTTTTTTCGTTTTTATATGTTGATTCTGATAATTACTTCTTTATATTTCTTCTTTTGATAAGAAAATTTTCCCCTGTTTGAAATTCTTATCGCTTTAATAAGACAATTTGATATGTTATAAGTTGCATGTAATTTATTAGGTGTTTTATTAATGTAAATTACTTTCTGCTTTAATATCTTTTATCCATTTTTCCATTTTAACTGGGCAATATGCTTTTAAATTTTTTAATAAAGTTTCCACCGAATTCTCAACAATAATATTATCCCTGTGTTCCTTGCGAACAAATCCTTCATTTACGGCATGGTCGAAAAACAATAATAGATTAATAAAATAATTCTCGACATTGAGTAGGCCTAATGGTTTATCATGAATTCGAAGCTGATTAAAAGTCAGCATTTCAGCTAATTCATCAAAAGTTCCAAAGCCTCCGGGCAAGGCAATAAATGCATCGGACATTTCTGCCATCAAACGTTTTCTTTCCTGCATGGAATCAACCACAATAAGTTTTGTGAGATTATTATGTGCAACTTCTTTTTCGACAAGGTTTTTTGGCATAATCCCAATAACTTCGCCATTATATTTAAGCATAGTATCGGCAAGTATTTTCATTATACCGACATTTGCTCCACCGTAAATTAAAGTAATATTTTCTTTTAAAAATTGTTCGGCGAGCTTTACGGCCATTATTTTGTAAGACCCACGAAACCCCATACTTGAACCACAAAATACACAAATTCTATTCATAAATTCTATTTCTGAATTTTGGCAAAAATATAAAATTTGCAATAAAACTCTGTTATTAAAAGAATTTAAGTATTGAAAATGTTTATTTTTATAAACTTTTTGAATTTGAATTATAATGTTTAAAATAAAAGTACATTTCTTATTAATTCTTTTGCTGTTTTTATCATTTATCAATGATATACCGGCTCAAGAATCAGAAGAATTAAGTAGCGATGATACTTTCTCATACTTCAGTTTTGACCACATGGAAGATGCTGAAAAGCTTAATCATTTTCGTGATGCAGCACACGAAAATCAAAATTCCAATTTTGAGTTAGCTTTGAAATACATCAATTGGGGATTAAAATTATCGAAAGAAATTGACGATAAAGGAATGCATGCCAGTTTCTGGACTCAAAAAGGTTTGTTATGGCGTAGTAAATATGAATATGATAAAGCATTAAAAGCATATTTAACAGCAATATCATTTTATGAAGGCTCTGAAGAATATTCAGGCAAAGCTTATGCCTATTTAAACCTGGGTGCTTCAATTAATATTGACACCTTACAATTAAAATACTATAAAATAGCATATAAAAACTTTTTAAAAACTGATGATACTCTTGGGCTTGGAAGGGCTTTAAACAATATTGGAGTGGTTTTTCTGGATGATTTTAATATATATGACTCAGCTAATTTATATTTTAATAAAGCATTGGAGAAATTTCATCAAATTAATAATAAAGAAGGAGAAGCAGCAATATATATAAATTTCGGTGAGCTTTCTCTCAAACAAAAAGAATTTGATAAAAGCCTCGAATACATGTTTAAATCTTTAACTCTTTTCAGAGAAATAAATAATAAAGATGGCATTATACACACTCTCAGTAATATTGGAGTGGTTTATATTCATATGAAGAAATATGATACCAGCTTGAGTTATTTGGATTCGGCTGAAAAAATTGCTGAAGAAATTTCTTTTGATGTAAAACTTGCTGAAATTTACCAATACAGAGCAAGGGTTTATGATTCACTTGAACAATTTCCAAAAGCATATCACTGGAAATGTTTATATTCAGAAAAAAAAGAGCAAATAAATAAATTAAGAAATGTTGATAAGGTTCTTGTTTTGGAAAAAGAATTTGAAATAAATAAAAATATCCGTGAAATAGAAATTCTTGAAAAGCAGAAAAAAACTAACCATCTGATTCAGGCCGGCTCGGTATTGATAATTATTTTAATTTGCTGGATAAGCATTATCATTTATAGAAAACAAAAATTGCGTGTTGAAAAAATGCGTACAATTTCAATGCAAAGCGAAAAAATCAGACAAACCGAAAAGGCCTTGATGGAAGCTGAAATAAAAAACGCTGATATTGAAAAAAAACTTCTTGAACAGGAAATTGAATTGCAATCAAGAAAAATAAGCAATCTGGCATCCAATGTTGTTAATAAAATTGATTTCATTGATGAAATTAAAAATCAAATCCGAAATTTCAAAAGGATAGATAATGATAAGCAAGCATCGGAAGTAGCGAACAATCTTTTGGTTACATTACACCAGAACCTTGAGTTGGAAACTGATCAGCAGGAATTAAAAATGCTGGTTGAAAAAAACAATCAGAAATTTATCAGGTATCTTGAAATAAAATATCCTGAATTTAGTAAAGGAGAACGTCAATTATTAGTGTTTTTAAAGCTTGGTATTCCATCGAAAACTATTGCTTCGATACTCAATATTTCTGTTTCAAGTGTGCATACTAAACGGTATCGTTTAAGAAAAAAACTGGATATAAAAACCGAGGATAGTTTACTAAGTTTTATCAACGAATTGCCCTCATGATTTTTATAGATGATATTTGATGCTTGCCCGAAAACGCCAATTTCTTCGTTATGCTTGTGCAGAAACCCAGTCATCCGTACGGACTCCTTATTTTCTGCCCTTCGTAAGCCTCAAACTTGACGTTTTCAGTCTAAGCACTCCAAAATAGTGAGTTTTCTTGCTGACATTATTTAACGTTAAAAGAAATTAGGCAGGGCTGATAGTAAATTTAAATTTACTACCTCTACCAACTTCACTTTCAGCCCATATTTTACCGCCATTTTTTTCAACAAATTCCTTGCAAAGAATCAACCCAAGTCCTGTTCCCTTTTCTTTATTTGTTCCAGAGTTTGTAAAACTTTCTTCTATTCGGAATAGTTTATCCAAGACATTTTTACTCATACCTACACCGTTATCTTGAATACAAATTTCTACAATATTTTCTTTTACTTCTGCTGAAACACTAATTTTTCCATCTACATGAGTAAATTTTATTCCATTATTAATAAGGTTACTGATAACTATCTTAATGGTTTCTTTGTCGGCAAATATTTGTAATTCAACAGGAACATTGTTTTTTATTTTAATATTTTTTAAAGAAGCGTTTCCAGAATAAGGCAAAATAGTTTCATCTACAAGTTTTTTTATGTTCAATCTCTCTTTTTTAATAATAATTTTTCCACGCTGCGACCTTGCCCAAGTCAGAAGATTTTCGAGAAGTGAAAAAGTGTTTTTTGAAGTTTTAGATAAAATGTTGATGAATTTTTTTCTTTCTTCATCACTATAATCCTCATAGTCTGTATCCAAAAGATCAGCAAAACCAATAATGGTATTAAATGGGCTTTTGAGGTCATGTGCAATAATTGAGAAAAATTTGTCTTTTGTTGCATTAACTTCAGTAATAATCGTCAAATGTTTATTAATTTCTTTCTTTTGTTTTTCAAGTTCCAATTGATTGTTTTGCAGAATTACATTTTTTTTCTGAATTTCATTTGTACGCTCTTTGACGTGGTTTTCCAGAATCAATTTTTCTTTTTTAAGATGAGATATGCGGATTCTGATATATAAGAGAATTAATGAAACGATGGTAAGAATCGACAAAAAATAAAATAACTTTGTTTTCCACCAGGGTGGTGTGATAATAATTTTTATTGATTTACCTTCTTCATTCCAAATATCGTCGCTGTAAGACCCGATAACATGAAAGGTATATTCCCCAGCCGGAATGTTGGTATAGGTTGCATATCGTCTTGTTCCAACTTTATTCCATTCTTTTTCATAATTTTCCAGAATATAGGCATATTCATTTTTTTCGGGATTAGAAAAATCAATTGAAGAATAACTGAAAGAGAAAATATCTTCCTTATGGGACAAAATTATTGTATCTGTATCGAGAATTGATTTTGTAAGAATAGGTTTTCCGTTAATAGAATCGTAAGGTAATATTGATTTGTTGAATATTTTAAAATCAGTTATAAATATTGGAGAGATGTATTCATTGTTTTTGATTTCTTTCGGATCAAACATATTTAATCCATTGATACCCCCAAAATATATTTTCCCTTTTTTGCTTTTGAAATAAGCCCCTGAATTAAACTCATTTTCCTGCAAGCCGTCTTTCTGATCAAAATTTGTAAATTGTTCGGTAGTTGGATCAAATTTTGAGATTCCTTTATTTGTACTTATCCATAAATTGTTTTCATCATCCTCAATCACAATGTAAACAGCATTATCAGGAAGCCCGTCATCTTCGGTATAACGCTTGAATATTCCGGTTTTTGGATCTAATTTATTTATACCACCCCCGTATGTGGCAATCCAGATATTACCCAAATGGTCTTCACTAATTCCCATTACAAATTGATAACTTAAACTGTTTTTATCCCGAGAATTAGCCAAATATCTTTGAAAAATTTCTGTTTTCGGATCAAATTTTGCAATGCCTCGTGCCGTTCCTATCCAAAAAAAACCTTTGCTATCTTCAAAAATTGCATAGACACGGTTGTCATTCAAACTCTTTGGATTATCTTTTTCATAATAATAATGTTTGAATGTTTCGGTAGCTGGATCAAACCGATTTAATCCTCCCGATACTGTCCCAATCCATAAAATCCCATCTTTATCTTCATAAATTGCCCTAACATAATTACCACCAATACTATTCGGGTTTTGAATATCTTTATTATAATTATAATGCTTGAATGTTTTTTTATTTGCGTCATACCTGTCCAGCCCTGATTCTTTTAAACCGAACCAAAATATTCCATCTTTAGTTTGATAAACAACTCTTGTGTTGTTACTACCTAACGAGTTCAAATTATTAGGATCACGTAAGAGATGTTCGTACGTTCCGGTTTCTTCATCAAAAATACTGATACCGTTTGTAGTTCCTACCCATAATAAATTTTTATTATCAATATAACATGAACGCACAGAATTGCTAATTAAGCTGTTTGGGTTTCCTTGATCATAATAAATATATCCAAAGTTTTCATAATTAGGGTTTAATTTATTTAAACCTTTTCCTACAGTACATACCCACAAAATTCCTGATTGATCCTCGAATATTTCTGAAACATTATTATTGCTTATACTCATTGTATTCCCCTGTTGGCTTACCCATTTTTTGAAATGTTTATTTTCTCTGTTAAAAAGATTAAGTCCGTTATTAAGTGTACCTATCCATAATTTATTATGAATATCTTCAAAAATTGTTTGGATATTGATATTTGCTTTACTTTCTATACCCTTTAAAATATATTTATAAGTAATGAATCTTTCCGTTTTTTTATTAAAAGCATTCAATCCCTTATTTGTACCAATCCATAAAGTTCGTTGTGAGTCTTCATATATATAATTAATGCAATTGCTGCTTAAACCTTCTTTTGTGCCATAATGAGTGAAAGTACCACTTTTAGTATTAAATCTGATCAAACCAAATAAGGTGCCTATCCAAAGGGTTCCTAATTCGTTTGAGGATTCAAAAATAGTTTGTATTGGCAAACTGAGATGTTGCAAGGAATCAATGAAAGGAAGTTGATAATCGATAAATACTTCAGTTTTTATGTCAAAGCTGCAAATATTATAATTGGTTCCAATCCATAATAAACCGGGTGTAGCTTTTGATTCAGTAATAATTTTTATGCAATTATTTTCTATTTGAATATCTTTTTTTGACTTATTGAGGTATTTAATAAAACGTTCGGTTTTGAAATCATAGCGATTTAAACCAGATTCAGTTCCTATCCATAAATTCTCATTACTGTCAATAAATAGTGATAAAATATAATTATCAGAAATTGAATTGGGATTTAAAGCATCATGCTTAAAAACCCTAAAATCGTATCCGTTATACCTATTCAATCCACATTGAGTTCCTATCCAAATAAAACCATATTTATCTTGCACAATTCCTTTAACAGTATTTTGAGAAAGACCGTCATTTACGGTAAGATGTTGGAATTTTAACGAAAGATTTTGTGATTTAACTGAAAGCAATAAGCCAAAAAGAATTATAAAAATAAATAAAAAATTTCTCATTGAAATCACTTTTCCAAATCACTATCATTTACCAAACAAAAAATAAGGTGTTAACATATTGAAAAAAAGCGTTTTAATGCTTTTTTTCATTTGGGCACACCATTAAATGCAAATATAATAATTTATTCCAAATGAGAAATTAAATTTCTTAGTAGATAATACTTAAACGATATTAAAAAAAAGCCACCCTTTCGAGTGGCTTTAACAACAATAATTATAATGAGAAAAACAAATTTATTTAATACTAAGCCATTTAGTAATTACTCCATTATCAGTTTTAATTTTGATTGCATATTTTCCCGAATCAAAATTGCTGAGGCAGATTTTATCGGATTTACCTTCGTAAACCAATTGGCCTGCATGATTTAATATCATAACGGTTCTAATTATTTCCGATGACGAAAAATTTATTTCTTCTGTCGCCGGATTAGAATAAACAATAATTTTTTTATTTTTTGTCATTGAATTTTTTGAGTTTTTTACTAAACTATGCTTGTTATCAATGCTCTGATAAACTTTTTATAAATAAGAATCGAAAACAATATCCTTTTTAAAATCGGTAATCATAGCTTCATTGTTTGACCTTTATCAAATTTAAAAAAAAGCTGCTTTTTCAAGCAGCTTCTAAATTAAAACAACTTTTATGATAAAAACTACTTAAGGGTAAGCTTATGGATTTGAATACCCCTTATAGTTTCAATTCTTATAATATAAACACCTGCATCTAATTTGCTTGTATTTATTTTTGTGGAATTTCCTTCATAGACCCTTTGTCCGACGTAGTTGTAAATTACAACATTATTGATTTTAACTGATGAAGAAATATTTATAATATCTGTAGTCGGATTTGGAAAAATTACGGTATTCTCTAAAAATGCTAAGTTTTTTGTAATTTTAACAAAACTAAACTTGCCATCATTAGCGGGGTAAACATTTGAAACATAAGAATCGTATATGGATTTCATCTCAAAATTAGCGACAGCTTCTTCTCCATTCGACCAAACTTTTAATAAAATAGGTTCGCCGGCAATGTAGCCTTGTCCTTCGTTGAGCACACTAAAAATAGGCATATCATTAGAATACAAATTTCCGGAAGTAATAATTGTTGATCCCAAAATTGTGTTTCCTTTGTAAGCGGCAACTTCATCTCCAATTTCCAAACCATCGATGTACATTGTATAAACCGCTTCAGCCGCATTACCACCATCAAAATTAAGGTGAGAAGGTTTAGTTCTTTGTAAACCACTTAATTTAGTTGCAATCGGATAAACAATTTCACCATCAGCCAACATTTTAACGAGATAGCCCTGTCCGGGAAGTGCATCACCAATTCCGTTTACCCAATTCGGGCCAATTTTTCTAAGCATATTGCCGCTTGAACTCCTGATAAAATCAAGGTCATCGCCAATTATTGTTTCAAAAGCTAATAAAGCATCCATTGAATTTTCCGGGAAATAACTAATAAACTGATATCCTGTTACTACTGCAATTGGAGTTGAAGGATCAACTTTTGTTCCGCTAATAATGAAAGAATCATCGGCAAACATTTTAATGAGGTAACCCTCGTCAACAATCCAATCGCCAATACCGTTTACCCAATTTGGCCCGATTTTGCGAAGCATAGAACCCTGAGAATTTCTAACAAAATCAAGATTATCATTCAATATTGCACCCATTACTACTGTCATATCCGGATCACTTGCCTCAATATATGATGAAATGAATTGATAGCCCTGAGTTAAATTAAATGTTTGATTTGGGTTTGTCCCACCTGTTATTTCAACAATATAGTCTTCAGCCTCGCCGTATGATAAAGGTTCACATGGATCATTACAATCTCCGCCCCAGTTAGTTCTTGCCCTCATAACATGCAAACCGGCAGGAGTACCGCCAGGAATAGTGATAGAAGCATTAAAGATTGAATCAGCAACTGCAAGTATATAATTTTCAAGAACTTTTTCATCTTCATCAAATATAAAGTTATCATTCCAGTCAATCCAAATCGTAACACGGTTATCTGCATAAGCTGTAGCCATGCTAACAATATAGTTTGTTTCAGTTTCTAATACTGCCGGTCCTAAATCGAAATATTGGCTCCAACCAACTCCATTCAAATCAGCACATCCTGAGCCGTAGTTTTCAATTTCGTTTAAGGCAAAATCAATAAAACCATCACCTTCGGCACATCCGCTTGAATATTCGGGAATACAATAAAAATCACCAATACTAACTTCAACAAAATTTGATTTTTGTGCTTCTCCTTCTGTATATAAGGCTCTTACGTAATATTCATATAAGCCATCTTCAAGATTTAAATCATCATAAGTAGTTTCGGTAATATTTGCAATTAGCTCATCATCTCTATAAACATTATATCCAAGTAGAGCATCGGGAGCATCCCATTGCAAATAAACATTATTATCTTCAACAGTAGCTGTTAGGTTTGTAGCCGGAGGGAGAGAAATAAAATCTCTTTCTTTTGTAAAATATACTTCTTTTGTTTCATCTCTTTGAACAAAAGCTACGACCTTACAATTAACAAGGTCGTAGTTGGATACATCTACAATAAATTCAAAAGTATTAGTAGAAGATGTTGAGAAATCAAGGTTATAGCCATCGGCATCAGGGTACATTTCGCGTTCCACAAAATTCAGTTCTTCCATGCCCTGCCACAATTCCGGTATATGTGATTCGGTTAAAGCTACTCTGAGAGTTAAGTCTTCCATTAGCGGATATCCAATATCTTCAACAGTTACTTCAGCTAAAAATTCACTTGGATTACCCGTTGCTTCAAGCGAAACAGAAATATCACACATTCCGGGTTTGTTCATACAGAAATCATAAAAAGCAGTATATTCTTCTTCCTGATAAGAGCCTGAATATGTGCCGTCAAAATACACTGTCGGGTATCCTGTAATTCCATAATAATTTATTCTATCGGTTGATGGGCCATTTTGATACTCGTCGCCGAAATGATACTCAATTACCGATAATTGATATCCGGTTTCTAATAACATATCAATTAAAAGTGCTGAAGCCGGGCAATAACCACACCATGTTCCCGTACCACCTTCTAAAAGAACTTTTTCACGAGGAATCGGGTTAGTAAAAACAATAGCCTGAACACATTCTTCAGGAGATTCGCCTTCGTCGTAAACGGCAGTTACACAATATTGATAAGCTCCATCTTCCATTCCGGGGTCGGAATAGTTTTCTTGGGTTATATAATCAAGCAATTCAGTATCCCGAAAAACATTATAGCCTAAGAGGTCTTTTGAGCTAAGTGGCTCATCTTTGCAGATTTCACCACTATTGCTTTTGCCATACACAGGTTCTATATCTTTGTTATATGAAAAAATCAACTCTATTGGTTCGGTAGCTATTTTTGCATCACCGTCAACAGTTTGTTGTATCCAAACATGAATATTCCATGCACCGTCGTATCCAATTTCATTAAAACTAGTCCATGTGTTTCCACTAAAGCTAAAAATATCTCCGTAACCCGGGTTATTTTCGGCTGAATAATCCCAGCCTGTACAATCGAAAAATCCGGTAGGAAAAACGTGCAAACCTACATATAAAGGTTCCGAAGCATTAATTTGAGCATATTCGTTAAGTTGAATTTGATTCCATGAAAAAGAAGCCGGTTCGTCAAGATGTTGATAAACTACTGGATTAGTAACCCCAGCTGCTTGAGCAACAACTAAAGTAAAATCATGATCCCCCTGCCCTAATGCAATTTCAACATTAGTAATATACCAACCGTCATATTGAGAAATCATTTCGGGATCCCATTTCACACAGGTGTACCAATCGCCTGAGCAAGATAAATAGCCGTCATTATTTCCGCTATCCCATTGCAACCAGTCTCCGCCTGGCGAATTCCATGTTAAAGAAACATCGCTGCCTTCAACCGAAGCAGCAAAATTTTTAACCGGATCCAATTCGTCTGTACCTTGGGTTGTTTTAATTTTTTTAAGGTTTTTCTGATTTAATTGTTGGGAATAACTCCCTGCCGATAGCACAATTGCTATCAATAATAAAAATAATGTTTTAAAGTGTTTCATAATAAATTAATTTTAAGTTTAAAAAATTTCTATCTATTCTATTCATATATATAATAATCAGATTATCTATTTAATAACAGCTTTACTTGAACTAATTTCATTTTCTTTTTCAATTTTCAGGATAGACAAGAATATCATCTGAAAGCATTTTAACTAAATAGCCATCTCCCGGAATTCCGTTTCCTATTCCGTTAACCCAATTTGGGCCGATTTTTCTTAATGTCTGCCCATAAGAATTTCTGATAAAATCTAAGCTCTCATTTATAATTGACGCAAAAGCATCCATAGCATCTATTTGGCTTTCGGGAAGATAACTAACGAATTGAAAGCCTGTATATAAATTGATTTCTGTTGAAGGATCAATGTAGCAACCTTGAATTTCCAATTCATCATCAGCATTCATTTTAAACAAATAGCCTTCTGTTGTAATCCAGTTTCCAATTCCATTAACCCAATTTGGCCCAATTTTTCTTAACATTGATCCATTTGAATTTCTTACAAAACAAAGATCATCATTCAGATTATTTTCCAATACACTCATCATATCAGGGTCATCGGGAATAATATTTGTTGAAACAAATTTGAAACCCTGAGGAAGCTCAACAGTACTGCTTTCAAAGGGTTTTGCAATAGTTGTTTGGAGAACTTCCTTAGTGTCCATGTCTTGTATAAACACTACTATTTCGCAATTCTCGAAGACATAATCGTCGGGAATAGGCATAATTACACTTACGTTTTGAACAGGATTTGATGAAAAATCAACTGAAGTCCCATTTTCATCCGGCTGCATATCACGACACACAAAGTGCAATTTAGGCAACCCAAACCAGATATAAAATATATCGGATTCGGTTAAAACTACCTGCACAGCTAAATTGTTTTCAAGATGTTGATAATTTGAAACCATTTCAACTTCTACATCAACCTTCCATTTTTTATGACTTTGGTATTCAAAGTTAGCGTCAAGCTTAAAATCGGATAAGTTATTTATTTGCTGATTATAACGCCCCAAGTATTGAGTAAACATACTTTGGGTAGGGTGGCCGCCAACCAGAACATTTGTACCGTCAAAATGTGCAGTCGGATAAGCTTGTATATTATAATAGTTTTGGCGGGCATCTGACTTTTCATTTGAAAAATCGTCGTTATTATGATATTCAATAACAGCAACATCATAGCCGGCAGCAACTAATTCGTCGGCCCCTTTAGCAGCTCCTGGACAATTAACACACCATGTTCCTGTGCCTATTTCAAGGAGAACTAATTCTTTTTCTATTTGTGTTTTAAGCTTATCGGCTTCATCGTTTTTTATTACATCATTAATTGATAGTTTACTATTTTGGCCAACTGCATTAAATAGTAATAAACAGGTTATCACTAAAATTAAAATTGTAAATAATATTGTGAAAGTTTTTTTCATAATTTACGTTAAATATTTTTCTTGTACTATTTCTCAATGCAAAAGTAATTGTAGCAGGCTTTTCAACCAAGATAGAAACATAGACATAGCATATACAAAACATATTTATTTAATATGTTTCATTTTAACGTTAATATTTAATATTTTAAAACATTTAGTAATTACTATTACTATATATATTTTAATTTAATTGTAATATGATCATATTTCTTTCTGTTTCGTTGTTGATGCAATGTTTCAAGCTTATTTATTTTGGCAAAACATTACAAGACTCTAAGAAATTATGATTATTTAATCTTGTTTTTTATGGTAGATTTTTTTTGCTTACCAAAAATAATGAGGTTTTGGTTAATGGAATATTATTGGTTTTTCGTATATAATAAGTGCCCGCTCGAAAGCTTCTACTTCTATGTTTTTCTTGGTCAGGAAAGCCAAGCAAGTATCTGTAAACTCATGGCTTTTCGGGCTAAGCAAGTCTTCAAAATAAGGTTTTCCGGCAAAGGAATCTAAAACATTGAGTCTTCTTCCATGGGATAATTTAAAACCTTATCATAAAGCAAGTACTATAAGGCCTTTGGAATTTTGATCTTAGCCTAATCAATAAAAAAACGCAGGCTATCATAAATTATGCATAGCCTGCGCTGAAGAATTATATAAAAAGAGTTTTTATTTAATTGTAAACCTTTTAATAATAATATTGTTGAAGGTGTGAATTTTAACTAAATAAACACCTTGTGACAAGTCTTCCACATCAACACGAACATTGTTTGAATTCTCGACACTCGAACTTATGTTTTGGCCCGAAATGTTAAATATTTCAATTTTGTTTATAATATTCTCCGAAACTATATTTACTGTTTCTTTAGCCGGATTTGGATAAATGTTGATTGTTTTTGATAAATCACTTGCAACAGAAATGTTTTTTGAAAAATTCAAGATGCTATATTTTCCGTCATCGTTCGGGAAAATTTCAGAAGTGTAAGCATCGTCATAAGGATTAAGGAATTCATAATCAAAATCTGCAATTTGCTTAGTTTTGTTATCCAAAACCTTGATAATGATTTTATGTCCGGTAGCATAGCCTTGTCCCTTAATTAATGTACCGAAAACAGGGAGTTCGTTTTCAAAAACGTTTGATGAATTTATTTTCAAGGAACCAACCATAATGTCTCCATCATAAGCTGCAATTTCATCCCCAACATCTAAGCCCTCAATGTACATAGTATAAACAGCTTCAGCAGGATTTCCGTTTTCGAATTTAAAATATTCGCATTTTGAATCTTTATTTTGTATTAATTTTTCACCAACCGGAACATTGTAAATAAGAATATCATCAGCATTCATTTTAATTAAAAAACCTTCGCCGGCATTCACAATTCCGAGACCATTAACCCAGTTAGGCCCGATTTTCCTTAAAGTATTACCGTTAGAATTCCTGATAAAAATGAGATTATCGCTCAAAATGTTTTCAAAAACTTCTAATGCATCGCCGGAAGTTTCGGGAAGATAGCTTACAAACTGAAAACCTGCATAAAGCTCAATTTGAGTAAGAGGATCAATTACTTCGCCTTGAAATATTATTTGTTCTGAAGCATTCATTTTAAATAGATAGCCTTCGGTTGTACTCCAGTCACCAATTCCGTTAACCCAGTTTGGCCCGATTTTTCTTAGGGTTTGTCCGTTCGAGTTTCTAATGAAATCAAGATTATCGTTCAGAATTGGTTCTAAGATAGTAAGCATATCAGGATTTTCGTGAATTATTCGTGTAGAAACAAAACTAAATCCAAATTCAAGTGCCATCTCTTGTTCCTGCTGCCCCGAGCCTAATGTAGCCCAAGCCGATTGTAAAACTTCGGTTGTTTCAAAATTTTGAACCCAAACAATCACAGCTAAATCGTCCCATTCTTCAATATTTGTATTTGAAAGACTTGCAGTAAATTCGGCATTAATTGTTTCACCACTTTGCATCTCGGGCAATGAATATCCGTTTCCATTCGGAATCATTTTCATTTCAACATTATGAAATTCTGTTTGGCCGTTAGTACCAACGTTCCCAACTGTTTTATTTTCAATTACCGTAACATATAAGTTGTGATTTTCGGGATAGGGAAAACTTGGAATAACATCAACATCCACAGTAATTTCTTCTCCATTTAAGTTCCAATTTGCTTGTATTTCAAGAAATGCCGAATCGGCAAGTTTACTATCGAAATCGCTTTGAGAATATGAGGTCGGATAATAATATTCGCCTTCAACGTTCATATGAGGAATTCCTCCAACATCATAAAAGTTTTTTCTGATTCCACCGCCTGTTGGATCATAATAAATATCGCCCGAACCCGGCCAATTCATTTGATAGGCTACAAAAGTAAAATCATCGCTTGAATTATTACCAAATAACTCTTGAAGATGTTCGGCTGCTCCGACACAAGGCCCGCAAGTTGAACTTGTAAACTCTTCATGCAACACGACTCGTTTTCTTTTAGCTTCTTGATTATAAATATACTTCAATTCATTTATAGTATCATTTTCCGGATTTTGGTCTTCATGTCCGTTTGGATTTGCTGCCCATACTTTCAGATAACTTAATCCCTCTTCGGGTATCCATTGAATATCGTGTGTAAAATCTAATGATTCAAATGAAGCTAAATTAGTGCTTACTGACATAGATTTTATTTCACCGCCATTAATTTGATAATAATAATCGAAAGAAGAAATTGTTTCAAGGCCATTATTTGTAATATTTGTAATAACCTCAATAGGTGAATTTTTAACATTGTACAACTCAACAAGTGTTTTATTTACTGCCAAATCGTAATTATTTACATTAATTGATCCGTCGAGGTCGTAACCAATTATTGCACCCGATTGGCTATAAAGACCCATAATTCTTTTTCCGGCCACTAAATCACTATTTAAAAACATTTCTCCTGAACTATTGGTTTCTGGTGTATATGAATAACTGTTTCCAGTATAGGTTTTTGAAGGTAAATGATATTGTCTGATAAGTTTATTGTCAATATCAGCCGCCCACAAATAGGGCCCACCCGGTGTTTCGTTATCATAAATAGCACCTGTAAGATTGTGTTCACCTAATGCTACACCTGAAAAGGCATCAAGAACTTCTCCTTCCCTGTCCACCAACAACATTGTTTTTGTCCATGAGCCAATCCAAAATGCATCGTCATCGGGTGAATAGGTCATAAAATTCATTGAAATAAACTCCCAAACAAGCGAATCGGGAGGCATAAAGAGAATTGAATCAACTAATATCTGTTCGGGATTGTGAAAATTATTTGTAAAATCCCATATATAGATTTTTCTATCATGAAACACATTCGCTAATTGGCCGGTCGTAAAAAAATATTCTCCATCGTAAGTCATGGCAGTAGTTCCATCGTATTTTAAGATTGTACTATCGACATAATTCCCTACTTTGTCAAAACGATACAATGCCGCGGGTGCATAATAGGGATGGTGGCAGGCTACGAAAAAATGATCTCCATCAGTATCACAACCGTATGTAGCCAATCTATCAGTCGGATAATTAAATTCTATAATCAAATCACCTTTACTCTCATTATCACCGGATAATTGGTTTATTCCATAATTCGGAGATATTATTTCATCATTATTTAATTTAATAAATTTAGATTGCTCGCTATTACTTGTAGCTGTGTAAATAACCTGACTTTGCAGATTTGATGCAAATATCACAAACACGAAAATTACAAACTTTTTTAATATCATTTTTTTCATAAAATTAATTTTTAATATTTTCCCAAAGATATGTCCTATTATATTTAAAATTGACAATTTTGTATAGACACAATATAGACATTTTTAATTATATGCAAAGGGTTTAAATACAAAAAACAAAGGCTATCCGTATTAATAGATAGCCTAAGTTTCACTACACTTATAAAAGAATTCTACTTAACAGCAAATCGTTTAACAACAATATCGTTTAAAGTAAAAACCTTCAATAAATATACACCTTGTGTTAATTCTTGTATATTAACACTTATGTTATTTGAGTTTTCAACACTTGAATAAATACTTTGTCCGGAAATAGAATATATTTCAATTTTATCAATAATTTTATCCGAAGTAATATTTATACTTTCTTTTGCGGGGTTTGGATATATATTTAATGTGCTTGAAGCATCATTTCCAAAAGGAATGTTTTTTGTGATATTCAAAACACTATATTCTCCATCTTCTCCCGGATATAAATCAGAAGTATATGCATCACCATAAGGATTCAATAACTCAGATTCGAAACTTACAACCTGGCTTGTTTTATTATCCCAAACCTTAACATTTACTTTATGTCCTGCAAAATAGCCTTGTCCGCTATTTATTGTATTAAATAAAGGAAGTTCATTTTTGAATGCATTTAATGAATTAATTTTCAATGATCCAACAAGAACATCTCCATCGTAAGCGGCTATTTCATCGCCGAGTTCAAGGCCTGCAATATATATAGAAT
>Ga0222665_1000277_pt1 | contig 34313 bp, 36 predicted proteins | sample AntAcemetagen653_FD_179853 | JGI IMG/M metagenome (GOLD analysis project Ga0222665, IMG submission 179853) | Saline water microbial communities from Ace Lake, Antarctica - #653 | ecosystem: Environmental > Aquatic > Non-marine Saline and Alkaline > Saline | place: Antarctica: Ace Lake...
TTTTCTTCCTTGAGCGCTGAGGGTTAACGCTTCACTGCGTGTCACTCGAACCCTTGAATCCTTGACCCCTTGTACCCTCTGAGATTACACCCGCTTAATTAGAAATAACCCACTTGTTTTAGCTTAATTGACTACAACTAATCGGGAGATGATCCCTCAATATTAATTGGGTGAAAATTTCAATTCCCGGCCATTTTTTTGCTTGACAATATATGGTAAATATGAATTATCAATAAAAAAATGAGTTGTCTTGCAAGTTTTGAGGCAAAGAACAATTAATCGTTTTTAAGAGGGGATTAGTATTTTGATGAATGGAATTGTAAAATGGTTTAGTGATAAAAAGGGTTTTGGTTTTATAGAGAAGGAAGATGGCGGCGATATATTCGTTCATTTCTCAGCTATCAACACATCTGGATTTAAAAGTCTTTCTGAAGGTGACAGGGTAACTTTTGATGTAGAAGAGGGTGACCGTGGACCGTCCGCAAAAAATGTAACAAAAATTTAATTTACAGATAACGCATAAACCAAGGGCGCCTTGTTTATTTAAGACAAGGCGCCCTTTTTTATTTAGTAGATTCCAAAGTCTTTTAATAAATCATTAATACCTAATTTTTTGATTTTCATCCTTAAGAATTCTGAAATAGTTGGCTGATAAGGTTTAAGTTTTAGGTACATATCAGCTTCTTTTGCTGTTTGACCGCCCTTTTTGTTATTGCACGTCTTGCAGGATGAAACACAATTCTCAAATGAAGTTTTACCCCCCTTTGACTTTGGTATGATATGGTCAATTGTTAGTTTTTCTTTATCGTTGCCACAATAGGCACATCTAAATCCATCTCTGATAAAAATATTTTTTTTACTGAAAGGCACCCTGTCTCTATACAGAGTTCTAATAATTTTTATAAGCTTCATGACAGCAGGTATTTTTATTAAAACTCCTTCAGAAGTTTTGACTATCTTCTCGGAATATTTTAACACCTGAACCTTACTTTTTACCACAAGACATATTGCTCTTTTCCAGGTTACTATGTTTAAAAATGAGTAATCTGAATTAAGCAATACACACTGAATCATTTCATCCCCCACCATGTATTTTTCAAAGGTCTTCTGCTGGAACCATTAATACAAAAAATAGCTCAATGTATTAGGGGAGCTGGAAGTCGAGTTTTCTATGATTGAGTTTTTAATTGGTTAGGCTATTACAATAATTTTTATTTATTGGCAACCTGTTTGAAAATTTAAGTCCTGTTTTGCAGAAGAAAAAGATTCAGACAGATGGCATGTACATTAAGATTTTTTTATCATCATTGTAGAAGGGTCTAAGAGCAGTGCTGGATCTTCACTGCCTGATACGCCTCCTTTTAATGATTGTACATGTATTTCTTTTCCTTGAGGTTTAAGGTTGATAACAACGTCAAAAAGATCTGCAATTTTTTCAATAGAGGCCGGCATACCATCTTGTTCTTTTTGTTCATTACGATGTGTGCGTATGGCGAACCACACATGCATCGAATGTTTTTCAGCAAAAATCTTTAAATCTGAAAGAGACCTTTTTATTGAATCATCAAAAGAAAGCCCGTCAATAACGACCATGCGAGGAGAAAAAATATTTTGCTCAATTAAATCTGTAAGTCTTTCTTCAAGTTTGGGAACACTGAATCCTTCAACCTTGAAAGTCATGATGAACCTGTGCGGCAATATGTTTTCCCAAAGCTCTTCGCTTGGCAGGACATTACACTGCCTTGCAAAATTCCCAAAAACTTCTTTATACCATAAATCAACCTTGTCTGCCGGATTATCAAGGCTTATATGTAAAACGTTTTTATCTTGAAGGAGAGCTCTGATTGCAAGTTGTACCAGGAAGGCTGTTTTGCCAACACCAGCACGCGCAAGAACAGCTCCAAACCCTCCTCCGGGAATTATATCTTCGTTTTTGTAACCTATAAGACTTAATGGATTGTAGAGGATAAAATCCTTTTTTATCATATAAAATACCCCTTTTTGTTTAAGCTGCATTTTTCTTTTTTTTTGCGATCTGTTCAATCAGTTTTTCGGCAGCCAGTTTAGTCACTTGCCTGTAAATGGCAAATTCCATTGTAAATTGAGCCTTACCCTGTGTAGAAGATCTTAATATGGTTGAAAAACCAAACATTTCAGCCAGTGGTACCTGAGCCTCAACAACACAGATTGTGCCTTCATCCTGACAGCTTGCAATCATACCTCTTCGTTGATTCAAAAGACCCATTACCGAACCCTGAAATTCATTTGGTGTTTCAACAACCACTTTCATTATAGGCTCATGAATAACTGCTCTGGCCCTAGCATACCCTTCAAGAAAGGCGCCACGGGCAGCTGCCTGAAATGCCATTTCAGAAGAATCAACAGAGTGAGACGCTCCATCATTAATAACTACTTTTATGCCGGTAACAGGAAATTCCATTTTGGGTCCCTTTTCAAGGCACTGCCTGAACCCTTTTTCACATGAATCAATGAACTGTGATGGAATTTTACCACCAACAACTTTATTCTCAAAGATAAAATCTTCATCAGCAACAGGCTCCATGTAACCGGCCACCCTGCCATATTGTCCGGCTCCGCCTGTTTGTTTTTTATGCGTATAATTGAATTCAGCCATCCTTGTAATGGTTTCCCTGTAAGCTACACGAGGCTTGCCGGTTGAAACCTCAGAGCTGTATTCGCGGCGCATTCTTTCGACATATACTTCAAGGTGAAGTTCGCCCATTCCCTGAATAATAGTATCATTGGTTTCATGATCAACATAAACCTTGAAGGTCGGATCTTCTTTTGTAAATCTGTTCAAAGCCTTTGACATATTTATTCTGGCATTATTGTCTTTTGGAATAATAGCAAGCGAAATCACTGGATTAGGTACAAACATTGATGTCATGCTAAGATTAAGGCCTGGAGAAACAAATGTATCTCCGGAAGTACAGTCTACTCCAAACAGGGCGCCTATATATCCGGCAGATATAAACTCAATATCCTCCATTTGATCTGCGTGCATACGCACAAGTCTGCCTATTTTAATTTTTTTGCCGCTGCGTATGTTAACCACTAAAGAACCCTTGGCAAGAGTTCCCTGATATACGCGTATATATGTCAACTGTCCGTATTGACCGTCTTCTAATTTAAAGGCAAGAGCAACAATCGGTTTTTCAGGATCATTGTCCAGGATTACAGGGGTCTCGTTATCTTCCATGCTAAGTGCGCTGTTTTCAACTTCACTCGGGCAGGGCAAAAGATTTATTACGGCATCAAGAAGGGGTTGAATCCCTTTATTCTTATATGCAGAACCAATAAAAACCGGTGTCATTTTACGGGTCAGGGTTCCTTCGCGGACAGCATCAATAATCAGCTCTTCGCTAATTTCTTTTTCTTCCAGAATAGCATCCGTTAGTTCATCAGAATACATGGAAGCAGCATCAATAATCTTTTCACGTTGTTCCATGGCTTGGGAGAGAAGATTTTCAGGTATATCATCCGATCTAACATTTTCTCCATTATCGCCGTCAAAATAGACTGCTTTCATTGAAACAAGATCAACGACTCCTTTAAAATCTGCTTCAAGCCCTATGGGGATTTGCATTGCTATTGCATTATGACCAAGTTTTTTGTTCAGTTGATCAATTACACGAAAAGGATTTGCACCGCTTCTGTCACATTTGTTTATAAATGCAACACATGGAACCTTATATCTTTTCATCTGCATATCAACGGTAATTGATTGCGACTGAACCCCTCCAACAGAGCACAATACCAATATGCCGCCGTCAAGAACCCTTAGCGATCGTTCAACCTCAATCGTGAAGTCAACATGGCCCGGCGTATCAATAATGTTGATTTCATAGTTTTGCCAAGAACAGTATGTAGCTGCAGAAGCTATAGTAATACCGCGCTCCTTTTCAAGCTCCATGGAATCCATTGTTGCTCCAATACCGTCTTTCCCCTTTACATCATGAATGGCATGTATACGGTTTGTGTAGAAAAGAATCCTTTCAGTAAGAGTAGTCTTGCCTGAATCAATATGTGCGCTTATTCCTATATTTCTTACTTTTTGAATATTTTGTCCCATTTATACCCTTTACCTTTTTGTTTTTGAAAATATAAAAAACCCCGCTATTTTATATCAGACGGGGAATTATTTATTAGCTTTATTTATTAGAAACTTTATTAAATAAAGCTAATAAATAATCTTGTCAAGAAAAAATATTAAGAAATCTGGATCGTTTCCCGATTAGCTTTAGTTAATTAAGGCAAAACAGGTGGGTTATTTCCAATCAGGCAGGTGTGATTCCAGAGGGTACAAGGCTCGTCAAGAACCCAAGAGCTCGAGCGAATTAGATTTACTGCTTTTGCGAGAATAACAGGAACGACTCAATATTCGGTGGATCAGGCCAGAAGAGATTAAAAAACCAGGTTGTTGTCTATAACCGCACCTTCCTTTATTACTGCCGGAAATTTGCCTTTATTCGTTATTTCAACACTTCCTTTTACAGTTATATTTTTTTCAAAAAAAACATCTCCTCTTACGATAAGAGATTCACAATCAATTAAAGAAGGAACTCCGTCGACAGGAAATCTTTCATTAAACAGATCTTTTTTTGAATAATATTTTGGATCAAGATCTATGTTGATGAAATCCGATTTGATATCCGGATTTAAAATTAAAGTCTGATTTTCAGAGAAGACAAAACGATCAGACCGCACCATCAGCAGATCATTACAGTTTTTTACAGGGAAAAAGCGTGATCTCGGGACTTTTATTGCGAGTGTATTATTGAAAAGAGATAATATTGCTCCCATTGCGGTTTCGATCTGGTATATATTTGGGCTGGATTCATCCCTTGGATCCAGGTTTTTTTTGTTCAGTATCATTGGCAGTCTTACCATCCCATATTCTTCAATAATGTTTTTTAATGCCGGCAGGTTAATCCAGATGTTATTTGTGTTGAAATATCTGTATCTGCTTATATCTCTAAACCCATCCATTTCATTTTTTGGGCACTGGGCTGCTTCACGCAGAATTAAATTACCGTCTTTGTGCCTGGCAACATGTCCTCCTTTTAAATCTGCGGGCGTTTTTTCAGCCACCTCCATCATAAATGGAAATCTGTTTTCAGAAAAAAAACCAAGAAGGGAAGCATCCATTGTAGCGCCGAGGTTATCTGAATTGGCGATAAAGGCATATATTATTTTTTTATCAAGCAGATATTGAAGTGTGCCTGAGGTATAAAGAGCTGTATAAATATCCCCGTGTCCCGGCGGGTTCCATTCCAGATCAGGATTTTTGGGCCAGGATGCAGGTATAAACCCGTCACAGAGTATCTTGGGAAACTTGTTTTGAACAAACAGTTTGGGAAATCTGGACGGATTTATTTTTGATAAGGCGGAAAGAGTATGCTTATGTGTGCTGAAGCTGTTCATCAATGACAGCATAACATTGTTTGTCTCGGCCTGCTTTAATATTATTTCAAGAAAGCTTTTATCCTGTTTTACTTTGATAATGGATTTGGGCTTTTCAAGGCCCATGGTAGTGCCGAGACCGCCGTTTAGTATTATCATTACGGCATTTTTTAAAGCTTTTTTTCCTGCATCAGCATACTGGCTGATATCATCTGCATTTTTAATTTCATGTGGTTGCAACGGTCTTATATCCCTGTCAAATATAAGACCTGTTTCATTGGCAACCACCTTTTTATAATAATAGGCAAATGTGTCAATAACAGCCTGAGGCAGGCCTTCTTTTTCCATTTTTATAATAAATGGTTTTAAATGATTGAATATTTTGTGCTGGCTCATAAAAGGCGTCCCGTAAGATTTAAAGTTTTTCTATCCATCCCATAGAATCTTCTGCCTTTCCGTACTGTATATCGGTGATGGCGTTGTAAAACTTTTGTGCAAGGGGACCCACCTTGCCGCTGCCTATTTTTAACACTGTGTCGCCGTATTTTATTTCACCAACAGGAGAAATAACCGCGGCTGTTCCAGACCCGAAAATTTCTTGTAATTTTTCTGATTTATGCGCATCTATCAGTTCATCTATGCTGATCAGTTTTTCTTTAACCGTGATATCCCATTTTTTTGCCAGGGCTATTAAAGAATCACGGGTAATACCAGGCAAAATACTGCCATTTAGCATCGGAGTTATCAGTTCATTGTCTATGACAAAAAAGATGTTCATAGACCCGACCTCTTCAATATATTTTTGGTGAATACCATCAAGCCACAGTACTTGAGTATAACCATTTCTATGGGCTTCTTCAGCCGCGCGAAGACTTGCAGCATAGTTTCCAGCTGTTTTTGCCTCGCCGATTCCACCCCTAACAGCTCTGACATGGTTTTTTGTTACCCATATTTTAACAGGATTAAATCCTTCAGGATAATATGCGCCAACAGGAGAAAGAATTATAAAAAAACGATAGGTATTTGAAGCGCGCACACCTAAAAAAGGATCTATTCCTATAATAGTGGGCCTTATATAAAGAGATGTTTCCGGTGCGTCTGGAATCCAGTTTTTTTCCAGATTAATTAACTGTTTCATGTAATCAAATACAGAGTTTTCGTCAAATTCCGGAATGCAAAGTATTTGGCATGATCTGTTCAGACGCTTGAAATTATCTTTTGGTCTAAAAAAATGGATGTCGCCTGAATCTGTTCTGTAGGCTTTCATTCCTTCAAAGACAGTTTGGCCGTAGTGAAGCACAATGCTTGCCGGATCCATTTCAATAGGAGCATATGGTTCGATTCGTGGATTATTCCAGCCGTTTTCAGGATCATAATCCATGTTAAACATGTAGTCGGTAAATATGCTTCCAAAACCAAGATTTGAATTGTCAGGCATTGATTTTAGTTTATTGGATTTTGTAATTTTAAGCTGCATTTAGCCTCCTTGACAAAATATAAAAAAATTATAATTTTCATAAAACTGTTAAAGTTGTTAAAATTGATCGGCCCGTGAAAAGTCGGATTCAGCGGCCATAAAAAGTCTATTGCCAGAGCATAAGACCTGTTGACTCATCATAGGACCTTTCCATTGGTGTTCCTTTTAATTCCTTTAGATATATTTCTCCGGCAAAAATAATTGTATCAGAAAAAAGATGTCCCCCCATTATTTTTCCCTTTTCATCGGCCAGCACAATATGTGCATGTATAAAGGGTTGCTCATCTTTTATTGAAACATTCCCGGTGCATACCACGATTTCTAATGGCGCTTTTTCTTGCGAGGTAACATAAACCTGCTGTTTTTGATCATATGTGCCTATTGTAATGGAAGAAACAGCGCCAATAACAGAAAATGTCGCCATTTGGATCGAGGCTTCCATGCAAAATTTCTCAATAGAAAGTATTAAATCTTTGCCCTGAGGAAGACGCCCCATAAAAATGCGTCCCGATGTAAATTCTGAAAAATAAATTTTTTCCATCAGTGTCTTTTCTCCACGCTAATCAAAAAATGATGGTCTCGTAAAAAGTCATTTGTAAGCGACATTGAGCAGTTTTGGAAAAAGATTCGGATTGAGCCTGGCGTTAAAAATTGCAAGCTGTTTGAGGGCGTTAGCCCGAGTTCTTGCAATTTAGCCGGGATTAATCTGAATCCCAAAAATGCTCATAGAGCGAACAAATTTTACTTTTTACGAATTCATCAAAAAATTAGAAATATCATAATGTTAAAATCTAAATCAATCTTTAAGTATTTGTCAAAAGATTTTATAATAAGAAACCTGTAAGTTTAAAAAACAATATCCATCTGTGGGTGCGAATGTTACTAATTTATTGACATTGTTTAATTTGCTGGATATTAAATATGCGGTTTTAAATAAATTAATTTATGCTTGGAAAAAAAGCAGATGCTGCAAAGCAGCATAGTGGAGTTTTTTACAGATAAGGAAAGGAAGAATTATGGATATACCCAGTAATGAAACTGGCATAGCACCAGTAAGGCTTAGCCTGGACAGTAGATTTAAGTTTAGATGCCATAAGGATATCAAATGCTTTACCAAATGCTGCAGTGGTATTGATATTATATTAACTCCCTATGATATCATCCGGCTTAAAAATCGTTTGCAACTTTCATCAGAAGAATTTTTGGCCATTTATACTGAGCCAAAGCTTCTTGAAAAGACAGATTTGCCTGTAATCAGCTTGAAGCTTTTAGATGATGAAACTTCTGATCCTGACCAGAAAAAATGTCCATTTGTCAGAGAAGACGGATGCATTATTTATGAAGACAGGCCGACTACCTGCCGCTATTATCCCCTTGGCGTGGCTACTCTAAGTCATGTAGAAGGTGCAGATGACGAGGGGGGGTTCTATTTTTTTGTTCACGAACCTCATTGTCTTGGCTTTGAAGAGGATAAAGAATGGACCGTTCGTGAATGGCGAGAAAATCAGGGGGTTGATAGTTATGACAAAATAAACGAGAAGTGGACTGATTTAATTGTTAGAAAAAGGTCTTTCCCTAAGAATGTCATGCTTACAGAACAGAGCAAACAATTATTTTTCCTGGCCAGTTATAACATAGACAAGTTTAAACAGTTTGTTTTTGACAGTTCCTTTTTGAAGCGATATAAAATAGATGACAAAACTGTTGAAAAAATCAGAGAAGATGAAATTGCGCTTTTGGAATTTGCTATTAAATGGCTTACTTCACTTTTCTTTAAAGGCGAAAATATTGAGAAGTTTGAGATAAACGAAAAAGCGGCAGGCATAAAAAAATAATTATAAGTAACAAAACAGGTGATAACGGTTAGTTATCACCTGTTTTGTTTAATGTATTTTTAATACCCCTCATAATAAAGCTTTTGCAGGCTTGAAGCTCTGCTTAAGCGGTCATTAATATCAACCCCGAAAAATTCTGCAACTGGCTTTAGTATTTCAGGATTGGCGGACTGTATTTTTTGTCCCACTTCTATAACTTTTGCCAGACCTTGTTTTGTCATTTTTCCTAAGGGTTGTCTGCACTTTCCTGAAGGCATACCAAGAATTGCCATAAGGGTTTTTACACCCAGGGGGTTTCTTGCCCTGCATATTACATCGCCGTAAGGGGTAGTTTCTGAAGTTTTAACCGTTACAATGCTGAAAAGAGGCTTAAGAGCATGAAAAAGCTTTTTAGCTTCTTCGTGGTTTCCCTTTTCAAGCAGGCTGACCATTTCCGTAACAGCCTTTGGAGCAATATTCGAGGCAACAGAAATAACACCCGATGCCATAATTTCCTGATCCGTCATCATTTCATAGGTTAAGCCATCATCGCCGGAAAGTATCGTAAAATCAGGACCGCAGCATGTTCGAGTGCGCTTCATGTTTTCAATATTTCCAGTGGCTTCTTTAACTATATTTACATTCTTAAATTCCTTACCAAGAATAGCTAAATCTTCCGGCAACATTTGCGCTCCAGTCCTTCCTGGAATTATATATGGAATAATCTGAAGCTCGGGAAAAGCTTTTGCAACAGGCCCTACATATTCTCTGCGGATTTCAAGAGAACTCGGTCCGTTATAATATGGATCAACAAGCAATGCAGCATCAACGCCGACTCTGGCCGCATGCTTTGTTGCTTCAAGTGTTTCTTTTGTATTGTTGCTGCCGGTGCCTGCTATGCAGAGGCATTTATCCTTTGTTTTTTTTGCTACATCTTCAATAACCCGGTTATGCTCCTCCCACGTTAAGGTCGGGCTTTCTCCGGTAGTGCCAACAGCAAGAATTCCGGTTATTCCGTTTTCTATCTGGAAATCCGCAAGACTGCCAAGACCCTCATAATCCACACCATCATCTTTGAATGGTGTAACAAGAGCTGTAAAACATCCTTTAAACATAATATACTCCATTATTTTATAAAGTATTTTATAAAGAAGTTATTTGCCGCCAGTGCCCCTTCCTTCGATGTCTCTGCCTGCAAGAGGGTTGTAAAGTTTTATAATCGCGACTTTCATCACATCCATGACCTTTAGTTCCAGTATAATGTTCATTAAGGTCTTTTCTCCTTCTTCAGGAAGCACACAGGCATTTGAATCGTCAAATGTTAAATCCGGGAATCCCTTTAAAAGCTTTTTTTTCTCCTTTTTTGAGACGTCAACCTGAATTGCCTTCTTGCCGTCTATTTCCTTAATTTCACCAGATAAACCAGCTGCTTCAATTGCCTTTAATTTTTCATCATCTAAAAAAACATTGATATAAAAATCTGCCATTTTATTACCTCCTGTCTGATGTTAGTAACTTATAATTTGCGTGAGCAACAAAAATTTTAGCAGATAATAAATCCCTATTAACTGCCATCACATATAATTAAATAATTTTTATATTAAAAATTGTAACTGGTGTCAAGAATCTTCTCGCTGTTTTAGGCGGCTACAACAGAAATTTACCGCTTATATCTTGTGTATTTAATATCTGATATGCTACAAGCCGTTACAGCCAAATTTTTTCAAAGGAGCAGTTTTATTAATGGAATTTTTAAATTGTGTCAGAAACAAGTACGGGAAATGTGATATTCCACGCAATACTATTGGCAGAATAAAGGAAGGGTTGCAGAAACTGCACCTTAATGTTGAATATTCCGCCTTTCAAGTTTCAGATAATATTTACTGGGGACAGATATGGATTGATTCAATTCAGATAGTCTGTAATGGAAAAGGCATTACTTCTGAACTTGCAGAAGCCAGTGCATACGCCGAACTGGCTGAACGTTTCAGCGCAGGCCTTTTTTATCCGGTTTTTGAAGAACGCGTTAGGTTCAATATCCCGGCTTTATATGATAATAAGACGAGCATGTTTCTTAATTTTGGATGGATGGATGGATATATAAATGCCTTTCAAGATGATCTTAAACAGGAGTCCTTGAAAATTGAAGACCTGCTGTCAAACGAGAGCCATCTCACAGCTAATGATATTAAAGATATAAAAGGCAGTCAAATGGCCAGACACTGGGTTGATGGTTTTTCAATAATACGTGAAAAAACAGTAAGGGTGCCCATTAATTTTGTCGCATATATTCATGCGTCTAACGGTCTGGCAGCAGGAAACACAATTGAAGAGGCTATGCTTCAGGCTTCATGTGAAATATTTGAACGTCATGCCCAGATACAAATTATTAAGCCCGAAAAAACAGTCCCGTCAATTAATGTGGATTCCGTTGAAAATTCAACTATAAAGGATATGATAAAATTTTATAACAGGGAAAATGTTGATGTAATAATCAAGGATTTTTCTCTTGATGGATTATTGCCCTGTATAGGTGTGCTTTTCATAAATCACAATTTACCTCCTGATCGTATGGAACATAAAATATTGATACCCGGCGCATCCTTTAATATAGAGGAAGGCCTCACCAGATGTTTTACTGAAAGCATGCAGGGACGTAAGGCTTTGCTGACTCCCCGTCCACAGCTTGACAAACCTCTTGTCCATCGATCCAGAGTTAACAATTTTTATCTTTTGATGAAATGTGGCATTTCCCCAAAAGACATTTCTTTTCTTGAGAATGGGGAAATGAGTGCCTATAAGAACATTAAAATCAAGGATGTTTTTGGTGAGATTGAAAAACTTAAGAAAATATGCAAACTTTTAAATACTGATTGCATAATACTTAACCATACACATCCAGTGCTGAATTTCCCGGTTGTAAGGGTAATTATGCCGGGAATTTCTGACTTTTTACCCTTTTTAAGCAAGGATATTCTCGTTTCTGAAGCAACAAGGCCTTCATCTGCATGGCGTGGGGAAAGATTCAAAAATATTATGCAAAGTTTTTTTGCATAACAGGTGTTGACAATTTAATTTTTTTTTGACAACAAAACTGTACTATAAAGTAACCAATAAATTAGTTTTCAGGTTTAACGGTTTGCTGAAAAGTCATTTTACAGGTAATATTTTAAGGTAACAAACAATCAAATTATTTTTTTATAAGGATAATAATTATGCCAGTAGCAAACAATGCGGAAGAATATATAGCAAAACATAAAGAGATGCTACAGTCAAATCCTGACTGTGGAACATCTCATTACAATCTTGCCGTAGCCCTGATAGGGCAGAAAAAATACGATGAGGCCGAGGAGGAGCTTCACGCTGCGATTGATTGCAGCTCAAACCTTGCTGAAGCCTATGTTCAGCTTGGAGGTCTCTGTCTGCGTCGCGGTGACCTTGAGGGCTGTCTTGCTTATAATAAGGAATCAACTAAAGTAAGAGCTGCTTTTTCCGAAGGTCACGGAAATATCGGATTTGTATATCTTCAAATGGGAAAAATTGATGATGCAATTGCTTCATTAAAAAAGTCTATTTTATATAATGCAAAGTTTCTTCAGGCTTATACCACACTGGCAAATGCCTACCTGATGAAGGGGCTGGTTAAAGAAAGCATTCAAGCGAGCCTTAAAGCGCTTGAGATTGAGCCGGTTTTTAGTATTGCGCATAACAATCTTGCAATAGCATATGCCGAAGATAATCAGTACGATGAGGCTATTAAACATTGTGATAAGGCAGTTGAACTTGGCTATGATGTATCCCCAGAAATTTTGAAAATTCTGAAAGAGCACCGATAATAAAAATTGACAAACTTCTGAAAAGTCGTTACCCCGGTGAAAACCGGAGCCCAGATGGCCCGTAACCGTGAGACCAGGTCTCACCGTTTGAAAATACCGGATAGCGCTGATGTTTCACTACGTGTCCGGCTTTCAACGGAATGACGAAAAACGGTATTGCGTGACTTTTAAATAACTCAACGGTAGTTTTTGCCAGTTATCGCATCAGTTATAATTAAATTAAAACCAGAAAAAACTCATGTATAGAGACCTTTGAAAAATGTTCAATTTTGCTCAAGTTCAAGGAAGGCGACCAAATTTTAAATAAGGTTTAAACGTAGGAATACATTGAGTATTGCGAGGCTTAAAATTATGAGCCTGACGCAGTAATTGGGCAAAAGGGGAGGTTTTGCAAGGTTCTCGTATAACAAATCGTAAACAAAGAACCGGCCATAATAAAAAGAACAATTGTGCCAATAATTAAATCTTTTATTGATAACAATACAGCAACAGGTTCTTTGCTAACGATTTTTAATACATTCAAACAGTTTTCTAATTTTAATTTAATCATAACTGAAGACCGATTGTTTAAAGTTATTCTGATTTCCAGTGTTGCCAAGCGGCATAGTGGAGCTTTTTACGAATTCATCAACTTTGTCTTGTCTGAAAATGGTCCGGTAAATGCCCAAAAAGCCGCAATTTAAATATTTTTTGTCAAACACAATAAATCCTGTAAAAAAAAACAGTGAAATCTGGTCTGCCCCCCTTCCCGCAACAAGAAAACAATCCACCGGAAAAGACGATAATTCTGTTACTTATGGAGACTACTTCAGTGCGGTCTGCTCGTTTCTGAAAGAAAACAGATTCAATATTATCTGCTCTGCAGTTTCTAAAAAATTAAATCAGCATACAGTGCCTGAAGACATAGAAGAAATTTGTATTTTCCTGGAAAAACATGGAGGATTTTATCATCCTGCCAGGGTTGAGATGTCTTTGAATAGATTGAATCTGAATTTTGTATTAAATGTTGCAATTTCAGAGCAGGGAAAAGAGTATATTTACAAAGAATATAAAGCTCTTAAAAGGCTTAACAGAGATTTTGCTTTTTCGTTTATTCCTCAGGCATACGGTATCGGTAAAACCTGCGCAAAAGGCAGCAGGCCTGAAATTATCATGTTCATTGGGGAATGGTTCGACGGTTATAGTGAATTCCATATTTCTTGTGATAACTTAGAAAAACTGAATAAGATAAATATATGGGATTCTGAAAAAGGTTCCAGATTTCTTTCTCTGGATAACACAATGGAACTATATAAACAGGCAGCCATGGTTCTGACCTGTTATTATAATATTGAAACATTTGAGCAGATATTCCCCTGGCATCATGCTGCAGGAGATTTTGTTATAAAATGCGATAATGATAATAAGCTGGAATTAAAATTAATTACAGTCAGGCAATATGCGCCCATGTTTAAAAATATTAACAAAGAAGAATATAAAGATAATGATTCTGTTTTTATACTGGAAGCCATGCTTGTATTTTTTCTAAACCTTTGCATGAGGATGCGGCTTGATAGGCTGAATGGAGTCGGGAATGTAGTATGGGCTGATGATGTTGCGGTTAAGGGAACCCTGAAAGGATTTTTCAACGGGTTATCAAAAAAATCTCAAATCAGTGCGTTTCCAGAGCCTGTAGATGTTTTTTTTAAAAAATATCTTTTATCATGCACAAAGTCAGACCTGAATGATTTATCTACGGCATTGTTAAATACATACAATCCACTTGCTCCGGAATTGCCTGTCATAAAATTAAATATGGATAAACACATTAAAATTCTTTATGATTCCATAAGGCAAATGTAAAAAGAAAAATATAAATAACCACAAAATCCTACTTTTTTATTGACAAAAAATAGGATTAATTTTAAAGATTAAAAGTTTTTGATAAAATCCAACACAAAGTTGTCAATATAAAATTTAAAAACACTAAATTACTAAATTACTAAATTTCTTAAATTGAGAGGAGGTGGCATAAAAACCCTGGATAGGGCATATCTATTTGTATTTATAGTGAAAAACGGTGAATTTTTTTAAATTAATGGAGGTAAAATAATGGCAAAACATGAATCCCCTTTGTTAGATCAGCTTGAAAGTGGGCCATGGCCGAGTTTCGTATCTGATCTAAAGCAGGAGGCTGAATCAAGGTCAAAAAATGAAAAAAATATTGAATACCAGATTCCTCAAGATTGCTGTGATGACCTCCTGGGCGTGCTTGAATTGTCCTATAAGCACGGCAGGACTCACTGGAAACATGGCGGAATTGTGGGTGTATTCGGCTATGGAGGCGGAGTTATAGGAAGATATTGTGATCAGCCCGAGATGTTTCCCGGTGTTGCGGCTTTCCATACTATGCGTGTTAACCAGCCGGCCGGTAAATTTTATACTACAAAATTTCTCGAAGATCTTTGTGAACTGTGGGAGCGCCGCGGAAGTGGTCTTACAAACATGCATGGCGCAACCGGAGATATTATTTTTCTTGGAACAACAACACCTCAGCTTGAAGAAGTTTTCTATGAACTGGGACATAATCTAAATCAGGATCTGGGTGGTTCAGGTTCTAACCTTCGTACACCTTCCGACTGTCTTGGCCAGGCGCGATGTGAATTCGCCTGTTATGATACACAGGCTATATGCCACGATCTTACTAATGAGTACCAGGATGAGCTTCATCGTCCTGCATTTCCATATAAGTTTAAATTTAAATTTGATGGCTGCGCTAACTGCTGCGTGGCATCAATTGCACGATCCGACCTTTCCTTTATTGGAACATGGCGTGATGATATACGCATTGATCAGGAAGCTATAGCAGGATACGTAGGCGGAGAAATACCGCCAAACGCAGGAGCTCATTCAGGTCGAGACTGGGGCCCGTTTGATATTCAAAAAGAAGTTGTAGATCTTTGCCCAACCAAATGCATGAAATATGAAAATGGAAAGCTTGAAATCAACACACCTGAATGTACAAGGTGCATGCATTGTATTAATGTACTGCCAAAGGCTCTTAGAGTTGGCAATGACAAGGGCGCTACTCTTCTGGTAGGTGCCAAGTCTCCTATTCTCGATGGCGCGCAGATGGCGACACTTCTTGTTCCTTTTATCAAGATTGAACCGCCTTATACTGAAATTAAGGAAACAGTAATTGAGCCTATCTGGGACTGGTGGATGGAAGAAGGCAAAAACCGTGAACGTCTTGGCGAATTAATTAAACGCCAGGGTTTCCAGAAGGTGCTTGAGGTAACCGGTTTTAAAGCAGATCCGCGAATGATTCAGGAACCCCGGTCAAATCCGTATATTTTCTGGAAAGAAGATGAAGTTCCAGGCGGATTCGAGCGTGATATTAACGAATTTAGAAAATTTCATCAGAGATAGGAGGCGAATAATCATGGCATTTATATCTTCAGGATACAATCCAAAGAAACCGATGGAAAACAGGCTTACTGACCTCGGTCCAAGAAAATTTGATGAATTTTACCCTCCTGTTATTTTAAAAAATAAGGGTAAATGGTTATATCATGAAATTCTTGAACCAGGGATTCTGGTTCATGTATCAGAATCAGGTGATAAGGTTTACACCATAAGAGTAGGTGGCTGCCGTTTCATGAGTGTAACCCATATTCGTGAAATAAATGAGATCGCAGATAAATATTGCGACGGATTTTTAAGATTTACCACCAGAAACAATATCGAATTCATGACTGATAAAGAAGAAAACGTAAAACCCATGAAAGAGGATCTTCTCAGCAGAAAATTCGCGGGTGGAAGTTACAAATTTCCTATTGGCGGAACCGGCGCAGGTATTACCAACGTCGTGCATACGCAGGGATGGATTCACTGCCATACTCCGGCTACCGATGCATCAGGCACGGTAAAAGCTACTATGGATGTGCTATTTGACCAATTTACCGATCATAAGCTGCCTGCAAAGCTTCGCGTATCAATGGCCTGCTGCCTGAATATGTGCGGCGCTGTCCATTGTTCAGATATCGCTATATTAGGCTATCACCGCAAACCGCCTATGATCGATCATGAATATATCGATAATATGTGCGAAATTCCTCTTGCTATTGCTGCATGTCCTACGGCCGCAATTAAACCGGCCAAGATCGAAATCAATGGCAAGGAATATAAAACCGTTTCAGTAAGACCGGAAAGATGTATGTACTGCGGTAATTGTTACACAATGTGCCCATCCATGCCTCTTGCTGATACTGAAGGAGACGGAATAGTAATAATGGCCGGTGGTAAAATTTCCAACAGAATAAGTGCACCAAAGTTCTCCAAGGTAGTAGTAGCGTATATTAAAAACGAACAGCCTCGCTGGCCTACTTTGACTAATACAATTTTGAAAATAGTCGATACATACTCAAACGATGCCAATAAGTATGAACGTCTCGGCGATTGGGCAGAAAGAATCGGATGGGAAAGATTTTTTGAGAAATGCGAACTTGATTTTACGCATCATCTTATTGATGATTTCCGTGATCCTGCTTATTATACATGGCGTCAGACATCACAGTTTAAGTTTTAAATAATAGAAACAATCTGCAGGGGAGGGATGCAGCAAGGTTGTGTTCCTCCCTTTCTATAATAGAAAAATAGAAAAGAGGCTTAAAATGGATTATGCCGAAGCATGTAAAATAATTAAAGAAACGATGATAAGGAAAGCAAAATCTAAATCTAAATATTATTTTAATGATCTCGCCAAAATGATTGGGGAAAAGCCCAGACCTGCAAAGAAATTTATCAACAAGATGGTAACGGATGAAATTCTTGAATACTGGTCAAGCGGCAGCACCTCGATGTATGGTTTAAAAGGCGCAGGCAAACAGGCTCAGGGTGAAGGCGAGGTAGTAGAGGAATAAAAGATTTCCAGCTTGAAGTTTTGAGTCTAATAAAAGAACTCAGGTTTATTGGTGTGGCATAAGGCGTAACTTTTTGATATAATCCCAAAGTTTGCGTTGCGTCTTATGCCATTACTTTTTTCTTCTGAACCGTAACCATTTGAAATTTATGAATATTCCCAGAATTACCATAGCTGGTTTAAGTGGAGGCTCAGGCAAGACCATATTGTCTGTTGGAATTATTGCTGCATGGACCAACCTTGGTAAAAAAATAGCTCCCTTTAAAAAAGGCCCTGATTATATTGATGCAGGATGGCTTGCTCTTGCAGCAGGCATGCCCTGTTATAACTTAGATGCCTTTATGATGGAAAAAGAACAGGTAGGGCTTTCATTTATAACACACTCGATGAATAAGGATATTGCTGTTATAGAAGGAAACCGGGGCCTATATGATGGTATAGATATTAAAGGAAGCACAAGCACTGCGGAACTCGCAAAACTCCTTAACTCTCCTGTAATTTTATGTATAGACTGTACAAAGGCAACACGCACTATGGCTGCCGTTGTTTTGGGATGTCTTAAATTTGATCCTGATGTTCAGATAAAAGGAATAGTATTAAACAGGATTGCTGGTCCAAGGCATGAAGATGTACTACGAAAGAGCATTGAGTATCATTGCGGAGTACCTGTTTTAGGAGCTATACCAAAACTGAAAAAACAGAATTTTCCTGAAAGACACATGGGCCTTTTGCCCACACAAGAACACGCATGGGCAAAAGATTCAATTTCTGCAATATCAGAAAAAGTATCCAAATATGTTGATCTTGCTGAGATAAAAAAGGTCGCATACAATGCATTAAAAACATCGTTCAGCAGATCCGGCAGACAGCAGTCAGTAATCAGTATCCAGCAGCCAGCGCCAAGAATAGGTATAGTCAGGGATTCGGCATTTCAATTTTACTACCCGGAAAACATTGAAGCTCTTATTTCATTAGGTGCTGAAACCGTATTTATCAGTCCATTTTCAGACAGCAAAATTCCTGCCTTAGATGCCATGTATATTGGCGGTGGATTTCCTGAAACCCATGCAAAAGAATTAGTTGAAAAAGCTGCATTCAGGCAGCAGTTAAAATCACTGGCAGAGGACGGACTTCCCATATATGCAGAATGCGGTGGCTTAATGTATTTGGGGAAAGAGCTTATTCTTGACGGAAAATCTTATCCAATGGCAGATGTTTTGCCCATTGTGTTTGGTTTTTCAAAAAAACCACAGGGACATGGATATACGATTATAAAAGTTGAAAAAGAAAACCCCTATTTTAAAACAGGCACTGAAATCAGAGGGCATGAATTCCACTATTCACGGGTATTAAAGTGGACCGGGCATGAAAACAATTTAGTCTTCTGTATGAAAAAAGGAGTCGGTTTTATTAATAAAAAAGATGGGGTCTGCTATAAAAATGTGCTGGCAACATATACGCATATACATGCTCTTGGCACACCTTTCTGGGCTGAAGCCCTTGTTAAAAACGCAGTAGCTTATCAAAAAACCAGGAGAAAATAATTTCGCAAAACATTCTGCGCAAAAAACAGGGCAAACATTATAAATAATATTTGCCCTGTCTTTTTATTGTTCAAATCCGTTAATAACTTATTTCTTTTTTGGATGACACTTGGAGCAACTGGTAGGAGCTGCTTTTGTTTTGTTTTTCTTATTGTATTTCTTATGGCAGTCCTTGCAGTTATAGTGAAATGCCTCAGCTATGTAGTCTAATCTCTGCTTTTTGTTAAGCTTTGGAGCACCCTTGCCCTTTCGTCTTTCACCAGGTTTTTTATGGCATTCTATGCAAGTCTGGACATTATCTCCTGCTTTCAGGTTAGCAAGAGGTTTGTTGTTTGCATCATGGTGACAATCTCCGCAACCTGCCTCATACTCATCAACATGTTTCTTGTGACTAAAGGTTACTATGCCTTTCTTATGTTTATAACCCTTGTCCAGCTTAACAACATCCGGCGGAGTAGTTCCAGCATAAACAGTTGCAGCAAAAAACAGTGCGGCAATACCAAAAACAGCCATAATTATCAGATAGTTTTTACGCATAAATAAACTTCACCTCCTTTCATCATATAAAATCATTTTAAACATTGTTAAAGGTTTCAGTATATATTTAAAAACAAAAACTGAATTTACGTTTATACGTTTAGATATTTATCAAGAACAATTTTTTTTGTCAATAATAAACCATTTGCAACATGTTTGATGAGTCCTTAATTCTTATTGTCTTTCTTTGCTTTTTTCTTCCCGAAAACCCTGGCTCCAAGTATGCTTATTTCATATAAAATCATCAAAGGCAGAGCCATCATTATCTGTGTTACAACATCAGGCGGAGTTAGAATTGCAGCACCTGCAAAAAATAATATAAGCGCATATTTTCTGTTTTTCTTCAAAAATTCTACTGAAACTATACCCAGCCTGGCTAAAAAAGTAATAATAAGCGGAAGTTCAAAAATAAGTCCAAATGCTATAAGCAATTTGGAAGCAAAACTTAAATATTCCCGCATGGATGGAAGCGGCTTAATTGTTTCAGATGCAAACCCTAAGAAAAACTTAAAACCAAATGGGAAAACAATAAAGTATCCAAAAAGTGCGCCTCCTATAAAGAAGAGTGAGGATAAAAAAATTATTGGGATAAGAAAACGTCTTTCCTTATCATACAGACCGGGAGCAACAAATATCCAGAATTGATACAATACAACAGGTACTGCCAGCATAAAACCTGACAGAAAGGCAACCTTTAAATATGTAAAAAAAGCCTCAGGAAGACCAGTAAATACCAGTTTTTCGCCGGCACCCATTGTATTTATAAGTGGCTGAGACAAAATACTGAATAATTTTTCCTTAAATCCGTATGAAATAACAAAACCTGTTCCTACAGCTATGAAACAGGTAAGAAGGCGTTTCCTCAGCTCTTCAAGGTGACCGGTAAAAGGAAGTTTCTCAGAATCTTTCTCACTCATCTTTTAAAGATCCTTTTTCTTCGGTTTGTTCTGGTTTTTGTTTGTTTTCTTTATCATTTGAAGATTCTGAAGTCTTCATGGTGTTATCGTCAAGATCAATATTTACATCCACCGCTTGCCTCACATCATGATTCATTTCATCAAAGGCTTCTTTTACATCGGTCAATTCATTACCTATCCCTACAGAATCTTTTAATTCATTTGTGGCTTTTTTAAATTCACGCAAAGCACGGCCCAGGGATTTTGCAAGATCCGGAAGCTTTTTAGGGCCGAGAACGATAAGAGCTATAGCCAGTATTAAAACCATTTCAGGCATACCAATGCCAAACATAGATAAAAACTCCTTTTTTTTGTAGTGCCTTAGGAAAAGCTTTGTAAAGCGCTTTCTTTTTACAATATTATCAGTTTCGTTAAGTACTCATTTTTTACAGAACTGTCAAGCATGATGGCGTCGTAAAAAGTCCCATCTACTACGTTGCAGTGATTTTTCAGACTCTCAACATACTATATGTATGACTTAGATCCTGAAAAATAACTACGCCTTGTATATGAACCCTGGTCGCCTACGGCGCCGCCAAAGGCGGGTAAACCTTTTTACTTAGCCATCTATCGTTAAATTCGTGACTTTTTACGACACCATCAAGCATCATGCGTTCGTATATGGTGCAATTTTATTCGACCACTTTTTCTGGTTTTAGAATAAAAAAATAAAGCCTGCCTGGATGCTGCATGTGGCCTGCTGCTGTTTTGGCATATATTCCGTTTCCAAAAAAGATATCAGCACGGCCCGGTCCACAGATTGCGCCTCCTGTATCCTGGTTTAAGACAAAACGATTGCATTTTTTCCACACATGAATTTTTCCTGAGCCGTCTATTAATGGTTTTTCAACCTCAATAAAAGCAAGCGCTGCTTGTGGAAATATCTTTCTGTCCAATGCTATGGACCTTCCCGGAGTCAATACGAAATTTAGACAGCCCAGGGGACTGCTTTCTTCTGTTTTAAAAAATACATAACTGGGATTATAATTCAGAACCTCGTCAAGCTCTTCGGGATTATCCTGTAAATAAGCTTGAATCTTCTGCATAGACATTTCTGACCTTGGTATTTTATTCTTTTTAATCAGGTAGTTTCCTATGCTTCTATATGGCCTGCCGTTTGAGGTGTGATAATGAATGTTAATTGTTTTTCCGTTATCCAGACAAATTTTTCCAGAACCCTGAATATGAAGAAAAAAAAGAGCGACTCTGTCTTTTACCCATACTATAGGCCTGACATTATTTTGAAGAAAACTTTTATCTTCGATTTCTTCGCGTTCATAGTAAGGTACAAACTTGTTTCCAGAAAATTTCCCGGTTATTTTTTCCCCGGAAAATTTTGCAGAAAAGAGTGAAAGATCAATTACCGTTAAATCATCAGGCTTTGCATAAACCGGAAATTTATATTCACGGGTTTGTTTGAGACTGCCTTCCAATATTGGTTCGTAATACCCTGTAAACAGTACCTTGCCGTATCTATCGCTTCCAATAGATCTGTAAACAAGAAAATCAGATCTTATAAATCTGTTCAAATCTTGCTTAGATGGTTTTTCCTGAATAAAGTTTAAAAAAGACTGTAAGGATTCAATCAAATGATTTGCTGTAAAGCTGTCTTTACCAAATATAAATTTTTTATCAGAAGGCATGAGTTTAAGATAGGAAATGCTCTTGCAGATGCTGTACTCTAAACCATCATAAAAAATATCATCAGCAAACTCCGGGTATTCTGATAAGGAAATTCTGACAAGAGTTGTTTTTTTGACAGAATAAGGTTTTTCTTTAATGCCGGCGCATCCTGCGGCAGATAATATAAATATAATAATAACAAAGCTTATACTGCGATAATGTTTGGTCATGATTTCTTTCTTGTGAATACTCCGCTTTTGCCCCCTGACTTTTCAAGAAGATATATATCGGAAATCGCCATTCCTCTGTCATAAGATTTGCACATGTCATATATGGTCAGAGCCGCCACAGATGCTGCTGTCAGAGCCTCCATTTCAACACCTGTCTGCCCCAAAAGACGAGCTGTTGTTTCGATTCTTACAGCATTTATCTCTTTTTCCGGGAAAAAATCAACTGAGATATGTGTAATATTAAGTTGGTGACACATGGGAATTAATTCAGAGGTTTTTTTGGCGGCCATGACACCTGCAACACGAGCTGTTTCAAGAACATTGCCCTTTTTTACTGTTTGATTATAAATCATTTCAAAGGTTTCCGGATTCATGGAAATAATTCCCTGGGCAACAGCAATGCGTAAGGTCTGTGCCTTATTCGTTACATCCACCATCCTTACCCTGCCCTTGTCATCAATATGTGTAAATTCCTGCATAGAAAACTCCATATGTTAATTAATTTTTTCTAATCCCAAAAATGCTCATAGAGCGAACAAATCTTACTTTTTACGAATTCATCAACTTTTGCTTTGTGAAAAAAATAATATCAATATTAGGCTCTTCTCCAATTTAGTTGGAGAAAAGGGTCCAAGGATTCAAGGGTTTGTTTTCTAAAAACTTTATCAGCGCTTTTGATGTTCTTTCGCTTTCTGCTATATCATTTTTTATGTAAAGCATCCTGATGTAATCCCTGGTTGTCTTTCTTCCATATCCTTCTGCTATATTTTTCTTCCTTGAGCGCTGAGGGTTAACGCTTCACTGCGTGTCACTCGAACCCTTGAATCCTTGACCCCTTGTACCCTCTGAGACTACTCCCGCTCAATTAGAAATAACCCACTTGTTTTAGCTTCTCGCCAGAGGCGAGCAAGAATTGACTACAACTAATCGGGAGATGATCCCAATATTATAACTTATCGGAAAGCAACGGATTCTACAAGTAGCAAAAGCAGGTCTGACCCTTTTTTTTGAATTTGAGCAGGATTTCGACCGTTACATCCGGTCAAAAAACTAAGCAAGTATATCCACCAAAAGCAAGATGCATAATCCAAGAAACAGAAACAGTATACAAGGCCAGGTTTCCGAGTTTGTTCGCACAATATAACGGCCCGGGCAAGCTAAACAATCGGGACTATTTCCGCTTTAACATCGGCAGGTTGGGCAAAATACATCCACGAAGAAACCAGTATTTCGGCTCCCGCTTTTGTGTAGGCCCCGGCATTTGAATCATTGATTTTACCAGCGGCAATCATGGAAATGTCTGGGTTTAGCCGTTTACATTTTTGGACACAGGCCGCAAAGTTTTCCGGTGACATTTTGTCAAGTTGAACGGCATCCGCTCCTGAATTGGTTATGGAAATGGCCTGATCTTCAGTATGAGCTTCTACTACAATTTTACGTTCTTTCTGTTTCTTCTTTATTTTTGAAACAATTTCGGAAAGTTTTTCATAACCTCCGGCAAACAGCAAATGTTCCCGAAAAATAAGGATGGTATCAGAAAGTCCGGTACGGTGAGGGATACCCCCGCCAGCCATAAGCGCTTTCAGTGCTATTTTTTTAATATAAGGAGGGTGTTTACGGGTTCCGGCAACTGTCACGCCAGGGTTTTCTTTTCGGGCTGCCGTAACCAATTGTTTTGTACGATCTGAAATCCCGGATGCAAATTCAATTAATGCCGTACTTGTCCGCCAAATTGAATGGACGGATGCTGCATCACCTTGAGCCTCAAGTATTTTATCGCCAGTCTTGACTTGCGTTCCCGAAGAAACAAAAGAGGTAATCTGCAAATTCAGTTTTTTATAGAGTCGTACAGCTTCTTCGGTACAGCAAACTATCATTGGATTACGGGCCAGCAAGGTAATTTTTGCCTTTTGTCCAGACATCTCCATCAAAAAGGTTGTTAAGTCGCCCATTGGGACATCGTCCTCTAAAAGACGGTCAATTTGGTTTTCGGTAAAATAGATCACAGTTTTCATTCCTCGGTTTACTGACAAGGTAATGGTTTAAATCACTTTAGGGTTGTATCCCCCGCATCGAGACCTTTGAAAAATATCCTGCGAAGATACCTCGCAGCTTGCGGCGGGGTAGTTTATTTCCATGGACATGCCTTATTTTATATTGCTAGCGAGACTGTCGAAAAACCCTAAATACTACCCTTTTTGCTTTTCTTCTCTTTTTTCTCACTGCGCTTTTCTTTCAATGTTTTTTCTGATTTTTTCTTAACTGCTTTTTGAGCATTTTTCCCTTTAGCCATGAATTTCCCCTTTGTTTTGATTAGTTAAATATAATTATTAATTATAATTTCACTATACTTGATGAAGCCGTAAAAAGTCCCTTTAGTCTGTTATTTCGAGTGAAACGAGAAATCTTTATTTTGCAACCTGTTGAAAAGATAAGATTTCTTCCTGCGGTCGAAATGACACATTTGATTAATCTGACTTTTTATGAGTTCATCATAATTAATGTTATACAAAAAACTCTGTTTTTGCGGTAACAGTGGTTTTAATGTCATCAAGAGTATGTTTTAGAGCTTCAATAACATTATCCCTTATATCGCCGGCAACAACAAGAAACATAACATCCTCGCCAATAGCCAGGTCTTTGTCTTCAGCGATTTCAACCAGTATTTCTACAATGCCCGGTCTTTTTTTATTTTCTGTTATAACATTGCGAAGTTTTTCGTGATCTACTGCAACCCTGAGCCCTGATACTTGACGGCCGTCACGTGATGTACTTCTCACAACTCCGTTATGGCAAAGAATCATACCTGTTTTTTTATAATCCGGATGTTTTTTTACGGAATCAATAATACTGTTTAAATTCATAGTCACCTCTTGTTTGATGGCGTCGTAAAAAGCCCGCATCCGCAGTTAAATTCGTAATTTTTTACGAATACGTCTTATTTAAAAGTATGTGGGATAATTTTTTCTGCTTTGAGCAAATCTTCAGGAGTGTTAATATTAAAAAATGATAATAAATCAGGATCATGTGTCCGCAACAGCTTTTCCGAAAGTTTTTTTACGCGAACCTTTTTAAAAATTTGGCTGATTTTAAGCTTGTTTTTTAACAATTGTCTTTCAACAGTTTTAAAACATTGTTTTGAATATACAGCGCAGAGAGGCTGAAAACCTTCTGATGTCTCGGGTAAAACAATATCTGTTTCATTGTCGATGTTGCTTATAATAGCCCTGGCCAGCTCTATTTTCAGAAAGGGTGTATCGCATGCTATGAAAAAGGAATAAGGATTTGTAGAATAAAAAAGACCTGCATGTATTCCTGTTATGGAGCTTCTGATTGGTAAAAGGTCGGTAACGATATTTAAATTCCATTCCAAGTATTGCGCAGGATCATTAGTGACAAGAATAATTTCTGTAAACAGCTTGCTAAAAACTTCATATATATTATCAAGTATACACTTTTCCCCGATAGATATAAAAGCTTTATTTTTTCCTGAAAAACGGGTGCTTAGCCCGCCAGCCAGTATTACACCGCTGCAAGGATGCTTCATTCTAAAGACCCCATACGATTTTTTACTAATTTAACTACAGATGGCTGAGTAAAAAGGTTTACCCGCCTTTGGCGGCGCCGGAGGCGACCAGGGTTCATATACAAGGCGTAGTGTTTTTTCAGGACTGAAAGCATACATATAGTATGTCGAGGGTCTGAAAAAATACTGCAACGCAGTAGATGGGACTTTTTACGACGCCATCAATATTGACTTAATAAAAAACAATATGATAAACAAAAACATCATGCAAAATCAAGGCAATTTGAATATTCCTTTTTCGTGGTAGAATGTTGGTAGTTTTATTTAAGCATTGGAGACAACAAATGGAGCAAAACCATATTATTCTGGATTCAGCAGATATACATCGAATAATCACGAGAATAAGCCATGAAATACTTGAAAAGCACAAAGGGGCTGACAACCTTACGCTGATAGGTATTCACACACGAGGTGTTTATCTTGCAAAGCGTATTCAATCCATAATTAAGAAAATCGAAGGGGTTGAAATTCCAACAGGCGATATGGATATCACGCTGTACCGTGACGACTGGACCAAAATAACCAATAATCCTGTTGTACAAAATACTGATATAACATTTTCTGTAGATGGAAAACAGATTATATTAATTGATGATGTTTTGTTTACGGGTCGCACTATAAGGGCTGCAATGGATTCGATTGTAGATTTTGGAAGACCGGACCGTATTGAGCTGGCCGTGCTTGTTGACAGAGGCTACAGAGAGCTTCCCATACAGGCAAATTATGTTGGAAAAGTTGTTGCAACAAGGCGTTCTGAAACAATAAATGTTTTGCTTACAGAATGTGACGACAAAGACCAGGTTGTTATTGAAAAGAAATCATCAAAATAAGAGTTAATATTATTATGAGTACAAAAGAACACAAGAAAAAAGCCCCGAAAAGTGTAACCACAGGTGTAATATCAATTTCGACCACCCGAACAATTGAAGATGATAAAAGCGGCCATTGGATAAGCAGACGGGCTGAAAAAGAGGGGCACAAAGTCCTTTTTCACAGGGTTGTTAAAGATGATATTAATGAAATATCACAAACCATGATTGAAGTTATAAGCGATTATAAGCCTAATGTTGTTTTGCTTACCGGAGGAACAGGCATAAGCAGCAAGGATGTTACTATTGAAGCTGTGCGTCCGATGTTTGATAAAGAACTTACAGCTTTTGGGCCACTCTTTGCTCAACTCAGCTTTGAAGAAATAGATTCCGCAGCCCTTTTATCGCGTGCTGTTGCAGGTATAATAAAAGGAACTATTGTTTTTTGTATGCCCGGAAGCCTCAAGGCATGTAAACTTGCGTGCAAGTCTCTTATTTTTCCTGAACTAGGTCACCTTGTAAAACATGTCTATGAAGACATGCCCCAGGTGTCTCCCATAGTTTTATAAAAAAGAGCCTTATCTATATTTCCCCTTTTCAGACATCCATTAGCATAGATAGAGCATTTTTCCTTTAGAGTTCGTACAACCGCTCTGTACTGATTTTTTGAAAGCAGACCGCTTGTAATCATCTTGTTCAGCGCTATTATGCGATACTTGTCAAGCCCCGACATTCCTGAAAGCTGATCATTGTGTCCGCCGCGCTTTATTATAAGAGGAATGTCTATGAGATATACAGGATATATGCAGCTTATCCTGAGCCAGAGATCATAGTCTTCGCATGCAGGAAGATTTTCATCAAACAGTCCTACTGTTTTAAAAAGTTCGCGTTTTATCATTACCGCAGAAGGACTGACCAGGCACAAATTTAGAGAAGGCTCAAAAATCATTCCCGACAACTTCTTATGCCTTTTCTTTGGATTAACTCTTATATTGTTTCTGATCCATATTTCATCAGTCTGACAGATCAGGGCATCATGATTTGTATTAAAAAAATCAACCTGTACTGACAACTTGTTCGGCATCCAGAAATCATCTGAGTCAAGAAAGGCAATAAATTTACCGGACGAAAGAGCAATGCCTCTGTTCCTCGCGCCACTGACCCCCTTGTTATCCTGGTTTACTGCTATGATATCATTTTTATATAAACTGAGAATATCAAGAGTATTATCTGTTGAACCATCGTTTACAACAATCAGCTCAAAATTTTTAAAACTCTGCGCAAGGACTGAATCAATGGCTTCTTTAAGTATCCAGCCCCGGTTGAAAGTGGGGATAATTACACTTACGAGCGGCTTTTCTTTTTTTTTGTTCATTTACAAAATCCGTATCATAGGCTACAGAAAATATAACTGCTAAGGTTGTCAGGCTGACGTTCGAACCGTAAACCGTAATAATTGTAATTATCATTTGCGCGTTATTAACGCCAAACATTTTTTTATTTAAAGGCCATAACTGGAAATCTAATAAATGCAAGACATAAAAAAGCTTACATTGCTTATTAAGGAACTGGAAGACCAGCTTTCAGTCTGCACACGTTGCGGCATGTGTCAGGCAGTATGCCCTGTTTTTGCTGAAACAGGCAGAGAATCTGATGTGGCTCGCGGTAAACTGGCGCTTCTTGACGGGCTTGCGAATGAAATGTTTAAAGATCCAAAAGGGGTCTATGAACGCCTGACTCGCTGTATTCTCTGCGGATCTTGTGCAGAAAACTGCCCCAGCAGGGTAAACATTCTGGAAATATTTATTAAGGCGCGTATAATCATTAAATTTTTTATGGGGCTTTCTTCAGCGCAGAAGCTTATATTAAGAGGGGTTCTGGCCTGCCCTGAATCTTTTAATCGTTTTTTAGAATGGTCTATATGGTTTCAGAAACTTTTTAACAAGCCAGCAGATACATTTCTCGGAACATCTTCCGCAAGGTTTGCTTCGCCGTTACTAAGAAATCGTCATTTTATGCCTCTGGCTGAAAAGCCGTTTCACATGTCATTGCCTGCTCAACATGCAGCACACAACAGTTCAGGCATTAAAGTGGCATTTTTTGTGGGTTGTCTTACAGACAAAATTTTTCCTGAAATTGCTAATGCTGTCTGCACTGTCCTTGATTATCATGGTGTGGATTTTTTTATACCGGAAGGACAGGGCTGCTGCGGGCTTCCAGCCTTAACCTGCGGAGATACAGATGCTTTTAAACGGCTTGTTCGCTTAAATGTTGAACTGTTTGAAAAGCAGGACTTTGATTATCTGATTACTCCGTGTGCTACCTGCACTTATACCATAAAAAAATTATGGCCCATGATGTTTCGTGAAGACAAATCATCTCTAAAGATTATGATAGAAGGATTGTCGGATAAAACCCTTGATATTAATCAATTTCTTGTATCGAAAATCAATGTTAAGGCGGGAAAAGAAATCAACGACGATAAACCTGTTATTGTAACCTATCACGACTCATGCCACCTTGCTAAATCACTTGGAGTTCGAGTAGAACCAAGGACGCTTATTAAGGCTAATCCTCGATACTGTCTGCATGAGATGTACGAAGCAGACAGATGCTGCGGCATGGGAGGAAGTTTTAATCTTAAGCACTATGATATTTCGTCTCAAATCGGAAATCGGAAATTAAAAAATATTTTAAGCACTAACTGCAGCGTAGTAGCTACTGGATGTCCTGCATGCATGCTGCAAATTTTAGACATGCTTTCAAAATCGCAATGCAAAATCGCTGTTAAACATCCTGTAGAAATCTATGCTGAAATATTGATGGAGTCATAATTTTGTGGCAAAAGTTTTTTTGCCACGGTACTGGTTTACTGTATAATATAGAAAAATATAGTTTTTTTACTGGTTATGGTATATAAAATTAAAAAAATCAGGATCTTTTTCCGATCAGTTGTAGTTAATTCTTGTTCGCCTCTGGCGAAAAGGCAACATTTTCAATTAAGCAGGTGTGGCCACAGAGGGTCCAAGGATTCCAGGATGCGAGTGAAAGGAAGAAAGACAATCAGAAATTAAAATAATATGGTATGGAGTTTTACAAAGTTACCCGGATGCTTACTACAAAGGAGTAAAAGTGATAGCAAAGATTTTAAGCGGTGCTGTTATTGGCATAGATGCCTATCTCGTAGAAGTGGAAGTGGATATAGCCCAGGGTCTTCCCACATTTACCACTGTTGGACTGCCTGAAGCAGCTGTAAAGGAAAGCAAGGAAAGAGTTAAAGCTGCTATCAATAATTCCGGTTATAGTTTCCCCGATGACAGAATAACAGTAAATTTAGCTCCTGCAGATATTAAAAAGGAGGGAACAGGTTTTGATCTGCCAATAGCATTGGGAATACTAACCGCATCAGGCATCATTCCAATGGAACTGGCATCAAAGTACCTTGTTTTAGGCGAGCTCTCACTGGACGGTCGTATAAAGCCTGTAAAAGGCTCTCTTCCAATGGCTATTGCCGCAAAAAATGCAGGTTGTTCAGGCATTATTGTGCCATATGATAACAGGCAGGAAGCATCAGTAATAAATGGAATATCGGTTCTTCCTGTAAAAACTCTGTCTCAGATAGTCAATTTTTTTTGTGGATTTACTCAGATTAAACCGGAAAAAACCGATGTTTCAGCTATGTTTGACCAGGATAACCGGTTTGAGGTTGATTTTTCCGAAGTCATGGGCCAGGAACATGTAAAGCGTGCTCTGGAGGTAGCATCAGCCGGTGGTCATAACCTTGTTATGATCGGACCCCCGGGCTCAGGAAAAACAATGCTGGCAAAACGACTGCCAACCATACTTCCACCTCTTACCTTTAACGAATCAATCGAAACCACCAAGATTTATTCTGTTGTTGGAATGCTTCCAAGCAACCAGGCCCTTGTTACAAAAAGGCCTTTCAGATCTCCCCATCACACAATATCAGATGCCGGTTTAATCGGAGGAGGCCACATACCAAGGCCCGGTGAAGTAAGCATGGCTCATAATGGAGTTCTTTTTCTTGATGAATTTCCTGAATTTAAGAAACATGTATTAGAGGTGCTTCGGCAGCCATTAGAGGATTTAAAAGTAACTATTTCCAGGGCTGCATCAACCATAACCTATCCTGCCAGTTTTATGCTGGTGGCTGCAATGAATCCCTGTCCGTGCGGCTATTACTCCGATCCAAAGCACGAATGCCGCTGCACGTATCAGCAGATTCACAAATACAGATCAAAAATCTCAGGTCCCCTGATGGACAGAATAGATATTCATGTTGAAGTTCCGGCAGTACCTTATAAAGCTCTATCAGGTAAATCGCCGGCAGAATCTTCAGCAGATATTATGAAACGAGTCTCTGCAGCACGCTTGATGCAATCAAAACGACTTGTTAAAACAAAAATATTTTCCAATTCCCAGATGGGGAGCCGCCATATAAAAAAATACTGTCATATTGACGATGCGTCCTGCAGTCTTCTTGAAAGAGCAATAGACAAGCTGGGGCTTTCAGCCCGTGCCTACAACCGTATTTTAAAAATTGCCCGAACTATTGCTGATTTGGCTGGCAATAATGATATACAGATCGATCATATTGCCGAGGCGATTCAATACAGGAGCCTGGACAGAGGAAAACATTTTTCATAAAACACTATAATCTAAACTTTTTTAAGCTGTGGAAAATATTACATGAAAACTTTCTGGAAAAACAATGAGGCAAAAAAAACTTTCTGATGATCCATTGAAGCTTAGAATTTACACCTCCAGGCTTTTGGGCAGAAATTCTGATCTGGTTTTACATGGCGGAGGCAATACATCTGTAGGTGAATTCACCTAATCTCTTTGTTTTATAAATGCTACCATCCCCATTCTAATTTTCTTTTAATTCTCCTTGTATTTTCCTCGATTTCTCTTAATCGCCTATCGTTTTCCATATTTTGAAATTCCCTTTGCCTATCTTGAAATTCCTTATGAACATCACGGCTTCTATCTTTTCCTTTTAGGATTTTCATCAACTCGAAAAATTCTGACTGTTTAATCTTCCGTTTTTCAAGTAGCAGTTTAGCCCGTTCTATTTGTAATTTTTCATCCAAATATTTTTGTTCTGGAGTTTTATTGACTTGATGTTGTTTAGTCTTATGTGAATATGTTCGATATTTATTTTGCCGTGCTTCGGCATTAAATCCTTTTTTGTCAGGAATAAGTTTGTCTGTAAAGCGAGGAGAAAAAATAATACAAGAAAAAGGATACAAATTAATCGATCCCTATGCCTAAAACTGCAAAACTAAAGTGTCCCTGGGTTTCCCTTTAGATGAATTCAGGTAGAAATGCACATAAGGGCCCGGCCAAATGACGCGAAGCAGCGTTTTTTGTTCTTGACAAATAACAGGCATGTTGCCATTATACAAACCATACAAACCATACAAACCATACATATCATACATATCAAATGGAGGGATAAAATGGCGCTTGTAAAAAAAACCATTGAACTGGATCAGGATCAGATTAACCGAATCAAGGCGGCGATGAAAGCAAAATCGGAAAAGGAGGCCATAAATGCTGTCTTAAAGCAATTTGACACCGATTTTCAGCTCGCAGAGACAACCCTTAAGGACGCTGGAAGTTTTGATTTTAAGGAGGTCTAAGGGATGCAGGAAAAAGTTGTCTTTGATACGAACGTTTATATTGGGGTTTTCAACCATGGTTTTTATAAAAATGAGATCAACGGATTCAACAAGATTATGTATCTGGTTCATCCTGTACTCCATGAATTATGGATTGGAGCCAGGGAAAAACGAGAAGTCAATCATCTTATCAATTTTGGGGCTAAATTTATCCAATCAGGAAGACTTGTAGTTCCCTCATCTGCTACACAACTCTTGATTGGAAGGGTATGTCAGAAGCTTCGTTCTTCCGGCAGGCTTGATCCTGCAAATCCTCGTATCTACAACGACGTCTCCATTGCATTACTTGCAAGGCAGATAGGGGCGGTAGTTGTAACGGCAAATATCTCCGATTTTAAAAAGATTCATCAGGTAGTTAATTTCAAATTCAGGAAGGTGATGTGAACTCTAAGCCTGGGTTCTGCTTTCTTGGACAGAGATGAATACAGATTGTTTTGATTAATCAGCTTAAGCAACCACTTCCGTTTTTCAAGTAGCAGTTTAGCCCGTTCTATTTGTAATTTTTCATCCAAATATTTTTGTTCTGGAGTTTTATTGACTTGGGATATTATATTTTGTCAAATGTTGTGTATGGCATTAGGCGGCGTTCCGTTTTCCTTCTATCCATGCAACAAATTGAAACGCTTTAAAAATTGTGATATGCAAATAAAATCTACACGAAAACTATTGAATTCTTGGCTTATTATTATGGCAAGCTATCACAACTCCGCAATTCAAGGAAATATAATCCGGATCTCGCAAGCATCTAATACCGAAAAAGGTAATAAATTGACTTGTATGTTTGCTTAACATATACTGATTTAGATTAATTTAAATCTGTTCTTTGAACCTCAAGCAGGAAGATCAGGTGACCAATCATAGTATTGCAAAAAAAAATAAAGCCCCATTTCTTCAGTTATACGAAGGATGGGGCTTTATACTTTAGTTTTTCTATTCTTGACGAGATGAACTTATGAACTGAGGAATGTCCCTTAAATACATTTTTGTATAACATAATGAAGAATTAAAGGAGGAAGAATATGATTATTCGCAGAATTATTTTAATGTTAGTCGTTTTGTTCTTTGCCCTACCCGGGGCAGTGCAGGCAGGAGAGCAGGATCTTCAAAAAGCAGCCAGGGTTTTATCGGATGTTTACGGTCAAGGCAACATTGCTGAAATGATGAAAAATGTCAAGCTGTTGAAGGATGCAGGCCTTTCCTACCAGAAAAGCCTGGCCATACCGCTTGAGGAAGTTATTGACTGCAAGGACCAGGAAGGATTGCGCGTTCTTTATGGGATGTACGCCTTTGACGCAAACTACGCCATGGTATTCGGAAAGAGGAAAGAATTTCTGGAAACCTTAGAGGTCATTAACTCCCAGATGCAGGATCGTTTGGATGTTCGCGTCAAGCTACAGATTACACACATAAAACCGGAATTGCTGAAGGATTTGCTTGAATATCCCGAAAATGTGGAGAAGCGTGAGGCCTGGTTCAAAAACGTTCAGGCCAACATGGACGCCATGTTCAAGCAGGCTGCCGGTGATCCTGAAGTAATGGATGTGCTTATAGATGTAATTTATGGCACCGTAATTCAAGGTCTTTACGTTTCGTGCGAACTGGCCTTGAATAACGAATCCGGCGACAAGATGATTGCCCTGTTCAATGCCCAGGCCCAGCGTGTGGAAAAATTTGATGTCTTACTTAATACATTCAAGGACCCGGAATTGATTAAAATGGTGAAGCTTGTGGAGAGGGATCCATTGATGGATGACATTAAGGATCTAATCAAAAGTAAAAAGGGCAGGCTCAACCGCCAGGACGTTGAGAAAATTCTCGCAGGTGTAAAGTCTGTAAGAAATTCTTTTGCCAAAAAGTGCAGGTAACTATAAT